>Ga0207747_1000070_pt1 | contig 109205 bp, 91 predicted proteins | sample HigsolmetaGSP11D_FD_184839 | JGI IMG/M metagenome (GOLD analysis project Ga0207747, IMG submission 184839) | High solid enriched microbial communities from the Joint BioEnergy Institute, USA - SP1-1-D (SPAdes) | ecosystem: Engineered > Bioreactor > SSF (Solid state fermentation) > Aerobic >... | reverse complement strand
CGCGCCAGGTCTCCGTCACCTCGAGCCCGGTACGGATCGCTGCGGTGAAGGACCGGGTGGCGCGGCGGAGCAGGTCGCTCGCCAACCGATCCGGCAGCGGTGTCGCCGAGCAGGCACCGAGGCTGGGGGAGATACCGAGCGCCGCCAGCGATTCGGTGTCCGCTCTGACGATATCGGCTGCGCCGGTCACCGGGACAGTGTCCGCGACAACGCGGATCTGTCGGCTTTCGACGGTGCACTCCGACGGTGCTGGGAAATCCGCGACGATCGCTTCGACCGAACCGGTCTGCTGCCCGAGCCGTCCACCCGGGGTGCCGAGCGCGTTCAGGTACTCGTAGCAACTCAGCTGTTCGGCAGCCGTCGTGCCGTCCGGGCAGGCGATCCAGTCGCCAAGTACGGCAGTGCCCAGCTGTGCGTTGACGACCAACGCCTCGTTGCGTCGTTCCACGGTGACGTGGAAATCGTCGAGCCTGCCCTCGGCGACGAGAGGGCGGTCGAGCGACGGCTCGAGCCACCGCAGCTCGGCGCAGCGGATGTCGGTCAGGGTCAACGTCCGGTCGTCGGTTACCACGTGCTCTTCGCGCACCAGCCGGTCCGCCTCGAGATAGAGGTCGACGAAGTGCGCACGGTGGGTCACGACGACCGCCGGCCGCCGCGGCGGCGGGGCCTCGCGTCGCAACCGCGCCAGCATCTCGCCGAGTGCGTAGTCGTCCTCGGAGGAAACCGGCACCTCGGGTGCGGACGGAAGATCATCGGTGACATCGAGGTCCAGCGTGCCGTCCACCGACGCGTCGACGGACAGTTCCACCGCGACCGTGCGGGCGGTGTGCAGACGGAGGCGGGCCGTGTCCGGTGTGTCGTCCCGAAGCGTCAGGTCACGCTTGACCAACCCGCAGTCCATGGGCAGCCCGTGCCGGCGCGCGTAGGCCCGCAGGCGGCCCATGCGGGGATCGTTCCGGTCATTCCGGCCGACCAGAACTGTCGGTGGCGAACCATCTGTTCGCACGAGTTCGGCCACCCGCTCGCCGACCCGCAGGACGGTGTCCTGTCCTAGCTTCCAGGCAACGAAAAACTCGTCATCGAGCTCGGGTGCTCGCTGCGGCGCCGCGCAGGTCCGGCACAGTCCACCGTTCTGCTGACGACAGCCGCCGCAGCACGAATCACCGCAGACCGCGCACGGCGCGAAGTTCGCGTCATCACCGCAGGCGGCACACAACCAGCGCTCGCACGAACCGCAGCGGTTCACCTCGGACTCGTCGGCCCAGTGCATGTCCGAGCACAGCGCCAGGATGTCGATGGGGCGACCTGAAACGGCGCTTTCGATGCGCGGTGGTTCCACCCCCCATTCGTAAGTGAGGGTGGTTTCGTCGCCGCTTGGCCCGGCCCAGGTCTCCTCGACGAGCCAGTCGTCCTCGTCCAGCGTCACCGCCAGGATCTTCGCTCGGGCACGGATATCGGGTCGCCGGGTGAGGCGCCGTTCCTCGGTCCGCAGCGCACGCTGCAACCGTACGAGTTCGTCACCGCTGCTTTCGGCGATCTGTGCGCGGTAGCCACTGGTGACGCGTTCGAGTTCGAGCGCCTGCTGCCGCTCGACCTCGTCGAGGCGGTCACGTCGGAGCTTCTCGAGCTGGGGGACCGCAGCACGCTCGAACTGGGCGATCACCTTATGTGCCGATCCGAAGGCCGACGGGAGCGGCTCGCCGTCCTCGAGGGGGCGACGGGGCAGCCGCTGCTTGCGGTGGGTGTTGATGTCCGCCGTGATGAGGTGATCGGTCGTCTCGGCCTCGCCGACCGTCGCGCGGAAGGTCGCCTGACCGCTCCACGATCCGGACGGGACCAGTCGGCGGCGCACCAGCCGGATGGAACCCGAGTGCCGGTAGGGGGTGGGACCGATGTCGTCGGGAATCACCGGGACGGTGGCGTGCATATCGCCGCGCACCCGCAGCAGCCCGAGCAACTCGTCGAAAACCGGGGAGCCGACCGCGCACAACTCGGCCTCCGGGTGATGCTCCAGCCCGAATCGGTCGAAGGCCAGGTGCATCGTGGTGCGACCACCCAGCTCCTGGGCGAACTCCTCTCCGAACTCCGCGGTGATGAATGCTCCATCTCCATCACCGGTGTCGTGGATGATCCGCGCGTCGAGCGCTCTCAGCACATTTCGAACCCATGTCTGGACGCGTCGTTGCCGCATTCGCGCACGCTGAGCCACTTCGGGTGCGAGCTCGATGCTGCCGGCCTTGGTGAGCTCCTTGCGGTGGTCGAACGCCCCGGCCATCCACTTGCTGACGTCCCGGTCGGCTGCGATCAGCTCGGAGGCCTTCTCCCGCGCCTGAGCCAGTTCGGTGCCGAGCTGATCGAGCAGTGCGTTCATCTTCGCATCGTTCTCGGCGAACAGTGCCTGCATGACCCGGGATTCGAAGCTGGCCGACTTCGACTCGTCGAGCTCGCCGAGGATGGTGGTCACCTGGCCGAACAGCAACTCGAACATCCGCAGCTTCTCGGCGAGCAGCCAGAAGACCTTTTCGTCGATCGTGTTGTGGGCATACAGGTTGGCGACGAATACCTCGTCCTTGGGTTGGGTCAACCGGTCCACGCGGCCGATCCGCTGCTCGACGCGCATCGGATTCCAGGGCAGGTCGTAGTTGAGGACGCAGTTGCAGAACTGTAGGTTCTGCCCTTCGGCGCCGGCGTCGGTCGAGATCATGATCGGGGCATCGCCGGAGCGGAAGGCCGCGATGGTCTTCGCCCGCTCGGTCGCCGCCATCGTTCCGTGGAACGACCGCGCAGACAGCCCTTCGAGCTCGAAACGCCGCAGCAGGGCGGTGACGGTGTCGGTGTGCTGGGTGAAGATCAGCACCCGACCGTGCTCCTTCAGCCAATCGCGGGTGATCTCGACGGCGCGGTCCTCACGGGCGGAGGTCTTGATGTCCATGCCGAGGTGACCGACCTCGCGGAGCACCTCACGGACTCGCGGATCGGGATGACGCTCTGCCATGCGAAGTGCGGTTGTGCCCATCGAGAACGGGCTGGCGGTCAGGCGGAGCGCCAGACTGCGCCGGCGCATCGCGTCACCTGGATCGCACATCACCTTGCGCAGCAGTTCGGTTGCCAGCGCGTAGAGTTCCTGCTCCCGACTACCGAGAGTGATGGCCTCGTTGACAGCGCGCCGCACCACGCGATCGACGCCGGCCTGCGCTCGCGTGGTGCGGACCATCACGCTGCTGATAAGGCGGCGTAGCCCCGCGGGATCGACCGGGGTCCGGGGGTCGTAGGGCGACATGAACTGCCGCTTGAAGTCTCTCGCGGAGGTGAACGTCCCGGGTCGGAGCAGCTCGACGAGGCGGTAGAGCTCGAGCAGATCGTTCTGCACCGGCGTGGCGGTGAGAAAGAACGCGTACCGGCACGCGGTAGTCAGGCGCGTGATCAGGTCGCGGGTCCTGTGGGAACCGGCGCCGGCCGCACGATGTGCCTCGTCGAGAATGACGATGTCCCAGGGCTTCTTGGTGAGTTTGTCAGCGTTGCTGCGAGCGAGATGCAGGCTCGTGATCAACTTGTCCTGCCGGCCGATCTCCGGTCCGCGGGTCGCGACCTCGAAATGAAGGTCAAATTTGTGCCCCATCTCCTCGCGCCACTGTTCGCGCAGCGGCGCCGGGCAGAGGATGAGCACGCGCCTGGCCAGCCCGCGTAGCGTGAGTTCCTTGACGGCAAGACCAGCCTCGATCGTCTTGCCGAGGCCGACCTCGTCGGCGAGAATTGCGCGACCGCGTAGGCGCGACAGGGCATGACGTGCGACGGCTTCCTGATGCGGCATCCTGTCGACGTTCGACACGTCGACCGACAGGAGCTCCTCGAAGTCGTCGAGGGTGGCCAGCTCCTCGCCCTGCAGGCGCAACTCGACGAGTTCTCGGACGTCGAACCCCGCCGCTTTCAGCTGGTCGGAAAGCAACTCGCGCGCTTCGGTGAGAAAGCCGATTGTCGGCGTCGAGTTCCCGCCCCAGTCGTAGTCGGAATCGGCGTGGAACTGACGGTCCACCGTGGCGCGACGGCGCTTGGCCTTCGCCTCTTTTCGGGGTTGAGGAGGTGGCGGTGGAGGCGGTGGCGCGACATCGAGTCTACTTCGCGAACCGGGCGGCAGCAGCTGTAGGCGATAGAGGCCGTTGACCGGAGACAGGCGCAGGAGGCCGCCGACCTGACCGTAGTCCTGGAGGCGTTCCGCCAGGAACTCGCCGCTGAGATAGCGACCGCGGCCATGCCATTGGGCGGTGAACGTTTCTCCCTCGAGTTCCAACTCGACGGTTGTGCTGTGTTCGGGCAGGGCGAGCAGTGTGCCTTCCCGTTCGGTGAGCACGACCTCGCCCGACTCGAGAAGGTGTTCGGTAAGCGGTTTCTCGATCAATGCTGCTCCGTGATGCCGAGGGTCTGCGCACCGAGCGCGGTGAGGGCGAGGGACCGGTACGGTGTCTGCGTGCTTTCACGCACGACGGTCCGGCGCTCGACCAGTCCTTTCGCGATGAGATTCTCCACCGCCTCGTTCCAACGTTTCTCGCCGTTGCGGACGTGGCGGAGCGCACCGAACTGCGGGCAGCTGAGCACGCCGGAACCCAGTGGGCGGTTGTCCCCGAGCGACTCAAGCCCCAGCACGGCTGCCCTCAGGCTGGTCTCGCCGTAAGCCCCGCGTCGGAACGCCGAGGCCCATCCGATGGCCTGGAGTGCGATGAGCTCGGCGTTGATCAGCAACTCCGGGTCGGGGACCGTGTGGTCGGGCAGAGCCCACCACGGAGCGGGTTCACCGCTGCAGACATCGCACGGTTCGACGTCGCGACTCTCGCAGTCGGCCACGGTGTCGCCGAAGTGGTTCGCGATGACCACGCGTCGGCACCGGGAGTTGTCGGTGGCGTAGTCGACCATTGCTTGCAGCCTCCGCTTCTGCCACAGCTTCCAGCGAGCCGACTCACCTTCCAGGGCTTCACGGGAGGCGGTGCGCGTCAACAGCAGCACACGCCGCAGCCGGCGGGAGCTGGAGAAGGTGATGAGCCGGTCCAGCGACCAGCTGATGAGCAGCCGCTCCAGTTCATCGGGGTCGTAGCCGCGCTCGTCCTTGAGCTGCTGGAAATCGAGCTGAATCCGCACATTGGGGCGCGCGCGGTGGTCCTTGTAGAAGAGCTCCCGAAACAGGCGGCGCTCGGACTCGTCCTCGGGTTCACGGAATCCGACCTCAACGGTGCCGCGGGCGGAGCAGTCGAGGCCCTGCTTGATCGCACCGACGCGTTCGAGCTGGGCGAGATGCACGTTGAGCTCGTCGTCGTCGATGCCCAGCGCGTCGGCCATCTCGTCGATATCGAAGACGCGATACTCACCGCGTTCCGGGCACGCCCAGAGCTTGGTCAGTAGCTGTTGCGTGATGTCGGCGTCGGTTTTCGTGCTGTGCGCGTCGATCAGCCGATACCGGCGGGCGATATCGGCATCCGTATACAGCAGCACGCATTCGCCGGTGAGGTCGCGGGCGCGTGCCGCGCGGCCGGACTCCTGCGCGTATCCGTCCAGCGAGTCCGGCAGGTCGTAGTGCACCACCCAGCCGATGTTGGGTTTGTTGATGCCCATGCCGAATGCCTTTGTGGCGACGATGATCCGCGTGATGTCGGAGTCGAAGTCCTCCTGGACGGCTTCGCGCTGCTCGGGCACCATTCCGGCGTGGTAGGCCCGGGCGGCGTGGCCGGCTCGCCGCAACAGTGCGGCGATCTCTTCGGCCAGGGCACGTTTGGAGACGTAGACGATCCCGGGCCGGTCGGCGGCCCAGGTGACGAAGCGCAGGAGTTCCCGCGCCCGCTCACGCTCGTTGGTCCGCCGGATCACCCGGAAACGCAGGTTGGGTCGGTCACTCGGTTCCCGGATCGTCGCCGGGTCCCGCATCTCGAGGGCATGGGTGATGTCCGATTCGACCTCGGGAGTGGCTGTCGCGGTGAGCCCGGCCCGCGGTGGCCGGGTTTCGAAGGCGGCCACCGATGCCGAGACCTGGCGGAACTCCGGGCGGAAGTCATGCCCCCACACCGAGACGCAGTGGGCCTCGTCGACGACGACACGGTTGAGTTGCTCGCGCCGCAGCGCGCCGCGCAGGACCGGGTCGCGGGCCAACCGCTCGGGTGAGACATAGAGTAGGCGGACTTTGCCGTCCGCCGTGTCGCGAAGAATCTCGGTCTGCACGACCCGAGATGTCGCCCCGGTGATGCCGTGCACCTGGCGGATGCCGCGTCGGCCCCGCAGATCGTTCACCTGATCGTTGATCAGCGCGACGAGCGGGGAGACCACCACGGTGGCGCGGTCCTGCCCTGCGAGCAGGGCGGGCAGTTGGAAGCACACCGACTTCCCGAAGCCGGTGGGCAGCACCGCGACGACGTCTTTGCCTTCGATCATGGCGCGCATGACCTCGAGCTGTCTGGGATGGAGGTCGGTGATCCCGAAGAGCTTCTCGGCGGCCTCGGTGAGTTTGGGCGTAGGGTCCTCGCCTTCGACGAGCCGGAGCTGCTCGAGGAGTTCGGACACATCGTCGCGTCCGAAGGAGATCGCGTCGGCCAGCTTGGGTGGCTCACCGGTGACGAACTCGATGGCTCGGGTCCATGCGTCGTCGCGGTCGGTCGCCTCGTGAATTACCGGGCCGGGCAACGAATTCAGGATGACTCGTTGCGCATATGTGGGGGAGTGCAGGCGGCGGTCGCAGACGAACGCAGCACCGCGGTCCTGTTCGGATCGGATGAGCCGGCCGAATCCCTGGGTGAACAACATGGCCGTCATCGGCAGCACATAGTCGCGGAAGGGGTCTCCGCCCCGGTCGGTGATCGCGCGTTGGCGGGCGGAAACCAGCGGATCATCGGGGTGGGGGTACGGCGGCTTCTCGATGAACAGGTAGGACAGGGTTTCGCCCGGCGCGTCGAAACCCTCCCAGTACGACTTCAATCCGTAGAGCACCGTGCCGGGCTCGGTGCGGAAGCGGTGCAGGATCTGGGAGCGGCCGAGCTCACCCTGGACGAGGAGCTCGACGCCGCGGGCGGCGAGTTCGGTGTCCTTGCTGCGGACATGTTCGGCCACCGCCTCCATGCGATTGCGTGAGGCGAACAAGGTGAGCGCTTTGCCGCCCGACAACGAGAGGAACCCCACCTGGTCGGCGGCCATTTCCTCGCAGAACTCGCGTTCGTTCACCGGAACCGGGACCGGCAGGTGGTTGGTGAGGATGAGGATGGACTGAGTCTGGTAGTCGAACGGCGAGTGCAGGCGCAGGGCCCGGAAATCGTCGTCGTTTTCGGGGTCGTCTTCGATGTGGATTCCCAAACGGGACGCCAGGTAGTCGAAGCGATGCTCGACCGTGAGGGTTGCCGAGCAGAGCACCGTGGAGTGGGTGCGATCGACGACGTATCGCTTGAACTCCGGGAAGATGTGGATGGGTAGGCGTTCGTAGGTCCAGGCCGCCGGGTCGTCCTCCTCGGCGGTGAGCCGATATACCCAGCGATGGCTGTCCGGGAGGGGGCCGACGGTTTCGAGGAGGTCGATGGCGTCGTCGAGACGTTCGGAGTACCCGCGAAGGCGCTGCAGGGCGGAGCGGACGCCCCGGATCCCGGAAAGCGAGTTGCGAAGCGAGTTAACCGCTTTCGCGAGCTGTATCAGCCAGTACCGGACGGCGGAGGCGGCCTGCCGGAGTGCTCGGAACTCCGGTCGGTTGTCGACGACCCCGGACTGCAGGACGACACCGTTCGATCGGCCGGCGTACTCGTGGAGGTAGGTGGTGACCGCCTGGGTGAGTTCGGCACCGGTTGCGCGGACCTGCTCGGAAGCTGTGTTGATCGCCGCGATCGCCTCCGCTGTTTCCCTGTTGCCGGCGGCTTTTTTGCGGATGTCCCGGACCAGGCGGGATCGTGGGGCGAGGCTGTTGACGAGGATCTCCAGCTCGAGCGCGTCGATCCGCTCGGTCCAGGCGGCGGTCAGCGAATCCTCGAGGGCGTGCGCCTCGTCGAACACCAGGTCGGCGCGCCCCTGAGCGAGAACATCACCCGGGGAGGGCATACCCTTCTGCTGGAGTCTGATCCAGCTGGCGATCAGGGCGTGATTCACCGACACAACGCCGGGCTTCTCGTCGAGGTCTTCGAGCTGCTGCATGAGGGGGCACAGCGAGGCCCACGTGCAGTTCCTGCGGTCGCAACCCCCGGAAGTCGTGTGCAGCCGACCGCGGGTCCGGGCGTAGCGGGCGTCGGTGCTGCGCAGTCTGTCGTCGGTGACGTCGTCCCAGGTGCCCGACGGTGACGTGTCCAGGGCGCGGATCGCGACGGCAACGGCGAGCCCGGACGCGTCGGGCTCGAACAGCACGGTCTCGACCTCGCGGGCGCAGACATAGTTGCCGACGCCCTGCAGCTGACGGAACGGCGCTCGCAGCAGGTCGTCCTGGTGCAGTCGCAGCGCATCGTTGCGAAGTTGGTTCTGCAGGGCCTTGGTGGCCGTGGCGACGAGCACGGGTCGGCCGGCCTGGGATGCACGGCCCAGTGCGGGCAGGAGGTAGGCGAGGGACTTGCCCGTCCCGGTCGGTGCTTCCACGGCCAGCCGACCGCCGTGGTCGAAGACCTCGGCGACGGCGTGTGCCATCTCCTGCTGCTGTGGCCGGGGATTCAATCCGTGCACCCGGTGCAGGACGGAGAAGTCCTCCCGGGCGGCGGTCCATGCATTGGGGGCGGGTGCGCCGGTTGCCGTGAGGAGCGGGTCGGCGGGCCGGGTGAGGGCCGCCAGGTCGGGGGGCTCGGGCAGCGGTGGCAGCAGCCTGACCAGCGGATGGTTGAAGGTCTCCAGCACCGCCACGACGAGCTGCCAGCTGGGTTCGGCCATATCGACGGACGCGAGCATCGCCCGAACCAGTCCCGCGACGGTTGTCGCTTTCGCGAGCGCACTTCCCGTTGGGTTGTGCTCGACGCCGAACCGCATGGCCAGGTCGGCGAGGTCCCGGTTCGGGACGGCGACGTCCGCCAGCAGGGACAGGTGAACGCTGTCGGCCGCGGCGGGAATCCTGGGTCCGGCGAGGTCGGCCCGGCGGATGGCCGCCTGCAGAAAGGGCAGGTCGGTGGCGAGCAGGTCGTGGCCGATGACGAGGTCGACGGCGTCCAACTGCGTCGCGAGCGCATCGACGGCCCGGTCGAACGGAACGGCCTCACCGGTGGCGGGGGCGGGCCGCGGTACCTCGTCGGGAAGCTGCACGGCCAGGTCGAGCAGACAGCTGCCGTCCAATCGGACCAGTGCCACCTCGGAGACGAGGTCTCGGGTCCGGTCGCGACCGGTGGGTACCAGCCCAAGGATTGCGACGCGGTCGGGATCCACCCGTTCGGGACGCGCGACGTACCACTCGTCGTCCTCGGGGTCCGGCGTTGCGGCCTGGTCGGGTACCTCTGCGGCCACCGTGCCGGCGACGGCGATCCGCCCGTCCGGGGTGATCTGAAAACGGTGCGGGAACCGGTCGGGCAGCGTGAGGATCCGTGCTTGGGGCTGGGCGAAGCCCTCCTGCCGCAGACGCTCGCAGAGTTCGGCCGCCTGCAGCGGGCCGCTACGGGTCAGGATGTTGAAGCAGGCTTCGGCGGCGGGGGTAAGGGGGCGGTTGGGCGTGCTCATAGGAGGTCGGTGTACGCGGCCGGCACCGTTCGATACCGCGACATGCCGCAGCCAACGACCAGCACTGGCATTTCACCCCCGCAGCCGAGCAGTCATTCGTCGCACATGTCGACCGGTTATCCCCACTTGTCGGGCGGATACTATATCGGATGTTATCGAGGCAGTCGCAGTGTGCGGGCTGCCCCGAAAAGACGGTGGTAATCCCCGTTGCGGCGGCAGGACCGGCATCGGAGAATTCTGCGCGTAGATCCCGAATCGGTCGGGTTGGCGACCGCAAATTCCGGCTCGCGATTGCCGCACCCGATCGCGCGGGGCGGCGCGGCGGTCCCGGTCCGGGTCACTCAGCCGGTCTTTGCGAGGTAGGCGCGCACCATGCTCGCCACCGGGGCCGGAAGGTCGTCGATAGTCACCCCACCCACGCCGATCGGTCGCTTCCACCGGTGATCGAGCATCCGCTTGCCGAGTGACCCGTCCTTGCGAATCAGCGGCCCCCAGATCCGCACGTCCTTGAGCACGCCGCTCGACCACTCCACCGTGACATGGGTCGGGCGGAACACCTGCTGCCACGGTTCACCGTTCACCCCACAGGCCATGTCTGGAAGCGTGCCGGGCTGCAGGTCGAACCGGACCAGGTTGGCGTAGCCGGGGACGGGCGTGGCCAGCGGAGCGTCCTCGGCCGAGCCGGGCGACCCGGTCTTCGACGTCGGAGCAATGGCCGGGGCCTGCGTGCGGCGTCCGGCGGGCTGGGGCTGCGCTGCTTCGGGGGTCGCCGGCGCGAGCTCGACGAGCACCACCGCGTGGTCGGAGGCACCGGCGTGGCGCGGCCCGTGGAGAATGTCGGCCGCGGTGATCGCCGCGCGCAGGGCGGGGCGATGAACGCGTAGTCGAGCCGGAATCCGTTATGGTCCTCGGTTCGCCCGGTGGCCTTGTCCCGGCGTTTCGAATACCACGTGTAGTCGCGTTTGCCGGGATGCAGATGGCGCCAGGTGTCGATGAACCCGGTCTCGAGCAGTTCGGTCATGAAATGCGACTGCTTGAACATGGCGCCCTCGGCGTCGATCCGCACTCCGGTGTTGAAATCGCCGACCAGCACGGCATTGCGGCCGGTCCTGGCCTTGGCGTATTCGATGGTGCGGGTCCAGAGCAGTTCTTTGCGTTTTGTGCCCGAGATTCCGTAACCGTCGACGAACTTGTTGTCGGGGGCGCCCGGAATATGCAGCGCCAGTAGTTCCAGGTCCAGATCCGGGACCCGCACCGGCAGCCAGCGTTCGGCGTCGATCTCCGGCCGCTCGACCTCAGGGTCGGGTTCGATGCGTCGGCGTGCGGCGACCAGCATGCCGTTCTCCGTGCCCGTCGGCCCGGAGGTGACGATGAAGGGATAGTTCAGCGCCTCGAGGCTCGCTCGCAGAGCCGGCTCGTTCCGCTCGCGGAATTCGGTGAGAACCACCAGGTCCGGCGACAACTCCGCGATGTGGCGGCAGATCGCGGGGATACGCGAGCCGCCACCGTGACCGATGTTCCAGTTGAGGATTCGCACCCGTGTTCACCACCTCGTCATGCGGGTGTGGACGATCGGCACGGATGGTGACACGAGGGTCCGACAACATTCGTCGCCGGCGTCAGGGTCGCGGGGTGTCGGTGAGGACGTGGCCGAGTTCGGTCCAAAGTGGCGGCTCCCGGCGGGAGGATCATTGCCTTGGCTTGTTAGCCATTCAGCGAGAGAAGCCCGATCGTAAACGCAGCGTGCTCCAAGCAGCGTTCGACTTCCCGCCGGCAACTGGACGGCAAGGGGTCGACCGGTGCCTCTCCTGCCGAAGCGACGGCGGCAAATATTGAATGCCGGTGTATATTGTGCGACAGTCGCCGATGACCGTCGGTCAAAGACAGTTGGTAACTCAGCTTATGGTCGCGAACACGCGGATTATCAGTACCGGCCAATGGCACACTTGGTCGGAAAGGAGGTCCAGTGCCTATTCCCCTGATTCCTGCGGCGCTTATCGCAGTGGGTGCGATAGCCGGTGGTAGCGGTGTTGCCCTCGGCGGAAAAGGGGCGCTTGATCTTAGACGGGCTAGGGCCGCGTTGAGTCAGGTTGCTGAAGCGTATCAGCACGAGCGCGCGCAGCTGGAGGGACGCGTTGCCGCGACCAATGACAGGGTAAGGGGGCTTGGAGAGCAACAGCGGCAGGCGCTGGTCGACGTCGTTGTGCGAATGACAGAGTTTCTGCGCCGCCATGACAAGCAGGTGCGCGAGAACGAGCGATTGCTTCTTGACGGTATTGACGTGCGGATCACGCTGGTGGATTGCCCGGGACGAATCGATCTGGGCCTGGGATCGTGGATCACCGGTGGTCTCGGGGCGGCGGGGGCCGCGGCCGGGGCCTCCGCCGGTGCCACCAGTGCGGCGGCAGCCTTCGGCACGGCAAGCACAGGAGCCGCCATTGGAGGTCTGTCCGGCGCGGCTGCCGAGAGCGCGACCTTGGCGTGGCTGGGCGGTGGGAGTCTGGCTGCTGGCGGTGGGGGCGTGGCGCTCGGCACAACCGTGTTCAACTTCGTGGCCCTCGGCCCAGCGCTGCTTGTCGGGGGGGGGGCTCGTCATTGCCGGCCAGGGCCAACGTGCGCTGACAAAGGCGAAGGAGAAGACGGCCGAAATCGAGGTTGCCATCGCGGAAATGAATCAGCTGACCGCGAAACTCGACGCGATCGACAAGCGGATCGCGGAAATGCGGTCGGTGCTGAAGGGGTTGCACAAGCGAGGAGTTGCCGCCCTCGACGAACTCGAATCGGAACCCTTCGACCCGGAATCCCACGTCGCGCGCTTCCAGGCTGCGCTCACGCTCGCACTCGCGGTTCGCGATGTTGCGTCAGCCCAGGTTCTCGACGAATCGGGCGACCTGACCGATGAAAGTGCTGCCTTGGTCGTGAAGTACCGTCCGCTGGTGGAGGGTGGCGCTGATGAGTGAGTTGCACCGTGTCCGCCAAGTTCGTCCGGTCAGCGCCAGCGGAGCGGTGCCGAATGTGCTGGACGGATTCGCGGCACTGACCGTAGTTGTGAAGACCGCCCAGGAATTCGCCGTGCTCTGTCAAACCGAGCGTACGAATCGGGAACGCATCGAGACGTACGCGAAGACGGAGATCGCTCGAATTAAGGGCGCCGAGGATATTCTGCGCCGGTATTTCGATCACGTATTCGCCGAGCGGAAAAGTAACTTTGAAGAACTTTTCAAACGTCTCGACGATGCGCTCGAGCAACGAGACAGTGAAACGGTCAGCAAGGTGCTAAACGGAATCGTCGACATCGCACGAAGCTCTCCGCTCGCGGACCTCGGCGATCTCGGTCAGCTTCGCGCTGCACTCGACGACCCAGACCAGGTCTGGGAGCTTTAGCCCACCACACGCGCTCCTCGGGGCAGCAACTGTGTGGCGGGACATCGAGTGGGTGCCCCGTACCGTGTCCCCATGCCCCATCGCCGCCGACCGCCCACCCACATCGAGGTGCGCGGTGCCCGGGTGAACAACCTCAAGGACCTCGACCTCGACATCCCGTTGGGCAGCTTCGTCGCGCTCACCGGGGTGTCCGGGTCGGGCAAGTCCTCGCTGGCGATGGGCGTGCTGTATGCCGAGGGCTCACGCCGCTACCTCGACGGGCTGCCCACCTACACCCGCCGGCGCATCACCCAGGCCGTCGCCCCCGACGTCGACTCGATCGGCTACCTGCCCGCGGCGCTGTCGCTGCGCCAGCGCCCGCCGATGCCCGGACCGCGCTCCACGGTCGGCACGATGACCGAGGTCAACGCGGTGCTGCGGCTGACCATGAGCCGGTTGGGCACCCACCCGTGCCCGAACGGGCATCCGGTGCCGCCCGGCCTGCAGGCCTGGGCCACCGAACAGCTCACCTGCCCGACCTGCGGCGCCCGCGCCCCGCTGCCGTCGGCCGAGTCGTTCGCGTTCAACACCCGGGGCGCCTGCCCGGCCTGCCAGGGCCTCGGCGTCATCCAGGAACTCGACGAGGACCGGCTCATCGTCGACGCGGATCTCAGCATCCGGGACGGGGCGGTCGGACCGTGGGGCATGCTCGGCCGCTCACACATGCCGCTGGTCGCCGCCGAACTCGGCGTTCGCATCGACGTGCCCTGGCGCGAGCTGACCGACCCGGAGCGCCGGATGGTGATCGACGGCCCCGGCCACCCGGTCACCAAGCACATCGTCATCCAGTCCGGCACCGGCCGGCCCTTCCCGCTCAACGCCCGCTACGAGTCCGCCCGCGAATCGGTGCAGAAGATGGCCGGCAACGAAACCGCCTCCGGCCGCAGCGGCGCCGACCGCTACCTGCGCACCCGCAGCTGCCCGGACTGCGGCGGCAGCCGGCTCGCACCCGCCGCCCGCGCCTCCCGGCTCGCCGGGAGCGGCCTGGCCGAGATCTGCGCACTGCCGCTCGGCGAACTCCCGGCGTTCGCCAAAGCCGTTGTCGACGAGGCGGTCTCGATCGACCCCGCACTCGAACCCACCGCCGCGCGGCTCACCGCAGAACTGCACAAGGCCGTCGAACCCCTGCTTGCGCTCGGGCTTTCCTACCTGTCCGCCGACCGCGCCGGCGACACCCTGTCCACCGGGGAACGCCAGCGCATCCAGCTGCAGTCCACCGCCATGCGCCGCACCACCGGCATGCTCTACGTCCTCGACGAGCCGTCCATCGGGCTGCACCCGGCCGCGGTCGCCGGGCTGATCGAGATCCTCGACAACCTCGTCGACGACGGGAACTCCATCGTCGTCGTCGACCACGACGTGCAGATCCTGCGCGCCGCCGACCAGCTCATCGAGCTCGGCCCCGAGGCCGGCGCCGGGGGCGGACGGCTCGTCGCCCAGGGCACCCCGGCCGATGTCGCCGCCACCGCGGGCACCCGCATCGGCGGCTACCTCGACGGCACCGCCGCACTCGTCGTCCGGGAACGCCGCCGGCCCGAGCCCGACGCCGGCGAGCTCGTCGTGGAGGTGTCGAACCTGTTCAACCTCACCGAGGTCGAGGCCCGCTTCCCGCGCAACCGGATGACCGCCGTCACCGGCGTCTCGGGCGCCGGCAAGACCGCGCTCGTGCTCGACTCGCTCGTCCCCGCGCTGCGTGCCGGACTCGACGGCGAACCGCTGCCCGCGCACGTCCGCACCGTCGACGCGGCCGGCATCGACCGCATCGTCGTCGTCGACGCCACCCCGATCGGCGCCAACGACCGCTCCACCCCGGCCACCTACTCGACCGCCTTCGACGACATCCGATCACTGTTCGCCGCCACCGACACCGCCCGCGAACGCGGCTGGAACAAGGGCCGGTTCTCCTACAACACCCCGGCCGGGCGGTGTGCGACCTGTGAGGGGCTCGGCGAGCTCGAACTGGACCTGCAGTACCTGCCCGACCTGCCGGTCACCTGCCCGGACTGCCACGGCGACCGCTACAACCCGCAGACCCTCGAGGTCACCATCGCCGGCGCATCGATCGCCGACGTGCTGCGCATGACCGTCGCCGACGCCCGCACCTGGTGTGCGGGGCTCGCCGCCGAAGCCGACACCGCCCTCCTGCGCCGGCTGCAGCGCACGCTGGCCGCCCTCGACGACGTCGGCCTGGGCTATCTCACCCTCGGCGAGCCCACCCCGGCGTTGTCCGGCGGGGAGGCGCAGCGGCTGCGGCTGGCCGCCGAGCTGCGCCGTCGCCACGACACCGCCCTGTTCGTGTTCGACGAGCCCACCATCGGCCTCCACCCGCGCGACGTCGCCACCCTGTCGGCGTGCTCGACCGGCTGGTCGCCCAGGGCGCGACGGTGATCGTGATCGAGCACGATCTCGACCTCATCGCCAACTGCGACTGGATCATCGACATGGGCCCCGGCGGCGGCACCGAGGGCGGGCGGGTCATCGCCACCGGCACCGTCGACGAGATCTGCGCCGACCCCGACAGCGTGATCGGGCCGTGGCTGCGGCGGCACCTGGCGGGGGAGTGACGTGAGCCGATGCGACGCGGAGCGTCGCCCGTATTCCGTACATTGTGAGTGCGTTCGTACCGGGGATGAGGGGGCACAGGTTGAGCGGTGATGGGGCGATCGAGCCGGTCCGCGAGATCAGCATTGCGGTAGAGCCCGAAGGGCTGCTGATCGAGGGCGAACCCGACGAGGTCGAGGAGTACGTCGCACACCTCCGCCGACTCGCCGGCGAGTCGTTTCACGAGTCATCGGTCGACTCGGCAACCGTGGGTGCGGCAGCCGGGTATGTGGCCGGGGCGGCGTCGGTCGCGCGGCAATCCGGCCGATTCGTCATGCTCTCGCAGGACAGCCTCAAGGCACTCAAGGCGGCACGCGCCATCCCCGGGGACGCCGGGTATTTCCGCATGATGACCCGCGGTGCCGGCGGCAGGTTCGTCAAACAGCTGCAGTGGAAACCGACCTCGCTCAGCCCGCAACGGATGGCGAGTATCCAGCTCATCGCCGTGCAGATGGCGCTGACGTCGGCCATCGCCCAGGTCGATGAGTCGGTGCAGCGCGTGGAGGGCAAGGTCGACGCGGTCCTCAAACTCGCCGAGGCGGAGCGGTTCGGCGACGTCGTCGGCCACCACACCAGCCTCGACCGGCTGATCCGCTACCTCGACAGCCACGGCACCCTCCCCGATGCGTTATGGGAGTCCGTCGCCTCGCTCGGACCGGCGTTGGAGGCCGTCGTCGAGAAGCTGCGCAACCACTTCGAGATCTCGCTGCGCAGCGTTCCGGCAGACGGCTCGGTGTCCGAGCGCGCCAAGCGGATGCGCCGGGTGCTCGAGGAGAACCGGATCATCGACACCCTGCATCTGCTGCTCGTCGCCCAGGACTCCCTGTTCAAGTGGCAGCGGCTGCTCATCGCCCGAGTGGTTGCCAACGAGCCCGAACATCGCGAGCAGGTCATCGAAGCCACCCGGGAGCTGCTCGCCCACCAGGTCCAGGAAGACGGCAGGCTGTACCGCGTGGCCAAGAGCGCCATCGAGCAGGCAGCCAGCCGAACCGAACTCGACGGCTTCCGCTATCCGGCGCTACGTCGGCTGACCGAGGACCGCGAACGGCTGCGCCACGCCCTCGACGATTTCGCCCGAGCCCGGCGCCGACAGGCCGAACAGTGGGAGCATCTCGAGGTACCCACGCCGTTGCGAGCCGTCTCCGCCACGGTCGACATGGCGCTGGAGGGCACCAGTCGTGCGCTCAGTAACGTCGGGCAGCAGCTGATCGACTTCGGGGGAGTGCTGGCCAACCGTCGCCGGCGACATGAACCCGAACCCCGGATCGAACAGACCGGCACCCGATGACCCGACGGTCACGGTGCCGGCTTTCGTCCGGCGCGCCGAGCGGGTGGCACAGCGACATTCCTGATCCGGGAACACCCCGGCCGTGCCGTGCGTTGACCACAGCGTGACTACACGAGACATCACCGCCGATCAGTTCAACGACCTCATCTCGGAGAACGAGATCGTGCTGGTGGACTTCTGGGCGTCCTGGTGTGCGCCCTGCCGCGCGTTCGCGCCGACCTTCGCCGCGTCGGCCGAGAAGCACCCCGACGTGGTGCATGCCAAGGTTGACACCGAGGCCGAGCAGGAGCTCGCCGCGGCGGCCGACATCCGCTCCATTCCTACGCTGATGGCGTTCAAGAAGGGCTACCTGGTCTACAACCAGGCCGGTGCCCTGCCGCCGGCCGCGCTGGACGAGCTGGTGCAGAAGATCAAGGAGTTCGACATCGACGCCGCCATCGCGGCGCAGGAGGCCGAAGAGGCCGAACAGGCCTGATCCTGACCGGCACGCGCTAGCGTGCTCAGCCGTGGAACGAAGCGAATACGTCCTTGTCGATCGTCCGCGGCCGCACATCGCGCTGGTCACCCTGAACCGGCCCGAGCGGATGAACTCCATGGCGTTCGACGTCATGGTGCCGCTCAAGCGTGTCCTCGACGAGCTCACCTACGACAACTCGGTGCGCGCGGTGGTACTCACCGGGGCCGGTCGGGGGTTCTCCTCCGGGGCGGACCACAAGTCCGCCGGCACGGTGCCGCACGTGGACGGGCTCACCCGCCCGAGCTACGCGCTGCGCTCGATGGAGGTGCTCGACGACGTCATCCTCGCGCTGCGCAAGATGCACCAGCCGGTGATCGCCGCAGTCAACGGCGCGGCCATCGGCGGCGGGCTGTGCCTGGCGCTGGCCTGCGACATCCGCATCGCCGCCGAGAGCGCGTACTTCCGCGCCGCCGGCATCAACAATGGGCTGACCGCCAGCGAGCTCGGGCTGAGCTACCTGCTGCCGCGTGCGGTGGGCACCTCCCGGGCCTTCGAGATCATGCTCACCGGCCGCGACGTCGACTCGGCCGAGGCCGAGCGGATCGGCCTGGTCTCCCGCACCGTGGCCGACGAGCAGCTGCTGGAGACCTGCTACGACATCGGCGAACGCATCGCCGCGTTCTCCCGTCCCGGCGTGGAGCTCACCAAGCGCACGCTGTGGAGCGGGCTCGACGCCGGCTCGCTGGAGGCCCACATGCAGGCCGAGGGCCTCGGGCAGCTGTTCATCCGGCTGCTGACGAACAATTTCGAGGAGGCCGTCGCGGCCCGCCGGGAGAAGCGCCCGCCGGTGTTCACCGACGACAAGTAGCCGGTCGGGGTCCGAAAACCGATTGGCATCCGGCCCGCCCGAGCCGCTAGCCTCGGATGCCGTATCCCAACCACCCCGGGCGTGGCCGAGCCATGCCCTCGTCACCGAGGAGCCGCAGCGTGATCACCGCAACGGGCCTGGAGGTCCGCGCCGGAGCGCGCACGCTGCTGGCCCTCGACGAGGGGCAGGCGCTGCGGGTGCAGCCCGGCGATCGGATCGGGCTGGTCGGCCGCAACGGCGCCGGCAAGACCACCACCATGCGGATCCTGGCCGGCGAGGGCGAGCCGTACGCCGGAACCGTCACCCGCAGCGGCGAAATCGGTTACCTGCCACAGGATCCCCGCGAGGGCAACCTGGACGTGCTGGCCCGCGACCGGGTGCTGTCGGCCCGCGGGCTCGACACCCTGCTGGCCGACATGGAAAAGCAGCAGGCGCTGATGGCCGAGGTGGTCGACGACGCCGCCCGGGACAAGGCGGTGCGTCGCTACGGCCGGCTCGAGGAGCGCTTCGCCGCGCTGGGCGGCTACGCCGCCGAGGCCGAGGCCGGCCGCATCTGCGCCAGCCTCGGCCTGCCCGACCGGGTGCTGACGCAGCCGCTGCGCACGCTGTCCGGCGGCCAGCGCCGCCGGGTGGAGCTGGCCCGCATCCTGTTCGCCGCCTCGGAGACCGGCGGCGGCTCCGCGACGATGCTGCTGCTCGACGAGCCGACCAACCACCTCGACGCCGACTCCATCAACTGGCTGCGCGACTTCCTGCAGAACCACGCCGGCGGGCTGGTCATCATCAGCCACGACGTGGACCTGCTCGCCGACGTGGTGAACAAGGTGTGGTTCCTCGACGCGGTGCGCGGCGAGGTCGACATCTACAACATGGGCTGGAAGCGCTACCTCGACGCCCGCGCCACCGACGAGCAGCGCCGCCGCCGGGAGCGCGCCAACGCCGAGCGCAAGGCCGCCGCACTGCGGGCCCAGGCCGCCAAGCTCGGCGCCAAGGCCACCAAAGCCGTTGCGGCACAGAACATGCTGCGCCGCGCCGAGCGACTGCTGGCGGCGGTGGAAGAGGAGCGCGTCGCCGACAAGGTGGCCCGGATCAAGTTCCCCACGCCGGCGCCGTGCGGCAGGACCCCGCTGGTGGCCAAGGGGCTGACCAAGACCTACGGCTCGCTGGAGGTGTTCACCGGCGTCGACCTGGCCATCGACCGCGGCTCGCGGGTGGTGGTGCTCGGGCTCAACGGCGCCGGCAAGACCACCCTGCTGCGCATTCTGGCCGGGGTGGAGCAGCCCGACGCCGGCCGCATCGAGCCCGGCCACGGCCTGAAGATCGGCTACTTCGCCCAGGAGCACGACACCCTCGACGACCGCGCCACGGTGTGGGAGAACATCCGCCACGCCGCGCCGGACGCCGGCGAGCAGGACCTGCGCGGCCTGCTGGGGGCGTTCATGTTCAGCGGCCCGCAGCTCGAACAGCCCGCGGGGACGCTGTCGGGCGGCGAGAAGACCCGGCTGGCGCTCGCCGGGCTGGTCGCGTCCTCGGCCAACGTGCTGCTGCTCGACGAGCCGACCAACAACCTCGACCCGGCCTCCCGGGAGCAGGTGCTCGACGCGCTGCGCAGCTACACCGGTGCGGTGGTGCTGGTCACCCACGACCCGGGTGCGGCCGAGGCGCTCAACCCCGAGCGGGTGCTGCTGCTGCCCGACGCCACCGAGGACTTCTGGTCCGACGAGTACCGCGAGATCATCGAGCTGGCCTGAGCTCCCCGCCCGGAAAACACCGTTTCGGCGCGTTGCGTGTCAACCCTTCGTACGCTGGGTATACGGGCCGACATCACCGAAACGGCAACGGGGAGGTGTCGATGAAGGAGTCGGACAAGTCCAGGGAAGAACTCCTCAAGGAACTGCGCAGTGCCTACGAGGGGGGTGCGAGCATCCGGGCGCTCGTCGCGAAGACGGGCCGCTCGTACGGCTCGATCCACAGCATGCTGCGCGAGTCCGGCACCAGGATGCGCAGCCGGGGCGGGCCCAACCACCGCCGCCGGGCGAGTTGAACCCCGGGTGATCTGAGCCGGACGCGCTAGTGCTCGTCGCGGCGCCGGACCGAGTCCTCGACGAGGTCCAGCACCGCGGCGAGCCGCCGCGGATCGTCCCCGGAGGCCAGCCGCGCCACCAGCCCGTCGAGCACGAGGTCCAGATAGGTCTGCAGCACCTCGCCGGGCACGTCGTCACGCAGCCGGCCGGCCTGCTTCTGCCTGCGCAGCCGGGCCGAGGTGGCCTGGGCCAGTTCCGCCGAGCGCTCCTTCCAGCCCCGGTTGAACGCCGGGTCGTTGCGCAGCTTGCGGGCGATCTCCAGCCGGGTGGCCAGCCAGTCGTACTGCTCCGGCGCGGCGATCATGTCGCGCATCACCTGGATCAGACCCTCGCGCTCGGCCACCTCGGCCATCCGCTCGGCGTCCTCCCGGGCCAGCTCGAAGAACAGCGTGTCCTTGTCCCGGAAGTGGTGGAAGATGGCCCCGCGCGACAGCCCGATGGTCTCCTCGAGCCGCCGCACGGTGGCCTTCTCGTAGCCGTACTCGGCGAAACAGCGGCGGGCGCCGTCGAGGATCTGACGGCGCCGCGCCGCAAGATGGTCATCGGTCACCCGCGGCATGACGTCCCTCGCCGTCCCGCCGAGTACGGCCGCAGCGCCGTTACTTCGACGCCTTCAGCATGTTGCGCAGCACGTACTGCAGGATGCCGCCGTTGCGGTAGTAGTCCGCCTCGCCGGGGGTGTCGATGCGCACCACCGCGTCGAACTCCACCTTCGACCCGTCGGTCCGGGTGGCGGTGACGTGCACGGTGCGCGGCGTGACGCCGTTGTTCAGCTCCTCGATCCCGGCGATGTCGTAGACCTCGGTGCCGTCCAGCTTCAGCGACGCCGCCGACTCGCCGGCCGGGAACTGCAGCGGGATCACCCCCATGCCGATCAGGTTCGAGCGGTGGATGCGCTCGAAGGACTCGGCGATCACCGCGCGCACCCCGAGCAGGCGGGTGCCCTTGGCGGCCCAGTCCCGCGACGACCCGGAGCCGTACTCCTTGCCGCCGATCACCACCAGCGGGATACCGGCCTTCTTGTAGTTCTCCGCCGCGTCGTAGATGAACGCCTGCGGCCCGCCCTCCTGGGTGAAGTCGCGGGTGTAGCCGCCCGAGACGTTGTCCAGCAGCAGGTTGCGCAGCCGAATGTTGGCGAAGGTGCCGCGGATCATCACCTCGTGGTTGCCGCGCCGCGACCCCAGCGAGTTGAAGTCCTTCGGGTCGACCCCGTTGGCCTCCAGGTACTGGGCGGCCGGGGTGCCCCGCTTGATCGAGCCGGCCGGCGAGATGTGGTCGGTGGTCACCGAGTCGCCCAGCAGCGCCAGCACCCGGGCACCCTTGATATCGGTCACCGGCTCCGGCTCGGCGGGCATGCCGTCGAAGTACGGCGCCTTGCGCACGTAGGTAGAGGCCGGATCCCACTCGAAGGTGCTGCCGGACGGGGTGGGCAGGTTCTGCCAGCGCTCGTCGCCCTTGAACACGTCGGCGTAGGACTCGGTGAACATCTCCCGGTTGATCGACGAGGAGATGACCTCGGCGATCTCCTGCTGGCTCGGCCAGATGTCACGCAGGAACACGTCGTTGCCCTGCGGGTCCTTGCCCAGCGGGTCGTGCTCGAAGTCGAAGTCCATGGTGCCCGCGATGCCGTAGGCGATCACCAGCGGCGGCGAGGCCAGGTAGTTCATCTTCACGTCGGGGGAGATGCGGCCCTCGAAGTTGCGGTTGCCCGACAGCACCGCCACCACCGACAGGTCGTTGTCGTTGATGGCCTTGCTGATCTCCTCCGGCAGCGGGCCGGTGTTGCCGATGCAGGTGGTGCAGCCGTAGCCGCCCAGGTAGTAGCCCAGCTTCTCCAGGTACGGCCACAGGCCGGCCTTGGTGTAGTAGTCGCTGACCACCTGCGAGCCGGGGGCCATGTTCGTCTTCACCCACGGCTTGGTGGACAGGCCCTTCTCGACGGCCTTCTTGGCCAGCAGCGCCGCGCCGATCATCACCTCGGGGTTGGAGGTGTTGGTGCAGGAGGTGATGCCGGCGACCACGACCGCGCCGTGGTCCAGGACGAACTCACCGCGTTCGTCGGACTTCACCAGCACCGGCTTGGTGGGCCGGCCCTCGGCGCCGTTGGCCGCCGACGGGCGCACGTCGACCGCGCCGTCGTCGGCGAAGGACAGCGCCGCCGGGTCGCTGGCCGGGAACGACTCCTCGACCGCCTCGTCGAGCTGGGTGTGCGGAACAGGATTCTCCACTGGATTTTCCACGTAGTTGTGGATGTCCTTGCGGAACGCGGTCTTGGCGTCGGCCAGCGCGATGCGGTCCTGCGGACGCTTCGGGCCGGAGATCGACGGCACCACCGTCGACAGGTCCAGCTCGATGTACTCGGAGTACTGCGGCTCGTGGGCCGGATCGTGCCACAGGCCCTGCGCCTTGGCGTAGGCCTCGACCAGGGCGACCTGCTCCTCGGAGCGGCCGGTGAGCCGCAGGTAGTTGATGGTCTCCTCGTCGATCGGGAAGATCGCGGCGGTGGAGCCGAACTCGGGGCTCATGTTGCCCAGGGTGGCGCGGTTGGCCAGCGGCACCTCGGCCACGCCCGAGCCGTAGAACTCGACGAACTTGCCGACCACGCCGTGCTTGCGCAGCATCTCGGTGACGGTCAGCACCACGTCGGTGGCGGTCACGCCCGGCTGGATCTCACCGGTGAGCTTGAAGCCGACCACCCGCGGGATGAGCATCGACACCGGCTGGCCCAGCATGGCCGCCTCGGCCTCGATGCCGCCGACACCCCAGCCCAGCACGCCCAGGCCGTTGACCATGGTGGTGTGGGAGTCGGTGCCCACGCAGGTGTCCGGGTAGGCCACACCGTCGCGGACCATGGTCACCCGGGCCAGGTACTCGATGTTGACCTGGTGCACGATGCCGGTGCCCGGCGGGACGACCTTGAAGTTCTTGAACGCGGTCTGGCCCCAGCGCAGGAACTGGTAGCGCTCGGCGTTGCGCTGGTACTCCAGCTCGACGTTGCGCTCGAAGGCGTCGGGGCGACCGAAGAAGTCCAGAATCACCGAGTGGTCGATGACCAGCTCGGCCGGGGCCAGCGGGTTGACCTTGTCCGGGTCGCCGCCCAGGGCGGCGACGGCCTCGCGCATGGTGGCCAGGTCGACCACGCAGGGCACGCCGGTGAAGTCCTGCATCACCACGCGGGCCGGGGTGAACTGGATCTCCACGCTCGGCTCGGCGGTGGGATCCCAGTTGGCGATGGCCTCGATGTGCTCCTTGGTGACGTTGGCGCCGTCCTCGGTGCGCAGCAGGTTCTCGGCGAGCACCTTCAGGCTGTAGGGAAGCTTCTCGGTGCCGGGGACGGCGTTGAGGCGGTAGATCACATACGACTTGTCCCCGACGGTCAGGGTGTCGCGGGCTCCAAACGAATTGACCGAATCCTTGCTGCTCACATCAACTCCCGGCTTCGAATCTCGCCGCGACGGGCTGTGTCGGCGGCGTCGACAACTCTAACAGTACGCTTGTCCTGCAACGCGGGTGGGCCGGTTCGCCGGATCCGCCGCACCGCAGGTCACACCCCCGGGTTACCCGACATCGGCCCACTCATCGCGTACCTTTTCAGGACGTGAGCGCACCGCACGTCGTTCCCTTCCTGCCCGGCTTCATCCCGCCCGACGTCGACATGGAGCAGGTGCTCGCCGACGTCGCCGACGACGGGGTGAGCGCCCCGGAGGGCGCCGACGTCGAGGCGCTGCGCGAGGTGGTGCGGCAGGCCGCCGAGCAGGGCATCGACCTCAAGATCGTCGTCATCCCGCACAACCCGCCCATCGACACCCCGCTGCGCGACATCGCCACCGAGGTGGGCATGGTCTACCCGGACGCCACCGTGCTGGCGATAAGCCCGTCCTTCGCCGGCACCTACAGCCGCCACTTCGACCGGGTCACCCTCGAGCACGGCGAGGACTACGCCGAGACCGGCGACCCGGTGGTCTCGGCCCAGAACTTCGTTGCTGAGATCACCAAGCCGGACTTCCCGTGGACGGCCTGGACCATCCTGCTGGTGGTGCTCGTGGCCGCCGCGACGGTGCTCACCCGGGTGCTGCAGGTGCGTGCCAAGCGGGCCTTCGCGGGCCCCGAGCAGCCGACTGCCCCGGAGCGCCCGGAAGGCGCCGACCAGGGCTGACGCCGAACGCGGATCACCGTTCGGTAACAGTCTTTTCAATTACAAACTTGTAGTTTGTTACCTAAGTTTCCTTAGCGGCTGCAGTGTCTTACGGTGCAGTCGGTGCCTTTAGTTGTCGCTGTGGTCCATGTGACTCCTGCGCAAAGGTGGCCAACGAATGTGGACGCACATTCGCGATGAGCCGTAGGAGACATGAGTCGAATGGGACGCACCTCACGCGCATTTGCTGCCGTGGCGGTCATCGTCGGGATGACCCTCGCAACGTCCGTGCTGTCCGGGGGTGGCGGTCGCGCACACGCCGACCCCGGGAACGAGATCGCCACGCTGGTCGCCCGGGTGGCCGACGTCAACCAGCAGCTGCAGGACCTCGGTGCCCGCGTGCAGCAGCAGCAGGAGGCGGTCAACAAGGCGATCGTCGACGTCGAACAGGCCCGTGAGGCCGCCGCGGCCGCGCAGCGCGAGCTCGAGGCCACCCGCCGCGGCGTGCAGGAGGCCGACGCGGCCATCGCCGCCGCGCAGCGCCGCTTCGACACCTTCGCCGCCGCGACCTACATCCACGGCCCGTCCGCGTCCTACCTGACCGCCGCCGACCCGGCCGACATCCTGCACACCGCCGCGGCCGGCCAGACCCTGGCCGTCAGCGCCCAGCGGGTGATGGCCGACCTGCAGCGGGCCCGCACCGAGCAGGTCAACAAGGAGTCCGCGGCCCGGCTGGCCAAGCAGAAGGCCGACGAGGCGCTCGCCGCCGCCGAGGCCAGCCAGCAGGCCGCCGTCGACGCGCTGCGGCAGGCCCAAGAGACCTTCGCCGCCGAGCAGGCCGAGCTCGACCGGCTGGCCGCCGAACGCGCCGCCGCACAGGCCCGGCTCAACGAGATCCGGCCGGTCGCCGCGCCGATCGCCCAACAGGCCGGCCAGGTCGCGCCCGCCCCGCAGGGCGCGGCCAACGGCGGGCAGTGGGACCGCGCCCCGCAGCCCGCCGGCGGCCAGGACAACTGGGCCGGGCCGTGGGATCCGACGCTGCCGGCCATCCCGAGCGCCTTCGTCAGCGGCGACCCGATCGCGATCATCAACGCGGTGCTCAACATCGCCGCCACCTCCGCGCAGGTCACCGCGGACCTCGGCAAGCGGTTCATGCAGCGGCTCGGGTTGCTGCCCACCCCGACCGGCTACACCAACGGCGCCATCCCGCGGGTCTACGGCCGCCAGGCCGTCGAGGTCGTCATCTCCCGGGCCATGTCGCAGATCGGCGTGCCGTACTCCTGGGGCGGTGGCAACGCCGCCGGGCCCAGCCGCGGCATCGACCACGGCGCCAACACCGTCGGCTTCGACTGCTCCGGGCTGGTGCTCTACGCGTTCGCCGGGGTGGGCATCAAGCTGCCGCACTACTCGGGCTCGCAGTACAACCTGGGCCGCAAGATCCCGGCCGCGCAGATGCGCCGCGGCGACGTGATCTTCTACGGGCCGGGCGGCAGCCAGCACGTGACCATCTACCTGGGCAACGGGCAGATGATCGAGGCGCCCTACACCGGCTCGCACGTCAAGATCTCGCCGGTGCGCACCAGCGGGATGACCCCCTACGTCGTCCGATACATCGAGTACTGAGCGGAGTGCCTTGGCTGCCAAGAAGTTCCGACGCTCCCGAGCCGCCCTGACGATCGTCACCGCGATCGCCGGGGCGGTGCTCGCCCTCGGCCTGGCCGGCCCGGCCGGGGCGGCCCCCGACGACGGTGAGTGGGACCCGACCCTGCCCAAGGTGCCCAGTGCCGGCGCGCCCGGTGACCCGATCGCCATCGCCAACGCCTCGCTGGCGGCCACCGCGCAGGCCACCCAGATCACCATGGACCTCGGCCGCAAGTTCCTGGCCAGCATCGGCCTGGGCGGCACCCCGGTCGCCTCGGTCGCACCCGGCCGGGTGCGCGGCGCGCAGGCCATTGAGTACGTCATCCGGCGCGGCGGCTCGCAGCTGGGCGTGCCCTACTCGTGGGGCGGCGGCAAACCCAACGGGCCCAGCCGCGGGGTGGACTCCGGCGCCGGCACCGTCGGCTTCGACTGCTCGGGCTTCACCCAGTACGCCTTCGCCGGGGTGGGGGTGCTCATCCCGAAGTACTCCGGCGACCAGTACAACGTCGGCCGCAAGGTGCCGGTGAACCAGGCCAAGCGCGGCGACCTGCTGTTCTGGGGCCCGGGCGGCAGCCAGCACGTGGCGATCTACCTCGGCAACGGCCGCATGCTGGAGTCGTCCGGCAGTGCGGGCAAGGTCACCGTCAGCCCGGTGCGCACCGCGGGGCTGCAGCCCTACGCGGTGCGCATCATCGAATCCTGAGACCTTCCTGAACGGACGCCGAACCGGCCCGGGCAGCGTCGACGGAAGCCGAGCTGCCTGGAATAGTTGACAGCGGGTGCGCCCGCAGCGGCGCATCCGACAGCGTCGAGAAGCAACGTGGAGGATCGCGCATGACGTCACCGAGTGGGGCGCCGCAGGGCGCCGGGTACACCGGCCAGGGCCCGGCACCGGGGTATCCGGCCGGCACCCATGCCGCCCCGCCCGCCACCAACGGCGGCGGCCTGCAGGCCGAGGTGAACGCCCTGGAACGGGCGGTGTTCGAGGTCAAGCGGGTCATCGTCGGCCAGGACCGGCTCGTCGAGCGCATGCTGGTCGGCCTGCTCGCCAAGGGGCACGTGCTGCTCGAGGGCGTGCCCGGCGTGGCCAAGACGCTGGCGGTGGAGACCTTCGCCAAGGTCGTCGGCGGCACCTTCGCGCGCATCCAGTTCACCCCCGACCTGGTGCCCACCGACATCATCGGCACCCGCATCTACCGGCAGGGCAAGGAGGAGTTCGACATCGAGCTCGGCCCGGTGGTGGTCAACTTCCTGCTCGCCGACGAGATCAACCGGGCCCCGGCCAAGGTGCAGTCGGCCCTGCTGGAGGTCATGGCCGAGCGCAAGATCTCGATCGGCGGCAAGACCTTCCCGCTGCCGCAGCCGTTCCTGGTGATGGCGACCCAGAACCCGATCGAGCAGGAGGGCGTCTACCCGCTGCCGGAGGCCCAGCGCGACCGCTTCCTGTTCAAGCTCGTCATCGACTACCCGTCGCCGGAGGAGGAGCGGGAGATCATCTACCGGATGGGCGTCAAGCCGCCGGAACCCAAGCAGATCCTCACCACGGCCGACCTGCTGCGGCTGCAGGACGTCGCGGCCAACACCTTCGTGCACCACGCGCTGGTCGACTACGTGGTGCGGATCGTCACCGCGACCCGCCACCCCGAGCAGTTCGGCATGCCCGACGCCAAGGCCTGGATCGCCTACGGCGCCTCGCCGCGCGCCTCGCTGGGCATCATCTCCGCGGCCCGGGCGCTGGCGCTGGTGCGCGGCCGCGACTACGTCATCCCGCAGGACGTCGTCGAGGTCATCCCGGACGTGCTGCGGCACCGGCTGGTGCTGACCTACGATGCGCTGGCCGACGAGGTCTCGCCGGAGACGGTGATCAACCGGATCCTGCAGACCGTCGCCCTGCCGCAGGTGAATGCCGTTCCGGCGCAAGGGCATTCGGTTCCGCCCGTGGTCCCGGCGGCCGCCGGTGCGGCCGGTGGTCGGTGACCACGCGGGCTCGCCGCGACACTGATCCGCCGGCGCTGCACCGCGGGCAGATCAGTGACCACGAGCTGACGGCGGCGCTGCGCAAGCTCGAACTGACCGTCCGGCGCAAGCTCGACGGGGTGCTGCAGGGCAACCACCAGGGTCTGCTGCCCGGGCCCGGTTCGGAGCCGGGGGAGTCGCGCATGTACGAACCCGGCGACGACGTGCGCCGGATGGACTGGTCGGTCACCGCCCGCACCACCGTCCCGCACGTGCGCCAGATGATCGCCGACCGGGAGCTGGAGACCTGGCTGGTGGTCGACATGTCGGCCAGCCTGGACTTCGGCACCGCCCGCTGCGAGAAGCGCGACCTGGCGGTGGCCGCCGCGGCCGCCGTCACCTACCTCAACAGCGGCGGCGGCAACCGGATCGGCGCGATCATCGCCAACGGCGAGACGACCCGGCGGGTGCCGGCGCTGTCCGGGCGGATGCACGAGCGCGAGCTGCTGCGCGCCATCGCCACCAGTCCACCCGCCCCGGTCGGGGTGCGCGGCGACCTGGCCGCCGCGATCGACGCGCTGCGCCGGCCGGAGCGCCGCCGCGGCATGGCCGTGATCATCAGCGACTTCCTCGGGCCGATCGACTGGATGCGCCCGCTGCGCGCCGTCGCGGCCCGCCACGAGGTGCTCGCGGTGGAGATCCTCGACCCGCGCGACGTGGAGTTGCCCGAGGTGGGCGACGTGGTGCTGCAGGACCCGGAGACCGGGGTGGTGCGCGAGTTCACCATCGACGCCAAGCTGCGCCACGATTTCGAGGCGGCCGCCGCCGCGCACCGCGCCGAGGTGGCCCGCACGCTGCGCCGCTGCGACACCCCGCTGCTGAGCCTGCGCACCGACCGGGACTGGATCGCCGACGTGGTGCGGTTCGTGCTCGCCCGGCGCCGGGGCGCCCAGGCCGGAGGCCGATGATGGACTCCCAGGCCGGAGGCCGATGATGGACTCCCAGGCCGGAGGCCGATGATGGACTTGAGCCGCAGGCTGATCACGACGAAATGACTACTGGCACATGACATTACCGCTGTTGGGGCCGATGAGCCTGACGGGTTTCGAACACCCGTGGTTCTTCCTGTTCTTCCTGGTGGTGCTGGGCATCATCGGGCTGTACATCATCATGCAGACCGCCCGCCGCAAGCGGATGCTGCGGTTCGCCAACATGGAGCTGCTGGAGCGGGTGGCGCCCGACCGGCCCGCCCGGTTCCGGCACCTGCCGGCGATCCTGCTGGTCTGCGCGCTGTCGCTGCTGACCATCGCGATGGCCGGGCCCACCCACGACGTGCGCATCCCGCGCAACCGCGCGGTGGTGATGCTCGTCATCGACGTCTCGCAGTCGATGCGGGCCACCGACGTCGCGCCGTCCCGGCTCGCGGCCGCCCAGGAGGCCGCCAAGCAGTTCGCCGACCAGCTCACCCCGGGCATCAACCTGGGGCTGATCTCCTACGCCGGCACCGCGACGGTGCTGGTCTCGCCGACCACCAACCGCGAGGCCACCAAGAACGCCATCGACAAGCTGCAGCTGGCCGACCGCACCGCCACCGGCGAGGCGATCTTCACCGCGCTGCAGGCCATCGCCACCGTCGGCGCGGTGATCGGCGGCGGGGACGAGCCGCCACCGGCGCGGATCGTGCTGATGAGCGACGGCAAGGAGACCGTGCCGTCCAACCCGGACAACCCCAAGGGTGCCTACACCGCCGCCCGCACCGCCAGGGACCAGGGGGTGCCGATCTCCACGGTGTCCTTCGGCACCCCGTACGGCTACGTCGAGATCAACGACCAGCGCCAGCCGGTGCCGGTCGACGACGAGATGCTGGCCAAGATCGCCGAGCTGTCCGGCGGCGAGGCGTTCACCGCCTCCAGCCTCGAGCAGCTCAAGCAGGTGTTCACCAACCTGCAGGAGCAGATCGGCTACGAGACCATCCGGGGCGACGCCTCGGTGGGCTGGCTGCGGCTCGGCGCGGTCACGCTGGCCGCGGCCGCGCTGCTGGCCCTGCTCATCAACCGCCGCCTGCCCGACTGACCCACCGCCGATGACGCCCAACGGGACAAACGGGCGGAAAAGTGCGAGAAGAACCCGCCGGAACGTCGATCTCGGCGCCGGACGCGATTTCGGCCCGGCATCGCCGACACGTTAAGTTGACCACCATGACTGACACCGCCGTTGCAGAACAGGCCGGCAGCACCCCCGCCGGTCGGCCACCCTTCGTCGCGCGATCCGTGCTGGTCACCGGCGGCACCCGAGGAATCGGGCTGGCCATCGCGCGGCGGCTGGCCGCCGACGGCCACAAGGTCGCGGCCACCCACCGCGGCTCCGGCATCCCGCTGGAGGGCGTGTTCCCCGTCGAGTGCGACGTCACCGACAACGCCTCGGTGGACCGCGCCTTCAAGCAGGTCGAGGAGCACCAGGGCCCGGTCGAGATCGTCGTCGCCAACGCCGGCATCTCCAAGGACGCGTTCCTGATGCGGATGACCGAGGACCGCTTCCAGGAGGTCATCGACACCAACCTGACCGGTGCGTTCCGGGTCGCCCAGCGGGCCTGCCGCAGCATGCAGCGCAACAAGTTCGGCCGGCTCATCTTCATCGGCTCGGTGTCGGGCATGTGGGGCATCGGCAACCAGGCCAACTACGCCGCGGCCAAGGCCGGCCTGATCGGCATGGCCCGCTCCATCTCCCGCGAGCTGGCCAAGGTCAACGTCACCGCCAACGTCGTGGCGCCGGGCTACATCGACACCGAGATGACCCGGGCGCTCGACGAGCGCATCCAGCAGGGGGCGCTGGACTTCATCCCCGCCAAGCGGGTGGGGACCGCCGAGGAGGTGGCCGGGGTGGTCAGCTTCCTGGCCTCCGAGGACGCGAGCTACATCGCCGGCGCCGTCATCCCGGTCGACGGCGGCATGGGTATGGGCCACTAACGAGAGGACATCAACGACATGGCAGGGCTTCTCGAGGGCAAGCGCATCCTCGTCACCGGCATCATCACCGACAGCTCGATCGCCTTCCACATCGCCCGCGTGGCCCAGGAGCAGGGCGCCGAGCTGGTGTGCACCGGCTTCGACCGGCTGCGCCTGATCCAGCGCATCATCGACCGGCTGCCCAAGCCGGCGCCGCTGCTCGAGCTCGACGTGCAGAACCAGGAGCACCTCGACACGCTCGCCGAGCGGGTGCAGCAGCAGATCGGCGAGGGCAACAAGCTCGACGGCGTGGTGCACTCGATCGGGTTCATGCCGCAGACCGGCATGGGCCTCAACCCGTTCCTGGACGCCCCCTACGAGGACGTGTCCAAGGGCATCCACATCTCGGCCTACTCCTACGCGGCGCTGGCCAAGGCGCTGCTGCCGATCATGAACCCGGGCGGGGGCATCGTCGGCATGGACTTCGACCCGACCCGCGCGATGCCGGCCTACAACTGGATGACGGTGGCCAAGAGCGCGCTGGAGTCGATCAATCGGTTCGTCGCCCGGGAGGCCGGCAAGTACGGGGTGCGCTCGAATCTCGTCGCCGCGGGCCCGATCCGCACGCTGGCCATGAGCGCGATCGTGGGCGGTGCGCTCGGCGAGGAGACCCAGGAGCAGATCAAGCTGCTCGAGGAGGGCTGGGACCAGCGTGCCCCGCTCGGCTGGGACATGAAGGACCCGACCCCGGTCGCCAAGACCGTGTGCGCCCTGCTCTCGGAGTGGCTGCCGGCCACCACCGGCACCGTCATCTACGCCGACGGCGGCGCCGCCCAGCAGCTGCTCTAGATGGATTTCGACGCGGTCCTGCTGCTGTCCTTCGGGGGTCCCGAAGGGCCGCAGCAGGTTCGGCCGTTCCTGGAGAACGTCACCCGCGGCCGCAACGTGCCGCCGGAACGGCTCGACGAGGTCGCCGAGCACTACCTGCACTTCGGCGGGGTGTCGCCGATCAACGGCATCAACCGCCGGCTCATCGCCGAGTTGCGCGCCGAGCTGGCCCGCCGCGGGCTGGACGTGCCGGTGTACTTCGGCAACCGCAACTGGGAGCCCTACGTCGAGGACGCGGTGATCGCCATGCGCGACGCCGGGGTGCGGCGGGCCGCGGTGTTCACCACCTCGGCCTGGGGCGGCTACTCCAGCTGCACCCAGTACGTCGAGGACATCCGCCGCGGCCTGGCCGCCGCCGGCCCCGGGGCGCCGGAGCTGGTCAAGCTGCGCCACTATTTCGACCACCCGCTGCTGGTCGGGTTCTTCGCCGACGCGATCACCGCGGCGCGCGCCGAGCTGCCGGCCGGGCTGCGCGACGCCGCCCGGTTGGTGTTCACCGCGCACTCGGTCCCGATCGCCGCCGACCGCCGGCACGGCCCCAACCTGTACAGCCGCCAGGTCGGCTACGCCGCCCGGCTGGTGGCGGCCGCCGCCGGCTACACCGACTACGACCAGGTCTGGCAGTCCCGCTCCGGCCCGCCGCAGATCCCGTGGCTGGAGCCCGACATCGGTGACCACCTCGACGCGCTGGCGCGGGCCGGCACGGCGGCGGTGATCGTCTGCCCGATCGGGTTCGTCTCCGACCACATCGAGGTGGTCTGGGATCTCGACACCGAACTGCGCGAACAGGCCGAGTCCCTCGGCGTGACGCTGGTGCGGGCCGCCACCCCGAACGCCGACCCGCGGTTCGCGCGGCTGGCCGCCGACCTCGTCGACGAGCTGCGGCTCGGCCGGGAACCGGCCCGGGTGGCCGGCCCGGACCCGGTGCCCGGATACGGGTTCAGCGTCGACGGGGCGCCGTGTGCGCCGGAGTGCTGCGGGACGGCCTAGCGCCAGGCCGAGTGCAGGATCGCGTTCACCGCGGCCAGCCGGGCCGAGCGCACCACGGCCGCCAGCGGGCGCAGCGCATCACCGGCGAGCTGCACCTGCGACGCGGACTGCAGGCCGATCGGCAGCAGCCCGGCGCTCACCGTGATGATCGCGTCGACGTGCGCGGCGTGCTCGAGCACCCGCAGTGCCCGCGCCGGGGCGTGGTCGGGCGCCGGGTGGGCGTGCCCGGCGGCCAGGATCTGCTCGACCATGGCCCGTGGATCGTCGACCCCGGCCGACCCGGCGGCCTGCAGCTGCAGCGTCCCGAGCGCCTCGGCCGCCTCGCGCACCGCCGAGCGCAGCGCGTACTCGGCCTCGCCGAGGTCGGTCGGCGGTGCCGGCACCGGCGCCGGCACCGAGTAGACCGTCCAGGCCAGCGCCGAGACGTCGCCGAGGTCACCGGCGTCGGCGTGGCCGGGATCGGTGTACTCGACCGGGTGGTCGTCGCCCTCGAACTCGAACTCGGGCACCAGCCCCACCACGGTGTCCGGGCGGTCCGCGTCGGTGACGACAATCGCCTCGCCGGCGGTGATCGCGTCGTGCTGGAACTGGGTGCCGGCCGGCAGCCCGCGCACGTCGCCGGGCACCGGCAGCACCACCGTCATCGGGGCGGCACCGGGGGCGGGACGGGCCGTGGTGCGCAGCACCGCCAGCAGCGACACACTGGCCGCATCCTCCAGATCCGGCCAGGCCAGGCCGGTCCGGTCCGCCGTCGCGGAGTCGTAGGCGTTGACGAAATGCCTTGGTGCCCAACGGGACAACGCATCGAGGACGTCGTCCGGCGCGGCCGCCCCGGCGAGCCAGGCGTTGGCCCACACCGACAACGACACGCTGGGACACCACATGGTCAGGCAGTCTAATTCGTGCCGTCCGGCCGGACGGATTCGCGTTAGGCTGCTGGCATGCCCGCTGCGCTGATCTGGCTCGTGCTCGCGCTGGGTCTCGCCGGTGCGGAGGCGCTGACCGGGGACCTGTTCCTGCTCATGCTGTCCGGCGGGGCGCTCGCCGCGGCCGGCACCAGCTGGCTGTTGCCCTGGCCGATCTGGGTCGACGGCGTGGTGTTCCTGGTGGTGTCGGTGCTGTTGCTGGTGCTGGTGCGCCCGGCGCTGCGGCGCCGGTTCGGCCCCGGCGACGGGCTGCCCGACCCGATCAAGGAGCTCGAGGGCAAGAGCGCGCTGGTGCTCGACCGGGTCACCGTGCACCAGGGCCAGGTCCGCCTCGACGGCGAGGTGTGGACGGCCCGTCCGCTCAACGACCACGATGTGTACGAACCGGGGGAACACGTCACCGTGGTGCGTATCGACGGCGCCACCGCGGTGGTGGTGAACACCCCCTGACCGAAGGGACCGATATGGACGGCGCCGTGGCAGGCCTGGTACTGCTGCTCGTATTCGTGGTGTTCGCCGCGATCGTGGTGGCCAAATCCGTCGCGCTGATCCCGCAGGCCGAGGCCGCGGTGATCGAACGGCTGGGCCGCTACAGTCGCACGGTGTCCGGCCAGCTCACCCTGCTGCTGCCGTTCATCGACCGCATCCGGGCCCGGGTGGACCTGCGCGAGCGCGTGGTGTCCTTCCCGCCGCAGCCGGTGATCACCGAGGACAACCTCACCGTGCAGATCGACACGGTGGTCTACTTCCAGGTCACCAACCCGCAGGCGGCGGTCTACAACATCAGCAACTACATCGTCGGTGTGGAGCAGTTGACCACCACCACGCTGCGCAACCTGGTCGGCGGCATGACCCTGGAGCAGACGCTGACCTCGCGCGACCAGATCAACACCGCGCTGCGCGGGGTGCTCGACGAGGCCACCACCCGGTGGGGCCTCCGGGTGGCCCGGGTCGAGCTGCGCAGCATCGACCCGCCGCCGAGCATCCAGGACTCGATGGAGAAGCAGATGCGCGCCGACCGGGAGAAGCGCGCGATGATCCTCACCGCCGAGGGCGCCCGGGAGTCGGCGATCAAACAGGCCGAGGGCCAGAAGCAGGCCCAGATCCTGGCCGCCGAGGGCGCCAAGCAGGCCGCCATCCTGGCCGCCGAGGCCGAGCGGCAGTCCCGCATCCTGCGTGCCCAGGGCGAGCGGGCGGCCGCCTACCTGCAGGCCCAGGGCCAGGCGAAGGCCATCGAGAAGACCTTCGCCGCGATCAAGGCCGCCCGGCCCACCCCGGAGCTGCTGACCTACCAGTACCTGCAGACCCTGCCGCAGATGGCCAAGGGCGAGGCGAACAAGGTCTGGATCGTGCCCAGCGACTTCGGCAACGCGCTGCAGGGCTTCACCAAGCTGCTCGGCGCGCCGGGGGAGGACGGGGTGTTCCGCTACACCCCGTCGCCGGTGGACGAGAACCTGCCCAAGCCCGAGGACGACTCCGACGAGGTCGCCGACTGGTTCGACACCAGCACCGACCCGGCGATCGCGGCGGCCGTCGCCGACGCCGAGGCGCAGGCCCGCCGGCCGGTGGACGGGCCCGGCTACGGCCGACCGCCGCAGCCGAGCCGGCCCGGCCCGATCGACCCGGCGCCCCAGATCGACCCGCCCGGATTCCGGATCACGGGGGATCAGCTCATGGGCGGCCCGATCACCCCGCCGAACCCGCCGGCACCGCCCGCGGGGCAGTGATTCCCGCCACCCGGTGACTCCCGGGGCCCGGATCAGGCCCCGGGACCGAGCGCCAGCAGCGACACCAGGTCGTAGGCGACGTGCGCGGCGGCGATGCCGGTCATCTCGGCGTGGTCGTAGGCCGGGGCCACCTCCACGACGTCGGCGCCCACCAGGTTCAGCCCGCGCAGCCCGCGCAGGATCTCCAGCAGCTCGCGGCTGCTCATCCCGCCGGCCTCCGGGGTGCCGGTGCCCGGCGCGAACGCCGGGTCGAGCACGTCGATGTCGATCGACAGGTAGACCGGGCGGTCGCCGAGCCGGTCGCGCAGCCGGTCGACGACCTCGTGCACGCCCTGGTAGTAGACGTCGGAGGCGGTGATGATGCCGAACCCGAACCGGCGGTCGTCCTCGAGGTCCTTCTTGCCGTACAGCGGGCCGCGGGTGCCCACGTGCGACAGCGCCGAGGTGTCCAGGATGCCCTCCTCGACCGCGCGGCGGAACGGGGTGCCGTGGGTGTAGGCGGCGCCGAAGTAGGTGTCCCAGGTGTCCAGGTGGGCGTCGAAGTGCACCAGCGCCACCGGCCCGTGCTTGGCCGCCGCGGCCCGCAGCAGCGGCAGCGCGATGGTGTGGTCGCCACCGATGGTGACGAGTTTCGTTGCGCCGGAGGTCATCTCGCGTGCCGCCTGCTCGACGGTGGCGATCGCCTCGGCGATGTCGAACGGGTTGACCGCGATGTCGCCGGCGTCGGCGACCTGGGCGATCTCGAAGGGGGAGACGTCCAGACCCGGGTGATAGGGGCGCAGCAGCCGCGACGACTCCCGCACGTGGGTGGGGCCGAATCGGGCCCCGGGCCGGTAGGACACGCCGGTGTCGAACGGCACACCGGCCACCACGACGTCGGCGGCGGGCACCTGGTCCAGCCGCGGCAGCCGGGCGAAGGTCGCGGGCCCGGCGAACCGGGGCACCTGTGCGGAGTCGACGGGGCCGATCGGGGTGGGGTTGGTCATGTGCGGACCTTCCGGGTCGGGGTGCCGGCGTCACCCGGGGGCGCGGGCTCGCTCGACACGATGGGGATGTTGGCCGGGGGACCGGCCGGCACGCCGCGCGGGCCGGCGGGCCCGAACACGTCACCGGGCTCCGGGAACAGCCACAGCAGCGCCGGATAGAGCACGGCGGCCAGGCCCAGGCCCACCGGGATGGACAGGTCGACGCCCCCGGCGAGTTCGCCGAGCGGGCCGACGAACTGGCCGGGCAGGTTGACGAAGCACAGCGAGGTCACCGCCGAGACCACCCAGGCGGCCAGGCCGCGCGGGTTCCAGCCGTGGTTGAACCAGTACCGGCCACCGCGCTGGCGCCGGTTGAACACCTGCAGCGCGTCGGAGTCGTAGAAGCCCCGGCGGGTGAACCAGCCGATCATCATCATCACCATCCACGGCGCGGTGCAGGTGACGATCAGCACGGCGAACGTCGAGATGCTCTGCACCACATTGAAGGCGAAGCGGCCGACGAAGATGAACACGATCGCGGCCGTGCCGATGAACACGGTGGCCTGCACCCGGGAGAACCGGGGGAACACGCTGGAGAAGTCCAGACCGGTGCCGTAGAGCGCGGTGGTGCCGGTGGACATGCCGCCGATCAGCGCGATCAGGCACACCGGCACGAAGTACCACCCCGGCGACACCGCCAGCAGCCCGCCGACGTAGTCCCCGTCGGCGATGAAATCCGGTGCGGCGGTGGCGATCACGGTCGCGGTGACGAGTCCGAACAGGAACGGCACCAGGGTGGCCAGCTGGGCGGCGAAGGCGGCCGCCATCGGCTGCCAGGACGGGGTGTCGCGGGGGATGTAGCGGGCCCAGTCGCCCAGGAACGCGCCGAACGACACCGGGTTGCTCATCACGATCAGCGCGGCCCCGACGAACGCCGGCCAGAACAGCGGATCGCCCGGCGTCACGCTGCCCGGATAGCCCGGATCGAACGCGCCGCCGAACGCGAATGCCCCGGCGATGAACAGCGCGGTCGCCGCGACCACCGCGATCTTGTTGACCAGCAGCATGAACCGGAACCCGTAGATGCACACCACGAGCACCAGCAGCGCGAACACGCCGTAGGCCACCGCGAGCGCGGCGTCGGTCTGGGGCAGCCCGAAGGCGCGGTTGGCGCCGCCGACGAGCACGTCGCCGGAGGTCCACACCGAAATCGAGAAGAACGCCAGGGCGGTCAGCAGCGACAGGAACGAGCCGACGATGCGGCCGTGCACACCCAGGTGCGCCGACGACGACACCGCGTTGTTGGTGCCGTTGCGCGGCCCGAACAGCGACATCGGCGCCAGGATCAGCGCGCCGAGCACCAGACCGGCCAGGGTGGCCAGCAGGGCGGCGGTGAACGACAGGCCGAAGATGATCGGGAAGGTGCCCAGCACCACCGTCGCGATGGTGTTCGCACCGCCGAACACCAGGCGGAACAGGTCCACCGGCCGCGCGGTGCGCTCGGCGTCGGGGATCGGCTCGACGCCGTGCTGCTCGACCTCGGTGACCTTCGGCGGTTGCGGGGCGGTGTCGGTGACGGACATGGCGATCCTCCCGGGGCGGGGTTGGTGCGGCACACGGTAGAACCGCGGTCAGGTCAGCGCAAACGATTCGATCGTTACGCCCGTGTTTCGGTGACAAATCCGACGGCCAGTGCCGTCGAACATGTCGAAACATCGAACTCGGACCGGCTTTGGTGACCGGAACGACGGCGCTATCGTGACGAAAAATCTTCGGTGGAGATCGGGCGCGGGGCAGGTGGTCGACCGGTGGAACGCATGGACGAGCTCGACGAGGCGATCATCGGGCTGCTCGAGGACGACGGCCGGCTCACCCACCGCGACATCGCCGAGCGGGTGGGGCTGTCCCGATCCGCGGTGGCGGCCCGGGTGCAACGGCTCATCGACACCGGCCGGGTGGTGGTGCGCGGCGTGGTGCACCCCGAGGTGCTCGGCCGCGGCGCGCTGGCCCACCTCAGCGTCGCCGTCGACGGGCCGGCCGGCCCCGTCGCCGCCGTGCTGGCCGCCCGTGACGACGTCGCCTTCCTGTCGCTGACCAGCGGCGGCTACGCGCTGGTCGTCGAGGCCCGGGTCGGCTCGGTGCGCCACCTCGACGGGGTGCTGGCCACGCTGCGGGCACTGCCCGGGGTCACCGGCGTGGACACGCTGAGCTACATCGAGGTGGTGCGCGACGTGGTCGGCCCGGTCGGGCGGGTCCGCGTCGACATCGACGACACCGACCGGGCGCTGCTGCGCGAACTGCAGCGCGACGGCCGCGCCTCCTACGTGGATCTCGCGGCGGCGGTGGGACTCTCGCCGGCCGCGGCGCGCCGGCGGGTGGTGCGGCTGATCGACGGCCAGGTGGTGCGGATCGGCGCGGTGGTGCGCCACTCCGGCCGGGACCGGCAGCGCGCGATGGGGCTGGGCATCCGGTTGCGCGGCGACGCCGCCGGGGTGCTCGACGCGCTGAGCGGGATGCGCGCGGTCATCTTCGTCGCCCGCACCCTGGGCCGGTTCGACGTGCTGGCCACCGTGCGGGCCTTCTCCGCCGCGCAGCTGCTGGAGACCCTGGAGACCGTCCGGGCACTGCCCGGGGTCGGCGCGGTGGAGAGCTGGGTCCACCTCGAGGTGGTCAAGGAGAGCTACGCCTCCGGGCTCGTTCCCGGCGGCCGGGAAACCGGCTGAGCGGTCAGCGCACCGCGACCGGCTCGGCGGCCTCGGCCCGCGCGCCCACCGCCCGCCGGTGCCGGCGCACCTCGTGCACCAGGCCGGCGATCCCGACCACCGCGGTGCCCGCCGACACCGCCAGCAGCAGCGGGCTCACCTCGCCGGTGAGCGCGTCGCCGAGCACCACCACCGCCGCCGTGCCCGGCAGCAGCCCGGCCAGCGTGGCCACGGTGTAGGGCAGCGTCCGCACCGCCGACACCCCGGCGGCGTAGTTGAGCACCGAGAACGGCACCGCCGGGATCAGCCGCATCGACAGGATCGCCGCCCAGCCGCGCCGGCGCAGGTGCGTGTTCACCGCGGCCACCCCCGGGTGGTGCTCGAGCCGGCGCAGCTGCAGCCCCAGCGCGCGCACCAGCAGCAGCGCGATCACCGCGCTGACGGTGCTGGCCGCCACCGCGATCGACACCCCCAGCGCCGGGCCGAAGAGCAGTCCGGCAGCGAGCGTGAACGCGGTGCGCGGGAACGGGAAGACCGTCACCACAATGTGGGCGGCCAGAAACGCCACCGGGAACCACGAACCCAGCGAGGTCGCCCAGTCGCGCAGCTGCACCGCGGTGGGCAGCGGCACCACCGCCACCACTGCGACGAGGGTCACAATCGCCGCGGCGGTCACGATCAGCCGGCGGGGCGAGATCTGCGCCGGCGTCGCCAGCACCGCGGCCTGAACCGCGCGAATGGTTCTGACGACGGGTTGCACGGATACCAGCGTACGGGCACCCGCGGGCCCGGCCGGTCCGCCGCGCGGAGCGGCCGCCCCGGACCGGGTGCGGGGCGGTGACGGCGATCATTTAGCCTGTGGGGCGGGTGCGTCCGTCACATGCTGCGACAACGCGACAACAGGAGATGCCGGTGTCCGAACAGGGGTCCAGTACCGCCGCCAGCGTCATCGAGGCCGATCGCCAACGGTGGCGGTCCGCGGTCGCCGGTGTGCTGGCCAAGAGCCTGCGCCGCGATCCCGCCGAGCTGCCCGAGGAACCCGAGCGGCTGCTCGATTCCCCCACCTATGAAGGCTTCGCGATCCGTCCGCTCTACACCCGCCTCGACGAGCGGGACGAGCCGCCGCTGCCCGGCCAGTGGCCCTACGTCCGGGGCGGTGACGCCCTGCGCGACGTCAAGGCCGGCTGGAAAGTCGTGGAGGCGTTCGGCGGCAACGGATCCGGTGCGGCCGCCGTCAACGGCGCGGTGCTGGTCGCGCTGACCGAGGGGGTCGGCGCGCTGCAGCTGCGGCTCGGCGCCGACGGCATCGCCCCGGCCGACCTGCCGCGCGTGCTCGACGGGGTGTTCATCGACCTGGTGCCGCTCATCGTGGACGCCGGCGCCGACTACGCCGCCGCCGTCGCGGCGCTGCTGCCGCTGCTGGCCGGGCTCGACGACGAGCAGCGCGGCCGGCTGGCCGTCGACCTGGGTGCGGATCCCTTCCTCGCGCCGCTGACCGGCCGCGCCGCCCCGGCGCCCGAGGCGGTCGTCGCCGCTGCCAGGGACGCCGCCGGCCACGGCGGGCGGGTCCGCGCGGTGACCGTCGACGGCGCCGCCCTGCACGACCGGGGGGCGAGCGCGGCCCAGGAGCTCGGCGGCGCGATCGCCGCGGCGGTGGCCGCACTGCGGCTGCTCGTCGAGGGCGGGCTGCCGGTGGCCGACGCGGTGCGCCAGATCAGCTTCCGGTTCGCCGCCGACGACGACCAGTTCCTCACCATCGCCAAGCTGCGTGCGGCCCGGCAGCTGTGGGCCCGGGTCGCCGAGGTGGTCGGCGCGCCCGAGGCCGGGGCGGCCACCCTGCACGTGGTCACCTCGCTGCCGATGATGACCCAGCGCGACCCGTGGGTGAACATGCTGCGCACCACCGTCGCGGCCTTCTCGGCCGGCGTCGGCGGTGCCGACACCGTGCTCGTGCACCCCTTCGACGTCGCCATCCCGGGCGGAATGCCCGGCACCAAGCCGGGTTTCGCGCGCCGCATCGCCCGCAACACCCAGCTGCTGCTGCTCGAGGAGTCCAACCTCGGCCGGGTGCTCGACCCGGCCGGCGGCTCCTGGTTCGTCGAGGACCTCACCGCGCAGCTGGCCGAGCAGGCCTGGGCGCTGTTCACCGACCTCGAGCGCGCCGGCGGCCTGCCCGCCGCCGGGCAGCAGCTGCTCGACCGGATCGAGGACGTCGCCGGCCGGCGCGCCGACGACATCGCCCACCGCCGGCGGGCGGTCACCGGCGTCAACGAGTTCCCGAACCTCGGCGAGCCGGCGCTGCCGGTCGGCGAGGCGGTGGCCGGGGTGCGCCGCTACGCCGCGCAGTTCGAGGCGCTGCGCGACCGCAGCGACGCCTACCTGGCCGCGCACGGCGCCCGGCCGCGGGTGCTGCTGCTGCCGCTCGGCCCGCTCGCCGAGCACAACGTGCGCACCACCTTCGCCACCAACCTGCTGGCCGCCGGGGGCATCGAGGCGATCAACCCCGGCACCGTCGAGGCCGGCACGGTGGCCGCCGCGGTCGCCGACCACGGCAACCCCGCCGTCGCGGTGGTGTGCGGCACCGACGCCCGCTACGGCGCCGAGGCCTCGGCCGTCGTCGCGGCCGCCCGCGCGGCCGGCGTGCAGCGGGTCTACCTCGCCGGCCCGGAGAAGGCCGTCGCCGACGCCGAGCACCGGCCCGACGAGTTCCTGACCGCCAAGATCGACGCGGTCGACGCGCTGTCGACCCTGCTCACCCGATTGGGGGCCTGACACATGACGGTCCACGACGTGATCGGCAGTTTCGCCGACGTGCCGCTGCACGGCGACCGGCGTGCCGAACCGGCCACCGCCGAGGCGGTCGAGCGGCTCGTCGAGGCCGCCGCGGCCGCGCACGGCTACAGCCCGGACCAGCTGACCTGGGAGACGCCGGAGGGCATCGCGGTCAAGCCGGTCTACACCGCCGCCGACCGCGCTGCCGCCGTCGCCGCCGGCTACCCGCTGGACAGCTTCCCGGGCGCGGCCCCCTACATCCGCGGGCCGTACCCGACGATGTACGTCAACCAGCCGTGGACCATCCGGCAGTACGCCGGGTTCTCCACCGCCGCGGAGTCCAACGCGTTCTACCGGCGCAACCTGGCCGCCGGCCAGAAGGGCCTGTCGGTGGCCTTCGACCTGGCCACCCACCGCGGCTACGACTCCGACCACCCGCGGGTGGCCGGGGACGTCGGCATGGCCGGGGTGGCGATCGACTCGATCCTGGACATGCGCCAGCTGTTCGACGGCATCGACCTGGGCAGCGTCAGCGTCTCGATGACGATGAACGGCGCGGTGCTGCCGATCCTGGCGCTCTACGTGGTCGCGGCCGAGGAGCAGGGGGTGCCGCCGGAGAAGCTGGCGGGGACCATCCAGAACGACATCCTCAAGGAGTTCATGGTCCGCAACACCTACATCTACCCGCCCAAGCCGTCGATGCGGATCATCTCCGACATCTTCGCCTACACCAGCGCGAAGATGCCGAAGTTCAACTCGATCTCGATCTCCGGCTACCACATCCAGGAGGCCGGTGCCACGGCCGACCTGGAGCTGGCCTACACGCTGGCCGACGGCGTGGAGTACATCCGGGCGGGGCTGGACGCGGGCCTGGACATCGACAAGTTCGCGCCCCGGCTGTCCTTCTTCTGGGGCATCGGGATGAACTTCTTCATGGAGGTCGCCAAGCTGCGGGCCGCGCGGCTGCTGTGGAGCGAGCTGGTCGCCGGGTTCGGCGCCAAGGATCCCAAGTCGCTGTCGCTGCGCACCCATTCGCAGACCTCCGGCTGGTCGCTGACCGCCCAGGACGTGTTCAACAACGTCGCCCGCACCTGCATCGAGGCGATGGCAGCCACCCAGGGCCACACCCAGTCGCTGCACACCAACGCCCTCGACGAGGCGCTGGCGCTGCCCACCGACTTCTCGGCCCGCATCGCCCGCAACACCCAGCTGCTGCTGCAGCAGGAATCCGGCACCACCCGGCCGATCGACCCGTGGGGCGGCTCGTACTACGTGGAGTGGCTCACTCACCAGCTCGCCGAGCGGGCCCGCGCGCACCTGCGCGAGGTCGAGGAGCACGGCGGCATGGCGCAGGCCATCAGCGACGGCATCCCGAAGATGCGCATCGAGGAGGCGGCCGCCCGCACCCAGGCCCGCATCGACTCCGGCCAGCAGCCGGTGATCGGCGTCAACAAGTACCAGATCGACGAGGACGCCGAGATCGAGGTGCTCAAGGTCGACAACTCCAAGGTGCGCGCCGAGCAGCTGGCCAAGCTGCAGCAGCTGCGCGCCGATCGGGACCAGGAGGCCGTCGACGCCGCCCTGGCCGCGCTCACCCGCGCGGCCGAGGCCGCGCGTTCCGGCGGCGGGGCGGACAACCTGGACAACAACCTGCTGGCGCTGTCGATCAACGCCGCCCGGGCCAAGGCCACCGTCGGGGAGATCTCCGAGGCACTGGAGAAGGTGTGGGGCCGCCACCAGGCCGAGATCCGTACCATCTCCGGCGTCTACCGTCACGAAGTCGGAAAGGCCAGCAACATCGCCGAAGCGTCCGAGCTTGTAGAGAAGTTCGCCGCGGCCGACGGCCGGCGGCCGCGCATCCTGGTCGCCAAGATCGGCCAGGACGGCCACGACCGCGGGCAGAAGGTCATCGCGACCGCGTTCGCCGACATCGGCTTCGACGTCGACGTCGGCCCGCTGTTCGCCACGCCGGAGGAGGTGGCCCGCCAGGCCGCCGACAACGACGTGCACATCGTCGGCGTGTCGTCGCTGGCCGCCGGGCACCTCACCCTGGTGCCGGCGCTGCGCAAGGCGCTGGAGGAGGTCGGCCGGCCGGACATCATGATCGTGGTCGGCGGCGTCATCCCGCCCGGCGACTTCGACGAGCTGTACGCCGCCGGCGCCACGGCCATCTACCCGCCGGGCACGGTCATCGCCGACGCCGCGGTCGGCCTGCTGCACAAGCTGGCCGAACGGCTGGGGTACGACCTCGGCTAGATGACGCAACCGGTGCCAGAACTCGCCGCCGCGATCCGCGGCGGTGACCGCGCGGCCCTGGCGCGCGCCATCACGCTGGTCGAGTCCACCCGGCCCGACCACCGGGAGCGGGCCCAGCAGCTGCTGCTGGAGCTCATGCCGGAGGCCGGGCGGGCCATGCACGTCGGGATCACCGGGGTGCCCGGGGTGGGCAAGTCCACCACCATCGAGGCGCTCGGCATGTACCTGATCGAGCAGGGCCACCGGGTGGCGGTGCTGGCGGTCGACCCGTCCTCGAAGCGCACCGGCGGCTCCATCCTGGGCGACAAGACCCGGATGGCCCGGCTGGCGGTGCACCCGGACGCCTACATCCGGCCGTCGCCGTCGGCCGGCACGCTGGGCGGGGTGGCCAAGGCCACCCGGGAGACCATCGTGCTCGTCGAGGCCGCCGGCTACGACGTGGTGCTGGTGGAGACCGTCGGGGTGGGGCAGTCCGAGGTCACCGTCGCCGAGATGGTGGACACCTTCGTGTTCCTCACCCTGGCCCGCACCGGCGACCAGCTGCAGGGCATCAAGAAGGGCGTGCTCGAGCTGGCCGACATCATCGTGGTGAACAAGGCCGACGGCGAGCACGCCGTCGAGGCACGCAAGGCCGCCCGCGAGCTCACCGGTGCCATCCGGCTCATCTATCCCAACGAAACCCTTTGGCGCCCACCGGTGCTCACCATGAGTGCGCTGGAGGGCAGCGGGCTGGCGGAGCTGTGGGAGACCGTGCTGCGGCACCGGCAGGTGCTCACCGAGGCGGGCCGGTTCGAGGAGCGCCGCCGCCAGCAGCAGGTGGACTGGACCTGGTCGATGGTGCGTGACGCGGTGCTGGACCGGGTGCTCAACCACCCGGGGGTGGTGGCCATCCGCGCCGACGTGGAACGGCGGGTGCGCGAGGGCACGACCACCCCGACGCTGGCCGCCCAGGAGCTGCTGGCGGCCGCCGAGCTCGGCTGACGGTAACCCGGTGGCTTAACGCTTCGGTAACGGGCCGTTCATTTGCTCCGGCGTTCGGTACATTCTGAGACTGTGACCGAGCTAACATTCCGGCTCCCGTTCCGGGGTAGCGGCAACGGGCTCCCGCACGGGGTACAGGGGGCCGCGGATCCGGCCTTCGCCTGCACGCTGAACGCCTTCGCGCGGCTGTTCCCGGGCCGGCGGTTCGGTGGCGGGGCGCTTTGCGTGTACCTGCACGGCGAACCGGTGGTGGACGTCTGGACCGGCTGGTCCGACCGTGCCGGTACCCGGTACTGGACCGCCGACACCGGCGCGATGGTGTTCTCGGCGACCAAGGGCATGGCCTCGACGGTGATCCACCGGCTCGCCGACCGCGGCCTGATCGACTACGACGCCCCGGTGGCGTCGTACTGGCCGGAGTTCGGCGCCAACGGCAAGTCCAACATCACCGTGCGCGACGTGATGCGGCACCGGGCCGGGCTGTCGCAGCTCGGCGGGGTCACCAAGGCCGACCTGCTCGACCACCGCCGGATGGAGGAGCGGCTGGCCGCCGCGCCGGTCAACCAGTTGCAGTACGGCAAGCCCGCCTACCACGCGCTGACCTACGGCTGGCTGCTGTCCGGCCTGGCCCGGGCGGTCACCGGGCGGGGCATGCGCGAGCTGATCCGCACCGAGCTGGCCGCCCCGCTGGGTGTGGACGGGCTGCACCTGGGCCGCCCGCCGGCCGGCGCGCCCACCGAGGCCGCGCAGACCCTGCTGCCGCAGCGGCTGCCCCCGCTGCCGGGGGCCGACCTGGTCGCGCCGCGGCTGGCCGGGCTGCCGTTCGCCGGCTTCCTCGGTTCGATCTACTTCCCGGGCATGGTGGGCGCCATGCAGGGCGAGATGCCGTTCCTGGACTCCGAGATCCCGTCGGCCAACGCGGTGGCCACCGCGCGCGGCCTGGCCCGCATGTACGGCGCGATCGCCAACGGCGGGCGGATCGGCGACACCCAGTTCCTGTCGGCGCACACCGTCGCCGCGCTGACCGGCCAGACCGATCTGACACCGGACCGGAATGTGTTGGTGCCGTTGAGCTTCCACCTCGGCTACCACGGGGTGCCGTTCGGGGTGGTGCCCGGCTTCGGGCACGTCGGGCTGGGCGGCTGCTACGGCTGGGCCGAACCGGACCGCGGGCTGGCGATCGGGTTCGTGCACAACCGGCTGGTCACCCCGATGGTGTTCGACCAGGCCACCTTCGTCGGGCTCAACACCCTGGTGCGGCGCGACGCCGCCCGCGCCGAACGGCGTGGTTACACCGCGGTGCCCGAGTTGGGGGCGCGCTACCGGGTGCTGCATCCGGTCGCGGGTTAAGCGCAGGCCGAGCCCGCGGATCGAACAGCGCGGGCCGAGCCCGCGGATCGAACAGCGCGGGCCGAGCCCGCGGCGGCGGGCGATTTGCACCCCTTCAGTAGAATCGGCCCAACGGCGTCGATCCGGCCATCACCGGGGAGCCTTCGGAAGAACGGCCGGGCAGCGGGCCCGGCCCAGTAGAACCGAACGGGTGGGCCCGTCACAGCCCGGCAATGAGTGGCGTACGCCGGTCCGGTCCGCCGGCCGCGTGCGCAAGCGGGGTGGTACCGCGGCGTCCGCGCAACCGGCGCGACGTTCGTCCCCGTGCCAGCACGGTCGGCCTCGTGTGGGCCTCGACATGGGCACAGGAGACATCGAGTAGTGACGGCCTATCCGAAACCGGCTTCCGGCGCACCGAACTTCCCCGAACTCGAGGCCGAGGTGCTCAAGTACTGGGAGTCCGACGGCACCTTCCGCGCCAGCATCGACCGCCGTGCGGGCGCACCGGAGTACGTCTTCTACGACGGGCCGCCGTTCGCCAACGGCCTGCCGCACTACGGGCATCTGCTGACCGGCTACGTCAAGGACATCGTGCCGCGCTACCGGACCATGCGCGGCTACAAGGTGGAGCGCCGGTTCGGCTGGGACACCCACGGCCTGCCCGCCGAACTCGAGGTGCAGCGCCAGCTCGGCATCACCGACAAGGCGCAGATCGAGCAGATGGGCATCGAGAAGTTCAACGACGCCTGCCGCGCCTCGGTGCTCAAGTACACCAACGAGTGGCGTGAGTACGTCACCCGCCAAGCCCGCTGGGTGGACTTCGACAACGACTACAAGACGCTGGATCTCGGCTACATGGAGTCGGTGATCTGGGCGTTCAAGCAGCTCTACGACAAGGGCCTGGCCTACGAGGGCATCCGGGTGCTGCCGTACTGCTGGAACGACGAGACCCCGTTGTCCAGCCACGAGTTGCGGATGGACGACGACGTCTACCAGAGCCGCCAGGACCCGGCGCTGACCGTGGGCTTCCGCATCACCGAGGGCCCGCTGACCGACTCCTACCTGCTGATCTGGACCACCACGCCGTGGACGCTGCCGAGCAACCAGGCCGTCGCGGCCGGCCCGGACATCACCTACGTGCACGTCGCCGGCCCGGACGGGCGCCGCTACGTGCTGGCCGAGGCCCGGCTGGGCGCCTACGCCCGCGAACTGGGGCAGGAGCCCGAGGTGCTGGGCCGCCTGACGGGCAGCGAGCTGGTGGGCACCCGCTACCTGCCGCCGTTCCCGTACTTCGCCGACGCGCCGAACTCGTTCCGGGTGCTGGCCGGGGAGTTCGTCAGCACCGAGGACGGCACCGGGCTGGTGCACATGGCCCCGGCCTACGGCGAGGACGACATGCTCACCGCCCAGGCCAACGGCATCGAGGCGGTCACCCCGGTCGACGCCAAGGGCCGCTTCGACGCGTCGGTTCCGGACTACCAGGGCCAGCACGTGTTCGAGGCCAACCCGAACATCATCCGCGACCTCAAGCAGGGCAGCGGCCCGGCCGCGGCCAACGGCGCGGTGCTGTTGCGCCACGACACCTACGAGCACTCCTACCCGCACTGCTGGCGCTGCCGCAATCCGCTGATCTACCGCGCGGTGTCGTCGTGGTTCATCAAGGTCACCGCGTTCCGGGACCGGATGCTCGAGCTCAACCAGCAGATCACCTGGTACCCCGAGCACGTCAAGGACGGCCAGTTCGGCAAGTGGCTGGCCAACGCCCGGGACTGGTCGATCTCGCGGAACCGCTACTGGGGCACCCCGATTCCGGTCTGGGTGTCGGACAATCCGGAGTACCCGCGCATCGACGTCTACGGCAGCCTCGACGAGCTCGAGCGCGACTTCGGGGTGCGGCCGACCAACCTGCACCGGCCCTACATCGACGAGCTGACCCGGCCCAATCCCGACGACCCGACCGGCAGGTCGACGATGCGGCGCATCCCCGACGTGCTCGACGTGTGGTTCGACTCCGGGTCGATGCCGTTCGCGCAGGTGCACTACCCGTTCGAGAACGCCGACTGGTTCGACGGCACCGCCGACGAACCCGCGCACTTCCCAGGCGATTTCATCGTCGAGTACATCGGCCAGACCCGCGGCTGGTTCTACACGCTGCACATCCTGGCCACCGCGCTGTTCGACCGGCCGGCGTTCAAGACCTGCGTGTCGCACGGCATCGTGCTGGGCAACGACGGCCAGAAGATGAGCAAGTCGCTGCGCAACTACCCGGACGTCAACGAGGTGTTCGACCGCGACGGCTCCGACGCCATGCGGTGGTTCCTGATGTCCTCGCCGATCCTGCGCGGCGGCAACCTCATCGTCACCGAGCAGGGCATCCGCGACGGGGTGCGCCAGGCCCAGCTGCCGCTGTGGAACGCCTACACCTTCCTGGCCCTCTACGCGCCGCAGCAGGGCACCTGGCGCACCGACAGCACCCACGTGCTGGACCGCTACATCCTGGCCAAGCTCGCCGACCTGCGCGCCGGGCTGACCACCGCCCTGGACGACTGCGACATCTCCGGGGCCTGCGAGCAGCTGCGCCAGTTCCTCGAGGTGCTCACCAACTGGTACGTGCGCCGCAGCCGGCAGCGGTTCTGGGACGAGGACCGTGACGCCATCGACACCCTGCACACCGTGCTGGAGGTGACCTGCCGGCTGGCCGCCCCGCTGCTGCCGATGACCACCGAGGTGATCTGGCGCGGGCTGACCGGCGAGCGCTCGGTGCACCTGACCGACTGGCCGCAGGCCGACGTGGCGCCGCAGGACCCGGCACTGGTCGCGGCGATGGACCAGGTCCGCGAGGTGTGCTCGGCGGGCTCCTCGCTGCGCAAGGCCAAGAAGCTGCGGGTGCGCCTGCCGCTGCCGAAACTCACCGTGGCCGTGGAGAATCCGGCGCAGCTGGCGCCGTTCGTCGACCTGATCGCCGACGAGCTCAACGTCAAGGCCGTCGAACTCACCGACGACATCGCGACCTACGGCCGGTTCGAGCTCAGCGTCAACGCGCGGGTCGCCGGGCCGCGGCTGGGCAAGGATGTGCAGGCCGCCATCAAGGCCGTGAAAGCCGGTGCGGGCGTGGTGAATCCGGACGGCACCCTGACGGCCGGCCCGGCCGTGCTGCTGCCCGAGGAGTACACCTCGCGGCTGGTCGCCGCCGACCCGGACCACACCGCCGCGCTGCCCGACGGCGCCGGGCTGGTGGTGCTGGACACCACCGTGACCCCGGAGCTGGAGGCCGAGGGCTGGGCCAAGGACCGCATCCGCGAGCTGCAGGAGCTGCGCAAGAACACCGGCCTGGAGGTCAGCGACCGGATCCGGGTGGTGATGGCGGTGCCCGAGGCGCGGGCCGAGTGGGCACGCACCCACCGCGACCTGATCGCCGGCGAGATCCTGGCCGTGGACTTCGAATTCGGCGAGCCGCAGGACGGCGTGGAGATCGGCGACGGGGTGCGCGTGTCGATCGCCAAAGCGGAGGGTTAGGCCGGGCCGGCCACCGTCGCACTGCGGCCGTCGAACTCCACCGTGTCCCCGGGGTGCAACCGGCGGCCGCGGCGCAGCTCCACCTCGCCGTTGACCCGCACCAGCCCGGCGGCGACGACCGCCTTGGCGTCGGCGCCGGTGTCGGTGAGGGCGGCCAGCTTGAGGAACTGGCCCAGCCGGATGGACTCGTCGCTGATCGGCACGCTGTGCGCGGACATGGCTGTCAGGCTAGCTGGCTACCATTCGCGGTGATGTCGCGCTGGGTGCTGCACTTCGACATGGATGCGTTCTTCGCATCCGTCGAGCAGCTGACCCGGCCCACGCTGCGCGGCCGTCCGGTGCTGGTCGGCGGCATCGGCAACCGTGGGGTGGTGGCCGGCGCCAGCTACGAGGCCCGGGTGTACGGGGCCCGCTCGGCGATGCCGATGCATCAGGCGCGCCGGCTGGTCGGGGTGACCGCGGTGGTGCTGCCGCCGCGCGGGCGGGTCTACGGCGTGGCCAGCCGCCGGGTGCTCGACACCGTGCGGCGGCGGGTGCCGGTGATCGAACAACTCTCCCTCGACGAGGCGTTCGGCGAGCCGGCCGAGCTCGCCGGTGCGGCACCGGAGGACGTGGAGCGGTTCTGCGAGGAGCTGCGGGCGGCGATCCGCGCCGAGACCGGGCTGGTCGCCTCGGTGGGGGCGGGCTCGGGCAAGCAGATCGCCAAGATCGCCTCCGGGCTGGCCAAACCCGACGGGGTGCGGGTGGTGCGCCGCGAGGAGGAGCTGCCGCTGCTGCACGCACTACCGGTACGCCGGCTGTGGGGGATCGGGCCGGTCGCCGAGGAACGGCTGCACCGGCTGGGCATCGAGACCATCGGGGCGTTCGCCGCGCTCACCGAGCAGGAGGCGGCCGACGTGCTCGGCGCGGCCGTCGGCACCGCGCTGCACCGGCTGGCCCGCGGCATCGACGACCGGCCGGTGACCGAACGGGCCGAGGCCAAACAGATCAGCGCCGAGTCCACCTTCCCCGAGGACCTCACCACCCTTGAGCAGGTACGCGAGGCGGTCGGGCCGATCGGCGAGCACGCCCACCGGCGGCTGACCCGGGACGGCCGCGGCGCCCGCACCGTGACCGTGAAGCTCAAGCGCTCCGACATGAGCACGCTGACCCGCTCGGCCACCCTGCCGCACGCCACCACCGACGCGCCCACCCTGATCGGCACCGCGCGGCGGCTGCTGCTCGACCCGGCCGAGATCGGCCCGATCCGGCTGGTCGGGGTGGGGTTCTCCGGGTTGACCGAGGTGCACCAGGAGCCGTTGTTCCCGGAACTCGACGCCCTCGACCCCGACCGCACGACGGGGGCCGACACCGCCACCGGGGCGGCCGGCCGGCGGCCGGTGGGGGCCGGCGCCGGGCCGGGCTGGCGCATCGGCGACGACGTGCGGCACCGCGAGTTCGGCCACGGCTGGGTGCAGGGCGCGGGCCACGGCGTGATGACGGTGCGGTTCGAGACCCGCGCCAGCGGCCCCGGCCCGGCCCGCAACTTCGCCGTGGACGACCCCGCGGTCACCGGCGCCGACCCGCTGGACTCCCTGGACTGGCCGGACTACCTGCGCACCCTCGACGACCTCGACGACGACCCGTCGTCATCCCCAGCGGGCGACGACCTCGGCGACGGGTGAGCCGGCGGCCAGCGCGGCCAGCAGCAGCACCCGGGCCTGCGGCGGGCGCAGCCGCGGCACCGGCACCGCGCCGGCGTCGGCCAGCGCCCGGCCCGGCCCGTAACCCGGGGCGACCCGGCCGCCCGGCACCCGGGTGGAGACCGCCACCGCCACCCCGGCCGCGCAGTGCCGGCGCACCGCGTCCACCACCGCCGCTCCGGCGTTGCCGGCGCCCATCGCCTCCAGCACCAGCCCGCGCGCCCCGGCGGCCACGCAGGCGTCCAGTGCCACCCCGTCCGCACCCGGGTAGGCGGCGACGATGTCGACCCGCGGGGCGGTGGCGGCGCTGAGCGTGCCGAGCTGCGGGCGCGGCTTGCCGGCGGTGAACCGCACCGCGCCGGCGCGGACGGTGCCCACCGGGGTGCCGGTGAAGCCCTGCAGATCGGTGGTGGCGGTCTTGGCCAGCCCGAGCGGCGCGAACACCGTGCCGGCGAAGCTCACCAGCACCCCGAGGCCGCGGGCGGCCGGGTCGGCGGCCACCGCCAGCGCGTCGCGCAGGTTGGCCGGCCCGTCGGCGTCCGGGTCGTCGGCGCTGCGCTGCGCCCCGGTCAGCACCACCGGCACCGGCCCGTCGTAGGTCAGCTCCAGCCACAGTGCCGTCTCCTCCATGGTGTCGGTGCCGTGGCTGATCACCACGCCGTCGGCGCCGGCGGCCACCGCGTCGCGCACCGCGGCGGCGATCCGGTCCCAGTCGGCGGGGGTCAACTCCGAGCTGTCGGCCGCCAGCAGGTCGACGACCCGCAGGTCCGTCGCGGCGCCGAGCGCGGCGGCCAGCTCGGCGCCGGTGCGGGTGGGCCGGCGCACCCCGGCCGCGTCGGTGCTGGTGGCGATGGTTCCGCCGGTGCCGATCAGGACGAGGGCCATGTGCGGAAATTGTTCCCGATCGTCGCTTTGGAATGATGGAGGCGTGACTGACGACTCGAGGGAATTTGCCGACGCGGCGTCCGCCGCCGGCGACGCCGGCCCACAGCCCCGGCGCCGGCTGCGGCTGCTGCTGACGGTGGCCGGGGTGGTGCTGGCCCTCGACATCATCACCAAGGTGCTCGCGGTCAAGTTCCTCACCCCCGGCCAGCCGGTGCCGATCATCGGCGACACCGTCACCTGGACGCTGGTGCGCAACTCCGGCGCGGCCTTCTCGATGGCCACCGGCTACACCTGGGTGCTGACCCTGGTGGCCACCGCGGTCGTGCTCGGCATCGTCTGGATGGGCCGGCGCCTGGTGTCGCCGTGGTGGGCGATCGGGCTGGGCATGATTCTGGGCGGGGCGACCGGCAACCTGGTGGACCGGTTCTTCCGGTCGCCCGGACCGCTGCGCGGCCACGTGGTGGACTTCCTGTCCATCGGCTGGTGGCCGGTGTTCAACGTCGCCGACCCGGCGGTGGTCGGCGGTGCGATCCTGTTGGTGGTGTTGTCACTGCTCGGCTTCGACTACGACACCATCGGGCGGCGCAAGCCGGCCGGGACGGGGACGGAGCCGGCCGAGGTGACCGAGGAGGCGAAGGACAACGAGGTGAACCCGGGCGTGCAACCGGAACGGGTGCCCGACACAGGGAGCACAACCGACCCCGTCGGCCGACGACCGGCCGACGCCGAGTAGTGGCGACACGGTCGCTGCCGGTCCCGGAGGGACTGGCGGGGATGCGGGTCGACGCCGGGCTGTCCCGGCTGCTGGGGCTGTCGCGCACCGCGGTGGCGGCGATGGCCGAGGAGGGTGACGTCCGGCTCGACGGCGTGCCGGTGGGCAAGTCCGACCGGCTGGTCGCCGGTGCCTGGCTCGACGTCGACCTGCCCGAACCGGCCCGGCCGCCGGAGAACCGGCCGATCGAGATCGAGGGGATGAAGATCCTCTACGCCGACGCCGACATCGTCGCGGTGGACAAGCCGCCGGGGGTGGCCGCGCACGCCACCGTCGGCTGGGACGGGCCGACGGTGCTCGGCGGGCTGGCCGCGGCCGGCTTCCAGATCAGCACCTCCGGGGCGCCGGAGCGGCAGGGCATCGTGCACCGGCTGGACGTCGGCACCTCGGGGGTGATGGTGGTTGCGCTCAGCGAGCGGGCCTACACCTCGCTGAAGAAGGCGTTCAAGCAGCGCACCGTCGACAAGCGCTACCACGCGCTGGTGCAGGGCCACCCCGACCCGCTCAGCGGCACCATCGAGGCCCCGATCGGCCGGCACCGCGGCCACGCCTGGAAGTTCGCGGTCACCGAGAACGGCCGGCACAGCGTCACCCACTACGACACGCTGGAGGCGTTCCAGGCGGCCAGCCTGCTCGACATCCAGCTCGAGACCGGGCGCACCCACCAGATCCGGGTGCACTTCTCGGCGCTGCACCACCCGTGCTGCGGGGACCTGACCTACGGGGCCGACCCGACGCTGGCCAAGCGGCTCGGACTGCAGCGGCAGTGGCTGCACGCCATGTCGCTGGGCTTCGCCCACCCCGCCGACGGCCGCCGCATGGAGATCACCAGCGAGTACCCCGACGACCTGCGCAACGCGCTCGAGATCCTGCGGCGTCAGGAACTGTGACCGCCCGCGGCAGGGGGCTGCTCTACGGGGTCGTCGCCTATCTGTGGTGGGGGGTGTGTCCCGGCTACTTCCAGCTGCTGGAACCGGCCGGACCGCTGGAGATCCTGTCGCACCGCATCCTGTGGAGCGCGGTGTTCCTGCTCGGCGTGCTCGCCGTCGCGCACCGGCTCGGCGACCTGCGCCGGCTGTCCGGGCGCACCTGGCTGCTGCTGACGGCGGCCTCGGCGCTGATCGCGGCGAACTGGGGGACCTTCATCTACGCGGTCACCCACGGCCACGTGGTGGACTCCGCGCTCGGCTACTTCATCAACCCGCTGGTCAGCGTGGCGCTCGGGGTGCTGGTGCTGCGGGAGCGGGTGAACCGCTGGCAGGGGGTCGCGCTGGCCGTCGCGGTCGTCGCGGTGGCGGTGCTGACCGTCGAGGTGGGGGAGCCGCCCTGGATCGCGGTGGTGCTGGCGGTCACCTTCGGCGTGTACGGGCTGATCAAGAAGGTCGTCGACGCCGACCCACGGGTCAGCGTGGCGGTGGAGACGCTGCTGGTGCTGCCGCCCGCGGTGGCCTACCTGGCGGTGCTGCAGCTGACCGGGCAGGCGCAGTTCCCGCACGTGGGTGCCGGACACACCGCGCTGATGCTGCTCGCCGGGGTGGTCACCGCCACGCCGCTGCTGCTGTTCGCCGCCGCGGCGCAGCGGCTGTCGCTGGTGACGCTGGGGCTGCTGTTCTACCTGAACCCGGCGCTGCAGATGGCCTGGGGCGTCCTGGTCGACCACGAGCCGATGCCGGTGGGCCGCTGGATCGGGTTCGCCCTGGTGTGGCTGGCCCTGGCGGTGCTACTGGCCGATACCCTGCGCCGGAGAAGCCTGACGGCGGCGTAAACCCTATACTCCTCGCGATGAGTACCGAGGGGGAAGTCCTGGTCGACCGGGCCGCGGCGGAGGATCGCCGCGGCCGCGCCTTCTACAAGCGGGCCGCGGCGCTGCTGGCGATCTGGGCGGCGGTGGTGCTGGCCATCGCGCTGTCGATGGCGCCGGACGCCTACTGGTACTCCTACTACGCGGTGGACTACTCGCTGGGCTGGATCCGGCGCGGACTGGCCGGCGAGATCCACGGGCTGTTCCCCGACGAGCACTACTTCGTCGGCCTGGCCGTGTTGCGCTGGGTGCCCACGCTGCTGTTCACCGCCGGCCTGGCGGTGACCGCCCGGGCGATCCTGCGGTCCGGCCGCTCCGAGCGGCGGATGTTGCTGGCGCTGCTGCTGCCGGTGCTGCCGTTCGGGTTCACCTACGCGGTGTTCTCGGCCCGCACCGACCTGATCGGCGACGCCGCCCTGGCGGTGCTCGCGGTGACCCTGATGGCGGTCACCACCGCCCGGGCCACGCTGGCCGCCAGCGCGGCGTTCGGGGTGCTGGTGGCGGTGCTGGCGCTGATCCACGAGGCCACCCCGCTGCTGGTGGGGCTCGGGGTGGCCGCCGCGCTGGCGGTGCTGGCGGTGCCGCTGACCGCCCGCATGTACCGCTGGTGCCTGGCCGCCGCGCTGGGTCCCGGCCTGCTCGTGGCGGCACTGGCGTCGCTGTTCGGCCGGCGCGACGTGGCCGACGTGTTCTGCGAGCGGATCCCGCACGGCCCGGTGAACTTCCCGACCACCGTCACCCAGCTGCTGGAGGGGTTCCGGCACTACATCGACTACCACGACTGGGCGTGCGTGGCGTTCCTGCCGATGATGGACTGGGACGCCGGGCAGGCGGTGCGCGAGGTGTTCGGCCTGGGCATCGTCCCGCTCACCGGCTCCACGGTGTACGGCATCGCGGTGTTCGTCATCGCCATGCTGGCCCTGACCCACGTGACCGGGGTGCCGCTGCGGCGGTTCGCCGACGCGCTGCGCCCGCACCGGGCGGCCGTGCTGCTCGGGCTGGCCATGTTCGTGCCGCTGTTCCTGACCGGCATGGACTGGATCCGCTGGTGGGTGACGATCGGGTTCAACCTCGGCCTGGTGTTCGCGCTCTACGCGCTGCGCCAGCCGGAGATCGACGGTCCGGTCACCGCGCGCACCCGCAAGGTGTTCGCGATCGGTGCGATCCTGCTCGGGGTGCTGCCGGTCGGGATCATCCCCGCCTTCGGCATCCCCGTGTACGAGATGTGACCGGCGCCGGCCGCCCGGTGTCCCGGACACGCAGACCCGACACGCCGAGCGGTGTCGGTGGCCGCCCCTAGACTGACAACGCTATGAGCGGTTCGGATTCGCGGTCCTTCGTGCACCTGCATAACCACACCGAGTACTCGATGCTCGACGGCGCCGCGAAGATCACGCCGCTGCTGGCCGAGGCCGAGCGGCTGGGCATGACCGCGGTCGGTATGACCGACCACGGAAACATGTTCGGCGCCAGCGAGTTCTACAACAGCGCCACCGCGGCCGGGATCAAGCCGATCATCGGCGTGGAGGCCTACATCGCACCCGGCTCGCGGTTCGACACCAAGCGGGTGTTCTGGGGCGACCCGAGCCAGAAGTCCGACGACGTGTCCGGCTCGGGTTCCTACACCCACATGACGATGGTGGCCGAGAACGCCACCGGGCTGCGCAACCTGTTCAAGCTCACCACGCTGGCCTCGTTCGAGGGCCAGCTCGGCAAGTGGGCCCGCATGGACGCCGAGCTCATCGCCGAGCACGCCGAGGGCATCATCGCCACCACCGGTTGCCCGTCCGGCGAGGTGCAGACCAGGCTGCGGCTGGGCCAGTTCCAGGAGGCGCTGGAGGCGGCCGCCAAGTGGCGCGACATCTTCGGGCCGGAGAACTACTTCCTGGAGCTGATGGACCACGGTCTCGACATCGAGCGCCGGGTCCGCGAGGGCCTGCTGGAGATCGGCCGCAAGCTCGGCATCCCGCCGCTGGCCACCAACGACTGCCACTACGTCACCCGGGACGCCGCGCACAACCACGAGGCGCTGCTGTGCGTGCAGACCGGCAAGACACTGTCGGACCCGAACCGGTTCAAGTTCGACGGCGACGGCTACTACCTGAAGTCCCCGGCCGAGATGCGGGCGCTGTGGGACGACGAGGTGCCGGGCGCCTGCGACGCCACGCTGCTCATCGCCGAGCGGGTGCAGTCCTACGCCGACGTGTGGACCCCGCGCGACCGGATGCCGATCTTCCCGGTGCCCGAGGGCCACACCCCGGAGACCTGGCTGCGCCACGAGGTGCAGCGCGGCCTGGAGCGGCGCTTCCCGGGCGGGGTGCCGCCGGAGTACCTCGACCGCGCCGACTACGAGATCAAGGTCATCTGCGACAAGGGCTACCCGTCGTACTTCCTGATCGTGGCCGACCTGATCGGCTACGCCCGCTCGGTGGGCATCCGGGTGGGCCCGGGCCGCGGCTCGGCGGCCGGCTCGCTGGTCGCCTACGCGCTGGGCATCACCAACATCGACCCGATCCCGTACGGGCTGCTGTTCGAACGGTTCCTGAACCCGGAACGCGTGTCGATGCCCGATATCGACATCGACTTCGACGACCGCCGGCGCGGCGAAATGCTGCGCTACGCGGCCAACAAGTGGGGCCACGACCGGGTCGCCCAGGTCATCACGTTCGGCACCATCAAGACCAAGGCCGCGCTCAAGGACGCCGCCCGGGTGCACTACGGCCAGCCCGGGTTCGCCATCGCCGACCGGATCACCAAGGCGCTGCCGCCGCCGATCATGGCCAAGGACATTCCGCTCTCGGGGATCATGGACCCCAACCACGAGCGGTACAAGGAGGCCACCGAGGTCCGCACCCTGATCGAGTCCGATCCGGATGTGCGCACCATCTACGAGACCGCGCTCGGGCTGGAGGGCCTGGTCCGCAACGCCGGCGTGCACGCCTGCGCGGTGATCATGAGCTCCGAGCCGCTGATGGAGGCGATCCCGCTGTGGAAGCGCCCGCAGGACGGCGCGGTCATCACCGGCTGGGACTACCCGGCGTGCGAGGCCATCGGCCTGCTGAAGATGGACTTCCTGGGCCTGCGGAACCTGACGATCATCGGCGACGCCCTGGAGAACATCAAGGCCAACCGCGGCATCGACCTCGACCTGGAGAACGTGCCGCTGGACGACCCGAAGACCTACGAGCTGCTCTCCCGCGGCGACACGCTGGGCGTGTTCCAGCTCGACGGCGGGCCGATGCGGGACCTGCTGCGCCGCATGCAGCCCACCTGCTTCGACGACATCGTCGCCGTGCTGGCGCTGTACCGGCCCGGCCCGATGGGCATGAACGCCCACAACGACTACGCCGACCGCAAGAACGGCCGCCAGCCGATCAAGCCGATCCACCCCGAGCTCGAGGAGCCGCTGCGCGACATCCTCGCCGAGACCTACGGCCTGATCGTCTACCAAGAGCAGATCATGCGCATCGCGCAGAAGGTGGCCGGTTTCTCGCTCGGCCGAGCCGACGTGCTGCGCAAGGCGATGGGCAAGAAGAAGCGCGACGTCCTGGAGAAGGAGTTCGAGGGCTTCTCGGAGGGCATGAAGGCCAACGGGTTCTCCGACGAGGCCATCAAGGCGCTCTGGGACACCGTGCTGCCGTTCGCCGACTACGCGTTCAACAAGTCGCACGCAGCCGGCTACGGGCTGGTGTCCTACTGGACGGCCTACCTCAAGGCCAACTACCCGGCCGAGTACATGGCCGGCCTGCTCACCAGCGTCGGCGACGACAAGGACAAGGCCGCGGTGTACCTGGCCGACTGCCGCCGGCTGGGCATCACCGTGCTGCCGCCGGACGTCAACGAGTCGGCGATGAACTTCGCCTCGGTCGGTGACGACATCCGCTACGGTCTCGGCGCGATCCGCAACGTCGGCGCCAACGTCGTCGACTCGATCATCAAGACCCGCACGGAGAAGGGGAAGTTCACCGACTTCTCCGACTACCTCAACAAGATCGACATCGTGGCCTGCAACAAGAAGGTCACCGAATCGCTGATCAAGGCCGGCGCCTTCGACTCGCTCGGGCATCCGCGCAAGGGCCTGTTCCTGGTGCACGGCGACGCGGTGGAGTCGGTGCTCGGCACCAAGAAGGCCGAGGCGATGGGGCAGTTCGACCTGTTCGGCGGCGCCGACGGAATGGCCGGCGAGGCCATGGACTCGGTGTTCTCCATCAAGGTGCCCGACGAGGAGTGGGACGACAAGCACAAGCTCGCCCTGGAGCGGGAGATGCTGGGGCTCTACGTCTCCGGCCACCCGCTCGAGGGGGTGGCGCACCTGCTGGCCAACCAGGTCGACACCCAGATCCCGGCGATCCTCGACGGCGAGGTGGCCAACGACGCCCAGGTCACCGTCGGCGGCATCCTGGCCTCGGTCACCCGTCGCGTGAACAAGAACGGGTTGCCTTGGGCCTCGGCGCAGTTGGAGGACCTGACGGGTGGCATCGAGGTGCTGTTCTTCCCGCAGACCTACTCCATCTACGGCGCGGAGGTGGTCGACGACGCGGTGGTGCTGATCAAGGCCAAGGTCGCCGCCCGCGACGACCGCATCTCACTGATCGCCCACGAGCTGATCGTCCCGGACTTCTCCAATGCCGGTGACAACAAGCCGATCTCGGTGAGCCTGCCGACGCGGCAGTGCACCCTGGACAAGGTGACCGCGCTCAAGCAGGTGCTCACCAACCACCCGGGCACCGCCCAGGTGCACCTGCGGCTGATCAACGGCGACCGGGTCACCACGCTGGAGCTCGACCCGTCGCTGCGGGTGAACCCGTCGCTGGAGTTGATGGGCGACCTGAAGGCGCTGCTCGGCCCCGGCTGCCTGGGGTAGCGCGGGTCAGGCCGACCGGGCCAGGCTCGGCCGGCCGCTCGAGCAGGGCCGAGGTGGGCGTGGCCGGCGCAGGCCGTGGGCCAGCCACACCACCGTCGCGGCGGTCGCCCCGGCCAGCACCGCCGGGGCGGCCTGCAGGGTCGCCAGCCCGACCACGCCGCACACGACCAGTCCGGCCAGCAGCGCGACGAGCTTGTAGCGCGGCCACGGCACGCCCGCGATCATCACCACCGGCTCCATGCTCGTCATGACCCGATGATATCTCGGTTTCGGGTCGCCGAAACTTTGGATGAGGACAGCCTCGGGGCGTGTCGCGGGGCGACGGGCCTGTCTGGTTCCTCACGCGATTCACAGAATCGTCGCAGATGGTGGCACCATTGACCGGTGACCACCGAACTGAGCCGAAGCCCGCGATACACTGCGCCGCTGTCCGCGGCCGATATCGACGAGGCTGCGGTGCGAATTTCGGGTGTCGTCGCGCGTACCCCGCTGCAGTACTGTGAGCGGCTGTCGGAGGTCACCGGCGCCAACGTCTATCTCAAGCGCGAGGATCTGCAGGCGGTGCGCTCCTACAAGCTGCGCGGTGCCTACAACCTGATCAGCCAGCTCACCGACGCGGAGAAGGCCGCCGGCGTGGTCTGCTCCTCGGCGGGCAACCACGCCCAGGGCTTCGCGCTGGCCTGCCGCACCATGGGCATCCACGGCCGGGTCTACATCCCGGCCAAGACCCCGCGCCAGAAGCGCGACCGGATCCGCTACCACGGGCGCGAGTTCATCGAGCTGATCGCGGTGGGCCGCACCTACGACATGGCCGCGGCGGCCGCGGCCGAAGACGTGCAGCGCACGCACGCCACCCTGGTCCCGCCCTACGACGACCTGCGCACCATCGCGGGGCAGGGCACCATCGCCGCCGAGATCGTCGAACAGCTCGACACCGAGCCCGATCTGGTCATCGTGCCGGTCGGCGGCGGCGGCTGCATCGCCGGCATCACCACCTACCTGGCCGAGCGCACCGCCAACACCCAGGTGCTCGGGGTGGAGCCGGCCGGGGCGGCCTCGATGATGGCCGCGCTGGCGGCCGGCGAGCCGGTCACCCTCGAGCACGTCGACCAGTTCGTCGACGGCGCGGCGGTGGCCCGGGCCGGGGAGCTGCCGTTCGCCGCGCTCACCGCCGCCGGCGACATGGTGTCGATGACCACCGTCGACGAGGGCGCGGTGTGCACCGCGATGCTGGACCTGTACCAGAACGAGGGCATCATCGCCGAACCCGCCGGGGCGCTGTCGGTGGCCGCCCTGCTGGAGGCCGACCTGGAACCCGGCTCGACGGTGGTGTGCCTGATCTCCGGCGGCAACAACGACGTGTCCCGCTACAACGAGGTGCTCGAGCGGTCGCTGGTGCACAAGGGCCTCAAGCACTACTTCCTCGTCGACTTCCCGCAGGAGCCGGGCGCGCTGCGCCGGTTCCTCGACGAGGTGCTCGGCCCCAACGACGACATCACGCTGTTCGAGTACGTCAAGCGCAACAACCGCGAGACGGGGGAGGCGCTGGTCGGCATCGAGCTGGGCTCGGCCGCCGACTACGACGGGCTGATCGCCCGCATGCGGGCCTCCGACATCCACGTCGAGCAGCTCGAGCCGGGCTCGCCGGCCTACCGCTACCTGTTGTAGCCCGGGCGGCGGCTCAGCCCTCGTCGTTGCGCACGTCGCGCAGCGTCGTCGGGTTGGGGTAGCAGCGGTAGCGCGCCTGGTTGCCGCCGGCGCGGCGGGCCTCGTACATGGTGGTGGTCGCCACCGAGATCAGCTCGTCGAGCAGCTCGTCGGGCGGGCAGGACGCCAGCGCGGCCAGCGGGGTGCTCACCACGCCGATGCTCGCGGTCAGCCGTGGCGGGGTGGTGGCCACCGCGCCGCGCACCCGCTCCACCAGCGGGAACGAGTCGGTGGTGGGGAAGGTGTCGGCGATGACGAACTCGTCGTAGTCGATGTGCGCCAGCAGCGCGTTGTGCCGGGTGTTCTCCCGCAGCGTGCGCGCGATCGCGATCCGGGCCCGGTCGGCCGCGGTCGCCCCCTCGGTGTCGCGCAGCAACTTCAGGTTGTCGATGTTGAGCAGCACCAGCACCAGCTGCCGGTCGTCGTCGCGGCTGCGGGCGGCCAGCGTGGTGGCGGCCCGGTAGAAGGCGTCCCGGTTGAGCAGCCCGGTGCGCGGTTCGAGGTCGCTATCGGGCACATCGGTGTCGACAACCCGAAGCAGCAAACGGCACACCGACAACACCGCGGCGTTGAGGGCGGTGACGAACACGAACCCCCACAGCGCCCACGCCGGTTGGCCGGCCGCCCACAACCGGGCGGCGGGCAACCCGGCGGCAACGACCGCCACGGCCAGCCCGAGCATCGCGGCGCGGCCGCTGTGGAACAGCACCAGATAGCCGCACAGCACCCCGAACGCACTCGCCCACAACAGCCCGAGCCGGTGGTCGGCGGGCAGCTGGCAGGCGGTCGCGAGCAGGGCGGCCTCGACCGCGGCGAAGGCCAGCGAACCGGCCCGGCCCGGCCACCGGCCGCGCAGCCACATTGCGCCCATGGCCAGCGACAACACCCCGATCCCGACCGCGACGACGCGGCCGGCGGGGGCGATCGGGACGGCCGGGCCGGCGGCCGCGCCGAGCAGGATCACCCCCATGGTCAGCACCGTGAGGCCGATCCGGCGGCAGGTCCACAGCTGCCCGTCGCGGGCCGAGACCAGGGAGGTGAACCGGAAGAAGTGGTCGGGTTCGCACCAGGTGCGCCGGAGCGCGTGCCACATACGTCGACTCCCCACCCCCCTGCGGGCCGCCGGCCGGGGGACCGGCGCCCTCCGAATGCTGTGCCGCCAGCTTAGTCCGAAACGCTCGGCGCGCCCCGACAAAATCGAACCGGGCAAATTCGAACGGGGCGGATCAGGCACCGCGGCGCAGCACGGCGAAGGCGTGCCCGTCCAACCGGGTCGACTCCGGCCCGGGCATCGGTTCACCCCAGGCCAGCAGCACGGTGCCGGTCACCGGCACGGTCACCGGCCCGGGCCCGAGATTGACCGCGACGGCGACCGCCCCACGGTGCATCACCAGCCAGCGGGCCGCCTCGTCGTAGTCCACCCGCAGCCCCGTCAGCCACGGGTCGGCCAGGTCGGGTTCGGTGCGGCGCAGCGCGATCAGGTCCCGGTAGGTCCGCAGCAGCCGGGCGTGCTCGCCGGTACCGGGCTCGGCCCAGTCCAGCTTGGAGCGCAGGAACGTGCGCGGATCCTGCGGATCGGGGACGTCCGCGGCGTCCCAGCCGTGGGCGGCGAACTCGGCCCGGCGTCCCTCGGCGGTGGCGCGCGCCAGTTCCGGCTCGGGGTGACTGGAGAAGAACTGGAACGGCGTGGTGGCGCCCCACTCCTCGCCCATGAACAGCATCGCGGTGTAGGGCGACAGCAGGGCGAGCGCGGCCTTGACCGCGAGCTGCCCGGTGGTCAGGTGCTGCGACGGCCGGTCGCCGACCGCGCGGTTGCCCACCTGGTCGTGGGTGCAGGTGAAGGCCACGAGCCGGGTGGCCGGGATGCGGGACCGGTCCAGTGGCCGGCCGTGCCGACGCTGCCGGAACGACGAGTAGCTGCCGGCGTGGAAGAAGCCCCGCTCCAGCGTGGTGGCCAGGGTGCGCAGCGAGCCGAAATCGGCGTAGTAGCCCTGCCGCTCGCCGGACACCGCGGCGTGGATGGCGTGGTGGATGTCGTCGTCCCACTGTGCCGTCATGCCCAGCCCGCCCTCGGCGCGCGGGGTGATCAGCCGCGGGTCGTTGAGGTCGCTCTCGGCGACCAGCGCCAGCGGCCGGCCCAGTTCCTCCGCCAGCGCGGCGGTTTCGGCCGACAGCTCCTCGAGGATGTGGATCGCGGTGGTGTCGACCAGCGCGTGCACCGCGTCCAGCCGCAGCCCGTCGGCGTGGAAGTCGCGCATCCAGCGCAGCGCGCAGTCGAGGATGTAGCGGCGCACCTCGTCCGAGCCCGGGCCGGACAGGTTGATCGACGCGCCCCAGGGGTTGTTGCCGGCGGCCTCGTACGGCCCGAACCGGGGCAGCACGTTGCCGGACGGCCCGAGGTGGTTGAACACCGCGTCGATGAGCACCCCGAGGCCGCGGCGGTGGCAGGCGTCGACGAACCGGACCAGGCCGTCCGGCCCGCCGTAGGGCTCGTGCACGGCGTACCAAAGCACCCCGTCGTAGCCCCAGCCGTGGCTGCCGCCGAACGCGTTGACCGGCATCAGCTCGACGAAGTCCACCCCGAGGTCGACGAGGTGGTCGAGCCGGCCGACGGCCGCGTCGAAGGTGCCCTCGGGGGTGAAGGTGCCGATGTGCAGCTCGTAGATCACCGCGCCCGCCACACCGCGGCCGGCCCAGTCGTGGTCGGTCCAGGCGTCCGGGTCGGGCCGCCAGCACTGGGACGGGCCGTGCACGCCGTCGGGCTGGCGCGGGGAGCGGGGGTCGGGCAGCACCCGGTCCTCGTCGTCGAGCAGGAAGCCGTAGCGGGCGTCCGGGCGGGCCGGCACCGCGGCGCGCCACCAGCCGTCGTCGCCGCGGGTCATCGGGTGCCGGGTGCCGTCGACGTCCAGCCGCACCCGTTCGGGCAGCGGCGCCCACACCGCGAACTCCCGGACCGACTCAGCCATCGGCACGCTCCAGCAGCGCCACGCCGGTCGGGCCGAACAGGTCTGCCGCCGCGACGGTGCCGCGGTGCACGGCGCCGCCGAGCCGGTCGGTCCAGGTGCCCGACGGCAGCGGCAGCACCGTGTCGCCCCAGCCGGTCCGGTCCAGCCGCACGGTCCAGCGGCGGACCGCGACCAGCACCGCATCGGCACGGGTGAACGCCACCAGGTGCGCGGCGGCGGTGCCGCGGGCGAGGCGCGGTCGGTAGTCGCCGGCGCCGAACACCTCGGGACGGTCCCGGCGCAACCGCAGAGCGGCGGTGACCACCCGCAGCTTCGGGTGCTCGCCGGCGGCCAGGGCGGCGCGGCGGGCGGCGAAGTCGACCGGGCGCCGGTTGTCCGGGTCGACCAGGCTGTCGTCGAACAGTTCGGTGCCCTGGTAGAGGTCCGGGATCCCGGGCACGGTCAGCGACAGCAGCTTCTGCGCCACCGCGTCGTTGCGGGCGTGCGGCTCCAGCCCGACGGCCAGCCCGGTCAGTTCGGCCCCCACCGGTCCGTCGACGACGGCGTCGACCCAGCGGTGCACCGCCGCCTCGAAGCGTTCGTCCGGGTCGGCCCAGCCGGTGTGCAGCCCGGCCTCCCGGATCGCCTTCTCGGCGTAGGCGTGCAGCCGGTCGCGCAGCGGTGCGGTCACCGCGCCGTCGGTGGGCCACACCCCGAACATGTTCTGCAGCAGGAACTTCGCCGTCGCCGGGTCCGGGGCGGGGGTGCGCCGCAACCAGCCGGTGACGGCACGGGCCCACACGTCCGGCACCTGTGACAGCACCCCGATCCGGGCCCGCACGTCCTCGCCGCGTTTGGTGTCGTGGGTCGACAGCGCCACCAGCGTGCGCGGCCAGTGCCGGGCCCGGGCGGCGGCCCGGGTGTGGAACTCCGCGGCCGACACCCCGAACCGGTGCGGTTCGCCGCCGACCTCGTTGAGCGCCACCAGCCGGGCGTCGCGGTAGAACAGGCAGTCCTCCATCGCCTTGGCGGTGGCCGCGCCGCACAGTTGCTGGAAACGGGCGGCGGCCTCGGCGTCGGCGGCCAGGGCCCCGGCCAGCAGCGTCAACGGCTCGGCCAGGTCCGGCCGCGCGGCCTCGGTCGCGGCCAGCGCGGCCGGCAGCACCCCGGCCAGGGCGGGGTAGTCGCTGCGGTAGACGCCGACGCGGGCGATCAGCGCGGCGACGGCCGCCGGCAGCCGCGGATCGTCGGCGCCGGCGGTGCGCACCACGGTGCGGCGCAGCCGGGCCAGCTCGGCGGCCAGCGTGACGGTGACCGCCTGCTCTTTGAGTTCGATTGCCGCGTCGGGTGTTTCGGTGCCGGTCGACCCGGTTGCGGCGAGTTCGGTCAGTGCCTCGGCGCCGGTGGGGTCGACGAACAGCCCGCCGATCTCGCGCATCGCGTCGTAGCCGGTGGTGCCGTCCACCGGCAGCGCGTCGTCCAGCGGCTCGTCGACGGCCAGGATCTTCTCGATCCAGATCCCGGCCTGCGGGCCGACCAGCCGCCGCAGCCGGGTCAGGTAGCCGACCGGGTCGGCCAGCCCGTCCGGGTGGTCCACCCGCACCCCGTCGACCAGGCCGGCGGCGAACCAGCGGCCCACCTCGGCGTGGGTGGCGTCGAACACCGCGGGATCCTCCTGGCGCAGCGCGGCCAGTTCGGTGATGGAGAAGAACCGGCGGTACCCGCACACCCCGTTGCGCCACCCGACCAGGCGGTAGTGCTGGCGGTCGTGCACCTCGCGGCCGGACCCGCCGGCGGTGCCCGGCGCGATCGGGAACTCCAGATCGCCTAGCCGCAGCGTCTCCCCGGCGACCTCCAGCCGGTCGACGTCGTCGTCGGATCCGAGCACGGGCAACAGGATCCGACCGTCCGGGTCGGCGTCCCAGTCGATGTCGAAGAACCGCGCCCGGGCCGAGCCGCGGCCGTGGGTGAGCACGTCCCACCACCACGGGTTCTGCCGCGGCACGGCCACCCCGACGTGGTTGGGCACGATGTCGACGATCAGCCCGAGCCCGCGCGCCCGGGCCGCGGCGGCCAGCCGGGCCAGCCCGTCGGCCCCGCCCAGCTCGGCCGAGACCGTGGTGGGGTCGGTGACGTCGTAGCCGTGCGTGGAGCCGCGCACCGCGGTCAGGATCGGCGACAGGTACAAGTGTGAGACACCGAGTTCGGCGAGGTAGTCCAGGATCCGCTCGGCCTCGGCGAACCCGAAGCAGTCGCCCCGCAACTGCAGCCGGTAGGTGGCCAGCACCGGGGCGGGCATGTCAGGCCGTCTTCCGCAGCGCCAGCAGCGACCGGGCCGGCAGGGTGATGGTCTGCCCGGCCCTGGCCCGCAGCGCGGATTCGCCGCGGGGGTGGTTGGTGTCCAGCGCGCCCACCCACAGCGCGCCGTAGTCCGGGCCGGGCAGCACGAAGTCCACCGCGACCGGGTGGGCGTTAAAGCACAGCAGGAAGGTGTCGTCGACGACCCGTTCCCCGCGGGCGTCCGGCTCCGGGATGGCCTCCCCGTTGAGGAACACGGCCAGGCACTGGTCCAGCCCGGAATCCCAGTCCTGCGGGGTCATCTCGGCCCCGGACGGGGTGAACCAGGCGATGTCGCGGGTCTGCTCGCCGGTGCGGATCGGCTTGCCGTCGAAGAACCGGCGGCGCCGGAACACCGGGTGGGCGGCGCGGAAGCCGGTCACCTTGCGGGCGAAGGCCAGCAGGTCGGCGTTGCGCTCGGCCAGCGTCCAGTCCATCCAGGCCACCGGGTTGTCCTGACAGTAGGCGTTGTTGTTGCCGCCCTGGGTGCGGCCGATCTCGTCGCCGTGGCTGAGCATCGGTGTGCCCTGCGACACCATGAGGGTAGCCAGCAAATTGCGCATCTGGCGGGCCCGCAGCGCGAGCACCTCCGGGTCGTCGGTGGGGCCCTCCACCCCGCAGTTCCAGCTGCGGTTGTGGCTCTCCCCGTCGCGGTTGTCCTCGCCGTTGGCCTCGTTGTGTTTCTCGTTGTAGGACACCAGGTCCGCCAGCGTGAACCCGTCGTGGCAGGTGACGAAGTTGATCGACGCCCACGGCCGCCGGCCGGTCGCCTCGTACAGGTCCGACGACCCGGTCAGCCGGGACGCGAACTCACCTAGGGTCGCGGGCTCGCCCCGCCAGTAGTCACGCACAGTGTCGCGGTACTTCCCGTTCCACTCGGTCCACAAACCCGGGAAATTGCCGACCTGGTAGCCGCCCTCGCCGACGTCCCACGGTTCGGCGATCAGCTTGACCTGGCTGATCACCGGATCCTGTTGCACCAGATCGAAGAAGGCACTCAGCCGGTCGACGTCGTGCAGCTCGCGGGCCAGGGTGGCGGCCAGGTCGAAGCGGAACCCGTCGACGTGCATCTCCAGCACCCAGTACCGCAGCGAGTCCATGATCAGCTGCAGGGTGTGCGGGTGGCGGGCGTTGAGGCTGTTTCCGGTGCCGGTGAAGTCCTTGTAGTAGCGCTTGTCCTCGTCGAGCAGCCGGTAGTAGGCGGCGTTGTCGATGCCGCGGAAGTTGATGGTGGGGCCCAGGTGGTTGCCCTCGGCGGTGTGGTTGTAGACCACGTCGAGGATCACCTCGATGCCGGCCTGGTGGAAGGTGCGCACCATGGCCTTGAACTCGGCTACCGCCGCGCCGGGCTGCCGGTTGGCGGCGTAGCCCTGGTGCGGGGCGAAGAAACCGAACGTGTTGTAGCCCCAGTAGTTCCGCAGCCCCAGCTCCAGCAGCCGCTGGTCGTGCAGGAACTGGTGCACCGGCATCAGCTCGATCGCGGTGACGTGCAACGACTTCAGGTGCTCGATGATCGCCGGGTGGGCCAGCCCGGCGTAGGTGCCGCGCAGCTCCGGCGGCACCGCCGGATGGGTCCGGGTCATGCCCTTGACGTGGGCCTCGTAGATCACCGTCTCGTGGTAGGGGGTGCGCGGCTGGCGGTCGGCGCCCCAGTCGAAGAACGGGTTGATCACCACGCTGGTCATGGTGTGGCCCAGCGAGTCCACCATCGGCGGGACGCCGCCGGAGGCCGGGTCCTCGGCGGCCAGATCGTAGGAGAACAGCGCCTGGCCGAACCGGAAGTCGCCGTCGAACGCCTTGCCGTACGGGTCCAGCAGCAGCTTGGACGGGTCGCAGCGCAGCCCGGCGGCCGGGTCCCACGGCCCGTGCACCCGGAAGCCGTACCGCTGGCCCGGGGCGACCGTCGGCAGGTAGCAGTGCCAGACGTAGCCGTCGACCTCGTCGAGCTCGATCCGCTCCTCGGTCCCGTCCGGGGCGATCAGGCACAGCTCGACGCGCTCGGCGACCTCGGAGAACACCGAGAAGTTGGTGCCCGCCCCGTCGTAGGTCGCGCCCAGCGGATAGGGGCTTCCGGGCCAGACCCCGACCCCCGAACCGGGCGCGCCGAAGGTCATCTCGGGGTCCACCACCCAGTCGCCGCGCCGAGCTGGCGGTCCAGCTCGTCGATCATGGTTCGCATGTAGGTGGCCGAGATGTGGTGCGCGTCGTGGTAGATCAGCACGTTGCCCTCGACCACCCGGCAGAAGTCGGTGCGGCACACCGCGTCACTCATGTCCAGCGGCCGCAGGATCGGGAACCGCTTGACCCAGTCCAGGGTGGGATTGCGGTCGGAGAGCACCTCCGAGCGCCACTTGCCGCACGAGGTGGCGTCGCCCCCGCCGGCCAGGCAGTCCGGGGCGTTCTTGGCCTTGCCGTCGGTCTCGGTCAGCCACGGGGTGTCGCGCATCGCCAGCACCGGGATCCCGGCCCGCTGGAACGCCTCCCAGATCCCGACGTAGCCGGCCGGCATCACGTCGCCGTCCTTGATGTTCCACGGCCGGGTCGAGGTGGTGAACACGAAATCCGGCTTGTCGGCGAGGATCTTGGGCAGCGCCTTGCGGTTCCACTCCCGGCACTTCGGGTAGGGCCGGTTGGAGCCGGACACCCGCGGGGTCTCCTCGGTGGTCAGCGGGCAGCCCATCTTCAGGTAGGTGACCACCTTGAAGTGGTGCTTGCGGCCGAGCTCGTCGAGGGCGGTCAGCCAGTGCTCGGCGTGCGAACCGCCGGCCAGCGCGATGGTGCGCTTGGCCCGCTTGTCGCCGTAGGTGCAGGTGATCACGCCGACGCCCTGGAAGTCGCTGATGCAGCCGTCGATCGTGCTGGCCGGCAGGTCGTCCTTGGCCTCCAGCACCGTCGGGCGCATCGGCAGCTTGGGCACCTTGGCGTCGTCCAGCAGCGCCCGGGCGCCCGGGTAGTCGCGGGCGGACAGGTTGGTCAGGTCGCCGCCCTGGGCGCGCTGCAGGCTGACGTGCTCACGCCAGGTGAACGAGGTCACCGTCAGTGCCACACCGAGCAGCGCGACCACCGACCCGAGCGCCATGGTCGGGCGCCGCCAGCGCACCCGCAGCGGCACCCGCCGCACCGCGCCGGCCGAGCCGCGGTAGCGCAGCGGGTTCTCGACGTAGCGGTTGGTCAGCCAGGCCAGCACCAGCGACACCGCCAGCACGCCCGCGCCCTGCCAGAAGTCCACCGCGGGCTCGCCGGTGTAGGACAGCCAGAAGATCAGCAGCGGCCAGTGCCACAGGTACAGCGAGTAGGCCAGCTGGCCCAGCTCGACGAACGGCCGGGTGGCCAGCAGCCGGTTCGGCGCGGGCAGCCGGCCGGCGGTGTGCGGGTCGGCGACGTAGTTCGCCCCGGACAGGATGAACAGCATGGTCGCCCCGACCGGCACCAGCGCCCACGGGCCGGGGAACTCGCGCACCCCGTCCAGCCACCAGCCGCAGGACAGGATCGCCGCCAGCGCCACCACCGCGGCCACGGTGCGCAGCCACATCGGGCAGCGCAGGTGCGGCACCAGCGCCCCGACCAGCGCGCCGAGCAGCAGCTCCCAGGCCCGGGCGAAGCTGTTGTAGTAGGCGGCGGCCTGGTCGGTGTTGTGCGCGATGACCGCGTAGACGAACGACGCGACGGTCAGCACCGTCAGCACCACCACGCAACCGGTCCGCAGGTGCCGGCCCAGCCGGCGGCGCAGCGCCCAGGTGAACAGCCCGAACAGGAGCAGGAACGCCAGGTAGAACTGGCCCTGCACGGACATCGACCAGATGTGCTGCAGTGGGCTGACCGACTCCCCGGCGCGCAGGTAGTCCGACTCCGAGAGCGCCAGCTCCCAGTTCTGGTAGTAGCCGAGGCTGGCCAGGCTCTGGTCGGCGAAGACCTCCCAGCGGGTCTCCGGCTGGATCAGGATGGTCAGCACCGCCGCCGTGGCGAGCACCACGATCAGCGCCGGCAGCAGCCGCCGCACCAGCCGGGTGATCTCGGTCACGAAGGACAGCCGCGAGCCCGGGGCGAGCGCGGCACGCAGGATCCGGCCGCCGAAGAAGAACCCGGACAGCGCCAGGAACACGTCCACGCCGCCGGACACCCGGCCGAACCACACGTGGAACACCGCCACCAGCGCGATCGCGATGCCGCGCAGGCCGTCGAGGTCGTAGCGGTAGAAGCCCTTCGCGGCCGCGGGCCGGGCGGAGGCGGCGGAGGGGCGTGCGGTCGTCCTGGGTGCCACGGGCGCCGCCGACCGGCTGGGGGCGAGGGTAAGCATGGTCGGCTAGCCAATGTACCCAACATCGTGGGCGGGCTCATTCCCGCGCCGGAACCGCGGTCGGTCCCGACCAACTAGGGTGGGCTCCCGTGCCCGCGTTGACGCCCGCCCAGATCAGCGCGATCGATGCCGCGCACATCTGGCATCCCTACAGCACCATCGGCGCGGAGGCACTCGCGCCGGTGGTCGCCGAGGCGGCCCACGGGGCCGTCATCACCGTGGTCGACCCCGCGGACCCCGCCGGGCGGCGCCGGCTGGACCTGATCGACGCGATGGCGTCCTGGTGGACCGCCATCCACGGCCACGGCCACCCGGTGCTGGACCGGGCGATCACCGAGCAGCTGGCCCGGATGAACCACGTCATGTTCGGCGGACTCACCCACGAACCCGCCGCGCGGCTGGCCCGGCTGCTCGTCGAGATCACCCCGGCCGGCCTCGACACCGTGTTCTTCAGCGACTCGGGCTCGGTGTCGATCGAGGTGGCGGTGAAGATGGCGCTGCAGTACTGGCGCAGCCGCGGCCGGCCCGGCAAGCACCGGCTGATGACCTGGCGCGGCGGCTACCACGGCGACACGTTCACCCCGATGAGCGTGTGCGATCCGGAGGGCGGCATGCACGCGCTGTGGACCGACGTGCTGCGGCCGCAGGTGTTCGCCCCGCAGGTGCCCCGCGACTACGACCCGGACTACACCGCGGCGTTCGAGCGGCTGCTGGCCGGGCACGCCGACGAGCTGGCCGCGGTGATCGTCGAGCCGGTGGTGCAGGGCGCCGGCGGCATGCGCTTCCACGACCCGCGCTACCTGGCCGACCTGCGCGAGCTGTGCACCCGGCACGGGGTGCTGCTGATCTTCGACGAGATCGCCACCGGCTTCGGCCGCACCGGGGCGCTGTTCGCCGCCGACCACGCCGGGGTGAGCCCGGACATCATGTGCGTCGGCAAGGCGCTCACCGGCGGCTACCTCACTCTGGCGGCCACCCTGTGCACCGGCGAGGTGGCCCGCACCATCAGCTCCGGCGAACCCGGGGTGCTCATGCACGGCCCCACCTTCATGGCCAACGCGCTGGCGTGCGCGGTGTCGGTGGCCTCCACCGAGCTGCTGCTGGCCTCCGACTGGCGCGGCCGGGTGGCCGCCCTGGAGCGCGGGCTGCGCGACGGGCTGGCCCCGGCCCGCGACCTCGGCGGGGTGGCCGAGGTGCGGGTGCTCGGCGGTATCGGGGTGATCGAGATGGCCGAGCCGGTCGACATGCGCGTCGCCACCGCCACCGCGATCCGGCACGGCGTGTGGCTGCGGCCGTTCCGCAACCTCGTCTACGCCATGCCCCCGTACATCTGCACCGGCGAGGAGGTCGGGCGGATCACCTCGGCGATGGTCGAGGTGGCCCGTGCACTAACCTGAACGGTGTTCAAGCACGGGAGGTTCGGGTGACCCACGCAGCTGTCGCACCGCTGGCCTGGCTCGACGACGTGGAACGGCAGCGCCGGGCCGCGGGACTGCGCCGCTCGCTGCGCCCCCGGCCACCGGCCGGCGCGGAGCTCGACCTGGCCTCCAACGACTACCTGGGGCTGGCCACCCACCCGGACGTGATCGCCGGTGCGGTGCAGGCGGTGCAGACCTGGGGGACCGGGTCGACCGGGTCGCGGCTGGTCACCGGCAACACCGAACTGCACGAGGGGTTCGAGGCCGCGCTGGCCGAGTTCGTCGGTGCCGAGTCGGCGCTGGTGTTCTCCTCCGGCTACACCGCCAACCTCGGCGCCCTCACCGCACTGACCGGCCCGGACACCCTGCTGGTGTCCGACGCGCTCAGCCACGCCTCGCTGGTCGACGGCTGCCGGCTGTCCAAGGCGCGGGTGGTCGTCGCACCGCACCGCGACGTCGACGCGGTCGAAGCGGCCCTGGCCGCCCGCACCGAACCCCGGGCGGTGGTGGTCACCGACTCGGTGTTCTCCGCCGACGGGGACCTCGCGCCGCTGCGCGACCTGCACACCGTGTGCCGCCGGCACGGCGCGCTGCTGCTCGTCGACGAGGCGCACGGGCTCGGCGTGCGCGGCACCGGCGGGCGCGGCCTGCTGCACGAGGTCGGCCTCGCCGGCGCCCCGGACGTGGTGATGACCACCACGCTGTCCAAGGCGCTGGGCAGCCAGGGCGGGGTGGTGCTCGGCCCGGCCGCGGTGCGCGCCCACCTCGTCGACGCCGCCCGCACCTTCATCTTCGACACCGGGCTGGCGCCGGCGGCGGTCGGCGCGGCCTGGGCCGCGCTGCGGGTGCTGGCCGCCGAGCCGTGGCGGGCGTCGGCGGTGCTCGACCGCGCCGCCGAACTCGCCGCCATGTGCGGGGTCGCCGAGCGGCCGGAGTCGGCGGTGGTGTCGGTGGTCCTGGGCGACCCGCAGGTCGCGGTGGACGCCGCGGCGGCCTGCCTGCGGCGCGGGGTGCGGGTGGGGTGCTTCCGCCCGCCGACCGTGCCGCCGGGCACCTCGCGGCTGCGGCTGACCGCCCGGGCCTCGCTCACCCCGCCGGACATGGACCGCGCCCGCGCGGTGTTCGCCGAGGTCCTCGGCGGTGTGGCGTGACGGTGCTGCTGGTCACCGGCACGAACACCGGGGTGGGCAAGACCGTGGCCACCGCCGCGCTGGCCTGCCACGCCCGGGCGGCCGGGCGCGACGTGGCGGTGTGCAAGCCGGTGCAGACCGGCACCGCCGAGGGGGACGACGACCTGGCCGAGGTGGGCCGGCTGGCCGGGGTGGACGCGCTGCACGGCCGGTGGCGCTACCCCGAGCCGTTGGCCCCGGTGGCCGCCGCGACCCGCGCCGGACGCGCGCTGCCCACCCGCACCGCGCTGCTCGACCTCATCGCCGCCGCCGACGCGCCCGGCCGGCTCACCCTGGTCGAGGGCGCCGGTGGGCTGCTCGTCGAGCTCGGCGCCGACGGCGTGACGCTGCGCGACCTGGCCGCCGCGCTCGCCGCGCCGGTGCTCGTGGTGGTCGACGCCGGGCTGGGCACGCTCAACCACACCGCGCTCACCCTGGAGGCCCTGGCGGTGCGCGGGATCGCCTGCGCCGGGCTGGTGATCGGCGCCTGGCCGGCCGAGCCGGGCCCGGCCGAGACCGACAACCGCGGCGCGCTGGCCGCCATGGCGCCGGTGCGGGCGGCGCTGCCGGCCGGCGCGGCCACGCTGTCCTCGCGCGACTTCGAGCGGCTGGCGGCCACCGCGTTCGACCCGGACTGGGTGGCCGGGCTGTAGATGGTCCACTCGCTGGAGCTCGTCTTCGACGACCGCACCGAGGCCGCGGTGCGGCGGATCTGGTCCGCGCTGGCCGACGCCGGCATCCCGAGCCAGTCCCTGGCGGCCCGGCCGCACGCCACGCTCGCGGTGGCCGCGCGGATCGACCCCGGGGTGGACGCCGAGCTGGCGCCGCTGCGGGAGCGGTTCCCGCTGCCGTGCGTGCTCGGCGCGCCGCTGGTGTTCGGCCGGGGCGCGGTGCTGGCCCGGCTGCTGGTGCCCAGCGCCGAACTGCTGGCGGTGCACGCCGAGGTGTACCGGCGCGCCCTGCCGTACCTGTCGCCGGGGCCGATGGACCATACCGAGCCGGGCCGCTGGACCGGGCACGTCACGCTGGCCCGGCGCATCCCGCCGGCCCGGATGGCCGCCGCGGTGCGGCTGGCCGGCACCCCGGCCGACATCGTCGGCACCGTCGTCGGCCTGCGCCGCTGGGTGGGGGAGCGCAGGACCGAGATCGAACTGTGGTGAGCAGTGCCTGCCGGCCGGTCAGACCCGGGTGTGCGCGCGGATGCCGTCGACGAGCAGCCGCAGGCCGAACCCGAACCGGGCGTCGGCGTCGTCGGTCAGCGGGGAGTGCTCCTCGGCGATCGCCCCGGCGGCGTCGAACTGCAGCCGGGACTGCTCGTCGACGGTGAACCCGAGCACGTAGTACAGCACCGAGCGGGCCGCCAGCCCGGCCTCGTCGCCGGCCATACCGGCCTGCCGGGCGGCGTCGGCGAGCCGCTCCAGGATGCGCACCGCCTCGGCCGACTGACCGGCCGCCACGCTCGCCGACACCAGCTCGGCGCCGTCGGTGTGCGAGCGCAGCGCGTCGCGCAGTGCCACGCAGATCCGGGTGACGCGGTCGTCCCAGGCGCCGGCCGCGTCGCCGACCGGGGCCAGGATGCGGTCGGCCACCGCGCCGAGCAGCTGCTGCTTGTTGGCGAAATGCCAGTACAGCGCCCCCGGGGTGACCTCGAGTTCCTTGGCGAGCCGGCGCATGGTCAGGTCGGCCAGACCGTAGTTGTCCAGGATCGCCGTCGCGGCGGCGACCACGTCGTCTTTGTGCAGCTGCACCCCAATACCCTAACCTGAACGCTGTTTAGTCCTGAACGCTGTTGAATTGACCCGGCCGCGCGCCGGGCCCCACGACTCCGCAGGGGGAGCACGGTGAACGACATCCTGGCAGAAGCCCGCGAGCAGGTGCTCGAGCGCGGCGAAGGTCTCGACCGGGACCAGACGCTGCGGGTGCTGCAACTGCCCGACGACCGCCTCGACGAGCTGCTGTCGCTGGCCCACGAGGTGCGGATGCGTTGGTGCGGCCCCGAGGTCGAGGTCGAGGGCATCATCAGCCTCAAGACCGGCGGCTGCCCGGAGGACTGCCACTTCTGCTCGCAGTCCGGCCTGTTCGCCTCCCCGGTGCGCAGCGCCTGGCTGGACATCCCCAGCCTGGTCGAGGCCGCCAAGCAGACCGCCAAGACCGGTGCCACCGAGTTCTGCATCGTCGCGGCCGTGCGCGGCCCCGACGAGCGGCTGATGGCCCAGGTGGCCGCCGGGATCGAGGCGATCCGCAGCGAGGTGGAGATCAACGTCGCCTGCTCGCTGGGCATCCTCACCCCCGAACAGGTGCAGCAGCTCGCCGACCTGGGCGTGCACCGCTACAACCACAACCTGGAGACCGCCCGCTCGTTCTTCCCGAACGTGGTGACCACCCACACCTGGGAGGAGCGACGCGAGACGCTGCAGCTGGTGCGCGAGGCCGGGATGGAGGTGTGCTGCGGCGGCATCCTCGGCATGGGCGAGACCCTCGAGCAACGCGCCGAGTTCGCCGCGCAGCTGGCCGAACTCGATCCGCACGAGGTGCCGCTGAACTTCCTCAACCCGCGCCCGGGCACCCCGTTCGGGCACCTGGAGGTGCTGCCGGCCACCGAGGCGCTCAAGGCGGTGGGCGCATTCCGGCTGGCGCTGCCGCGCACCATCCTGCGGTTCGCCGGCGGCCGCGAGCTCACCCTGGGCGACCTGGGCGCCAAGAAGGGCATCCTGGGCGGCATCAACGCGGTGATCGTGGGCAACTACCTGACCACGCTGGGCCGGCCCGCCGAGGCCGACCTGGACATGCTCGAGGACCTGCAGATGCCGATCAAGGCCCTCAACGCCACCCTGTGAGCACGACCGAGATCCACCGAGGGCCGTCTGCGAGGATGTTCAACGTCTACACCGGTGAACCGGCTGGGGGACACACGCCGACCGCCGCGCAACTCGGTCTGGAACCGCCGCGGTTCTGCGCCGAGTGCGGGCGCCGGATGGTGGTGCAGGTACGTCCGGACGGTTGGTCGGCCCGCTGCTCCCGGCACGGGCTGATCGACTCGAAGGACCTGGATGACCGACGCTGACCCGACCGCCCCGGCGCCGCCGCGCGTCTCGCGGGCCCGTGCCGCGCTGACCATCGTCGCCGTGCTGACCGCGGCCGGGGCGCTGACCGGGCTGGTGTGGTCGGTGCTGGCCCCGCCGGCGCGCGGGGTGATCGCGCTGAACCGGTCCGGCGAGCGGGTGCACGCCTACCTCGGTGCCGAGGCCGACCACCTGTTCGTCTCGGCCTTCCTGCTGGTCGGCATGCTGTCGGTGGTCGGCGTGGTGGCGGCGGTCGCGGTCTGGCAGTGGCGGCCGCACCGCGGCCCGCTGGCCGCCGCGGCACTGGCGGTCGGCACGGCCGCGGGCAGCGCGGCGGCGGCCGGGATCGGCGCCGCGCTGGTGCGCCTGCGCTACGGCGTCCTCGACCTCGACGCCGCACCGGTCTCCGAGGAGCACCGGGTGCACCACGTCGCCGAGGCGCCGCCGGTGTTCTTCGGGCACACCCCGGCCCAGATCGCGCTGACCGTCCTGTTCCCGGTCGCGGCGGCGGCGCTGGTCTACGCGCTGGCGGCGGTCGCGGCGGTGCGCGACGACCTGGGCGGCTGGCCGCCGCAGGAGTCGGCTATCGCTCCAGTGCCGACAACGGGCGGCGCGCTGCCGGCCGACCCAGCGCCACCTTCGCGCTGATCAGCCCGAGCCGCAGCATGCCGCGGTAGGTCGACGGGTTGAACATCGTCGGCCACTTGGTGCGCATCAGGTGCTCGCGCACCGGGCGGCCGGCGAACCGGTCGCGCAGCCAGCGCAGCGTCATCGGCGCCGACAGCGGGTGCAAAAGCATGTGCTCGCTGAACAGGTCGCGGTGGTAGGTGACGCTGGCCCCGCCCGCCAGGTAGGCGTCGGCCAGCGCGTCGATGTCGCGCACCGACACGATCTGGTCGTGCAGCGCCTGCACGATGAGCACCGGCGGGCGCGGGGCGGCCTTGCCCAGCTTGATGTCGTCGAAGATGTACCGCATCTCCGGGCTGGCCAGGATCTCCTCGAGCGGCCGGTCCACCAGCCGGCCCATGTCCAGGCCGGCGAAGCGCAGCAGCGCCTGCCCGGTGGTCATCCGGCGGATCCGGTCCAGCATCGCCTTGCCGGAGCCGGTGGCGTGCTCGTCGATGATCCGGTCGAGCTCCGGGTACACGTCGGCCAGCGCGGCCACCACCAGGGCCGGCAGCGCCGCGAACAGGCTGCCGTTGAGCCGGCGGAACGCGTGCCCGAGGTCGCCCACCGGCGAGCCCAGCACCGCGCCGACCAGGTTCAGCTCGGGGGCGTAGCGGTCGTGCACCTCGGCGGCCCACGCCGAGGCCAGCCCGCCGCCGGAGTACCCCCACAGCCCGACCGGCGCGGCGGCCGACAGACCCAGCGGGGCGAAGCGCTGCGCGGCGCGGATGCCGTCGAGGACGTGGTAGCCGGGTTCGTAGGGGGCGCCCCAGCTGCCGTCCGGGCCCTCGTGGTCGGGCACCGAAACCGCCCAGCCCTCGGCCAGCGCGGCCGCGACGAGCAGGAACTCGAACTGGGCGAAGGAGCCCAGCGCCCGTGCCCCGCGGCGGAGCGCGTAGGACGGGAAGCAGCGCCCGGTCACCGCGTCGATCGCGCACTGGTAGGACACGATCGGGCAGGGCCGACCGTCGCCCGCCCGCTCCGCGGGCAGGATGACCGTCGTGGCGGTCGCCTGCGGCCGGCCGCCGAAGTCGGTGGTGCGGTACAGCAGCTGGGTGGCGGCCAGCCGCTGCGGGATCACCCCGAGGAAGGCCAGCTCCACCTCCCGGGAACGCAGCACCGTGCCCGGGGCCGCGTCCTCGAAGCCGTCCGGCGGCCGGTAGAACGGATCGTCCTCGGGCGGCAGCGGGCGCTCCCCGCGGGTCAGCCGCTGGTGCGGCGCCGGACCGGTCCATCCGCCGTCGGTCGCCGGGATCGCCCTGCCGAAAGTCACCGGGCCATTCTTACTTAAGAAAGCTCTAAGAATCCACTCGACTCACCCGGGCGGCCGGAGCGCGGCGAACTCGTCGGTGACGCGGTAGCGGTCCTCGGTGAACCGGAACAGCGCCGCCGGGCGGCCGCCGGAGCGCCCGGAGCGGGCGGTGGTGCCGGTGCGGGTGATGACGTTGCGGCGCTGCAGCACGCGCTGCAGATTGGTGGTGTCGACCGGGTAGCCGAGCGCGGCCGAGTAGATGTCCCGCAGCGTCGAGAGTGCGAATTCCTTTGGCGCCAGCGCGAATCCGATGTTGGTGTAGGAGAGCTTGGCGACCAGCCGGTGGTGGGCGTGACTGACCATCGGGCCGTGGTCGAAGGCCATCTCCGGCAGCGCGTCGACCGGGTGCCAGCGGGTGTCCGGCGGCAGGTCGGGGGTGGCGGGGGAGGGCACCAGCCCCAGGAAGGTCGAGGCGATGGTGCGCACCTCGGGCACCCGGTGCGGATCGGAGAACACCGCGAGCTGCTCGAGGTGGGCCACCTGGCGCAGGTCGACCTTCTCGGCGAGCTGGCGACGCACCGAGGTGGTCAGGTCCTCGTCGCCGCCGAGCCGGCCGCCGGGCAGGGACCACCTGCCGCGCTCGGGCTCCATGCCACGCTGCCACAGCAGCACGTGCAGCGCGGGTCGACGGGTGTCGATCCCGCGAACCTGGAACACGACCGCGAGCACCTCGTGTGCGGTGCTAGTATGGGGCATGTTTTCGATTCTAAGTCGAAAACTCCCGTGAGGCAGAGGAGACCCTTGTGACCGTGCTGGACCAGCGCCCCGCCGACGACGTCCGGGGCGAGGACGTGCAGCCCACGGCGGAGTGGGCCGCCGAGGTCCGCCGTCTGGCCGAGGAGCGCAACGCGACCATTCTCGCGCACAACTACCAGCTCCCGGAGATTCAGGACGTCGCCGACCACGTCGGCGACTCGCTGGCACTGTCGCGCATCGCGGCCGAGGCGCCGGAGGACACCATCGTGTTCTGCGGCGTGCACTTCATGGCCGAGACGGCCAAGATCCTCAGCCCGGACAAGACGGTGATCATCCCCGACGCCCGGGCCACCTGTTCGCTGGCCGACTCCATCACCGCCGACGAGCTGCGCGCCTGGAAGGCCGAACACCCCGGCGCGGTGGTGGTGTCCTACGTGAACACCACCGCGGCGGTCAAGGCCGAGACCGACATCTGCTGCACCTCGTCCAACGCCGTGGAGGTGGTGGCCTCCATCCCGGCCGAGCAGGAGGTGCTGTTCTGCCCGGACCAGTTCCTCGGCGCACACGTGCGCCGGGTGACCGGGCGGCAGAACATGCACATCTGGGCCGGGGAGTGCCACGTGCACGCCGGCATCAACGGCGACGAACTCGCCGAGCAGGCCCGCCGGCACCCGGAGGCCGAGCTGTTCGTGCACCCCGAGTGCGGCTGCGCCACCTCGGCGCTGTACCTGGCCGGTGAGGGCGCGGTCCCGGCCGAGCGGGTCAAGATCCTGTCCACCGGCGGGATGATCGACGCCGCCCGCGCATCCAAGGCCCGCGAGGTGCTCGTCGCCACCGAGATCGGCATGCTGCACCAGCTGCGCCGCGCCGCCCCCGACATCGAGTTCCGGGCGGTCAACGACCGGGCCTCGTGCCGGTACATGAAGATGATCACCCCCGGCGCGCTGCTGCGGGCGCTGCGCGAGGGCCGGGACGTGGTCGACGTCGACCCCGAGGTCGCGGCCCGGGCCCGGCGCAGCGTGCAGCGGATGATCGAGATCGGGCAGCCCGGCGGCGGCGAATGACCCTCGGCCCGGCCTGCGGCGCCGGCCGGTGGGCCGGCCGCTGGCAGCACCGTGCCGACGTGGTGGTGGTCGGCACCGGGGTGGCCGGACTCGTCGCGGCGCTGGCCGCCCACCGCGCCGGCCGCCGGGTGGTGGTGCTCAGCAAGGCCACCGACGCGCCGGGCGTCACCGCCACGTTCTACGCCCAGGGCGGCATCGCGGTGGCCGTCCCGGACACCGACGACGCCGTCGAGACCCACGTCGCCGACACGCTGGCCGCCGGCGGCGGGCTGTGCGACCCGGAGGCGGTGCGCTCCATCGTCGCCGACGGCTACCGCGCGGTGTGCGACCTGGCCGGCCACGGGGCCCGGTTCGACGAGGCCGCCCCCGGCCGCTGGGCGCTGACCCGCGAGGGCGGGCACTCCCGGCGGCGCATCGTGCACGCCGGCGGCGACGCCACCGGCGCGGAGGTGCAGCGCGCCCTGGAGGCAGCCGCGGCCGGGCTCGACATCCGTCGTGACCACGTGGTGCTGCAGGTGCTGCGCGACGACCACGGGGTGACCGGGGTACTGGTGCGCAACGGCGACGGGATCGGCGTCGTGCACGCCCCGGCGGTGGTGCTGGCCACCGGTGGGCTGGGCCAGCTGTACCCGGCCACCACCAATCCGGACGGTTCCACCGGTGACGGGATCGCCCTGGCGCTCGACGCCGGGGTGGCGGTGGCCGACCTGGAGTTCGTCCAGTTCCACCCGACGATGCTCGCCACCGGCCCGGCCGGCGGGCGCCGCCCGCTGATCAGCGAGGCGGTGCGCGGCGAGGGCGGGCTGCTCGTCGACGTCACCGGCCTGCCGGTGACCGCCGGGGTGCATCCGATGGGCGATCTCGCCCCGCGCGACGTCGTCGCCGCCGCCGTGCACGCCCGCATGCGCGCCACCGGCACCGACCACGTGCTGCTCGACGCCCGCGGCATCCCGGACTTCGCCGCCCGGTTCCCGACCGTCACCGCGGCCTGCCGGGCCGCCGGCATCGACCCGGTGCGCGAACCCGTCCCGGTCACCCCGGGCGCCCACTACAGCTGCGGCGGGGTGCGCACCGATGCGTTCGGCCGCACCGCGCTGCCCGGGCTGTTCGCCGCCGGCGAGGTGGCCCGCACCGGGATGCACGGCGCCAACCGGCTGGCCTCCAACAGCCTGCTGGAGGGCCTGGTGGTGGGCGGCCGGGCCGGGGCGGCCGCCGCGGCGCACGCCGCCGAGACCGGTGCGGTCACCGCCGCGCCCGCCGAACCGCCGGTGCGGCCGGTGCTGCCGCGGGCGGTACTGCAGCAGGCCATGGGCCGCGACGCCGGGGTGCTGCGCGACGCCGACGGGCTGGCCCGGCTGGCCGCGCTGCTGGCCGACGCCGCACCACGCCGGTTGACCACGGCCGCCGACGCCGAGGACGCCGCGCTGACCGCCACCGCCCGCGCACTCGTGCTCGCCGCGCTGCACCGCACCGAGTCGCGCGGCTGCCACCACCGCGCCGACTTCCCCGACCCCGATCCCGCCCTGGCGCACCGCATCGACGTGCGGCTGCGCGCCGACGGCACCCCGACCATCGAGACGCCGGCAGGAGTGTGCTGAATGAACCTCACGGACGCCGAACGCACCGAGGCCCGCGATGTCATCGCGCGTGCCCTCGACGAGGACCTGCGCTACGGCCCCGACGTCACCACGCTGGCCACCGTGCCGGCCGACGCCACCACCACCGCGGCCATGGTGTGCCGTGAGCCCGGCGTGATCGCCGGGGTGGAGATCGCGCTGCTGGTGCTCGACGCCGTCATCGGCGCGGGCGGGTACCTGGTCAAGGAGCGGGTGTCCGACGGTGCCCGCCTGGCCCCCGGCGACGCCGCGCTCGTCGTCGAGGCGCCCACCCGCGGGCTGCTCACCGCCGAGCGGACCATGCTCAACCTGGTCTGCCACCTGTCCGGGGTGGCCACCGCCACCGCCGCCTGGGTGGACGCGGTGGCCGGCACCGCCGCCCGCATCCGCGACACCCGCAAGACCCTGCCCGGGCTGCGCACGCTGCAGAAGTACGCGGTGCGGGTCGGCGGGGGGACCAACCACCGGATGGGCCTCGGCGACGCCGCGCTGATCAAGGACAACCACGTCGCCGCGGCCGGGTCGGTGACCGCCGCGCTGCGGGCGGTACGCCGCGAAGCCCCCGGCCTGCCCTGCGAGGTCGAGGTCGACACCCTCGAGCAGCTCGACGAGGTGCTCGCCGAGGGCGTGGAACTGGTGCTGCTGGACAACTTCCCGGTCTGGCAGACCCAGATCGCGGTGCAGCGTCGCGACGCCCGGTCGCCGTCGACCATGCTGGAGTCCTCGGGCGGGCTGTCGCTGGAGAACGCCGCCGACTACGCCCGCACCGGGGTGGACTATCTGGCGGTCGGGGCGCTCACCCACTCGGTGCGCACCCTCGACATCGGCCTGGACGTGTGAGGCGCTACGCGGCGGCCGAGCCGCGGCGGGCGAAGCTCAGCGCCACCGCCGCCACCGCGAACAGGCCGGAGAACACCCGGCCCAGCAGCGCCTGCCGGCGGGCCGAGTGCAGCCGGGCGACCAGCCGCGCCGCCAGCGCGGTGTAGCCGACCATCACCACGATGTCGACCGCGGTCATGGTCACCGCCATGGCCAGGTACTGCGGCAGCAGCGGCTCGGTGGGCACCAGGAACTGCGGCAGCACCGCCAGGAAGAACACCAGCCCCTTCGGGTTGGTGGCGTTGACCAGGAACCCGCGCACGAACAGCGCGCCGCGGCCGCCCTCGACCGGGCCGTCGAGCTGCTCGCGCAGGTCGCGGCCGGCGGTGCGCCACTGCTGCACGGCCAGGTACAGCAGGTAACCCACCCCGACCCACTTGATGATCGTGAACGCCAGCACCGACGAGGCGACCGCCGCGCCCAGCCCGACGGCCACCAGCGTCAGCTGCAGCATCAACCCGGCCTGCAGGCCGAGCACGGAGAACACGCCACGGCGCACGCCGTGGGTCAGCCCGGTGGCCATCGACTGCACCGCCCCGGCGCCGGGGGAGAGGCTGATCGCGACGGCCGCGCCCAGGAACGCCGGCCAGACCTCCCAACTCACCCGACGAGTCTGTCAGGGCCGCCGGCCCGGGCGCATCCCGGTTTCCGGGTGGGCAACCTCACACCCGGGCGGGGTCACACCACGTCGGCCAGGAACACCGCGACCCGGCGGGCCTGCAGCCGCACCGGCGTCGGCAGCCCGGTGGCGTCGCTGCCGGCCGGCAGGATGCGCGGGTTGACCAGGTGCAGCCGGTCGCGGTTCATCCGCAGATCGGCCTCCCCGGCGGCCAGCACGTTGCGCACCCAGTCGGTCCTGCCGTGGCCGAGCACGATCGCCACCAGGTTGCCCTTGCGGAAGGCGGTCACCGGAGTCCGGTACGGCCGCTGGGTTTTTCGGCCCCGGTGCTCGATCAGCGCCAACCCCGGCACCTTGCCGGCCAGCGGACGGATCACCGGGTTGAAGTACTTGACCTGCAACCGGTCGAACCACTTGGGGAACACCGCGGGGAGTTCGCTCATGACGGCTCCGTCGTCGATTTGGCCTGCTCTGGGACAATGGTCTCTGTGAACGTATCGCCCCCCGTCATGGCCCGCATCGATTTCCGAGGCGCGCAGCTGTCCCCGGCGCAGCTGCGGTCCGCGCTGCCGCGCGGCGGGGTGGACGTCGAGCACGTGGTGCCCAAGGTCCGCCCGATCGTGCAGGCCGTCGCCGAGCGGGGGGCGCAGGCCGCGCTGGACTACGGCGAGTCCTTCGACGGGGTGCGCCCGGAGCGGGTGCGGGTGCCGGCCGACGCGCTGCGCGCCGCGCTGGACGAGCTGCCCGGTGACGTGCGCGCCGCGCTGGAGGTGGCGATCGATCGGGCCCGTCGGGTACACGCCGACCAGCGTCGCACCGACACCACCACCACGCTCGGCCCGGGCGCGACCGTCACCGAACGCTGGGTGCCGGTGGAGCGGGTCGGGCTCTACGTGCCCGGCGGCAACGCCGTCTACCCGTCCAGCGTGGTGATGAACGTGGTGCCCGCCCAGGCGGCCGGGGTCGAGTCGCTGGTCATCGCCAGCCCGCCGCAGGCCTCCGGGCAGGGCCGCTTCGCCGGGCTGCCGCACCCGACCATCCTGGCCGCCGCGGCGCTGCTCGGCGTCGACGAGGTGTGGGCGGTCGGCGGCGCCCAGGCCGTCGCGCTGTTCGCCTACGGCGGCACCGACACCGACGGCGCCGAACTCGCCCCGGTCGACATGATCACCGGGCCCGGCAACATCTACGTCACCGCCGCCAAGCGGATCTGCCGCTCGCTGGTCGGCATCGACGCCGAGGCGGGCCCCACCGAGGTGGCGATCCTGGCCGACCACACCGCCGACCCGAACCACGTCGCCGCCGACCTGATCAGCCAGGCCGAGCACGACGAGATGGCGGCCAGCGTGCTGGTCACCCCGTCGGTCGAGCTCGCCGACGCCGTCGACGCGGCGGTGGCCGAGCAGCTGCGCACCACCGTGCACCGCGAGCGGGTCACCGCCGCGCTGACCGGCCGGCAGTCGGCCGTCGTGCTCGTCGACGACCTCGACGCCGGCATCCGGGTGGTCAACGCCTACGCCGCCGAACACCTCGAGATCCAGACCGCCGACGCCCGCGCGGTGGCCGGCCGGATCCGTTCGGCCGGCGCGATCTTCGTCGGCCCGTACGCGCCGGTGAGCCTCGGCGACTACTGCGCCGGGTCCAACCACGTGCTGCCCACCGCCGGTTCGGCCCGGCACTCCAGCGGGCTGAGCGTGCAGACCTTCCTGCGCGGTATCCACGTGGTGGACTACGACGAGGCCGCGCTCAAGGACGTCAGCGGCCACGTCATCACCCTGGCCAAGGCCGAGGATCTGCCCGCGCACGGCGAGGCGGTGCGGCGGAGGTTCGAGTCGTGACCGCACCGGGCAGCCGGATCGGGCTGGCGCAGCTGCCGTTGCGGGACGACCTGCGGGGCAAATCCCCTTACGGCGCACCGCAACTCGACGTGCCGGTACGGCTGAACACCAACGAGAACCCGCACCCGCCGACCCAGGCGCTCGTCGACGACGTGGCCGCGGCGGTGCGGGCGGCCGCCGCCGAGCTGCACCGCTACCCGGACCGCGACGCGGTGGCGCTGCGCACCGACCTGGCGGCCTACGTGTCGCGCCGCACCGGCGTGCCGGTGACGGTCGAGAACCTCTGGGCGGCAAACGGTTCCAACGAGATCCTGCAACAGCTGCTGCAGGCGTTCGGCGGCCCGGGCCGCACCGCGCTGGGGTTCACGCCGTCCTACTCGATGCACCCGATCATCTCCGACGGCACCCGGACCGCCTGGATCGAGGCCGCCCGGGCCGAGGACTTCGGCCTGGACACCGCGGTGGCGGTCGCGGCGATCAAGGAGCACAACCCCGACATCGTCTTCGTCACCAGCCCGAACAACCCGACCGGACAGAGCGTTTCGCTCGACGACCTGCGCCGGCTGGCCGAGGCGATGAGCGCCGGCATCCTCATCGTCGACGAGGCCTACGGCGAGTTCTCCGCGCAGCCCAGCGCGGTTCGGCTGATCGACGAGTTCCCGGACAAGGTGGTGGTCAGCCGCACCATGAGCAAGGCGTTCGCCTTCGCCGGGGGCCGGCTGGGCTACCTGGTCGCCGCCCCGGCGGTGATCGACGCGCTGCTGCTGGTGCGGTTGCCCTACCACCTGTCGTCGCTGACCCAGGCCGCCGCCCGGGCCGCGCTGCGGCACGCCGACGAGACCCTGGCCAGCGTGTCCACCCTGATCGCCGAGCGGGAGCGGGTCAGTACCGAGCTGCGCCGGCTGGGCTTCACGGTGATCCCCAGCGACGCCAACTTCGTGCTGTTCGGCACGTTCGCCGACGCCGCCGCCACCTGGCGGCGCTACCTGGACGCCGGCGTGCTGATCCGCGACGTCGGCATCCCCGGCTACCTTCGGACCACCATCGGGCTCGCCCACGAGAACGACGCGCTGCTGCAGGCCAGCGCACGCATAGGAGCATCATGACCGCAACGCCGCTCACGCCGCGGACCGCCCGCGTGCAGCGCACCACCCGCGAATCCGACATCGTGGTGGAACTCAACCTCGACGGCACCGGGGTGGTCGACATCGACACCGGCGTGCCGTTCTACGACCACATGCTCACCGCGCTGGGCAGCCACGCCGGCTTCGACCTCACCGTGCGTGCGCAGGGCGACGTGCACATCGAGGCGCACCACACCGTCGAGGACACCGCGATCGTGCTCGGTCAGGCGCTCGGCCAGGCGCTCGGCGACAAGAAGGGCATCCGCCGGTTCGGCGACGCGTTCATCCCGATGGACGAGACGCTGGCACACGCGGTGGTCGACGTGTCCGGCCGGCCCTACTGCGTGCACACCGGCGAGCCGGAGTACCTGCTGCACAGCACCATCGCCGGCTCGAGCGTGCCGTACCACACCGTGATCAACCGGCACGTGTTCGAGTCGCTGGCGCTCAACGCCCGCATCGCGCTGCACGTGCGCACCCTCTACGGCCGCGACCCGCACCACATCACCGAGGCGCAGTTCAAGGCGGTGGCCCGGGCGCTGCGCGAGGCCGTCGAGTTCGACCCGCGGGTGAGCGGGGTGCCGTCGACCAAGGGGATGCTGTGAGCGCGGCCAAGCGGGTGGTGATCCTCGACTACGGCTCGGGCAACCTGCGCTCGGCGCAGCGGGCCCTGGCCCGGGTCGGCGCCGACGTCGACGTCACCGCCGACGCCGACGCCGCCCGCAACGCCGACGGGCTGGTGGTGCCCGGGGTGGGGGCGTTCGCGGCGTGCATGGCCGGGCTGCGCGGCATCGGCGGCGAGCGAATCATCGCCGAGCGGGTGGCCGCGGGCCGGCCGGTGCTGGGGATCTGCGTGGGCATGCAGATCCTGTTCGCGCGCGGCGTCGAGCACGGGGTGGAGGCCGCCGGTTGCGGCCAGTGGCCCGGCACGGTGGAGCGGCTGGACGCCCCGGTGGTACCGCACATGGGCTGGAACGTGGTGCAGGCCCCGGCGGGCAGCCGGCTGCTCAAGGGCCTGGACCCCGACACCCGGTTCTACTTCGTGCACTCCTACGCCGCCCAGGCCTGGGCGGGCGCTCCGGATGCGCTGCTGACCTGGGCGACCCACCACGTGCGGTTCCTGGCCGCCGTGGAGGACGGGCCGTTGTCGGCCACCCAGTTCCATCCGGAGAAGAGTGGCGACGCCGGCGCCACCCTGCTGGCCAACTGGGTCGACGAGCTCTAGGTAAGGTTGCGCCCCGTGACTGACAATCCGTCGCTGATTCTTCTCCCCGCCGTCGACGTGGTGGACGGCAAGGCCGTGCGGCTGGTGCAGGGCCAGGCCGGCAGCGAGACCGAGTACGGCTCGGCGCTGGAGGCCGCCCTGGGCTGGCAGCGCGACGGCGCCGAGTGGATCCACCTGGTGGACCTCGACGCCGCGTTCGGCCGCGGCTCCAACCGGGAACTGCTGGCCGAGGTGGTCGGCCGGCTCGACGTGAAGGTGGAGCTGTCCGGTGGCATCCGCGACGACGAGTCGCTGGCCGCCGCGCTGGCCACCGGCTGCGCCCGGGTCAACCTGGGCACCGCCGCGCTGGAGAACCCGGCCTGGTGCGCCAAGGTGATCGCCGAGCACGGCGAGCGGGTCGCCGTCGGCCTGGACGTCAAGATCGTCGACGGCCGGCACCGGCTGCGCGGCCGCGGCTGGGAGACCGACGGCGGCGACCTGTGGGAGGTGCTCGACCGGCTCAACCGCGAGGGCTGCTCGCGCTACGTCGTCACCGACGTCACCAAGGACGGCACCCTGCGCGGGCCGAATCTGGAGCTGCTCAAGGCGGTCTGCGAGCGCACCGACGCCCCGGTGATCGCCTCCGGTGGGGTGTCGAGCCTGGACGACCTCCGTGCCATCGCCACCCTGACCGGTGTCGGGGTGGAGGGCGTGATCGTCGGCAAAGCCCTGTACGCGCAGCGGTTCACGCTGCCGGAAGCCCTGGCCGCGGTGCGGCAGTAGCCCCGAGATGTCCCTGGACGACCCCGATCTCGACGCGCTCGTCGGCGAGGCCGCCGCGGTGCTCGACGCCGCGGTGCGGCCGTTCCTCGACGGCCACCGCGCCGAGTCCGCGGTGGCCAAGGCCGGTGACGACTTCGCCACCGAGGTGGACCTGGCCATCGAGCGACAGGTCACCGAGGCGCTGCGCGCCGCCACCGGCATCGGTGTGCACGGCGAGGAGTACGGCGGGGCGGCGGTCGGATCGGGGCTGGTGTGGGTGCTCGACCCGGTCGACGGCACCATCAACTACGCGGCCGGGCTGCCCACCGCGGCGATCCTGCTCGGGCTGCTGCGCGACGGCGAGCCGGTCGCCGGGCTGACCTGGCTGCCGTTCGTCGGCCAGCGGTTCACCGCGGTGGTGGGAAAACCGTTGCGCCTCAACGGTGTCGACCAACCCGCGCTGGCGCCGGCCCGGCTGCGCGACAGTGTGGTGGCGGCCGGATCGCTGACCAAGAACCCGCGCGGCCGGTTCCCGCGGCGCTACCGGGTGGCGGTGCTCGACCGGCTCAACCAGCACTGCACCCGGGTGCGCATGCACGGCTGCACCGGGCTGGACCTGGCCTACACCGCGGCCGGGATTCTCGGCGCGGCGATCAGTTTCGGCCACCACGTGTGGGACCACGCGGCCGGGGTGGCGCTGCTGCGCTCGGCCGGCGGGGTGGTCACCGACCTGGCGGGCCGCCCCTGGACCATCACGTCGGACTCGGCGCTGGCCGCCGCGCCCGGCGTGCACGACGAGATGCTCGACGTCCTGCGGGCCGTCGGCGACCCTGCGGAGTATCGAGATGGCTGACGGACAGCAACTGGCGGTGCGGGTGATCCCGTGCCTGGACGTCGACGCCGGCCGGGTGGTCAAGGGCGTCAACTTCGCCAACCTGCGCGACGCCGGCGACCCGGTGGAGCTGGCGGCCGCCTACGACGCCGAGGGGGCGGACGAGCTGACCTTCCTCGACGTCACCGCCTCCTCGTCCGGGCGGGCCACCATGCTCGAGGTGGTGCGCCGCACCGCCGAGCAGGTGTTCATCCCGCTCACCGTCGGCGGCGGGGTGCGCTCGGTGGAGGACGTCGACACCCTGCTGCGCGCCGGGGCGGACAAGGTGTCGGTGAACACCGCCGCGATCGCGCGCCCGGAGCTGCTGGCCGAGCTGTCGCGCCGGTTCGGCTCGCAGTGCATCGTGCTGTCGGTGGACGCCCGCACGGTGCCGGCGGGTGCGCCGCCCACCCCGTCGGGCTGGGAGGTCACCACGCACGGCGGCCGCCGCGGCACCGGCATCGACGCGGTGGAGTGGGCGGTGCGCGGCGCCGAGCTGGGGGTGGGGGAGATCCTGCTCAACTCGATGGACGCCGACGGCACCAAGGCCGGCTTCGACCTGCCGATGATCCGGGCGGTGCGCGCGGCGGTGCGCATCCCGGTGATCGCCAGCGGCGGCGCCGGCAAACCGGAGCACTTCCCGGCCGCGGTGCACGCCGGGGCCGACGCGGTGCTGGCGGCCAGCGTGTTCCACTTCCGGGAGCTGACGATCGCGCAGGTCAAGGACGCGATGCGGGCCGACGGAATCACCGTGCGATGAGCGCTCGCGCGAAGAGCCGAACACCCCGATGAGCGCTCGCGCGAAGAGCCGAACACCCCGATGAGCGCTCGCGCGAAGAGCCGAACACCCCGATGAGCGCTTGCGCGAAGAGCGGAGAACCCCGATGAGCAGCGGAACCCAACTCGATCCGGCGATCGCCGCGCGGCTCAAGCGCGACGCCAACGGCCTGTTCGCCGCCGTCGCCCAGGAGCGGGCCACCGGCAAGGTGCTGATGGTGGCGTGGATGAACGACGAGGCGCTGGCCCGCACCCTGGCCACCCGCCGGGCCACCTATTTCTCCCGCTCGCGCGGGCAGCTGTGGGTCAAGGGCGACACCTCCGGGCACACCCAGTACGTGCACTCGGTGCGGCTCGACTGCGACGGCGACACCGTGCTGCTGGAGGTCGACCAGGTCGGCGGGGCCTGTCACACCGGCGACCACACCTGCTTCGACGCCGACCTGCTGCTCGGCCCCGAGGCCTAGCCGGCACACATCACCGGGCCGGTCAGACCCCGCTCTTGCGGGCGCGCAGCACCTGCAGCGCCTTGTCGGCGTGCACCTGCATGTTCAGCTCGCTGGAGACGACGTCCAGGACGGTGCGGTCGGTGTCGATGACGAAGGTGGTGCGCCGCACCGGCAGCACCGCCCCGAGCAGGCCCCGTTTGACGCCGTAGGCGCGCGCGGTCGCCCCGTCGGCGTCGGAGAGCAGCGGGTAGTCGAAGTGGTGCTGGTCGGCGAACCGGGCCAGCTTTGCCACCGGATCGGTGCTGATGCCCACCCGGGTGGCGCCGACCGCGGCGAACTGGGCGCCGAGGTCGCGGAAGTGGCAGGCCTCCCGGGTGCAGCCCGGCGTCATCGCCGCCGGGTAGAAGAACAACACCACCGGCCCGTCGGCCAGCAGGCCGGTCAGGGTGTGCGGGGTGCCGGTGTGGTCGGGCAGCGCGAACTCGGGCGCACGGTCTCCGCGTCTCATGGAACGTCACGCTACGCCGACCCGTCCCGGGCGGTCTGGGAGTATTGATCCCGTGCAGACCACCGCCAACCAGCCGTTGTCGACCACCACCTCGCGCGCGGAGTTCCGGGCGCTGGCCGCCGAGCACCGGGTTGTCCCGGTGACCCGGAAGGTGCTCGCCGACAGCGAGACGCCGCTCTCGGCGTACCGGAAGCTCGCCGCCAACCGGCCCGGCACCTTCCTGCTCGAGTCGGCCGAGAACGGCCGCAGCTGGTCGCGGTGGTCGTTCATCGGCGCCGGGGCGCCGTCCGCGCTGACCGTGCGCGACGGCGAGGCGGTCTGGCTGGGTGCCACCCCGCAGGGCGCGCCGGTGGGCGGGGACCCGCTGGAGGCGGTGCGCAGGACGATCGAGCTGCTGCGCACCGAGCCGCTGCCCGGCCTGCCCCCGCTGACCAGCGGCCTGGTCGGGTTCTTCGCCTACGACCTGGTGCGCCGGCTGGAGCGGCTGCCCGAGCTGACCGTCGACGACCTCGGGCTGCCGGACGTCCTGCTGCTGCTGGCCACCGACATGGCCGCGGTGGACCACCACGAGGGCACCATCACGCTGATCGCCAACGCGGTGAACTGGGACGGCTCCGACGAGCGGGTGGACCAGGCCTACGACGACGCGGTGGCCCGGCTGGACGTGATGACCGCCGCGCTCGGCGCGCCGCTGCCGTCGACGGTGGCCACCTTCTCCCGGCCGCAGCCGAGCTTCCGCGCCCAGCGCACCGTGGCGGAGTACACCAGGATCGTCGAGAAGCTCGTCGGCGACATCGAGGCCGGCGAGGCGTTCCAGGTGGTGCCGTCGCAGCGGTTCGAGATGACCACCGACGCCGATCCGCTGGATGTCTACCGGATGCTGCGGGTGAGCAACCCCAGCCCGTACATGTACCTGCTCAACGTGCCGGACGCCGACGGCGGGCTGGACTTCTCGATCGTCGGGTCCAGCCCGGAGGCACTGGTGACGGTCAAGGACGGCCGGGCCAGCACGCACCCCATCGCGGGCACCCGGTGGCGCGGCGCCACCGAGGAGGAGGACCTACTGCTGGAGAAGGAGCTGCTGGCCGACGAGAAGGAACGCGCCGAGCACCTGATGCTGGTCGACCTCGGGCGCAACGACCTGGGCCGGGTGTGTCGGCCCGGCACGGTGCGGGTGGAGGACTACAGCCACATCGAGCGCTACAGCCACGTCATGCACCTGGTGTCGGTGGTCAGCGGCGAGCTCGCCGAGGGCCGGACCGCGCTGGACGCGGTCACCGCCTGCTTCCCGGCCGGCACGCTCACCGGGGCGCCGAAGGTGCGGGCGATGGAGCTCATCGAGGAGGTGGAGCTGACCCGCCGCGGCCTGTACGGCGGGGTGGTGGGCTACCTCGACTTCGCCGGCAACGCCGATTTCGCCATCGCGATCCGCACCGCGCTGATGCGCAACGGCACCGCCTACGTGCAGTCCGGCGGTGGGGTGGTGGCCGACTCCAACGGCCCGTTCGAGTTCAACGAGGCCTCCAACAAGGCCCGCGCGGTGCTCAACGCGATCGCGGCCGCGGAAACGCTGAGCGAGCCGTGATCCGGGTCGCGCAGCTGCTGCTCGTCGTCGCCGCGGCGGCGCTGTGGGCGGCGTCGCGGGTCGGCTGGGTGCAGATCACCACCTTCGACGGGCTGACCCACCCGAAGACCGTGACGCTGTCCGGGGCGACCTGGTCGACCGCGCTGGTGCCGCTGGCGCTGGTGGCGCTGGCGGCGGCGGTGGCGGCACTGGCGGTGCGCGGACTGATGCTGCGGCTGCTGGCCGTGCTGGTGGCGCTGGCCAGCGCCGGGACCGCCTACCTGGCCATCAGCCAGTGGGTGGTCAAGGACGTCGCGCCGCGGGCCGCCCGGCTGGTCGAGGCGCCGGTCGCCGAACTCGTCGGCAGCCACCGGTTCTACGGCGGGGCGGTGCTGACCCTGGTCGCGGCGGTGTGCACGCTGGCCGGGGCGGTGCTGTTGATGCGGGCCGCGGCCGGTGCGGCGGGCGGTGCCGGCCGGTACGCGGCCCCGGGCGCCCGGCGGGCCGCGGCCCGTGGCGAGGGGGCCGGTGACGAGGGCGGCACCGGCCTGTCCGAACGCATGATCTGGGACGCGCTCGACGAGGGCCGCGATCCCACCAACCCGGACACCGAGGGTCGGTGACGGATGGCACATCCGGGGCGGCTACCCTTCGAGGAGACCCGGGTGCGCGAGAAGGGAATCGGCAAGTCATGAGTTCGGCCAACGTGCTCGACTCCATCATCGAGGGGGTTCGCGCCGACGTCGCCGCACGGGAGGCCGTGGTCAGCCTGGACGAGATCAAGCGGCGCGCTCAGCAGGCGCCGCCGCCCCGCGATGCGATGGCCGCGCTGCGCGAGCCCGGGATCGCGGTGATCGCCGAGGTGAAGCGGGCCAGCCCGTCGCGCGGCCAGCTGGCCGCGATCACCGATCCGGCGAAGCTGGCCAAGGCCTACGAGGAGGGCGGCGCCCGCGTCATCAGCGTGCTCACCGAGCAGCGCCGCTTCAACGGATCGCTGGCCGACCTGGACGCGGTCCGGGCGGCGGTTTCGGTACCGATCCTGCGCAAGGACTTCATCATCGGCCCGTACCAGATCCACGAGGCCCGCGCCCACGGCGCCGACATGGTGCTGCTCATCGTGGCCGCGCTCGAGCAGCCGGTGCTGGAGTCGCTGCTGGAGCGGACCGAGTCGCTGGGCATGACCGCCCTGGTGGAGGTGCACACCGAGGAGGAGGCCGACCGCGCGCTGCAGGCCGGGGCCACGGTGATCGGCGTCAACGCCCGCAACCTCAAGACGCTCGAGGTCGACCGCGACGTGTTCGCCCGCATCGCGCCCGGCCTGCCCACCGACGTGATCCGGGTGGCCGAGTCCGGCATCCGCGGCACCGCCGACCTGCTCGCCTACGCCGGCGCCGGGGCCGACGCGGTGCTGGTCGGGGAGGGGCTGGTCACCAGCGGTGATCCCCGCAGCGCCGTGGCCGACCTGGTCACCGCGGGCCGTCATCCGTCCTGCCCGAAGCCCGCCCGGTAGCGCGATGGCCGATCTCGCAGGACCCGCGCTGCCGCGGCCCAGCGCCGCCGTCGCCGAACCGACCAGCCACGACCCGGACGCCCGCGGGCACTTCGGGGTCTACGGCGGCCGGTTCGTGCCCGAGGCGCTGATGGCGGTCATCGAGGAGGTCACCACCGCCTACGAGAAGGTGCGCGGCGACCAGACCTTCCTCGACGAACTCGACCGGTTGCAGCGGCACTACGCCGGGCGGCCGTCCCCGCTGTACGAGGCCACCCGGCTGTCCGAGCACGCCGGCGGGGCGCGACTGTTCCTCAAGCGCGAGGATCTCAACCACACCGGCTCGCACAAGATCAACAACGTGCTGGGCCAGGCGCTGCTGGCCCGCCGGATGGGCAAGACCCGGGTGATCGCCGAGACCGGCGCCGGCCAGCACGGGGTGGCCACCGCCACCGCCTGCGCGCTGCTCGGCCTGGAGTGCGTGATCTACATGGGCGCGATCGACTGCGCCCGGCAGGCGCTCAACGTGGCCCGGATGCGGCTGCTGGGCGCGACGGTGGTGCCGATCGAGGCCGGGTCAAAGACGCTCAAGGACGCCATCAACGAGGCGTTCCGCGACTGGGTCACCAACGCCGAGCGCACCTACTACTGCTTCGGCACCGCGGCCGGGCCGCACCCGTTCCCGATGATGGTGCGCGACTTCCAGCGCATCATCGGCCTGGAGGCGCGCGAGCAGATCCGCGCCCAGGCCGGGCGGCTGCCGGACGCGGTGACCGCCTGCGTCGGGGGTGGTTCGAACGCGATCGGCATCTTCCACGCCTTCATCGACGATCCCGGCGTGCGCCTGGTCGGCTTCGAGGCCGCCGGCGACGGGGTGGAGACCGGCCGTCACGCGGCCACCTTCACCGGCGGGTCGCCGGGGGCGTTCCAGGGCTCCTACTCCTACCTGCTGCAGGACGAGGACGGCCAGACCATCGAGTCGCACTCGATCTCGGCCGGGCTGGACTATCCCGGGGTGGGGCCCGAGCACGCCTACCTCAAGGACACCGGCCGCGCCGAGTACCGGCCGGTCACCGACACCGAGGCGATGGACGCCTTCGCGCTGCTGTGCCGCACCGAGGGCATCATTCCGGCCATCGAGAGCGCGCACGCGGTGGCCGGGGCGCTCGCACTCGGCCGCGAACTCGGGCCCGGCGCGATCGTGCTGGTGAACCTGTCCGGGCGCGGCGACAAGGACGTCGCGACCGCGGCGAAGTGGTTCGGTCTGCTCGACGACAAGGATGCGACGTCATGAGCCGCCTGGCGCCGCTGTTCGACGCCTGCCGCGCCGAGGGCCGCGCGGCCCTCATCGGCTACCTGCCCACCGGCTACCCGGACGTGCCGCGCTCGATCGAGGCGATGCGCGCCCTGGTCGAGGCGGGCTGCGACCTCATCGAGGTGGGCATGCCGTACTCGGATCCGGGCATGGACGGCCCGGTCATCGCCGCCGCCACCGACGCCGCGCTCAAGGGCGGGGTGCGGGTGCGCGACTCGCTGGCCGCGGTCGAGGCGATCAGCAACGCCGGCGGCCGCGCGGTGGTGATGTCGTACTGGAACCCGGTGCTGCGCAAGGGCGTCGACACGTTCGCCCGTGACCTGGCCAACGCCGGGGGCCTGGGCATGATCACCCCGGACCTCATCCCGGACGAGGCCGAGGAGTGGATCGCCGCCTCCGACGCGCACCGGCTGGACCGCATCTTCCTGGTGGCGCCGTCGTCGACGCCGGAACGGCTGGCCATGACGGTCCGGGCCACCCGCGGCTTCGTCTACGCCGCCTCCACCATGGGGGTGACCGGGGCCCGCGACGCGGTGTCGTCGGCCGCACCCGAGCTGGTGCGCCGGGTGCGGGAGGTCGCCGACATCCCGGTCGGGGTGGGCCTCGGGGTGCGCTCGCGGGCGCAGGCGGCCGAGATCGCCGCCTTCGCCGACGGGGTGATCGTCGGCTCGGCGCTCGTGTCGGCGCTGGCCGACGGGCTGCCGGCGCTGCGGGCACTGACCACCGAACTCGCCGACGGAGTACGCCAGAGGATCACTGCGTGACCACCACGACGCTCGCCTACCTCCCCAGTCCGTCCCAGGGTGTGTGGCAGCTCGGGCCGATCCCGATCCGCGCGTACGCGCTGTGCATCATCGTCGGCATCATCGTCGCGCTGGTCATCGGCGACCGCCGGTGGGCGGCCCGCGGCGGCGAGCGCGGGGTGATCTACGACATCGCGCTGTGGGCGGTGCCGTTCGGCCTGATCGGCGGCCGGATCTACCACGTCATCACCGACTGGCGGACCTACTTCGGCCCGGACGGCGTCGGGCCGGCCGGGGCGGTACGGGTCTGGGAGGGCGGCCTGGGCATCTGGGGTGCGGTCGCGCTCGGCGGGGTGGGCGCCTGGATCGCCTGCCGGCGCCGGGGGATTCCGCTGCCGGCGTTCGGCGACGCGATCGCGCCCGGCATCGTGCTGGCCCAGGCGATCGGCCGGCTGGGCAACTACTTCAACCAGGAGCTCTACGGCCGGCCCACCACGCTGCCGTGGGGCCTGGAGATCTACGAGCGGCGCAACGCCGCGGGCGCGCTCGACATGCTCAACGGCGTGTCCACCGGGCGGGTGCTCGAGGTGGTGCACCCGACGTTCCTGTACGAACTGCTGTGGAACGTCCTGGTTTTCGCCGTGCTGATCTGGGCCGACCGCCGGTTCCGGCTGGGCCACGGCCGGCTGTTCGCGCTGTACGTGGCGCTGTACTGCGTGGGCCGGTTCTGGATCGAACTGATGCGCAGCGACACCGCCACGCTCATCGCCGGGATCCGGATCAACTCGTTCACCGCGACGTTCGTGTTCATCGGTGCGGTGATCTACATGATGGCCGCACCGCGCGGGCGGGAGGATCCGGCCGCGTTGGCCGGCGCCGCCCCGGCCCACCCGCAGCAACCCGCACCCGAACCCGGGCCGACCGCCGAGGCGAAGGCCGAGACGGCGGCAGTGCCGGCCGCGGCGCCCGAGCAGGAGGCGGCCCGACCGCCCGCGGGCGGGGACACCCGCTCCACCTTCCGCCGCCGCCTCGACCGGGTGCTCTGGGGCGTCAACCACTGACACCGGTCTTGCCCGCTCGCGGGCTCAAGCTGTCTTGCCCGCTCGCGGGCTCAGGTCGTCTTGCCCGCTCGCGGGCTCAGGTCGTCTTGCCCGCTCGCGGGCGGGGCCACTCGGAGCGCTCCGTCGGTGCCCCCGACGGCGGGCGCAGCCGGTCCAGCAGCACCCGCAGCGGCGGCCAGGCCGCCCGGCCCTTGCGGGTGACCGCGTAGGTGGTGAGTACCACCTCGGTGTCGGCGATCGGCCGCACCGCCACCCCGTCCCGGGTGGGCCGCCCGATCGGCAGCAGCCCCACCCCGTAGCCGGCGGCGATGAGGTCCTCGACCAGATCCAGGCTGTCGATGCGGTGCGCGATGGTCGGGGTGAACCCGGCCAGTGCCGCCAGGGTGCGCACCGCGTCCTCGTCGGCGGTGTTGCGGGAGTTGACGATCCAGCTGTGCCCGGCGAAGTCGGCCACCGACGCCGGCCCGCCGGCCTGTTCGGCCGGCACCCCCAGGCCCCACGGGATCGTCCACAGCGCAACGCTTTCCAGCACCGGACCGGGGGAGGCGGGGGCGAGGTTGTAGTCGTAGGTCAGCGCCAGGTCCAGGTCGTCGTCGGTGAGCAGCGCGAACGCCTCGAGCGGCTCGTACTCGCTGATCACCACCCGCAGGCCGGGGTGGCGGGCGGCGAGTCCGGCCATGATCGGCAGCAGCGACACCCGGATCCCGGTGGCGAAGCCGCCCACCCGCACCGTGCCGACCGGCTCGGCGTCCGGGTCGAGGTCGAGCCGGGCGGCGTCGACCGCGGCCAGGATCGTCACCGCGTGGTCGGCCAGCCGGCGCCCGGCCGGCGTGAGCCGTACCCGCCGGCCGTCCGGTTCCACCAGCGCCACCCCGGCCTCCCGGGCCAGCGCGGCGATCTGCTGCGACACCGTCGAGGTGGTGAGGTTGTGCGCCTCGGCGACCGCGCGCATCGACCCGAGCCGGGACAGCGAGAGCAGCAGCTGCAGCCGTCGGGTGTCCATTCCCGTCATTGTGCTTGCCGGAATGTGCGCTCGCTGCGAAATATCCGGCCGAAAATGGCAACCGCCGCCGCTGCGCCGGCCGTTAGGGTCGGGGGCATGGGGCGAATCCAACCACTCGACGGCAAGCAGTGGCCGGCGGCCATGCGGGAGGCGCTCGCGGCGATGACGCCGCCGAACCCGCGCTACGAGTTGTCCCGGGCGCCCGGTCGGCCCAAGGGGGCCAACATCCTCGGCACACTGGCCCACCACCCGGAGCTGGCCCGGGCGTTCTTCACCCTCAACGGGCACCTGCTGCGCGCCACCACGCTGACCGAGCGGCAACGCGAACTGCTCATCCTGCGGGTGGCGGCGGTCCGGGGATTCGCCTACGAGTGGGCCCAGCACCTGCCCATGGCCCGTGACGCCGGCCTGACCGACGCCGAGATCGCCTGGGTGGCTTGGGGTCCGGACGCACCGGTGTGGAGCGCGGGGGAGGCCGCGCTGCTGCGCTCGGTCGACGAGCTGATCGCCGACGGGGTGATCGGCGAGGCCACCTGGGCGACGCTGGCCGCCGAGTTCGACACCCGGCAGATCCTGGACGCCATCTTCACCGTCGGCGCCTACGAGACGCTGGGCTGGATGATCAACTCGCTCGGGGTGGAGCTCGACGCGGATATCATCGCCATGCTCAGACCGGCCGACTGAGCCCGGGCAGCCGCACCACCTGGACGAAGAACTCGTCGATCTGGCGCACCGCGCACAGGAACTGGTCGAGGTCCACCGGTTTGGTCACGTAGGCGTTGGCGTGCAGCTCGTAGCTGCGCACGATGTCCTCCTCGGCCGACGAGGTGGTCAGCACCACCACCGGGATCACCGCCAGCTCCGGGTCGGACTTGATCCGCTCGAGCAGCTGGCGGCCGTCGTAGCGCGGCAGGTTGAGGTCGAGCAGGATCAGGTCCGGCCGCGGCGCGTCGGTGAACCGGCCGCGCCGGTACAGGAAGTCCAGCCCCTCCTCGCCGTCGTGCGCGACGTGCAGCGTGTTGCGGATCTTGTTGTGCTCGAAGGCCTCCCGGGTGATCAATTCGTCGCCCTGGTCGTCCTCGACGAGCAGGACGTGGATCGCCTGCCCCGCTGGTGTGGTCATGGATGTGCTCCTTCGGTGGCGGGCAGGGTGAAACAGATCCGGGCTCCCCCGGTGTAGTGCGGGTCGATCCAGATCGCCCCGCCGTGGTGCCCGACGATCTTGCGGCACAGCGCCAGCCCGATACCGGTGCCGCCGTAGACGTCCCGGCCGTGGAGCCGTTGGAAGATCACGAACACCTTGTCGGCGAACTCGGGGTCGATGCCGATGCCGTTGTCGCCGACCCGGATCAGCCAGTGCGTGCCGGCGTCGGCGAGGCCGGCGTCGACGACCACCCGGGGCCGGGTGTCGGGCCGGTGGAACTTCACCGCGTTGCCGATCAGGTTCTGCCACAGCATCGCCAGCAGGGTGGGGTCGCCGACGACAGTGGGCAGGGTCCCGGGGCGGACGATCTCGGCGCCGGTCTCCTCGATCGCGGCCGCCAGGTTGCCCAGCGCGGTGTCCAGGGTCGCGCCGAGGTCGACGGCGGCCTCGGTGGCGTTGAGCCGGCCCACCCGGGAGAACGTGAGCAGGTCGTTGATCAGGGTCTGCATGCGTTTGGCGCCGTCGACGGCGAACTGGATGTACTCGATGCCGCGCTCGTCGAGCCGGTCGGCGTAGCGCCGTTGCAGCAGTTGGCAGAACGAGGCCACCTTGCGCAGCGGCTCCTGCAGGTCGTGCGAGGCCACGTAGGCGAACTGCTCGAGTTCGGCATTGGAGCGCTGCAGTTCGCGGGCCTGCTCGGCCAGCTGGGCGCGGGCGGAGCGGGAGGCCTCGAGCTCGTCGACGATGCGCCGGCGCATGTCGTCGACATCGGTGGCGATGGCGCGGATGTCGCGCGGCCCGCGCGGTGTGATCCGCTCGCCGAACTCGCCGCCGGTGATCCGCCGGCAGGCCGCAGCCAGCTGTGCCAGCGGCCGGCTGACCGTGCGCCGCATCAGCACCGCCAGCACCAGCGCGGTCACCAGGAAGGTGGTCACCAGTGCGTAGAGCAGGATGTCGCGCCACTGCCGGACGTGGTCCAGCGCCCGCAGGGTGTCCGCGCGCACGGTGTCGAAGTGCTCGTTCTGGGCCTCGAACAAGGCCCGGATGCGGTCGAACTCGGCCTTGCCGCGGGCGGCCGCGGCGACGTCGAACGGCTCCGGCCGGCCCGGCACCACCGCGGCGATCACCGGTTCGGCGTAGCCGCGGCGCCAGCGGTCGGCGGCGGCCTCGATGGCGTCCAGGTCGGCCATCAGCTGCGAATGGTTGCCGACCTCGCGGCGGATCTCCGCGGCCGCCTCGTCGGCGGCACGCCGGCCGGCGTCGTAGGGCTCGAGGAACTGCCGGTCGGCGGTGATGAGGTAACCGCGGACGGCGGTCTCCTGGTCCCGCAGCGCGGCCTGCAACCGGTAGGCGGCCACCCGGGCGGGCTGGATGTCGTCGGTGAGGTGGTCGGCAAAGGTGTCGGTGCGGGCCATCAGCCCGGCGCCGGTCAGCCCGCCGGCCAGCACGACCGCCCCCATCACGGTGAGCACCAGGTTCTGCCAGCCCTGCACGGTCAGCCGCGAGGCCCGCCGCCGGACCCGGGTCGGGCTCACCGCGGGGTCCGCTGCACGCGTACCACCGCGATGTCGTCGCTGATCCCGCCGACGGCCTGGGCGCGGCGTTCGGCCTCGTCGATCAGCGCGTGCACGAACGCCTTGCCGGACAGGCCGGCGTGGGCGCGGGCGAGCCGCAGCAGCCCGTCCTCGCCGAGGCGTTCCTGACCGCTGCCGGAGTGCCCCTCGAACAGGCCGTCGGTCAGCAGCGTCAGACCGAATCCGTCGGGGAGCTCGAATTCGGTGGTGGGCCAGTCTTTTCCGTTCAGCCCCAGGGCGGGGCCGGCGGGCGGCTCGAGCCACTCCACGCTGTCCGGGCCGTGCACCAGCAGGCCGGGATGCCCGGCGCGAACCACGGTGAACCGCTCGCTGTCGGTGGCCAGCGCCACCGAGATCACGGTGGCGAAGATGCCCCGGCGCGGCCGCTCGGTGAGCAGGATGCGCTCGAGCTGGCGCATCCGGGCGTTGCCGCGCAGGCCGGCGAAGGTCAGCGAGCGCCAGGCGATCCGCAGCGCCACGCCGAGCGCGGCCTCGTCCGGGCCGTGCCCGGCCACGTCGCCGACCATGACGTGCACGGTGCGGTCCGGGGTCTGCACGATGTCGTAGAAGTCCCCGCCGAGCACCGCCTGCTGGCGGCTGGGCCGGTACTCGGTGACGATGTCCACGCCCGGATCGTCGAGCAGCAGCGGCTGCGGCAGCAGGCCGCGCTCCAGCCGGGCGTTCTCCTGGGCGGTGAGCCGGCTGGCGTGCAGGTCGACGGCGGTGAGCTCGTGGCGTTTGCGCTCGATCGCGTAGAGCAGCGAGCGGCGCAGCATCTCCGGCTGTACCCGGCCCTTGACCAGGAAGTCCTGGGCGCCGGCGGCCACCGCGGTGGCGCCGAAGTGCTCGTCGGTCAGCCCGGTGAGCACCACGATCGGCACGGCGGGGTCGCACTTGGCGATCCGGTCCAGCGCGGCGATGCCGGCGGCGTCGGGCAGGTTGAGATCGAGCAGCACGCAGTCCGGCCGGTCGGTCTCGAACTGCTGTTCGGCCTGGCCGACGGTCTGCGTCCAGGCCAGCGTGATGTCGTCGCCGGCGTCGGCGATGAGCTCCTCGACCAGCACCGCGTCGCCGCGGTCGTCCTCGACCAGCAGCACCGAGATCGGGTGATCGAAGGCGGCCGCCGAAGACTCCGGCCGCGGCATGGAATGGAATTCGGGTGGTGCGGGCATCGGTTCCGGCGCTCCCTGGGTGCAAGGCCCGCCCGCTCGGTGATGGATGGTGATGCCCTCACCCTACCGGCAGGAGGGGTGCGCGTGGTGCCCGAAGCGCCAATTGTTCGATAGGTCCGAACGGTATGTCCGGCAAAATCACGTGGACACGGACATTTCCCGGGGCGTTCAATGGCCCGGTGACCCCGACCCGGACCGGTGCCCTGCTGGCGATCGCCTCGATGATGTGCGTGCAGATCGGTGTGGCCGCGGCGGTCGGCCTCATCGACCGGGTGGGTGCCGACGGCGCGGCGTGGCTGCGACTGGCCTGGGCCGGGGTGCTGTTGTTGGTCCTGGTGCGGCCGCGCCCGTCGGCGTTCGACCGGCACAGCCTCGCGGCCTGCGTGGTGCTCGGGGCGGCCACCGCGGGGGTGACGCTGCTGTTCATGCTGTCGGTGTCGCGGATCCCGATGGGCACCGCCAGCGCGATCGAGTTCCTCGGCCCGCTCGGCGTGGCGGTGGCCAAGGGCCGCGGGCCGCACCGGTTGCTGTGGCCCGGGCTCGCCGCCGCCGGGGTGATCCTGCTCACCGAACCGTGGCAGGGCTCGTTCGACCCGGTGGGGGTGGGCTACGCGCTCGGCGCGGCGGTGTGCTGGGCCGCCTACATCCTGTTCACCCAGCGGGTCGGCGACGCCGTCGGCGGCATCACCGGTCTGGCGGTGTCGATGCCGGTGGCCGGGCTGGTCGCCACCGTCCTGGTGGGTCCGTCGGTGATCCCGCGGATGACGCCCGACCTGCTGCTGATCGGGGTGGGGCTGGCGGTGCTGCTGCCGGTGGTGCCGTTCGCGCTGGAGATGCTCGCGCTGCGCCGGCTCACCGCCGCCGCCTTCGGCACGCTGATGAGCCTGGAGCCGGCCTTCGCGCTGCTGGTCGGGTTGGTGCTGCTGCGCCAGGTGCCGCACTGGGTCGGGGTGCTGGGCATGACGCTGGTCGTCGTCGCCGGCATCGGGGCGGCGCGGCAGGGCAGCCGCACCGCCCCGACACCGGTCGAGGTCGGCTAGCTCACACCCCGTCGATGCGCTTGCGCCGGTACAGCGTGCCCAGTGCCAGCAGCGCCAGGCTGACCACCAGGATCGCGGTGGCGAGCACGTTGATCTGCGGCGGCACCGCCGCCTTCACCGCCGCGTTGACGTAGAGCGGGTAGGTCACCGTGGAACCGCTGACGAAGTAGGTGACGATGAAGTCGTCGAGGCTCAGCGCGAACGACAGCATGGCCGCCGCCACGATGCCCGGCACGATCAGCGGCAGGGTCACCTTGAAGAAGGTGCGCAGCGGGCCGGCCCCGAGGTCCAGCGAGGCGTCCTCGAGCGTCCAGTCGAACCCGCGCACCCGGGCCCGCACCGTCATCGCGATGAAGCTGACCTCGAAGGCGATGTGCGCCAGCACGATCGTGGTGTAGCCGGTGTGCCAGCCCAGGTCGAGGAACAGCACCAGCAGTGAGGCACCCATGACCACCTCGGGGGCGGTCAACGGCAGCACCATGAAGGTGTCCACCGCGCGGTACCCGGCGAACCGCTGCCGCACCAGCGCGATCGCCACCAGCGTGCCGAGCACCAGCGCGATCGCGGTGGACACCGCGGCCACGTTCAGGCTGAGCTTGAGCGCCTCGGTCAGCTGGGGGTACTTGAACGGGTCGGCCCAGTTGTCCAACGTGAAGCCCTGCCAGGAGTAGTTGAACTTCCCGGACGGGTTGTTGAACGAGAACAGCACGATCACGAAGATCGGCAGGAACAGGTACAGCAGCACCAGGCCGGCCAGCACCCGCAGCGCCAGATCGCCCCACTTCGGCCGGGCGCGAACGGGTTTCGCCGCGGGTGCGGCACCGCCCGGGTTCGCCACGGCGGTCTGCGCGGTCATACCAGGTCCTCCGTCCCCAGCGCCCGGGTGTAGAGCAGCACCCCGGCCAGGATCAGCGACATCAGCACGAAGCTCAGCGCCGAGGCCACCGGGTAGTCCTTGACCACCAGGAACTGTTTCTGGATGACGTTGCCGATCATCGTGGTCTGGGCGCTGCCCAGGTAGTCGGCGTTGATGAAGTCGCCCACCGCCGGGATGAACACCAGCAGGCTGCCGGCCAGCACGCCCGGCATCGCCAGCGGCAGGATCACCTTGGTGAAGCTGCGGGCGTTCGACGAGTAGAGGTCCCGGGAGGCCTCGAGCAGCCGCGGGTCGATCTTCTCCAGGCTGACGTACAGCGGCAGGATCATGAAGATGATCCAGTTGTAGGTCAGCCCGCCGATCACCGCCCAGCTCGTCGAGAGCAGCCGGCCCTCACTGGGCAGCAGCCCCACCGCGCCGAGCGCGCTGACCACCCAGCCGTCGTCGGACAGGATGATCTTCCAGGCGATGGTGCGGATCAGGAACGTGACGAAGAAGGGCAGGATGACCAGCCCGAGGATCAGGTTCTTGAACCGCCCCGCCTTGAACGCGATGACGTAGGCCAGCGGGAACGCCAGCAGCAGGCACAGCACGGTCGCGGTGGCCGCGTAGCCGAACGACCGCAGGATCTGCTCCCGGTAGGTGGTGAACGCCTCGGCGTAGTTGCCGAAGTCCCAGGCGAAGGTCAGGGTCGGCAGGAACACCGACCCGCTCATCGTGGACAGCGATGTGCGGGCCAGTGCCACCAGCGGCCACACGAAGAAGATCGCGAGGTAGACCAGGGCGGGCAGGATCATCAGGTACGGCGCGATCCTGCTCCGCTGCCTGGTGCTCGTGGCGACTCCGGCCATCGCTCAGCCGCCGGTGACCGCCGCGTAGGCGGTGTTGATCTCTTGGGTCTGCTCGTCGGTGAGCGCCGGCCAGGTGTAGATGTTGTCCAGGGTCTCCTGCGAGGGGTTGATCAGCGGGTTGTTGGCGACCTCCGGATCCAGCTTGGCCAGCTCGTCGGTCATGTCGGAGAGCACCGGCACGAACTGGGTGTAGACGACGAGCTTGGCGTAGTTGGGCCGGTCGTAGATGTAGTTGATCCAGGCCTCCGCACCCTTCTGGTTGCGGGTGGTGTACGGGATCACCATGGTGTCCAGGAACGAGGTGCCGCCGGCCTCGGGCACGACGAACTCCAGGTCCGGGTTGTCGGCCTGCAGCTGCACGATGTCGCCGGAGTAGGCCTGGGCGATCGCGATGTTGCCGGCCGCTAGGTCGTCGGCGTAGTCGTTGCCGGTGAAGCGGCGGATCTGGCCCTTCTCCTTCTGCTCGGCCACCAGGTCGATGGCCTGCTGCACGGCCGGCATCTTCGGATCCTCGGGGTTGTTGCCCTGCGACAGCATGATCATCCCGAGGCCGTCCTGGGCGTCGGAGAACAGGCTGACCCGGCCGCGGAACTCGGGATCCCACAGATCGTCGATGCTGCGGATCTCCCGGCCGGTGGCGGCCTTGTTGTAGGCGATGCCGACCATGCCGGACATGTACGGCGCCAGGTACTTGCGGCCCGGGTCCACCGGGGAGTCAATCAGGTCGGGCCGCAGGTTCTTGCGGTTGGGCACCCCGGCGTCACTGATCTCGTTGAGCCAGCCCAGTTCGCGCAGCCGCGCCCCCATGAACTCGGTCGGGATGACCAGGTCGGCGCCGATGTCGTGCTTGCGGCTCAGCGGTTCCTTGACCTTGGCGAACCACTGCTCGTTGTCGTTGAAGTCCTCTTTGTAGTCGACGGTGAGGCCGGTCGCGGCCTGGAACGCGGCGATGAAGCCGTCGGCCATGTACAGCGGCCAGTTCGAGACCCGCAGCGTGCTCTCGTCGGTCTCGCCGCCACCGGCGTCCTGCGACGAGCTGTCCGAACCACAGGCCGCCAGGAAGGACGGCCCGAGGACCAGGGCCGCCGCGGCGGCGGCGCTGCCACCGATGAACCGCCGCCGGCTGGTGCGGTTGGCGGCCAGGCGGGCGATCAACTGCCGGTCGATCTCGTTGGGCATGTCAGGGTGCCTTTCCACGGAAATTGCGGGGGAGAGTCGGCCGGGCCGTTGCCGGACCCGGACCAGCCAGCTAGGAGTCCTCGAGCATCTCCTCGAGGTCCTCGGTGGTGGGGATGTCTGCCGAGGGCAGGACCAGCGAGGCGTCCGGGGACCAGCCCACGTACACCTGGTCACCGGGCCGCAGCAGCGGCAGGTTCTCCTCGGGGCCGACGTGGGCGATGATCGCGGTGTCGTCCGGCGCGGCCAGCGACACCCGCACCACCGGGCCCTGGAAGGTCAGGTCGGTCACCGTCGCGCGGACCGAGACCACCTCGCCGGTGGGCTGTTCCATCGACACCCGGACCCGTTCCGGGCGCACCATCAGGGTGGCGTGGCCACCCGGTTCGATGGCGGTGTCGCCGGGCCGGGCGCGCAGCGTGCCGCCGAGCACCGACACCTCGACGTACTTGCCGTCGGCGCGGACCAGCCGGCCGGGCCACAGGTTGGCCTGCCCGATGAAGTTGGCGACGAACACGGTGGCCGGCCGTTCGTAGATCTCGGTCGGGGTGCCGATCTGCTCGACGTTGCCGGCGTTCATGACCGCGATCCGGTCGCTCATCGTGAGCGCCTCCTCCTGGTCGTGCGTCACGTAGACGAACGTGATGCCGACCTCGCGCTGGATTCGCTTGAGCTCGAACTGCATCGCGTGGCGCAGCTTGAGGTCCAGGGCGCCGAGCGGTTCGTCGAGCAGCAGCGCCGAGGGATAGTTCACCAGCGCCCGGGCCAGCGCCACGCGCTGCTGCTGGCCGCCGGAGAGCTGGCCCGGCTTACGCTTGGCGAAGTCGGCCAGCCGGACCACCTCGAGCAGTTCGTCGACGCGGCGCTTGATCTCGGCCTTGTCGAGCTTCTTGGCGCGGGGGCCGTAGGCCACGTTGTCCCACACGGTCATGTGCGGGAACAGCGCGTAGTGCTGGAAGACGGTGTTGACGTTGCGCTTGTGCGGCGGCACCTGCGAGACGTCGACGCCCTCGAGCCGGATCGCCCCCTCGGTCGGGGTCTCGAACCCGGCGATCATGCGCAGCGTCGTGGTCTTTCCGCAGCCGGACGGACCCAGCAGCGAGAAGAACTCACCGGCCCCGATGGTGAAGTCGGCGTCGGCGACTGCCACGTAGTCCGCGAAGCGCTTCGTGACGTGGTCGATCTCGATCACCGGTCGGCGCTCGGTCGCCGGTGCCGCACCGCCCTGTCCGGTGGAGTTGCCCAGGGCGGTGGTGTCTGTGCCAGTCAGCTGGGTCCTCCTTCAAGGTCCGCGGCGAGTCGATCGCTCGAATCGCACCGTTCGTGTGACGGCTGACTAAACGATTGCGGATCGTGAGCGTCTTCGCAACTGTTTCCGCAACAAGTCCGTCTGCCGACGATGGATTCTGTTGTTTGGGTGCCGTTATACCGACGATTCAAGTGGTCTGCATGTCGAACCGCGGATCCGTCACCTCCCATGATCCCAACCGGCGGTTCCGCGCGCGGCCGAATGGCGCACCCCGGGCGGGGTTACGGCAGGGACCGGGCGGGGTAGTGGTCCGGTATGGCAACGGTGGACGTGGCGGTGTCCTCGCCGATGAGCCCGCAGCGGGCCTGGGCGGTGGCGTCGGATCTGCGCCGGTTCGGCGAGTGGTTGACGATCTTCGCGGGCTGGCGTGGCCCGGTGCCCGACCGGATCGGGGTGGGCACCACGGTGCGCGCACTGATCCGGGTGAAGGGGTTCCGCAACGTCGTGGCCTGGCGGGTGACCCGCTACGACGCACCCGACCGGATCGAGCTGGCCGGCCGCGGCCGCGGCGGGGTGCGAATCGGGCTGACCCTGTCGGTGGCCGAGAACCGGCCCGGCTCCACCTTCCGGGTGGTCGCCGACCTGGCCGGCGGACTGCTGAGCACCCGGGTCGGGGACCTGGTCGCCCGGGTGGTGGCGTCGGACGTGCGCCGGTCGGTGACCAACCTCGCCCGGCTGGGCTGAGCGGCCGCATCGGGCCGGATACTCATCGGACCGGATGCTCAGCCCCATTCGTGGTTCATGGCCCGCGCCTCCAGGGCCGCGGTCGAGCCGTCGTGTGCCCGGGACACCCCGATGAGCACCATCGCCAGCGCCGCGGTCACCGCCCCGGCGGCGAAGGTGGCCACGTAGGACCCCTCCACCGGCAGCCCGCTCGGCCCGGTCCGGGCCAACAGGACCGCCACCACCGCCGCGGCCACCGAGCTGCCGACGGTGCGCGCGATCGCGTTCATGCCGGTGGCCACCCCGGTCTCGCCCGGGCCCGCCTCGGCCACCACGAGCGCCGGCAGCGCCCCGTAGCCCAGGCTGATGTAGACGTTGGTGAGCAGCCCGGCCACGATCACCTGCCAGCCCCGGTCGTGGGCCAGCGCCAGCCAGCCGAACCCGCACACCCCGACCAGCGCGGCCACCGCGAGCACCCGCCGGGCCCCGAACCGGTCGATCCAGCGGCCGCTGACCATCGCGACGGCGAACCCGGCCAGCGCACCGGGCAGCAGGAAGACCACGGCGGCCGAGAGCACGTCGGCGGAGAAGCCGTAGCCGGTCCGGTCCCGCGGCGCCTGCACGAACTGGGTCAGGCCGAGGAAGCTGAAGTACAGCCCCATCCCGACGAGCACCGTGGCGGCGTTGGTGAGCAGCATCGCCCGGCGGGCCAGCATCCGGGTGCTCACCAGCGGATGGGGGACCCGCCGCTCCCACCACCACCAGCCGCCGAGCAGGGCCGCGCCGCCGAGGCCGGCCGCGGCCGGCCACGGCGAGG
>Ga0207747_1000067_pt1 | contig 110491 bp, 106 predicted proteins | sample HigsolmetaGSP11D_FD_184839 | JGI IMG/M metagenome (GOLD analysis project Ga0207747, IMG submission 184839) | High solid enriched microbial communities from the Joint BioEnergy Institute, USA - SP1-1-D (SPAdes) | ecosystem: Engineered > Bioreactor > SSF (Solid state fermentation) > Aerobic >... | reverse complement strand
CACTCTGTCGAACCTTCCTCAATAACGCCTGCGGGTTGGTGCGGAAGCGCACGGAGTCATGCGGCCTCATCACGCTTCGCAAGCATCTCATGAAGCCAGCCGCCAAAACGCCGCTCGCACTCCTGCAGTAAAAGATCAGACAGTCGTTGTAGCGCTTCGGCACCCGCCTTTGTCAGGGAGTCCGTTCCTGTCGGCGTGAAGCTTCCGTGGGCCACCATGACGCGTAAAGCTGTGGCAGGAATGCGGATATCAATATCACCGTCCATGAACAGCTGGAGCTTTTTTCGCAACCCTTCTTGTGCGAACAGTCCTGTGGAATCCGCAGAAGGTCGAAGCAGGACTTTTCGCAACGCTGCTGCCAAGGCGGAATCGGGGATCTTCCAAGATGTGACGTTGCTCCCAATGGCTTCGCCAAGCAGTTCGGCGGCACTGTAAGCCGCCAGCAAACGCAGTCCAGCGGTGTAGCCGCGCAAGGCCTTGTCGCTGTACCCATATGCATGCACGGCTTCAAAGTGCGCAGCCAAGCGATACCTTGCGTAAAAGCGGTTGAGTTGCCTTCTGGTAGCTGCCGGGCAAAACCTGTCCTCCCCCTCGCGACACTTCGCGCAAAACAACTTCCAACCAACCAAGTGATGAACATTGGTCTTCATGCAATCGCCTTTGCTTCAGACTCCTTCTCCAGGTACACCCAGTCGACGATGTCGTCGCTGGGGGTGTAGCCGGCCACCAATTGCTGCATCATCAGGCGGATCACGCCCACGTCGTTCACGTTCACCGCCATTTCCAGGGCATTGAGCTTGGCTTCGAGTTCGACCCAAGGAATGAACGCTTCGTGCGCCTTCATGATGCGCGGATGTGAGGTCGGCTTGGGATCGGCGCCGATCAAGAGCTCCTCATAGAGCTTTTCGCCAGGGCGCAGACCGGTCACGACGATCTCGATGTCGCCGTCGGGGTTCTGCTCGTCTTTCACCGTCAGGCCCGAGAGTTCGACCATGCGCCGCGCCAGATCCATGATCTTCACGGGCTGGCCCATGTCGAGCACGAACACGTCTCCGCCTTTGGCCATGGCGCCAGCCTGGATCACCAGTTGTGCCGCTTCCGGGATGGTCATGAAATAGCGCGTCACCTCCGGATGCGTGAGCGTGATCGGGCCGCCATCACGTATCTGCTGGCGGAACCTGAGCACCACCGAACCGGACGAGCCCAGCACATTGCCAAAGCGCACCATGCTGAACCTCGTCCCCGTGCCACTAGCAGCCAACGCTTGCAGCACCATTTCCGCCAGGCGCTTGCTCGCACCCATGACATTGGTCGGGCGCACGGCCTTGTCGGTGGAAATCAGCACGAAATCGCGCACGCCGGCCTCTTGCGCTGCGCGTGCGGTACACAACGTCCCCCAGACGTTGTTCTTGATGCCTGCGGCCGGGTTGTGCTCCACCAGCGGCACGTGCTTGTAAGCGGCGGCGTGGTACACCGTGTCCGGGTGCCAGGTGGACATGATCTCGCGCATACGGTCGCCGTCCTGCACCGAGGCCAGCAGGGGCACCAGCACCGGCGCCGGCCCGCCATCCCCTGCCCACGCCTTGTGCTCCAGCTCTTGATGGATGACATACAGGGCAGACTCGCTATGCTCCACCAAGAGCAGCTTGGCCGGCCGCAGCGCGGCAATCTGCCGGCACAACTCGCTACCGATCGAGCCCCCTGCCCCTGTCACCAGCACCACCTTGCCAGTGATGTTCTTGGCGAGCAGGATGTGATTGGGCACCACCGGCTCGCGGCCGAGCAGGTCATCGATATCCAGCTCGTGCAAGTCCGAAATGCTCACCTTGCCCTGGGCCAGGTCGGTCACGCTGGGCAAGGTGCGCACCGCCACTCGATGTGGCCGCAAGGCTTCCAGAATCGCGTTGCGGCGCTGGCGCGTCAGCCCCGGCATCGCCAACAGCACCGTGCGCACCTGCTTGCCTTCAATCAAGCCAGGCAGGTCTTGCAAAGCATGAATCGGCAAACCATCGAGCACATGCCCATGCAAGCGCGAATCATCGTCCAGAAAAGCGACTGCCTGCATGTCATGACCGTGAGCGAGCGCTTGCGCCAACTGTCGGCCGGTCGAGCCGGCACCGTAGATCACGGCCCTAGGGCGTGAAGCACGCCTCAAGACGCTTTGATATTCCTCGCCCAGCCAGAGCCGCGCGAGCAAGCGCGAGGCACCGACGAAAAGCAAAAGCAAAATCGGCTGAATGAGGCCGATGGTGCGCGGGACGCCCAAGACGCCCATGACCGTGAAGATCGCGGCATAGAGAAGGCCATAGACCCCGACTGCCCGCGCCACCGCCAGCAAAGCTGGCCAGCCGCTGTAGCGGAAAATAGCCCGATACAGCCCCGAGACGACGAAAATGGGCAAAGCGAGCCCTACCGACACCACAGCGGCCCAAACCGCCCCGTGCGCCCAGGGGCTCTCCCCCGTGAAGCTGACGAACTCGTCGGTGCGCAGATAGAAGGCCAACCAGACTGCCAAGAGGCAAAGCGCAGCATCCACCGTCAAGGCGAGGAAGCGCTTGGCGGGGCGGGGTAGGGCCAATAACGGCGCCGCGAGGGAAGGCAGAGACTCCTTCATCTTTTACGGTTGCCGAATGCGATCGCCACGTCCGGAGCCAGCTACGGTCTTGAACAGGTAAATGAAGTAAGTGGCAAGCGTCAACCTTTGTAACATACGCGCATCGGTTTCAGCGAGAAGCTGTGGTACAGACATGTCGATGCCTTGGATCTGCGCTAACCCAGTAATGCCGGGGCGAGCGGCGAACACCCCTAGTCGCTCGCGTGCGGCGATCAAATCCGTCTGATTCGGCAAGCAAGGCCGCGGGCCGACCAGGCTCATGTCGCCCTTGAGCACGTTCCACAACTGCGGCAGCTCATCGAGCTTCGTACGCCGCAAAAAGGCGCCCCAGCGCGTCACCGCCGCCGCATCGGCCAGATGTGTGGCCACCTGCGCCGTCCCCGGCCGCATGGTACGGAATTTGACAAGGGTAAACGGTTGTTGATGCCGTCCTACACGTGTCTGTAGAAATAAGGGCGCGCCGGTATCCCACCAGCCGACCATGAGCAGCACCAGAAACAGGGGCGCCCCCACCATGAGGCCAAACGTAGCTAGCGCCACATCACAAACCCTGATCATGGCCCACCATTTTGCGCAATTGTTCTTCCATCGTCACTTCGGGCTGCCAGGCGAGACGCTCCCGCGCCTTGCTAGCGTCGATGACCAGCGAGTCCAGCAGACGTTGGGCTGCCGCCGATCGACCCAGAAGCCGCGCCGTCGAGGCGAGCCAGGCCGGCGGCACGGGGACGAGCCGCGGCGGCACGCCGTAGGCGCGCGCCAGGCGGTGGATCAATTCGGGCGTAGATACTTCCTCGCGGTCGGCGACGAGAAACACTTCGTTCGCTGCCGCCGGCGAACGCGCGGCATCGGCACACAAGGCGAGGAAGGACACCAGATTGTCGAGCGCGATCAATGACCGTCGATTGTTCACGGTTGCAAAAGGTAGCGGCAGACGCCGACGCACGGCGTGCGCGAGGGCCGCGAAATTGCCCTTCACCCCGGGCCCATAGACGAGCGGGGGACGGACGATCACGACCTCCATGCCCACCTTTTGCGCCAGTTCGATCAAGCCACGCTCCGCTTCGAGTTTGGAGAGGCCATAGGCATCCTCCGGTGCCGGTGGATCGTCGGCAGCAAAAGGGCGATCGGGCGGCGTGCGCTCGCCATTGACCTTGATCGTGCTGACAAAAACGAAGCGCCGCACTCCCGCTTGTGCGGCCTGCCGCGCAAGACCCAGTGTGCCCTCGACATTGACGGCGCGGAATGTTTTCAATGTCTCGTGGGCCGATTCGCGCCTGGTCTGGGTACGGCCAGCGAGATGAACGACGGCGTCGCAAGCGGTGAGCGCACTTCGCCAATCGGTCTGCCCGCCGATATCTCCAACCACATGTCGGCTCACACCCGAAGGCAACCGCACTGCGGCGGTTCTCACTGCGCCTGCGACCTCCATTCCCTGGGCCATCAGGCGCTGGCACAAGGCGATCCCGACGAAGCCATTGGCCCCGGTGACCAACACCTTCATGACAGCACATCCCGATATAGCGCCAGCGTCTCGTCGACGATGCGCTCCTCGGCAAATTCTGCCAAGGCCCGCGCGCGCCCGCGGGCGCCCATGCGCTGGCGCTCAGCGGGGTGATCGAGCAGCCAAGCGATGGCGGCGGCCAAGGCCGCCTCGTCACGCGCCGGCACCAGCAGACCATTGTCATGGTGCCGCACGCAATCCCGGCAGCCCGGCGAATCCGTCGTCACGCAGGGCTTGGCGCAGGCCATTGCCTCGAGCAAGACCTTGGGCATGCCTTCGCGGTAAGAAGGCAAGCATACGACATCTGCCTGATCGAGCACCTCGGCCATCGCCGGCTGGTGCCCCCACCACTCGACGACACCTTCGGCGACCCAGGCGTGCAGCATGGCTTCTGGCACGGCGGTGGGGTTGCCGTGATCAACGCCGCCCACCAGCACGAAGCGTGCCCGACCGGCCAATTGGCGCGCCGCCACGACGAATTCCCCCACGCCTTTGTCCCACAGCATGCGTGCTGGCAGCATCACGATCGGAACGGGATTGGGCGCGCGCTCGAGCGGGCGAAATGTCGTCACGTCTACGCCCGAGCCGGGGATCAGACGTATCCGTGCGCTGGCAATACCCAGCTTTTGCAACAGCGCCCGGTCGGTCGGATTCTGCACCACGGTCATCCCTCTGCCCAGCAGCCAGGGAAGCGTCTTCTCCAATACCCGCCGCGCCCAGTGACGGCGCGCACCATCGGTAAAGAGGAAACCCATCCCCGTGAGCGCCGCAACGACATGCGGCACACCCGCCATCCTCGCCGCCAGGCCACCGACGACGACGGGACGCAAGGCCACGTGATGCACCAAATCAGGGCGCAACCGCCGGTAAAGCTGCGCCAGGCCAAACGCCTCGCGCAACAGTCCGAGCGGGTTCAGCCCACGCCGTGCCATCGCGAAGGGAATGACCTCGATCCCCTGTGCGCGGATCGCCGCAGTATATTCAGACGCCCGAGTCGCCACGAAGACCTCGAACCCCGCTTCTTTCGCCGCTATCGCCAAGGCGAGACGGTGGGAAACGAAATACCAGTCTTCGGTGACCAAGAAAAGAAGGCGTGTACGTGTCGTCATACTCGATAAGTGCGCCGCCACGCCTCCCACATCAACACATCCCACAAGTGATACTGCCAATTGCGCGCGCCGCTCAGGTGTTCGGCCCACAACCGCCGCACCGGGGCTGGGTCCAGGTAGCCCGCTTCGCGCAGGCGCTGCTCATCCAGCAAATCCTCGGCCCAATCGCGCAGTGGCCCGCGCAGCCAGTGGTCGATGGGCACGCCAAAGCCCATCTTGGGCCGCTCGATCAGGGCCTGTGGCACGTAGCGGTAGAGTACTTGCCGCAGCAGCCACTTGCCTTGCACGGCACGGATTTTCATCGACAGTGGCAAGCGCCAGGCGAATTCGACGACACGGTGGTCGAGCAATGGCACACGAGTTTCCAGGCTCACGCCCATCGCGGCGCGGTCCACTTTCACCAGAATGTCGTCCGGCAGGTAGCTCAGGGTGTCGAGTGCCATCATGCGCTCGCGAAAGTCGCGTGTTGGCGGCCAGCGCGCAGCGTCGGTGAGCACGGTGGGCGGCTCGGTCGCGCCCAGTACCAGCGTCTGCGGCGCATCCCAATGGGACACCAACCGGTGGTAGATCGCCTCCGGCCCTTGAGTAGCCAGCACGGCGGCCAATTTGTGCACCTTGTCGCCCGGGTTGGCGTAGCGCAGCCGACGGGGCACCAGCGCCCCGGCGAGCCCAAACAGCCGGTTCCACCCCGCGGGCGATACTGCCGTCAAGGCCCCGGCCGCGGCCGTGCGCAGCGTGCGTGGCATCCAGCCCAGCCGCCGCCACAGGGTCTGCGCCCAGAAATAGCGGTTGTAGCCACCGAACAATTCGTCCCCGCCATCGCCAGACAAACTTACCGTCACGTGCTGGCGGGCCAGTTGCGCTACCAGATAGGTGGGGATCTGGGACGAATCGGCAAAGGGTTCGTCGTAGAGCGTCGGCAGGCGCGGAATCACGGCCATCGCCTGCTCGGGCGTCACGTAAAGCTCCGTGTGGTCGGTGCCCAGATGGCGGGCGACGGCGGCGGCATGTTGCGCCTCGTTGTATTCACCTTCGTGAAAGCCGATGGTGAAGGTCTTGACCGGCCGGCTCGACTGCGCTTGCATCAGCGCGACGACGGTGGACGAATCGATCCCGCCCGACAAAAACGCCCCCAGTGGCACATCCGCCACCATCTGGGCTGCTACCGCCTGACGCAGCAGGCGCTCGGCCTCATCTACCGCTTCCGCGTCCGTCCCCGCAAAGGGCGCGCGCTGCCCCTCGGCCACTGCCTGGGCAAACGACCAATACGCCACAGGCTCGCCCATTTGCCGTGCGCGCGCCTGCGGCTCGGTCACCGTCAAATACGTCCCCGGCGGCAATTTGTGGATGCCTTGGTAGATCGAATACGGGGCAGGCACGTAGTTATGTCGGAAGAAAAGCGCCAGCGCCCCGCGGTCGATGTCGCCCACGAAGGTCGGGTGTGCGCGCAGTGCTTTGAGTTCCGAGCCGAACAGGAATACGCCATCCTGCCAGCCATAGTAGAGTGGCTTCTCCCCCAGCCGGTCGCGGGCCAGCGTCAGCGTGCGGGCCTGCCGATCCCACAGCGCCAGCGCAAACATGCCCACGCAGCGCTGTAAAGCCTGCTCAATACCCCATGTTTCGATGGCCGCCAGCAGCGTTTCGGTGTCCGAGTGACCGCGCCAGCCGCCACTGGCTCCACATGCCCTGCGCACCCCATCAGCGGACGCCGGCGTAACCTTGGGAACCCCTTCCAGCGCAGCGCGCAGTTCGCGGTGATTGTAAATCTCGCCATTGAAGGCGATCACATAGCGCCCGGAGTCCGACACCATCGGCTGGTGCCCGGCGGGCGAAAGGTCCAGAATCGCCAGCCGCCGGTGGCCCAGCGCAAGGCCCGCTGATGCGTCAACCCACACGCCCGCATCGTCCGGGCCGCGGTGCACCAGCGCATCAGCCATGCGCCGGGCCGTTTCCGCCGCTTCGTCGTGCGCGCAGCCGCCGGGCTGCCAGAAGCCGGTCAGTCCGCACATGGCCGTCCTTCCTTCGTGTTTTCCGGCGCCACTTCTGCCCACACAGCGCGATAGCGGTCGACCATCGCCTCAATACTGAAATGCTCGGCAATGCGCGCTCGGCACGCTGCTTGTCGCTGCGCCCAGGCAGGCCGCCCGGTCCAGGCTTGCAGGGCCTGCTGCAAGGCTTCGGCAAGCGCCGCGCTGTCCTTGGGCGAGGTCACCCAGCCGGTCTCTCCTACGATCACCGCCGCGTCCCCCACATCCGTGGTCACACAGGGCGTGCCGCAGGCCATGGCTTCGGCCAGCACGTTGGGAAAGGCTTCACCGGCGGCGGAGGACAGCACATGCACATCCAAGGCGCTCATCACCGCCGGGATGTCCGCGCGCGGCCCCAACAGATGCACCGTGTCCCGCAATCCTGCCGCATCCAGTTGATCCGTGATCGCGCGATTTTCCGGCGTCATTCCTGAACCGACGAATACGGCGGTAAAGCGGTGTCCGCCTCGATGCAGCCGTCCCAGGGCGTCGATCAGGTTTGCATGATCCTTTTGCGGATGGAAACGCGCCACCATGCCCAATAGCGGCACCTCTTCGGGCACACCCCACTCGCGGTGCAGGCGCTGGCGCGCCGCCCCATCCGGCGCAAAGCGCGCCAGATCGTAACCGTTGGGAATGACCATCATGCGGGCCGCATCGTAGCCCAGCGCGGCATGGACCTGTACCGCCGCCTGCGCGCAGGCCACGATGCGGCGCGGCACCCAGCGCGACAGACGCGCACACGCCCGCGCCACCCAAAGCGTGCTGCGGGTGGATTTGCCCGGCTCCAGCGTGGTATTGCGTATCCCCCATACCACGGGCGTACCGGCCAAGCGGGCCAGCATGCCGCCCACCAGGTCGGCGTGATACATCCAGGTCTGCACCACATCGGGCCGCTGTGTGCGCAGCAGGCGCCACAGCGTGTACAAACCCCGTGTGGTCAGGCGCCCACGCGGCATCTCCAGCGTCCACACCGGCACGCCAGCCGCGCGCAACAGCGGGCCGTATTTGCCCGCGCCGGTCAGTGATACCACGCCGTGTTCATTGTCCTGATCGTGCATGATCAAGCGGTACAAGACCGCCTCGGCGCCGCCGTCGTTGAGACCCGTGATGATGTGCAGCAGGCGCATTCCTACCCCTTTTCGCCCTTTTGGGTAGCACGCCCAAGCCGACCAAACAAGCTCGCCCAACCGATCGCTGCCAAGGCAAAGAAGGCCGGTAGCGCAAACACGCGCTGTCGAGTACTCCACTCCCCTTGAAAGACCGTATAGGCAATGAACACCAGTGCCAGAAACGTTGTCACCAGCCAGAAAGATTTTTCATTACTACGCGGACCGCACCAAAACGCCCAAGCGATGCCTGGCAGACAGACAATCCAGAGTACTACGCCGGGGTAATAAAGTTCGCTAAAGGATCTCCAGGTAAGTCCGGGATGAAGGGCGACCCAGGGATAGGGCGCAAACAGCGTATGCGCGACCGATTTGACAACAGCCAGCATGGGGGTGTCGCGCAGAGTCTCCCGCCATTTAAGTACTGTATCGTCTGCAGCTTCATCACCCCTTTTTGCCTTTAATGCGTTGTGACCCCCTTGAATTGGTTTGGCTATAGCACTGACGACCTGTGGTGCACTGACGACCTGGGGTGCATAGTATAGAAATCCGAAAAACATCCAGCTGCCGATGAGAATCATTACCACAGCTGCTACAGATTTCCAGTCGCGCCCTTTCAAGAAAAACCATCCTGCGACCAAAAGCGCGAGCATCAGGGCGAGAAAGGCCACATAACGGGAAATCCCTAGAAGGCCTGCTAAGATGGCGAAAATGGGGAGGAACCGCCATTGGCGCAGCACGAAGAATTGCGCGCCCGCCCACAAACCGGCCATGGCAAGAAAGCCAACCAGAGTATCTTTGAGAAGCCAAGAGGCGTTGACTCCGGCCGAGGGATCAAGCAGCGCCAGCCCCCCCGCAAGCAACGCCACCCGGCGACTTGCGCCCAGCGCAGCCGCCAGACCAAAGGCAGCGGCGGGAAAAAACGCGGCCAAGATGGCGTTCGAGTAGATCACCATGTTCTGCGATACCCCCGCCAGCCAGTACCATAGGCCCACATAGGCAGTGTATAGCCAATCAGAAGAGCCGATAATTGAGGTATAACTCAAGTGGTCCTTGGGTTCCCAGACAGGGCCATGCAGACCTGCGGCATACCAGACCTTCAGGCCACGCAGGTTGTATTCATCGGCGCTGACCGGCTTGCCCTGCCAATGCATGGCAAACGCCTTGGCATTGAGGTCGTAGGTGATGGAATCCGGGTTGATGTCCTGCCACTGGGGCGCTTGTTGGAATAGCCAAATTTTGAGCAGGGCAGCGCAAAGGCCGCCGATGACAAGCAGTGCCGCAATAGCACGGTCAGTCGGGCGCGCAAGGCATACGGCTAGGGCGAGCGCGAGCGCGAAGAGCCCAAGCCACATCGCGGCGATCACGAACCCAGGGCTGCCCATACGTCCAGTTCCTTTGCGGTTCGCTCGATCATGCGGGCAAGGGAGAATTCCGCCTCGATGCGCGCCCGTGCCGCCAGGCCTCGGCGCGCCCTTTCCTCCGCAGGCAGTACCAAGGCCGCCTCCCAGGCTTTCGCCAGCGCCTGCGGGTTTCGTGCGGGAATAACGTAGCCTGTGTCACCTATGATCCGCGCCGAGTCACCGACAGCCGTCACCACACACACTCGTTCGCAGGCCATTGCTTCCGCCACGGCGTTGGAAAAACCTTCTCCGAAAGAAGAAGAAGAAGAAGCAATGTCGAGCGCGCTATAGACCGCAGGCAGGTCATGGCGTACGCCAGCCCAAATCACGTGGCCCGCCAACCCTAGCTCGGCGGTAAGCGCACGAAGGCGAGCAGCTTCAGCCTCCGGCCCGCTACCTACGCAAACGAAACGGACATCGGGTCGATGCTTTGCCAGTAGCGCCGCCGCATGCAAGAACGTGTCATGGTCCTTCATCGGATCGAGTCTAGCCACGAGCCCGATCAACGCCTCGTTGGCGCCGATCTTCCACGCGGTTCGCAGCCTTTCCCGTCCAGCCGGATCGAAACGGAAGCGATCGGTATCGATGCCATTTTCGATGACAGACATTTTGTCTAATGGATAGCCTTGTTTGGCATGAAATGTCCGACCGGTCTCGGAATTGCAAATAATGCGATCCGTCCACCGGGCAGCTATGCGAGTAAGAAAAAAATCCACGCGCGCAAGCCAGTCGTAGCGGTCGAAATCGATGTTGGATGCCCGTACACTCCAAACGATGCGAGGCACACGGGCGAAGCGTCCCACGATGACAGCCAGCGTGTTGGCCGTGGTGAGCCAGGAATAGAGGACGTCCGGCTTTAACGCTCGCAGGCGGCGGTAAAGCCGCCAGAGAAAAGGTAGATCCCACCGCCCCCGCTTGCCAAGATCCTCCACGGCTACGCCGGCGGCCTCGAGTTCGGCACGTAGAGTACCTTTAGGGTAAAAGGTCAACACCCGTAGCGGCACATGCCGTCCGTGTAGACCCTTGGCAAGCGCCACCAATTGACGCTCTGCGCCGCCGACTTCCAGCGACCGGATAAACAGAACAAGATGCGTCACGAGCCGTCCTTTACGAACACAAACTCGTTACAGCCAGAGCCCTGGCGCGTGACGAGCTCCTGCAGGCGAAATCCCCTGTCGCGGTAGAAGCGAAAAATTGCCTCCGGGGTGGCAACCTCATAAGGCCAACCGCCAATCCAATCGACGACGTCCCACCACGGCGACATGCCCCGTTCACGATGATACGTGCGCCACGAAGCAAAGGGGCGCAGATGGTAGAAGTCGAGCAAGGTCGTGATGCCCCAGGCGCGAATCAGGCCGTAAGTGAGGAGCATGGGGCGCATCCAGCGGTGTTGATTGTAGGCGCGCTTGATCCATGCCCAACGACGCGACTTGTAGCCTTGGTCGTTGTAGATGGCGATGAACAAACGCCCCCCCCCCGCAACGAGTGGGACGACGTTTTCCAACGCCTGCCACATGGCGCCCGTATGGTGCAAAACGCCCCAGGAATAGACGATGTCGAAGCGACCCAGCTGGTCGAGGTAAGGCCTGTCCAATACCGAGCCTTGCTCGACCAGCCATTGGGGATCATCGGGGAAATAACGGCGCTTGAGCTCGCTCGTGCAGGCCACCGATTGCGGATCGTAGTCGAAGGAGTGCACAGTGGCCCCCAACCGCCGCGCGGCGAGACTAAAAAGACCCGAGCCGCTACCCACATCGAGGAAGCGCAGGCCGTCGAGCCGCTGCAGTGCCAACATTTGCCGCAAGGATTCTTCCGCCTTCGCGATCCGTACCTCATCGAGCGTCTTCAGAAATCGCGTCCAGTTGGCGCCGAAAGCGAAGCGTTCCCCTTGTGATATCTCCGTGTCGGGATTTTTCGTCATGCCAATACCTCTTCGATCAATGTTTCCCAGCGGGAAAGAATCTTGGCCTTGGCGTAGCGCTCCCGCACCTTGACTGCCTCCGTGCCCAGACGGCAGCGCAACGCTTCATCCTCAAACAGCCGCCGCAGCGCCGCGCTCAATGCGTTTGCATCCTCCACCGGCACCAGCCAGCCGTTTTCGCCGTGGCAGATGATCTCGCGCGGCCCGCTGTCGCAGTCGGTGGCGATGACGGGGCAGCCCATGGCCATGGCCTCCAGCAGCGCGTTGGGAAATCCCTCGTAGCGCGACGGCAGGACAAAGACCGCTGCGCGCGCCATCCAGGTCTCGGGATCGCGCACCACGCCCGGCATCGTTACCCGTTCCGCGATGCCCAGCGCCTGGGCCTGGCGCTCCAGCGCGCTGCGTTCCGGGCCTTCACCCAAGAGGGTGAGCCGCGCGCCGCGCGCGGCAAGACCGCTTCGAGCAAAGGCCTCCAACAGCAGATCAAATCCCTTCGGTTTGTCGAGCCGGCCGACCGCCAGGATCTCCTGGGAACTTCGGACGCTCCATTCCGGCGGCTCGGGCATCTCGCGCACGAAGTTGGGGATGACGCGCACGCGGCTGGCGGCCACCACGCGTCTTGCCCATTCGGCCACCGCCTCGGTCTGCACGACCACCCGCCGCGCGAGCGGATAAAGCAGCCTGCGCGCCGCCGTCCAAGCGAGACCGACCGGGTGCTGCCTCGGGTCGGTCCGTTCGCTGACGATGACCGGAATTCCAGTTCCAACCAGCGCGGCGAGCATGCAGATATTGGTCTGCTCGACGAAGCTCACCACCACATCCGGGCCAAAGCGCCTTACGGCTGTGCGGATAGCGAAGCTGCGCCGGATGTTGCTGGCCACGCCGTGCCACAAGGTGGGCGAATCCCAGATGATGTCCAGGGCGATGCGCTCAATCGCAGGGGTCAAGCTGTAGTGATCGGAGCCAGGGGTGGACAAAGTCAGTAGCGCGACCTGCCAGCCTTTAACCGCCCAGCCATTGGCCAGTTCGGTGATTGCCCGCTCTGCACCACCTGCCGCGAGACTAGAGACGGCAAGCAAAACCCTGCGCTGGCGGGAAACCGGCGATGAAATGTTCATGGCCTCCTCATTCGCATGAGAAAAGTCCTTGTCGCGAAACTCATGCTGCGCGACACTCCCCGAGCACGGCAATGCTGAACGCGAAGCCTTGGTTCTGCAGCCAGCGCCACACAACGCGCGGCAGCGCTCGGCGCAGCCAAATCTGCGTTGGCGTGACGGTCACGTCGCCATAGCCAAACGCCGCGACGACCCGCAATCCAGCCTCCGCCACGATCCTTTTCAACTCGCCGATGGTGTAGATGCGCTCGTCGGTGATTTCACCGGTCAAGGCCGTGTATCGGGTCGGAATCTGGATCAGGACGCGCGGCGCGCATTTCGCCTGCTCGCGCAGAAGCTCGATCGTCACCGCACGATCGAAGTGCTCCAGTACTCCGCAGGAATAGACGAGATCAAAGCGATCGTGAAAACGGGTCAAATCGAATGCGTCGGCCGGCTCGAATTCGGCGGGAACCCCTAACCGGTCCTGCAGGTCTCTTGCCTTCTCGATCAGTCGTGGTTCATTATCGACGCCGGTCACCCGGTAGCCGCAGGAAGCGAGATACAGGTCGGACCAGCCGGGGCCGCAACCCACATCGAGAATGCGCGCGGGCGGCGGGCAATGGCGCTGGATCATGCCATAAAGAATTTCGTGGAATCCCCAATGAGTGACGGCAGCCTTCAGTCATGCGGCATCCTGCACACTCTGGCGGTTGAAATATTCTAACCAGCGGTCGGTCATGTTCGTTCTTTCTCCGCAGAAATGGTAAGGTTGAATCCAAAGCCGACGCGATCGAGCAGGGCCTCCGCCGGCCACGTCAACAACCGGTCCAGTCGGCTGACTTGATGGACAAACCATGAATTGCGCCCTCGCCATTGGCTCCAAAAAAGGAAAGGATCTCGAACCTGCTTCCATTCGGCAAATGCCTCATCGCGACTGTAACCGCCAAGGCGCTTGCAGGCATAGACCAGGCCGCCATTGAGGGCGCCGCCGAAAATTTTCTGGTCTGTGGAATGGCTTTTGACCCGCAGACCATGTCGTGCACACAGTCTTTGCAAGGCGGATTTGGTGAAAATTGTCAGATGGCGCGGATAGTCATCCTGGCAAAACAGCCGCGCCTGGACGGAGTGCAGGTTGGTCACCAGAACGACCAGCCGGCCGCCGGGTTTGAGCAAGGTCGCGGCCTTCTCGATGAAAGCGGCGGGACGATAGACATGCTCGAGCACCGCCCACAAGGTGATCACGTCGTAGTCCCCGGCATCAAAATCCATGGCGAGAAAATCGCCATAGTGAATCGGCATCCCAGCCGGATTGGGCACACTTGGGTCGATCTCGATGCCTTCGACCTGCCAGCCGCGCTGCTGTATGTACCAGAGAAACTCGCCCTTTTGCGCCCCCACGTCGAGTAGCCGCCCCGGCGGCAGATCGGCGAGCCAAGCCGCCTTGGCTTCGAGCTGCTGGGCCCGCCGGCGGATGATCTCCTCCCACACGAGCGTCTCGCCAGCCCTTTCCCATGACCAATAGTACTCGGGAGGGTAGAAGCGCGGCATGTCGTCTTCAACAGGACGTGGGCTCAAATAGCCGCAACCACAGGCAGTGCAGCGCCTGAGCGTAAACTCGGCCTCGCTGCAGCCGAATGCCCAGTCCTTTACGGTGAACAAGGGACGCCTCTTGACGTGGCCGCAGAGCGGACAACTCACCTCCACGAGCGTGATCGAAGATTGGGTCATTTGAACCTGCCCAAATTGAATAGCGAAAGAAAAGAGGGACGTCTTGCTGCTGCCCGCGCTGTTTCATTCCCTTGGAAGGCAGTGCGCCATCCGGCCACCAAAACCGCGATGGAGGAAAGCCCGATCGCCGCCGCCACCGAATGTGGGCCCAGCCATCTCGCCAAGATGGCATGGCTTAGCAACAACACCGCAAGCCCCACCCCGGCGAGCAAGCTCATGAGACCAGAACGCCCCCTTGCCTGCCACACCTTGGCAAACACGATACCCAGAATCGCCGGGCCCAGCGCCACTGTCAACCACAGCCAATGGTCGGCGACCAGAGCGGCGGCAGTGGCATCGAACTGACTGCTGAAGACGGATGTCAGCAAAGGCTCTCCCAAAAGGGCCACGCCGCCCACGGCGAGCACGCCTAGCCCACACGACAGCCAAGTTGCTTTACGCAATAGACGCCGGATCGCTCGTTCATTCCCCGCAGCAACCAGTTGAGAGAATCGGGCCAGCAGCACGGGTGAAGCTGCCATGACCAACAGTTGAATGGCGTACTGATGCAATCGCCACGCATAGCCGAAGGCCGACACCGCGCCCTCGCCGTAAGGAGCGATCAGCACGGTGGGCAGCGTCGCGGTCAGATTAGCGAATACGACCCCCGGCACAATCCAGGCCGCGAGCCGAAACATCTCTCGCCATTCTGCGGAGAATTCTGCCCACGCCGGCAAGTCGGCGAAAAAGACGAACCCGGTTCGCGCTAGCGCCCATGCGCAAATCGCCACTTGCAGCGCGACACCGGCCACTGTTCCCAAGGCGAGGTTAAAAAGCCCCCCTTCTGGCCAAGCGGCAAGCATCGCTGCACCCAACAGTGCATTGGCGATCGGCGCGGCGGCAGCGATGGAGTAGCGATCGCGCATGGCAAGTAGGTAGCCCAGACCGTCGCCGACCCCATTGAGGGGTACGAGCAACGCAGCGAAAGGCAACACGAAGCCAGCCGCACTCAATACCGGCGGCGCTATACTGCCGCCGGTTCCAGTAATAATGAACGAGCCGGCGAGCAGAATCGACGCCGAGATTGCAAGCCCGAAACCGAGTAACACCACGATCACACCCCGCTCGAAACGGGCCACTTTCTGCTGGTCACCTCCAGCTGCCAGCCTGGCCCGCACGGGAAAAAGCGCCGTCTGTAACAGACCGGATAGGGTACCCGAGACGAAGGTGGGCATAACCAGCGCAAGATAATATCCGTCCAATTCTGGACCGACGCCGAACAGCCGCGCAGTCAGCCACAGCTTGAGAAAGCCCGCCCCTTGGGCGATGGCGGTTAGCGTGGTAATGATGATGAGCTGTCGGCGCATATGGAGTCACTTCGAGCCGCATAAGTGCTGCACCACGAGCTCCGCCGCCAACGCGTGCCCTGCTTCGTTCCAGTGCCCGCCACCCAGCGTTGTATTGGGAAAACCATGGAGGTACACCTTGTGCTGTGCGGCGTAGCGGGCAAACGATTCGGCAAGAAACACCGCGTCCATCCCTTCGCGTTGTATCGGCGCCTGCATCCGCCACTCTGAATAAAAGAGGTCGGGGTTGTTTTTATAATTAATGATATTCCCGATACCACGCCACGAACCGCCGCACCCCCTCGCGCACCGGGGTCTGCGGCCGGTAGCCCGTGAGGCGCTGCAGCAGCGTGCAGTCGGCCCAGGTGGCCGGTACATCTCCGGTTTGCATCGGTAGCTCGTTGCGCAGCGCGGGCTTGCCCAGCGCTTCTTCGATCGCCTCGACGAAGTCCAGCAACCGCACTGGCTCGGAGTTGCCGATGTTGACCACTCGCCACGGCGCCACCGGGCTCAAGCTGTCGCCTTCGATGGGTTGCCAGCCCTGCTCAGGACGGCGCCGATCGGGCGCGGGCGGCGCGGCGTCGATCAGCAGCCGGATGGCGCGCACCAAGTCGTCCACATAGGTGAAATCGCGCCGCATGTCGCCACGGTTGTACAGGTCAATCGGCGTGCCTTGCAGGATGCCTTGGGTGAATTTGAACAACGCCATGTCCGGCCGCCCCCAGGGGCCGTACACGGTGAAGAAGCGAAACATCGTGGTGGGCACGCCGTAGATGTGCGCCCAGGCGTGCGCCATGGCTTCGTTGGCTTTTTTGGTGGCAGCGTACAGCGTCAACGGCAGGTCGGTCTTCTGCTGCTCGCCAAAGGGCATGTCGGTGTTGGCACCGTAGACGCTGCTGGTGGAGGCCATGAGCAGGTGGCGCGGCTCCAGCGTCTGGGCCACCTGCAGGACGTTGAAGGTGCCCACCAGGTTGGCATCGATGTAGGCGCGCGGGTTTTGCAGGCTGTAGCGCACGCCGGCTTGCGCTGCCAGGTGGACGATGACATCGGGCTGCGCCGCGCGCGCAGCTGCCTGCAGCGCCGTGGCATCTTCCAGCATGGCTTCGGTGGCGGTAAACGCCGGGTATTGGCGCAGCAGCGCGTGGCGGCGCTGCTTCAGGCGCACGTCGTAGTAGTCGGTGATGCCGTCGTAGCCGTGCACGACGTGGCCTTCTTCCAGCAGCAGACGCGCCAGATGAAAGCCGATGAAGCCGGCGCTGCCGGTGATGAAAACGCGCATGATGTTCAAAGCCTCGCATCTACCGCATCGAGCGGTAGCACATGTTTCACATCGTACAGCACACCATGCGGCTTGAGCCACTGACGCACGCCTGCCACCCCGGCCTGGCGAAACTGCTGGTGCGCTACGGCCAGCACCACCGCGTCATAGGCCTGCGGCGTTGGTTGCTCCTGCAGCGTCAGACCGTACTCATGCTGTGCTTGCGCCGCGCTGACCCAGGGGTCGTACACATCCACCTGAGCGTTGTACTCACGCAGCGTGCGGATGACGTCCACCACCTTGGTATTGCGCAGGTCTGGGCAGTCTTCCTTGAACGCCAAGCCCAGCACCAACACGCGGGCGCCCACGGGGTTGATGCCACGGCGCACCATCAGCTTGACGACCTGTTCGGCCACGTACGTGCCCATGCTGTCGTTGATGCGGCGCCCGGCCAGGATGACTTCCGGATGATGGCCGACCTCCTGCGCCTTGTGCGTGAGGTAGTACGGGTCCACGCCGATGCAGTGCCCCCCAACGAGTCCGGGGCGAAACGGCAAAAAATTCCATTTGGTGCCAGCGGCGGCCAGCACTTCACCGGAGTCGATACCCAGCCGGTTGAAGAGGACGGCGAGTTCGTTGATGAGTGCGATATTGACGTCGCGCTGGGTGTTTTCGATGACCTTGGCGGCTTCGGCCACGCGGATGGAGCTGGCCAGGTGCGTGCCGGCAGGGATGATGCTGGCGTAGAGGGCATCGATGGCAGCGGCGGCCTGCGGGGTGGAGCCGCTGGTGACTTTTTTGATGGTGGCGAGGCGGTGCGCCTTGTCGCCGGGGTTGATGCGCTCGGGGCTGTAGCCGCAGTAAAAATCCTGGTTGAACGCCAGACCACTGGCGCGCTCCAGGACCGGCACGCAGACTTCCTCGGTTGCACCTGGATACACGGTGGATTCGTAAATCACCACGTCCCCGGGCTTGAGCGCAGCACCAACCGTCTGGCTGGCGCTGATGAGAGGGGTTAGGTCTGGCCGGTTGTACCGGTCCACCGGCGTGGGCACCGTGACGATGAAAACGCGACACGCGCGCAACTCAGCGAGGTCGTCGGTGTAGCGCAGATGGATAGCGTCCGCAAGCTCGTCGGCCGACACTTCGAGCGTACTGTCACGCCCTGCTTTCAGCTCGGTGATGCGATCAGACTTGATGTCGAAGCCGGTGACGGGGTAGCGCTTGCCGAAAGCCACCGCCAACGGCAGCCCGACGTAGCCCAGCCCGATGACGGCGATGGGTTGTCCGATGAGGTTCATCGGTAAACTCCTTTATAAGTGTAGTATGGTCGGTATTGGGAAGTAATTGCGAGAAAACCCCATAACACCTTGCGCTTTTCTCAATCACTGCCAAACAAGTCCCGCGTGTACACCTTGTGCTGCACATCGGCCAAATCAGGGTGTTGGCGGTTGGCCAGTATCACATCGGCCTGCGCCTTGAACGAGGCCAGATCTCGAATCACTGGAGAATTGAAAAAATGGTCTTCATGCAGAGCCGGCTCGTAGACCACCACCATGATGCCTTTGGCCTTGATGCGCTTCATGACCCCTTGAATCGCTGAGGTGCGGAAATTGTCGGAGCCCTGCTTCATGACCAGCCGATAGATCCCCACCGTACGGGGCTGGCGCGCCAGTACCTCTTGGGCAATGAAGTCTTTACGCGTGGTGTTGGCATCCACAATGGCGCGAATCAGGTTCTGTGGCACGTCACGGTAATTGGCCAATAGTTGTTTGGTGTCTTTGGGCAGGCAGTAACCACCATAGCCGAAGCTCGGGTTGTTGTAGTGGGTGCCAATGCGCGGATCTAGGCAGACGCCTTCGATGATCTGGCGTGCATCCAAGCCGTGGGTGGCGGCGTAGGTATCGAGCTCGTTGAAGTAGGCCACGCGCATGGCGAGGTAAGTGTTGGCAAAGAGCTTGATCGCCTCGGCTTCGGTGCTGTCGGTGAACAGCACGGGGATGTCTTGCTTGATCGCGCCTTCCTGCAGCAGCCGGGCAAATGTCTCGGCCCGGGCCGATCGCTCGCCCACAATGATGCGCGAAGGGTAAAGGTTGTCGTACAACGCACGGCCTTCTCGCAAAAATTCGGGCGAGAAGAGGAGGTTGTCGCAACCGAGTTCGGCCTTGAGTCTGGCGGTATAGCCCACTGGCACAGTGGATTTGATGACCATCACCGCTTGTGGGTTGATGGCCAGCACATCGCCCACCACGGCCTCGATGGATTTCGTGTTGAAGGTGTTGGTTTGTGGATCGTAGTCGGTGGGGGTGGCGATGATGACGAAATCGGCACCCTCGTAAGCTTCGCGCGTGTCCAGCGTGGCGCGCAGATTCAGCGGCTTGTGCCGCAGGTAGTCCTCGATCTCGGCATCCGCGATGGGCGAGGCTTTGCGGTTGAGCATCGCCACCTTCTCGGGGACGATGTCGAGTGCGACCACTTCGTGATGCTGCGCGAGCAAAACGGCGTTGGACAGGCCAACATAACCAGTGCCAGCAATGGCGATTTTCATGCAGGCAGATACTCCCGGAGATTGCGTACAGCCGCCCTATCGACGATGACTTTTGGTAAACCGACCACTTGATTCAAATTTCAAATGGGAAACAGCAATCAATACGCTTCAGGCACGCTACCGCTGCGCCGTTTCACGACCGGTACGCGCGGTCAGCGGGGTTTGACAAAGGGATCCTGCAACTCTTGCAAAGCAACAAAGGACTGCGAAGAGCAAAGCGGATAGCTGCATTTTGCCACACCGCATTAGCCACCCCGAGGATTGCGGAGGCGGGATGCCGCCCTGTGGGCCTATCAGACGTTCAGGCAACCGGATCGTGCCGGTGCCGTGGGAGGGCCGGATGTTCGACTATCAACGGCGCGACGAGATGCCGATCCCGGTTCAGGGCGAGGTGGATTGGCTCGCGCTGGAGGGGAGAAGGCCGTATTGGCGGGGGGTGTTCACGGAACTGACATGCCAGCGGTAGTAGGCATGCCGCGGACGACGTCACCTCGATGTTCGAAATCGAAGGCTGCCCATCCAAACGAGATAGACGACCGCTGACCTCGACGCACGCGCAAGCCGTTGACGCGCAGGGGTGCCTGCGTGTGCTACGGCAAAGAAGTTGGCGCCTGTTTTGAGAGAACGGAGAGCAGAAGAGAATCGAACCGGGCGACTTCGGGAGGCCGGGCCGCCAACGCGCAGCACACGCAGAACCGGCCTGAACCCCGCGCCGCGGCGGGAATTCACAAACGAAAACGCCCAACCGATGAGGGTTGGGCGTTAGGTATTGGTGGAGACGAGGAGGATCGAACTCCCGACCTTCGCATTGCGAACGCGACGCTCTCCCAGCTGAGCTACGTCCCCAGAATTGGAAGCGATTTTACCCGTGCCGCGCCCTTGGCACAATTGCCGGAAGCGCCGGTCCGATTCCTGCAGCCCGCTCCTCGAGGATTCATACATGAAACGCAGAACCTTTCTGGCCTTCGGCGGTTCGCTCGCCCTGATCGGCTGCGCGGGACGTTCGGTACCGCGCGGCGTTTACGAGCCCACCGAGGTCGAAGCCCCGGCCTACCGCGCGGGCGATCGCTGGACCTACCGTCGCACCGACGGCTACAACGGCCTGCCGCGCGGCATCCTGACCCGCAGGGTCAGCGCGGTAACGGAAGGCGGCTATGTGATCGAGCTGCGCGATGAGGAGGGGCGGCTCATCGACGAGGCGCGCTTCACCCGCGAGGGCTTGCAGCAGGCGGGCACCTTCAGCGAGGACGGGCCGATGATCGGCCGCTGCGAGCCGGCCTACCGCAAATACGATTTCCCGCTGGCGTCGGGCAAACGCTGGCAGCAGGCCTTCTATCTGCACCGCAGCGATCCGGGCGGCCTGCGCAATTACGTGAGCATGTCGGCGGCCGTGGAAGGCTGGGAAGAAGTGACCGTCGGTGAGCGCAGTTATCGCGCGCTGGTGATCCGCCGCGCGCTGAATCTCGGTCAGAAAAGCTTCTGGGAGAGCACGCTGTACCGCTACGAGACCGAGTGGTATGCGCCGGCGCTGCGCAGTTTCGTGCGCCTGGAGACGCGTGAGGAGTTCTACCGCCAGCGCCAGCGCGGCCTCGGCGCGCTGGAAAACGGCGACCGCTTCATCTACGAGCTGCTGTCTTTCGAGCCGGCCGGCTAGGTCCCGTCGCCCCCGGAACGCGCCGCGCGCATGAGGCGGTCGTTCACCGCCGCCCAGGCGGGGGTCTGCGGCGGCTGTTCGACGAGGATCAGCTCCGCCCCGGTGGCGTCCAGCGCGCGCAGATTCGCGTACAGCTCGCGCGCGTACTGGCTCGCCACGGCGGGCATCACCCGCACGAGCTGCGGCGACAGACGCGGCACGTTGATCTCCAGCGCCAGCACGGCAACCCGCCGCCCGCGGTGGCTGGCGAGCAGCTCGATCATTTCGGTGCGCTTGACCAGACGCACTGCGGCCTTCGGCGCATAGTGCTTGTCGAGGCTGCCCGGCGCGCGCGGCGCATCCGCATCCGGCCCCGCGGGCGCCACGCCCAGCACTTCTTCGATCTGCGCGGCGGTGATGGCGCCGGGCCGCAGCAGGCGCGGCGTCTCGCCCGTCACGTCGACGATCGTGGATTCGATGCCGACGGCGGGCGCCTCGCCGTCGAGAATCAAGGGCGCGTGATGGCCGTAATCGGCCGCCACGTGCTGCGCGGTGGTGGGACTCACGCGGCCGAACTTGTTGGCCGAGGGAGCGGCGATGCCGCCGCCGAAGGCTTCCAGCAGCTTGCGCGCCACGGGATGCGAAGGCACGCGCAGGCCCACGGTGTCCTGCCCGCCCGTGACCACGTCCGGCACCTCGGGCCGCCGCCGCAGGATGAGCGTGAGCGGCCCCGGCCAGAAGCGCTGTGCGAGCGCGCGCGCCGCCGGAGGAATCTCCGCGGCATAACGCTCGAGCTGGCCGGCATCGTGGAGATGGACGATGACCGGATGGTCGGCCGGCCGGCCTTTGAGCTTGAAGATCTTGCGTACCGCCTCGGGATTGTCCGCGTCGGCGCCCAGGCCGTACACCGTCTCGGTGGGGAAAGCGACCAGTTCGCCGGCACGCAGGGCCGCAACGGCACGCGCGATGCCCTCCTCGTCGGGCGCGATGATGGTGCTGGGCGGCTGTGCCGGCGCAGCCGCCTCGGGCGCGGCCTCGGATTCGAGCGCCGGCGTATTCGCTTCCAGTTCGCTCACAGCGCGACCCTCGAACCGGTCAGTTTCTCCAGCACTTCGTTGTAGCGCTCGGCGGTCCGGCGCAGCACGTCCTCCGGCACCCGGGGCGGCGGCGGTTGCTTGTTCCAGCCGCTTTGTTCGAGCCAGTCGCGCACGATCTGCTTGTCGTACGAGGGCGGGCTGATGCCGACGCGGTATTGCGCCGCGTCCCAGAAGCGCGAGGAATCGGGCGTCAGTGCCTCGTCCATCAGATAAACCTTGCCCGATTCGTCGGTACCGAATTCGAACTTGGTATCGGCGATGATGATGCCCTTCGTCGCCGCGTATTCGGCAGCGGTCCTGTAGAGCTCGAGCGTGGCCGCCTTCACCTGCCGCGCGTAATCGGCGCCGATGATGCGCTCGACTTCCTCGTAGGAAATGTTCTCGTCGTGCTGCCCCTTGTCCGCCTTGGTGGACGGCGTGAACAGCGGTTCGGGCAGTTTCTCCGCCTCGCGCAGGCCGGGCGGCAGCGGGATGCCGCACACCATGCCGGTCCTCTGGTAGTCCTTCCAGCCCGAGCCGATGAGATAGCCGCGCGCCACGGCTTCCACCTTCAGCGGCTTGAGCCGCCGCACGACGATGGCGCGCCCGGCCACCTGGTCGCGTTCCTCGGGCGCCACCACGGTCACCGGGTCGATGTCGGTCATGTGGTTCGGGATGATGTGCGCCAGCTTCTTGAACCAGAAGTTCGACATCGCGGTGAGGATCTGCCCTTTGCCGGGAATGGGCTGATCGAGGATGACGTCGAAGGCGGACAGGCGGTCGGTCTGGATGACGAGCAGCTTGTCCTCGCCGACGGCGTAAAGGTCGCGGACCTTGCCGCGATGGAGGAACTTCAGGCTCTTGATGTCGGATTGCAGCAGCGCGGCCATGGGCTAAGGATCGTAAGCAAGGGCGGACGGGCGGCCGCGCGAGGCGCACGCCTCGCGCGGCGTACGGGCTGTCAGGCCGCTTTCTTCTCGAGCTCGGGCTTGTATTCGCCCTTGGCGGCCAGGCTGTTCATGCGCGCGCGGTGCAGCAGCGCGGCCTGTGCGGCGGCAACGTTGGCGGCGTTGCCGGCCCAGGTCTTGAGCGCCGGCGCCTGCAGGGCACGGCCGTAGGAGAAGGTCAGCGCCCAGGGGCCGCCGCCGAGCTGGTTCATGAGGCTCAGGTGCTCGGTCGCGATTTCGTCGCTCTGGCCGCCCGACAGGAAGGCGATGCCGGGCACCGCGGCCGGCACCGTGCGTTTGAGCGTCTGCAGAGTGCGTTCCGCGACTTCACGCGGGCTCGCCTGCTGCGGGCACTTCTTGCCGGAAATGACCATGGAGGGTTTCAGCACCATCTCTTCCAGCACCACGCGCTGCTTGAAGAGCTGCTCGAAGACTTCCTCCAGCACCCACAGCGTGACCTCTTCGCAGCGGTCGATGGTGTGGTCGCCGTCCATCAGCACTTCCGGTTCCACGATGGGCACCAGCCCGTTGTCCTGGCAGATCGCGGCATAGCGCGCCAGGGCATGCGCGTTGGTGTGGATGCACGTGCTGCTCGGGATGCCCGGGCCGATGTCGATGACGGCGCGCCACTTGGCGAACTTCGCGCCAAGCTGGACGTATTCCTGGCAGCGCTTCGCCAGGCCGTCCAGGCCCTCGGTCACGGTCTCGCCCGGGCAGCGGGCCAGGGGCTTGGCGCCCGCGTCCACCTTGATGCCCGGGATCATGCCGTTCTTCTCGAGCAGTTCGGGGAACGGCGTGCCATCCGCGGATTTCTGCCGCAGCGTCTCGTCGAACAGGATGACGCCCGAGATGTATTCGCCCAGACCCTTGGTGCTGAAGAGCATGTCACGATAGGCCCGGCGGTTTTCCTCGGTGCTCTCCAGGTTGATGGATTTGAAGCGCTTTTCGATCGTGCCAAACGATTCGTCGGCAGCGAGAATGCCCTTGCCGCGAGCGACCATGGCACGGGCCACGGCTGCAAGTGATTGGCTCATGTTCGGACTCCTCAAGATTGTCGGACAAGGGGCGAGCGCCCCCCGTTGTTGCCTGTTCCGGCCGCCTCAAGTACGAAGTACGCTCGCTCGAAGCGCCTGATCGATCTGCGCAGAAACCAGGCTGCACATGCACGAGAGCGGGTCATTTTACCTCTTCCCCTTAGCCTCGTCCCGCCGCGGCAGGCCGCCCGGTTTTGCGCAAGCCGGGGTGCAAAAAATGTGCAGGCCGCGGCTTGTGCCCGTACCGGGGCTGGCGCAAGGCGCTGCAGGCGCGCCTCCGGGAACGCTCAGGGACGGCGGCGTTCGCCCACCCGCACGATCTTCATGGTGTTGGTGCCGCCGGAAACGCCGATCGGCTCGCCGAACGTGACGACGATCAGATCGCCTTCCTTGACCACGCCGTTCTGCACCAGCACCTGCTCCGCCTCGTCCAGCAGCGCGTCGCGGTCGTGGCCGTGGTAGGTCACCGTGAGCGGGTACACGCCGCGAAACAGCGCCGCCCGTTCGCGGGTCGTGCTCTCGGGGGTCAGGGCGTAGATCGGCACGCCGACATTCAGACGCGACATCCACAACGCGGTGGAGCCCGACTGCGTCAGCGCGGCGATCGCCTTGACCTTGAGGTGATAGGCGGTGAACACCGCCGCCATGGCGATCGACTGGTCGATGCGCGTGAACACGCGGTCGAGAAAATCGCGGTCCAGCGTCACGCGCATGGACTTCTCCGCCTCCAGGCAGATGCGCGCCATGGCGGCGATGGTCTCGACCGGATGGTTGCCGGTAGCGGTCTCGGCCGAGGTCATGACGGCGTCCGTGCCGTCCAGCACCGCGTTGGCGACGTCCGACACTTCCGCGCGCGTGGGCACCGGGCTGTTGATCATCGACTCCATCATCTGGGTGGCCGTGATCGTCAGCTTGTTGCGCTCGCGCGCGAGCTGAATCATCCGTTTCTGCAGGGCCGGGACGGCGGCATCGCCCACCTCCACCGCGAGGTCGCCGCGCGCCACCATGATGCCGTCCGAACCGGACAGGATGTCCTCATAGGCGGCCAGTTCCACCGCCTCCGCGCGCTCGATCTTGGCGATCAGCAGCGCGTGTCCACCGGCCTGGCGCAGCAGCTCCCGCGCGGTGAACATGTCCTTGCCGCTCTTGGGGAAGGACACCGCCAGGTAGTCGGCGCGGATCTGCGCCGCGATGCGGATGTCTTCCATGTCCTTGGCCGTCAGCGTCGGCGCCGTGAGGCCGCCGCCGACGCGGTTGATGCCCTTGTTGTTGGACAGCACGCCGCCGTGGCGCACCGTGCAGTGGATCTCGCTGCCCACGACCTTCTCCACCTCGAACACGATGCGGCCGTCGTCGAGCAGCAGCGTGTCGCCGGGGCGCACGTCGTTGGGCAGTTCCTTGTAGTCCAGACCGACGCGGGTGTCGTCGCCCAGCTCGCACTGGGCGTCGAGGATGAACGTCTGGCCGCGCTGCAGGGTGACGCGGCCGTCCTTGAACTTGCCGACCCGGATCTTCGGCCCCTGCAGGTCCGCCATGATGCCCACGGTGCGGCCGGCGCGGCGGCTCGCTTCGCGCACCAGCTCGGCGCGCTTCATGTGGTCCTCGGCCGTGCCGTGGGAGAAGTTCATGCGCACCACGTCCACCCCGGCGCGGATCATCTTCTCCAGGGTGTCGAGGTCGCTCGAAGCAGGACCCAGCGTGGCGACGATTTTCGTGCTACGCGGCTTGTCCGGCCCGAATGGATAAGTGTTTTGCTGAGAGAGCATGTGTATCTCGATCGATTTTCTTGAAATAGTAGGTACTCGGTTCTTTGCTTCACAGGCGGCCGGCTCGCCGCATGGGCCGCTCGTCCGTCATGCCTGCTGCGCGGCGCGTCGCTCCAGGATGTCGATCGCGGGCAGCTTCTTGCCCTCGAGGAACTCCAGGAAAGCGCCGCCTCCCGTGGAAATATAGGAAATGCGGTCGGTCACGCCATATTTCGCGATCGCCGCCACCGTGTCGCCCCCGCCGGCCAGCGAAAACGCCTTGCTGTTGGCGATCGCTTCCGCCAGCACGCGCGTCCCCTCCCCGAACTGCGGAAATTCGAACACGCCGACCGGGCCGTTCCAGACGATCGTGCCCGCCTGGGAAAGAATTTCCGCCAGCCTGCGCGCGGTCTGCGGACCGATGTCCAGGATCATGTCGTCTTCCGCGACATCGGCGGCGGCCTTGATCTCCGCCTTCGCGTCGGCGGAAAACTCCTTCGCCACCACGACATCGACCGGGATCGGCACCTCGCCGCCCTTGGCCTGCAGGGTCGCCATGATCCGCTTCGCCTCGTCGACCAGATCCGGTTCAACCAGCGACTTGCCGACCGGCAGTCCCGCAGCAAGCATGAAGGTGTTGGCGATGCCGCCGCCCACGATCAGCCGGTCCACCTTCTCCGCCAGGGCGGAAAGAATGGTGAGCTTGGTCGAAACCTTGGAACCGGCCACGATCGCCACCAGCGGACGTGCCGGCGCCTGCAACGCCTTGGTGAGCGCCTCGATTTCGGCCGCCATCAGCGGACCGGCGCAGGCCACGGGCGCGAACTGCGCCACCCCGTACGTGGTCGCCTCGGCCCGGTGCGCCGTACCGAAGGCGTCGTTCACGTAGACGTCGCACAAGGCGGCGATTTTCCGCGCCAGCGCCTCGTCGTTTTTCTTCTCGCCTTTGTTCAGCCGGCAGTTCTCCAGCAGCACGACCTGCCCGGGCTCGGGCGCGACTTCGCCGGCATCCACCCAGTTCTGTTTGAGCGGCACCGGCACGCCCAGCAGTTCGGAAAGACGTTGCGCGACCGGCGCGAGCGAATCCTCCGGTTTGAACTCGCCCTCCTTCGGCCGCCCCAGATGCGAAGTCACCATCACCCGCGCGCCGGCGTTCAAGGCGAAGCGGATGCCTTCGAGCGAAGCCCGGATACGGGTGTCGTCGGTAATGGCACCGGTATCGTCCTGGGGCACGTTCAGATCCGCGCGGATCAGCACCCGCTTGCCGCGCAGATCGAGATCGGTCATTTTCAGTATGGCCATGGCTCGTCGTCTTTCCTCCCGCGCTGGCAGCGGGCGCGGGATCGCTAGAACTCTTCAAGACTGCCGTAACGTCGGCGGATCGGCGCCGCCTCGCGAGACGGCGCCGTTCACATCACTTCGCGTTCATCCACGCCAGCCTTGCCGTTGTGGCTCCGGCCCGGCGCTGCGCGCCTTAACTTGCGCTCGCGCGCAAGTCAGCCTCCGCCGCAATGAACGGGGGCGTCACCTCACTTCGCATTCATCCAAGCGACCGCGACGTCCAGCATACGGTTGCTGAACCCCCATTCATTGTCATACCACGCGCAGACCTTCACGAGCGTGCCGCCGGACACCTTAGTCAGCGTGGCGTCGAAGATCGAGGACGCCGGGTTGTGATTGAAGTCCACCGAGACCAGCGGTTCGGTGTTGTACTCCAGCACGCCCTTGAGCGGACCCTCGGCCGCCTGTTTGACGATCTGGTTCACTTCCTCGACGCTCGTCGCACGCTTGGCGACGAAGGTGAGGTCCACCACCGAGACGTTCAGCGTCGGCACCCGCACGGCGTAGCCGTCCAGCTTGCCGTTCAGATGCGGCAGCACCAGGCCCACGGCCGCGGCCGCGCCGGTCTTGGTCGGGATCATCGACATCGCGGCGGCACGCGCGCGCCGCAGATCCTTGTGGAAGACGTCGGTCAGCACCTGGTCGTTGGTGTAGGCGTGCACCGTGGTCATCAGGCCGTTCACCACGCCCAGGCCGTCGTCGAGCGCCTTGACCAGCGGGGCCAGGCAGTTGGTGGTGCAGGAGGCGTTGGAAATCACGGTGTGCGAAGCCTTCAGCACCTCGTGGTTGACGCCGTACACCACGGTCGCGTCCACGTCCTTGCCGCCGGGCGCGGAAATGATCACCTTCTTCGCGCCGGCCGTGAGGTGGGCGGAAGCCTTCTCCTTGCTGGTGAACAGGCCGGTGCACTCGAACACCACGTCGACGTCGAGTTCTTTCCAGGGCAGCTTGGCCGGATCGCGTTCGGCGCAGACACGGATGCGGTCGCCGTTGACGATCAGATATTCGCCTTCCACGCTCACCGTACCCGGGAACTTGCCGTGCGCGGTGTCGTAGCGGGTCAGATGCGCATTGGTCTGGGCGTCGCCCAGATCGTTGATGGCCACGATTTGCAGGCCGGGCCACTTGCCATGTTCATAGAACGCGCGCAGGACGTTGCGCCCAATGCGCCCGTATCCGTTGATCGCTACTCGAATCGTCATCACTCGCTCCCAGTCCGGTACTACCGAATAACCGACTTCACCGCGTTCACCACGTTCTCGACGGTGAAACCGAAATACTTGAAGAGTTCTCCCGCCGGGGCCGACTCGCCGAAGCGGTCGATGCCCACCACCGCGCCGTCGAGCCCGACGTACTTGCGCCACAGATCGCTGGCGCCCGCCTCGACCGCCACCCGCGGCAGGCCTTTGGGCAGCACGCTGTCACGGTAAGCCTCGTCCTGGCGGTCGAAGACCGTGGTGCTCGGCATGGACACCACGCGCACCGCGATGCCTTCCTTGGCCAGCGCCTCCTGCGCGCCGAGCGCAAGCGGCACTTCCGAGCCGGTGGCGATGATGACGGCGCGGAAATCCGCCGCGTCCGAGAGCACATAGCCGCCGCGACGGATGTTGGCGATGGCCTGCGCGTCGCGTTTCTGGAACGCGATGTTCTGCCGGCTCAGCAGCAGGGCAGTCGGCCGGTCGCGATGTTCGATGGCGGCGATCCAGGCCTGCGCGGTCTCGACCGTATCGCTCGGGCGCCACACGTCGAGGTAGGGAATGAGCCGCAGCGACGCGGCGTGCTCGATCGGCTGGTGCGTGGGACCGTCTTCGCCCAGGCCGATGGAATCGTGCGTCAGCACGTACACCACGTGCGAACGCATCAGCGCCGCCATGCGGATGGCGTTGCGCGCGTAGTCGGAGAACACCAGGAAGGTCCCGCCGTAGGGGATGTAGCCGCCGTGCAGCGAGATGCCGTTCATCGCGCCGCACATGCCGAACTCGCGCACGCCGTAATGGATGTAGTTGCCCGGCTCGGTGCGCGTGACCGGTTTCGAGCCCGACCAGTTGGTGAGATTGGAACCGGTGAGGTCCGCCGAACCGCCGAGCATTTCCGGCAGCGCGCTCGCCAGCACCTCGATGGCGTTCTGGGAGGCTTTGCGCGTGGCGATCGACTGCGCCTTGGCGTTGGTCTCTTCGATCAGCTTGGCGCAGATCTCGTCCCAGTTCCGCGGCAGCTTGCCGAGCATGCGCCGCTCGAATTCGGCGGCGAGCTCCGGATAGGCCTTGGCGTAGGCGGCGAAGCGCTCCTTCCAGTCCTGCTGCAGCGCCGCGCCGCGCGCCCGGGCGTCCCAGGCCTCGTAGACGTGGCGCGGGATTTCGAAGGGCGGATAGTTCCAGCCGATGTTCGCGCGCGTCGCGGCGATTTCGTCGTTGCCGAGCGGCGCGCCGTGCACGTCATGCGTGTCGGCCTTGTTCGGCGAGCCTTTGCCGATCGTGGTCTTGCAGCAGATGAGGCTCGGGCGATCGGTCACGGCACGCGCCGCCCGGATCGCCGCGTCCACCGCCTCCACGTCGTGGCCGTCGACGTTCGGCACCACGTGCCAGCCGTAGGCCTCGAAGCGCTTGGGCGTGTCGTCGGCGAACCACTGGTCGACATGCCCGTCGATGGAAATGTTGTTGTCGTCGTAGAAGACGATCAGCTTGCCGAGCCCCAGCGCGCCGGCGAGCGAACACACCTCGTGCGAGATGCCTTCCATCAGGCAGCCGTCGCCGGCGAACACGTACGTATAGTGGTCGACGATGGTGTGGCCCGGGCGGTTGAACTCTGCGGCCAGCAGCCGCTCGGCGAGCGCCATGCCCACGGCGTTGGAAAGCCCCTGCCCCAGCGGCCCGGTGGTCGTCTCTACGCCGGGCGTCGCGAAGTTCTCGGGATGGCCGGGCGTCTTGGACTTGAGCTGCCTGAAGCGCTTGAGCTCCTCCATCGGCAGGTCGTAGCCGGTGAGATGCAGCAGCGCGTACAGCAGCATCGAACCGTGGCCGTTCGACAGCAGGAAGCGGTCGCGGTCGGGCCAGTGCGGATCGGCCGGGTTGTGGCGCAGGTGACGGCCCCACAAGGCTACGGCGATTTCGGCCATGCCCATCGGCATGCCGGGGTGGCCGGAGTTGGCCGCCTGGACGGCGTCCATCGCGAGGGCGCGGATGGCGTTGGCCATGTCGCGCAGGTGTTCCGAGGGCAGTTGGGGCGTGGAAGATGCGGGCGAAGCAGCCGATGAGCTCATGAGAGGAGAGTGTCTACAAGGCGTTGAAACGAAACGCCGGGAAAGCCGCCAATTATCCCGGATCGCCACGCTTTTTGCCATGACAACAGATTGAATGGCGTACCGGAACCGGCTTATGCCGGCCGCGATTTCTATAATCGGCTCAGTCGAGCACAGCGTAGGGAGCAGATCGAATGCAGAGCTTGCAAGTTGCGTTCTTGGGCCTGGGCGTGATGGGCGCGCCCATGGCCGGCCATCTGGCCGCCGCCGGACACCGGGTACGCGTCTACAACCGCACCCGATCCAAGGCCGAACAATGGCTTACGCGCCATCGGGGGGAAATCGCCGCGACGCCGCGCGAAGCCGCCCAGGGCGCGGATATCGTGTTTTCGATGGTGAGCGACGACCCGGACGTGCGGGCGGTGGCTCTGGGCGAGCACGGCGCCTTCGACGTGATGCGCCCGGACAGCGTGTTCGTCGATCACTCCACCACCTCGGCGGAGCTGGCGCGGGAGCTCGCCGCCGAGGCACGCCGGCGCGGCTTCCACTTCCTCGATGCCCCGGTGACCGGCGGCCAGGCCGGCGCCGAGAACGGCACCCTCACCATCATGGTGGGTGGCGACGAGGCGGTGTACGAACGCGTCCGGCCGGTGCTGGCCGCCTACGCCAAGGCCTCGACCTGGATGGGGCCTTCCGGCGCCGGGCAACTGACCAAGATGGTCAATCAGATCTGTGTGGTGGGCCTGCTGCAGGCGCTCGCCGAGGGCATCGACTTCGGCCTGCGCGCCGGGCTCGACATGAAGCGCGTGCTCGAGCTCCTTTCGCAGGGCGCGGCCGGATCGTGGCAGATGCAGCACCGCGGCCCGACCATGGTCGAAGGGCGCTTCGATTTCGGCTTTGCCGTCGATCTGATGCGCAAGGACCTGCGTATCTGCATGGAGGAGGCGAGCCGCAACGGCGCGGAACTGGCCGTCACCCGCCTGGTCGACCGCTTCTTCGCCGACGTGCAGGCCATGGGCGGCGGGCGCTGGGACACCTCCTCCCTGATCTGCCGCCTGCGCGGCAAACCCAGGACTTGAGCGGCTATAGCCCTGGCTACCGGATTGGTATAGAATCGCGGGCTCTTCGCAGCCCTGCCTGCCGCCGAAGGCGCTTCGGCCCAGCACACTGTCCACACCATCAAGACAGGGCGCCGCGAAATCAGGGGAGATGCACGCATCTCGTTTTTCCACCATACAGACGGGGATTTATGCGAATTGGACGGTCTGCATGTAGTCGCCAATCTGTACCGCTGCCGGGGAAGCGCTGCGCATCTCACTGATGCCGACGCGCTGCGTCGGTTCTGTCTGGAAAGCATCAAACGATCCGGCTTAACGGTACTCGGAGAACTCTTCCATCAGTTCCACGATCAGGACGGCAAACCCGCGGGTGTGACGGGCTGCGTCGTGCTGGCGGAGTCGCACGTCGCGATCCACACCTGGCCGGAGATCAACGCCGTCACGCTCGACGTCTACGTGTGCAACTACACGCAGGACAACGGGCCGAAGGCGCGGCAGGTGGTTGCCGATCTGATGCAGCTCTTCGATCCGGAGGATTACGTCCGCCACGACGTGCCGCGTGACCGGCAGCTCATGCTGGAATACCTCAATCCGGACTACGGGCACTTCATCCGTTCCTCGCGCCGCCTGCTGGAAAAGCGCACCCGGTTCCAGGCCATGGAGGTGCACGATTCGCCGCAGTTCGGCCGGCTGTTCAGCCTCGACGGCTGTTTCATGACCTCCGAGAAGGACGAGTTCTACTACCACGAGAACATGGTCCATCCGGCAGCCGTCGCGCATCCGGAGCCGAAGAAGGTGCTGGTGGTCGGCGGCGGCGACGGCGGCACGGCCGAGGAGCTGCTCAAGCACCCGAGCATCGAGCAGGTCACGCTGGTCGAGCTCGACGACGAGGTGATCGACGTGGCGAAGCGCTACTTCCACTCGATCCACCGCGGCGTGTTCGACGATCCGCGCCTGCGGCTCGTCATCGGCGACGGGCTCAAGTACATCAGCGAAACGCAGGAAAAGTTCGACATGATCGTGCTCGACCTGCCCGACCCGGTCGGCCCGGCCGCTGCGCTGTACGAGGAGCCGTTCTTCCGCGACTGCGCGCGGGCGCTGGCGTCCGGCGGTGCGATGACCCTGCACCTCGGCTCGCCGGTGTCGTGCCCGGATCGCGTGCGCACGCTGACCGAGCGCCTAGCGAACGTGTTCGCGGTGGTACGGCCGTACGTGGTGTTCGTGCCGCTGTACGGCTCGCTCTGGAGCATGGCCTGCTGTTCGGACACGCTCGATCCGCTGGCGCTGTCGGCCGAGGAAGTGGAGGACCGTCTCGCCAAGCGCGGTGTGCGCGAGCTGCAGTACTACAACGGCCAGACGCACCAGGCCGTGTTCGCGCTGCCGAATTTCGTGCGCGACATCACCGCGGCCGCGCAGCGGGCGCCGCAGTCGTTCAAGCGGGCCGCCAACGACCGCTGAGGGATCCCGCAATCCTGACGGAAGGCCGCCTCCGGGCGGCCTTCGTTTTTTCAGGCGCCGAGGAAACGGAAAGCCGGTTCCGGCCGGCGGCCGCTCATGAGATCCGCGAGCGCCGCCGCCGACCCGCAGGCGAGCGTCCAGCCGAGCGTGCCGTGCCCGGTGTTGAGCCAGAGATTGGGATAGCGGGTGCGGCCGATGAGCGGCACGTTGCTGGGCGTCGCGGGGCGCAGGCCCGCCCAGTATTCGGCCCGGGCCGGCTGACCGGCGCGCGGGAAGAGCTCGAAGGTGCGCTTCACCAGCGCCTCGCAGCGCAGCGGATCGATCTCGGTGTTGTAGCCGTTGAGCTCGGCCGTGCCGGCGACCCGCAGCCGGTCGCCCAGGCGCGAGAACACCAGCTTGTGCGCCTCGTCGGTAAGACTGACGGTCGGCGCCTCGTCCTCGGGTTCGAGCGGTACGGTGATGGAATAGCCTTTCGCGGGATAGACCGGCACCGGGATGCCGAGCGGCCGCAGGAGCAGCGGCGTGTAGCTGCCAAGGCAGACCACGTAAGCGTCGGCGGTCACCGATTCGTCCTCGCCGTTCTCGTCGGCGACCACCACCGACGCGACGCGCCCCTTCTCCACTTCCAGACGCTTCACCAGGCAGTCGTAGCGGAAGCGCACGCCGCCGTCTTCGGCCAGGCACGCCAGCGCCTGCGTGAACTTGAAGGCATCGCCGGATTCGTCGCTGGCGGTATAGGTGCCGCCGACGATCTTGTCCGCGGCATCGCGCAGCGCCGGCTCGATGGCCACGCATTCGGCGCGCGTCTTCACTTCGCGCTCGCAGCCCAGCTCGCGCATCAGCGCTGCCTGCGACACGGCCAGATCGAAGTCCTTCTGCTCGGTATAGAAGTGCAGGATGCCGCGCGTCAGCTCGTCGTAGCGGATGCCCGTCTCGGCGCGCAGCGCGCGCAGCCGCTCGCGGCTGTACAGCCCGAGTGCGAGCAACTGGCGGGTGTTTTCCCGCGTGCGCGAGGCGCGGCATTCCAGCAGGAAGCGCAGCCCCCATTGCCATTGCCGCCAGTCCGCGCGCAGCCGGAACAGCAAGGGCGCATCCTCGCGGCCGAGCCATTTGAGGATCTTCCACGGCGCGTTGGGGTTGGCCCACGGCTCGGCATGGCTCACCGAAATCTGCCCGCCGTTGGCAAAGCTCGTCTCCAGCGCCGCCGCACTATGCCGCTCGAGGACGGTCACTTCGTGCCCGGCCTTGGCCAGATACCAGGCCGTCGTCGTGCCCACGACGCCCGCGCCCAGGACCGCCACTCGCATTTGTCGTTCTACTCCCGTACAAACGACGAAGGGGCTCGATCAGCCCCTCCTCGTTCACGCTGTGTACCGCTGATTGCGCACCAATCTAGCCGCCACGGCGCTTGCCGGTCAAGCGCCGCGTTCATCGGCGCGGCCGTGGCTTTCCGACGCTTACACCCAGGCCCTGGTGCCCGGCGCCGCCACATCGCGGTCTTCGATAGCGCGGCTCGGCGGCCCCATGCCCGAAACTCCCGGTGCGTCCGACGATGTCGCCCGGCCGCAGCGGCACGTAACGGCCGACGTGGAACACGATGCGCGCGACGCCGAAGATCATGTCGCGCATATCGCCCCGCTGCACCGGCTCGTTTCAGAACACAGTCCGACAGGATGTCGTCGGCGAATGGTCGCCTTCGGGTACATCGCTTCGAACGTGTGTCGAACCACGATCCCAGCGCAATGCGCACACTCAGAAATCGATAGAACTTGCTGATGCAGACATAGAACACGCTGCGTGAGCGCCCGCCTTGTACGCCGGCAGAAGGAATACTTCTTTGCCGACAAACTTGCACACAAGATGTGCGTGCGCACCGGAATCTGAACCAAATGCGGGCGGCGATCCGGCTACATGACTTGTGACGGCCGGACGGTGCGACGACACGAAAAGATTTTTCCGCGCCGCTTCCCGAAGATCTTGTGCGCGCACGGCTCGCCAGCGCCGGCGCGGGTTGCGCGCCCGCTTCAATGACATTGTCATTACATCGACGCGTGATGACAGCGTCATAAGAACATCGCCGCGCACGGCCACGATGCGCGCTGGCATCGATTCTGCGAAAGGGTGACTCACCGAATCAGCGGGAGTCACACATGCAAGCAGCAGTAGCCATCCCCGTCGCCCCCGCCGCCTCAGTCGTCGGCAAGACGGCGATTTCCCTCAAACGACTGAAGAAAACCTTCGAGGACGACGAAGGCAACGTCGTCGAAGTCATCCGCGACATCACGCTCGACATCCACGACGGCGAGTTCATCAGCATCGTGGGCCCGAGCGGCTGCGGCAAGACGACGATGTTCAACATCATCGCCAACCTGCTCGAGCCGACCTCCGGCGAAATCGTGCTGCGCAAGGCGCGGCCGCGCGGGAAGAAGGGCTCGCCGATCGGCTACATGCTGCAGCGCGACCTGCTGTTTCCGTGGCGCACCATCCTCGACAACGTCACGCTGGGCCTTGAGCTCGCGGGCGTGCCCAAGGCCGAACGCTACGACAAGGGCCGCGCATATCTCTCGCGCTACGGCCTCGGCGACTTCGCCAACGCCTATCCGCATTCGCTGTCCGGCGGCATGCGCCAGCGCGCCGCGCTGATCCGCACGCTGATCACGGACCCGGACATCATCCTGCTCGACGAGCCGTTTTCGGCGCTCGACTACCAGACCCGCCTGGTGCTGGAGGACGAGATCGTCTCGATCCTGCGCGAATTCGGCAAGACCGTGGTGCTGATCACGCACGACATCGGCGAAGCCATCGCGATGTCCGACCGCATCGCGGTCATGACCCAGCGTCCGACGATGGTGAAGACCGTTTACGACGTCGGCCTGTCGCGCGAATACGGCTCCTGCCTCAAGGCGCGCACCGATGCCCGCTACCAGGCCCTGTTCGACGCGATCTGGGCCGATCTCGACATCCAGCTCGGAGGCAAATGATCATGAGCGCAGTCACATCCCTCGACACTCCCGTCCCGCGCAAGAAGACGGTTTCCGAACGCAAGCGCCGCGCGCGCCAGGTGCTGCTGCAGGACAACCTCGCGCGTGCGCTGATCGTCTTCCTCGGCTTCGTCCTGTGGCAGGTCGGCGTCAACCAGAAGTTCATCGACCCGTTCCTGATGGGCGAGCCGCGCGGCATCGCGCTCGAGGCCTGGCGCATGATCGAGACCGGCCAGTTGCTGACCGACGTCGTCGCCACCGTGCAGGCGACGATCACCGGCTTCCTCGGCGGCAGCATTCTCGGCTCGCTCTGCGGCCTGGCGCTGTGGTACGCGCGTCGGCTCGCGCGCATCCTCGATCCCTTCTTCATTGCGCTCAACAGCCTGCCGAAGATCGCGCTCGCGCCGATGATCATCATCTGGTTCGGCTCGGGCATCTTCTCGAAGATCGCGCTCGCCTTCATCGCGACCTTCGTCGTCTCGCTGCTGACCGCCTACCAGGGTTCGCACCAGATCGACGCGAACCTGGTGAACATGATGCGCTCGCTCGGCGCGACCAAGCGGCAGATCTTCGCCAAGCTGGTCATCCCGGCCACCATGCCGTGGATCATCTCGGCCTTCCGCCTGAACATCGGCTTCGCGCTGATCGCCGAGGTCGGCGGCGAGTTCATCGCCTCGGAAGTCGGTCTGGGCCATCTCATCTTCGTCAACGGCAACCTGTTCAACCTCAACGCAGTGTGGGTCGGCGTGCTCGCGCTGATGATCGTCGCCGCGTGCCTCTACTTATTCGTCACCCGGATCGAAAAGCGTCTGTTCGCCTGGGCCAAACATTGATTTTTTTCCCGTAGGAGCCTTCATCATGAAACGTCTTTCCAAACTCTTCGGCGCCGCGCTCGTTTCCGCTTCGCTGCTGGCAGGCAGCCCGGCCGCGCAAGCCAAGGACACCATCCTCGTCACCGAGGCCTTCCACTCGCTGCTGTATCTGCCGGTCTATGTGGCGCGCCACCAGGGCCTGTTCGAGAAGTACGACATCGAGGTGTCGTCGATACGCGCGGCCGGTTCCGGTCCGGTCGCGCTCGCTTCGGTGCTGGCCGGCGAGGCGCAGTTCTCGGTACACGGCCCCGAGCACGTCGGCTTCGCCCGGGAGCGCGGCGGCCAGGCGCACGCGATCAGCGCGGTCGCGAACAGCGCGCCGGTCTGGGTGCTTGCCCGCAAGGAAGTGCAGTTCTCCGGCCCGGCCGACCTGAAAGGCAAGCGCGTCGCTGTGGGGCTTGCGCCCGGAACATCGAACACGCTGATCAAGCGCCTGATCCTCGACAACAAGATGAAAGTCGGCGGCGACGTGCGGCTGATCGAAGTGCAGAACATGCTGGAGCTGGGCCCCGTGCTCGCCGGCAGCGCCGACATCGCCGTCGTCTATCAGCCCGTCGTCGAGCAGGGTCTGGCACAGGGCCTGAAGATGGTTCACGACTTCACGGCCGACTATCCCGAGTACGCGTTCTCGACCATCAACACCTCGAAGAAGCTGATCGAGACCAACCCGGGCCTCGTCCAGCGCTTCGTGAACGCGATCCGCGACTCGCTCGCGCTGATCCACGCGCAGCCCGAGGTCGCCAAGGCCGTCGCGCGCAAGGAGTTCGACAGCCTCGATCCGGCCGTCGTCAACGCCGCCGTGCAGCGCATGATCGACAGCAACGTCTATCCGTCCACGGTGATGATCACCGAGAAGGCCTTCGAGAACGCGATCTCGATGCAGCAGTTCGTCGGCAACATCAAGGGCGAGATGCGCTACGCGGACCTGGTCGATCCCAGCTTCGCCAGGAACGCGATGAAGAAATAAGCGACCACCATCGCGCGCCGGCGCGCACCCCGCCGCATCCTCCGGAGTCACCGCATCATGTTTCCCCGCACCATCCACGCGCTGCGCGCGCTCTATGCGCGCCGCGCCATCAGCCCCTCCGAGGCGCTCGCCGAGTTTCTCGCCGTCATCGAGCGCAAGGAGCCGACCGTCAAAGCCTGGACCCAGCTTCATATCGAAGAAGCCAAGGCCCATGCCAGCCGGCTTGACCAGATGATGAGCCGCGTCGCCGAGCTGCCGCCCCTGTTCGGCGTGCCCTACGGCGCGAAGGACATCTTCCACGCCGCCGGCTGGCCCACCGAGGCCGGCTCCCGCGTCATCGCGGGCGAAGTGTCGAGCGAGGACGCCACCGTCGTCCGTCTGCTGCGCGCACAGCAGGCCATCCTGCTCGGCAAGACGACCACCACCGAGTTCGCAAACTGGGGCGGACCGCCCGCGACCACGAACGCATGGAACCCCGCGCACACGCCGGGCGGATCGAGCAGCGGCTCGGCCGCCGCGGTCGGCTGCGGCATGGTGCCGTTCGCGCTCGGCACGCAGACGGCCGGCTCGCTTTCCCGTCCGGCCGCGTTCAACGGCGTGACCGTGCTCAAGCCGACCTACGGCCGCATCAGCAAGCACGGCGTGATCCCGGCCGCGCTGTCGCTCGACCATGTCGGCGCCTTCACGCGCGACATCGCCGACACCGTGCTGTTCTACAACGCGGTGGCCGGCCACGATCCGCTCGACCCGGCCACGATTCCTGAGCCGCCGACACCGCTCGTGCTGCGCGCCACGGGCCCGCTGACCATCGGCGTGCCCGACACCGCCTACTTCCGCGACGCCGAGGCCGATGTGCTGGCGCAGTTCGAGGCTTCGCTCAAGACCTTCGCCGACGCCGGCTGCCGCGTCGTCGAAGTGCCTACGCCGAAAGGCTTCGAGGAAAGCGTGCGCGCGCACGCGGTCGTGATGCAGGCCGAGGTCGCGTACTACCACCGCCGCTACTTTCCCGAGCGCGCCGAGCTCTACAACCCCTACCTGCGCGAGTTCATCCGCGAGGGGCTGACGATCACGGCCGAGCGCTACATCGACGCGCAGGAGACACGCCGGCGCTACCGCAAGGCCTTCGCGGCCGCCTTCGCCGACGTCGACGTGCTCGCCACGCCGGCCGCACCGAGCACCGCGCCGCGCGGCCTCGCGCAGACCGGCTCGCCGGCCTTCAACCTGCCGTTCAGCAACCTCGGCGTGCCGACGCTCGCGCTGCCCAACGGCTTCGCCTCGAACGGACTGCCGACCGGGCTGCAACTCGTCGCGCCGCTGGGCGAGGAGCAGCGCCTGATCGACGCCGGCTACCTCTACCAGTCGCTCACCGACTGGCACCTGCGCGTGCCGGAGTAAGCGGCGATGGCGTACGGCATCCCCCTGATCTGGCTCGGCTACGCGGGCATCGGCGCCGTTTCCGGCCTGCTGGCCGGCATCTTCGGCATCGGCGGCGGCATCGTGGTGATTCCGGCCCTGCTGTTCGTCTTCAGCCTGCAGGGCGTCGCGCCCGAGGTCGCGATGCACCTGGCCGTGGGCACTTCGCTGGCGTCCATCGTCGTGTCGGGCACGGTCTCGGCGCTGGCGCATCACCGCAACGGCAACGTGCTCACCACGCATCTGCTGCAATTGCTGCCGGGGCTGGCGTGCGGGGCGGTGGCGGGCGTGTTCGTCGCCAGTTCGCTCAGCGGCGGAACGCTGCGCGCCGCTTTCGGCGCCTTCCAGATCCTGCTCGCGCTGCACAACCTCACAGGCTGGCCGCGGCTGGCGTCCGGCAGGCAGCCGACCGCCGCCGCCAACGTCGTCGCCGGCGGCGTCATCGGCGGCACCTCGGCGCTGTTCGGCATCGGCTGCGGCACGCTGACGGTGCCGTGGCTGCGCCGCTGCGGCGAACCGATCAAGAAAGCCATCGGCACGGCCTCGGCCTGCGGCGTGCCGAGCGCGCTCGTCGGCAGCCTGTCCTTCATCGTCGCCGGCTGGGGTCACCCGCAACTGCCTGCGGGCGCCACCGGCTTCGTGATGTGGCCGGCGCTTGGCGGCATCATCCTCGCCAGCGTGCCGCTCTCGAAACTGGGCGCGCAGCTCACCCACGCGGCGCCGGCGCGGACGCTGAACGTGCTGTTCTCGCTGCTGATCCTGTTCGTCGGCGCCAACATGCTGCTGCGCGAGGTATTGCGATGAAAGCCGCGCGGCACGGCGACGCGCCGCCCCCCGAGAACCGGAACGAGGGAGGAGCGATGCAACCGCGTACGAATGCGCTCGCGGAACGGATCTACCAGCAGATCAAGCAGGCGATCTTCGACTTCGAGTTCCTGCCCGGCGACCGCTTCACGGAGCAGGAGATCGCCGCGCGCTTCGGCGTCTCGCGCACGCCGGTGCGCGATGCGCTCTACCGGCTCGAACGCGAGGGCTACCTGCAGGTGGCATTCCGCAGCGGCTGGCACGTGCGACCGCTCGATTTCCGGCGCTTCGGCGAGCTGTACGACGTGCGCGTGCTGCTCGAGGTCGCCGCCGTCGCGCAACTGTGCCAGACCGGCGATCCCTCGGTGCTCGAACCGCAGCGCGAGATCTGGTGCGTGCCGCCCGGCGAGCGCCTGCGCGACGGCCCCCGGGTCCACGCGCTCGACGAGGCCTTCCACGCCGCGCTCGTTGCCACGACCGGCAACCGCGAGATGGCGCGCATCCACCACGAGATCACGGAGAAGATCCGCATCGTGCGGCGGCTGGACTTCACCTCGGCCCGCCGCATCGAGATCACCTACGACGAGCACGCCAAGATCCTCGACCTGATCCGCGAGCGCCGGACGGTCGAGGCCACGATCGCGATCCGCGCGCACATCGAGAACAGCAAGGCCGAGGTGCGCAAGATCACGCTGCACATGCTGCACGAGGCGCGCGAGCGGCTGTCGCGCGGCGCCGCGGCGGAACCGCTGCCTGCCGACGACGGCACCATCCTGCTCGTCGCCGGCGCCGCGCGCTGAGAACGCGCGGCTTCTGTCCGCGCTCACCGTCAGCGGGCGTTTTCGGTTCACCCGCATCCTCGTCCAGAATGCGGCGCCGCGCGAACCGGCCGGGGCGCGTCCGGTCTATCCCACCCGGTCTATGATTCGCTTTTGCCCGGATTCCTATGCAGCACAGCCTCGACATTCCCAACGTCCGCGCCTGGACGGCCGGCCTGCCGGTCGAGCCCGACGCCGTCCGGCAGATCCGCAATCTGAGCCAGCTGCCCGTCATCGCCGGCCACGTCGCCGTGATGCCCGACGTGCACGTGGGCAAGGGCGCGACGGTGGGCACGGTGATCCCGACCCGCAACGCCATCATCCCGGCCGCCGTGGGCGTGGACATCGGCTGCGGCATGTGCGCCGTGCGCCTCAACCTGCGCGCAGCCGACCTGCCCGACAACCTCTCGCACCTGCGCAGCCGCATCGAACGGGCGGTGCCGGTCGGTTTCGACATGCACGACACGCCGCTCGAAACGCTCCGTTCCTCGCCGGCGGGCGAAGCCGTTCACCAGGCAGCGCGGCGCCTGAGGGAGCGTTTCGCGAAATTGCGCATGCGTTCGCGTCTGGGCCGCGTCGATGCGGACCGCGTGTGGCGCCAGCTCGGCACCCTGGGCGGCGGCAACCACTTCATCGAACTCTGTCTGGACGAACGCGAGGACGTGTGGGTGATGCTGCACTCGGGCAGCCGCAACATCGGCAAGACCATCGGCGAGGCGGCGATCGCCACCGCGCGCGAATACATCCGCTCGCGCGGCATCGATCTGCCCGACTGCGATCTCGCGTGGCTGGATGCCGGCACCGATGCCTTCGAGGATTACGTCGACGCGCTCGCCTGGGCGCAGGACTACGCCGCCGCCAACCGCGAGGCGATGCTGCACGCGATCCTCGACGCCGTCGCCGGCGCCTTGAAGCGCCCGATCCACACCACCGCCGATGCGGTCAACTGCCACCACAACTACGCCGCGCAGGAAACGCACTACGGCGAACGGCTGTGGATCACGCGCAAGGGCGCGGTGTCGGCGCGCAAGGACCAGCTCGGCATCATCCCCGGCAGCATGGGCACGCGCTCCTACATCGTGCGCGGCAAGGGCAATCCGGCCTCGTACCACTCGTGCAGCCACGGCGCGGGCCGCGTGATGTCGCGCAGCGAAGCCAAGCGGCGCTTCTCAGCGGCGGATCTCGAGCGCCAGACGGCCGGCGTCGAATGCCGCAAGGACAAGGGCGTGATCGACGAAATCCCGGCCGCCTACAAGGACATCGACCGGGTGATCGCCGCGCAGAGCGATCTCATCGAAGTGGTGCACACCCTCAAGCAGGTGCTCTGCGTGAAAGGCTGAGCCCGGTCAGGGAATGCCGATCAGCTTGTGCGTCTGCAGGCTGAGCCGCCACTTGGGATGCCGCAGGCAGTACTCGACACAGGCGGCGGTATGCTCCGCGCGCCGCTCGTCGTCGAGCGGCTGCAGGAAGAAGTGCTCGAACTCCCAGCCGGCGAAGTCCTCCGGATCTAGCCCCGCCTGCGGATAGACGAGCTTCAATTCGTTGCCGCGCCGCTGCACGACCTGGCTGCCGGCCTTGGGGCTAATGCACAGCCAGTCGATGCCGGGCGGCGCCGCGACCGTGCCGTTCGATTCCACGGCGATTTTGAAGCCGCGCGCATGCAGCGCATCGATGAGCGGCGCGTTCAGTTGCAGCAACGGCTCGCCGCCCGTGCACACCACGAAGCGCTGCTCGCGCGGGCCCCGCCAGAGCTTTTCCAGATGGTCGGCGAGCGCGTCGGCGGTCGCAAACTTGCCGCCGTTCACGCCGTCGGTGCCGACGAAGTCGGTATCGCAAAACTTGCACACCGCCTTGCGGCGGTCCTCCTCGCGCCCGCTCCAGAGATTGCAGCCGGCGAAACGGCAGAACACCGCCGCGCGCCCGGCGTTGGCGCCTTCGCCCTGAAGAGTCAGAAAAGCTTCTTTGACGGCGTAGCTCATGGGCGAAGCGTAACGCAGCCGGCGTGCGCTGACGAGGCCGGCACGCCGCGCAGGTTATGCGATCGGCGCACGCGAATCCTCAGCCAAGGCGATTCCGCACCGAATGCGCCGCCTGACTGCCGGAAAAACGCGATGGCGCGCCGGCCCTCAGCCGGCACGGACGGCCTGTTCTTCGCTTTCGAACAACTCGGCGTTGCCGGCCTCATCGGGCACCGGCCCCGCGTCACGCCTGCCGTAAATCGCTTCGATGAAAGGTGCCCAGCGCCTTTTGGTGAGCGCGTATTCGCGCGCGCACGCTCATCTGCCTGCGCAATGCACTTCACCACCGCTACGCATGCATGCCGCAGCGTCTCCCCGGCCCGTGGGTCTTCGGAGCGTTTTTAAGCATGCCGGCCATAGCGGTCGTCGAAGCGAACAATATCGTCCTCGCCGAGATAGCTTCCCGATTGCACTTCGATGATCTCGAGCGGAACCTTGCCGGGATTCGCCAAGCGGTGCTTGACGCCCACCGGAATGTAAGTGGATTCGTTCTCGCTGACGAAGAAGGTTTCGCCGTCCCGCGTCACTTCCGCCGTTCCGCGGACCACCACCCAATGTTCGGCGCGGTGGTAGTGCATCTGCAGCGACAGCGATGCGCCAGGATTGACCGAAATCCGCTTCACCTGGAAGCGGTCTCCTTTGTCGATGCCCTCGTACCAGCCCCACGGACGCAGCACGCGGGTGTGGAACTCATGCTCGCTGCGGCCCGCCTGCTTGAGGTGCTCCACCACCTTCTTGACGTCGTCGACATCGACCAACTGGATGCCCTTGATGCGCTCGGTTTCGGCCGCCTGGACCTGCTCACGGCTTGCGCCGCTCGACGGCAGCCAGCCCGGCATGGTCGCGCAACCCGTCACCGCGAACGAGGAGAAAAACAAGACGAGCAGCTTGCCGCGCGTATAGAAACTGTTCTTGGTCTTCATGTGCCCATGCACGCTTTGGTTTGGAATGTTCTAAGTCCCGATGCTGTGACCGGGAACGCAACGCACCGGGTGCCGCAATTCGCCCACCGGCCGGCGGTGACGAGATCGCGCTTTTCCTTCAGCCACTCCCCACAGACTGTTTTCGTCGCCGGGATCGCCGCGAAAGCGAAACGCCATTCCGGCGCTAGCGATGAAGCGCGCGATACGCGACGAAGATTGCGCCAGCCCTCCTCCTCCAGAAGGCACAGCATCGCCGTCACGCGTTTCGACCGTGAATCGCTTCATTGGAACGCAGGAAGGCGCGCCCGGCTCGTGGGGACTTGAGATCCGAGCGTGCGAACCTCAGGGGAAGGGCAAGCCCCGAGCAGTACTTTCTTGTTTAAAGGTATTTGTAAAAATTTTCGAAAAATCTTAGTGCGTATGGGCGGCCCGGGCAACGCTAACCAATGGGGGAGTGTCAGAAACTTGACATATACCGAAAGGGCTAGACGAGCCTTTGTGCTTATGCGAGCACTTGCTGACTAGCAGGCAGGCGCTCTCCTGCAGACGCACGCACGCCGGTATCCCCCCACACAAAGCGTCCAACGGCCGCCTCAATGTTCCGGGTTTTTTTGGTTTGCGCTCGCCAAAGCGGAACGATCCCCTGACAAGGCGGCCGGCGCCGGTACGGGCAGGCCGTCGCGTGTCCGGCCGCCCGGTCAGGCTTCTTTCACCATCACCCTGCAGGTGTGGTCGATGCGGTGAAGCAGAACGGGCCGGTCGGCAAAGTATTCGTCCACGGCTTTGCGCGCGCCCTGCCAGTAGCCGTAGTCGTCGATGATCAGCACGCCGCCCGGCCGCAAACGCGGGTAAAGCACTTCGAGCTCGACCTTGGTGCTCTCGTACCAGTCGGTGTCGAGGCGCAGCACGGCGATCTTTTCGGGGAGGTTGCGTTCGTCCCGCAGAGTGTCTTCCACCTTCCCTTTGATGAAGTGCATGCCTTCGGTGTTGCCGAACAGACGTCGGGCCGACTGCTGCACGTCTTCCAGCGAGGCATAGTCGACGTAGCCGTCCTTCTTTCGTTCGGCGAACTGTTCGCGGGCGGGGGCGCCAGTGTGGCTGACGTCAAGGGCGGAAGGTTCCGCCATGCCCTCGAACGTATCGAAGAGGAAGTACTGTCGGGGCTGCCCGGGATACGAGGTCTCCTGCAGACGTCGCGCGAGGAAAATGTTGCCGCCGCGCCATACGCCGCATTCGACGATGTCGCCTTCCAGCCCCTTGCGGTTGACGTAGTGCAGCGCGCGGATCAGTGCATGCCGCCGGATGGACGAGGTCATGGTGTACTCGTCCACTTCGCGGATCAGGCGCTCTTCCAGCTCGGTGATTTCGGGAATCTCTTCGCGCAAATGCTTGCGCTTGCGCGTCCGGCGCCCCGAGTCAATTCCGATCACTCTCCTGAGCGCCTTGAGCATTCTTCTAGACTCGTGAGGGCGGGAAGAAGGTTGTAACGCCAGGACGAATCGCCCTGCTCGATATGACGCCCTGCGCGGGGCGAATCATGGTGGCCAAGGGCGGAATCGAACCACCGACACAAGGATTTTCAGTCCTCTGCTCTACCAACTGAGCTACTTGGCCACTTGGTACTGCTACAAAATTGCGGACAAGGATTTTGGCTTCGGCCCGCGAAGCTTACGCTTCGCTTAACTTCGGCTTTGCCGAAGTTAGCCTACGCCGCAACTTGTCCTGCGGCCAAGTTGTCAGTCCTCTGCTACCGACTGAGCGACTCGGCCGCTTACGGTCGCAACGTCATTCGAAGACGCTACGCCCGAAGAGCGCGGATTATAGCGGGGAAGCGTGACGCCGCCAACAAAGCCGCACGCCGCACGGGCGGCACGCACAAAGAAAAAGCCCCGCCGAAGCGGGGCTTTTCGCGTACGGGTGGATCGTAACCGCTACCGCGCGATTACATGTCCATGCCCATGCCGCCCATGCCGCCCATGCCGGGGGCGTTGTTCTGCTTCTCCTCGACCAGCTCGGTCACGGCCACGTCGGTGGTGAGGATCAGCGAGGCCACGGAAGCGGCGTTCTGCAGGGCGGTACGGGTGACCTTGGTCGGGTCGAGCACGCCCATTTCGACCAGGTCGCCGTATTCCTCGGTCGCGGCGTTGAAGCCGAAGTTGCCCTTGCCTTCCACGACCTTGTTCACCACGACGGAGGGCTCCAGGCCGGCGTTGGCGACGATGGTGCGCAGCGGCTCTTCCAGGGCGCGGAACACGATCTTGATACCGGCATCCTGGTCGGCGTTGTCGCCCTTCAGGTTGCTGATCGCGGCACGCGCACGCAGCAGGGCCACACCGCCGCCGGGGACGATACCTTCCTCGACCGCGGCGCGGGTCGCATGCAGCGCGTCTTCCACGCGGGCCTTCTTCTCCTTCATTTCGACTTCGGTCGCGGCGCCGACCTTGATCACCGCCACGCCGCCGGCCAGCTTGGCCACGCGCTCCTGCAGCTTCTCACGATCGTAGTCGCTGGTCGCTTCTTCGATCTGGGCGCGGATCTGCTTGACGCGCGCCTCGATGTTCTTGGGATCGCCGGCGCCGTCGATGATGGTGGTTTCTTCCTTGGCCACTTCGACGCGCTTGGCCTGACCGAGGTCGTTCAGGGTGGCTTTCTCCAGCGTCAGGCCGACTTCCTCGGAGATCACCGTGCCGCCAGTCAGGATGGCGATGTCTTCGAGCATGGCCTTGCGACGGTCGCCGAAGCCCGGGGCCTTGACGGCGCAGGTCTTCAGGATGCCGCGGATGTTGTTGACCACCAGGGTCGCCAGCGCTTCGCCTTCGACGTCCTCGGCGATGATCAGCAGCGGACGGCCGGCCTTGGCGACTTGCTCGAGGATCGGCAGCAGGTCGCGGATGTTGGAGATCTTCTTGTCGTGCAGCAGCACGAAGGGGTTCTCCAGCACCGCCTGCTGACGGTCGGGGTTGTTGATGAAGTAGGGCGACAGGTAGCCGCGGTCGAACTGCATGCCTTCGACCACGTCCAGTTCGTTATCCAGGCTCTTGCCGTCTTCGACGGTGATGACGCCTTCCTTGCCGACCTTGTCCATCGCGTCGGCGATGATCTTGCCGATGTCGACATCGGCGTTGGCGGAAATGGCGCCGACCTGGGCGATTTCCTTGGAGGTCGTGCAGGGTTTGGAGATCTTCTTCAGTTCTTCGACCACCGCGTTGACGGCCTTGTCGATGCCGCGCTTGAGGTCCATCGGGTTCATGCCCGCGGCGACATACTTCAGGCCTTCGCGCACGATGGCCTGGGCCAGAACGGTCGCGGTGGTGGTCCCGTCACCGGCCACGTCCGAGGTCTTGGACGCGACCTCCTTGACCATCTGCGCGCCCATGTTCTCGAACTTGTCCTTCAGTTCGATTTCCTTGGCGACGGAGACACCGTCCTTGGTCACCGTCGGCGCGCCGAAGGAACGGTCCAGCACCACGTTGCGGCCTTTGGGGCCCAAGGTGGCTTTCACGGCGTTGGCGAGGATGTTCACGCCGTTCAGCATCTTGTGGCGCGCATCTTCGTGGAAGCGTACGTCTTTAGCTGCCATCTCAAAAACTCCTGTTCGTATCCGATTAGGCGATCACGCCCATGATGTCTTCTTCGCGCATGACGAGGTATTCCTCGCCGTCGATCTTCACGGTCTGACCCGCGTACTTGCCGAACAACACGCGATCGCCGACCTTCACTTCGAGCGGACGCACCTTCCCGTCGTCCAGGATCTTGCCGTTGCCCACAGCGACCACTTCACCCTGGTCCGGCTTCTCCGCCGCATTGTCCGGGATCACGATCCCGGCCGCGGTCTTGCGTTCCTCTTCCAACCGCTTGATGACGACGCGGTCATGCAGGGGACGGATTTTCATGCCAATAATCCTCCAACGTAGATAAAGTAAGTGAGCGAACGCTTATCTTGAGGCGGCGCTCAAAGCTGAATTCGATGATCAAACACGCCAGTGTTAGCACTCGGCCTTGGCGAGTGCTAATGATAGGGACGCCCCTACCCCATTTCAAGAGCGCCTGTTGAAAGATTCCTCGTACGGCGCAGAGGCGGCGCGATGCGTGGGACGGCGGGCGCGGTTCGAGCGGTCATCGCCCTTTGCAAGCCGCATACCGCGAACGGCTTGTCCCGGCCCGCGTCCGGCCCCACTTCCCGTTTGCGCGCGCCGAAGCTGCGATAATCGGCCGATCCGGCGATGACCCTTCGCCGCCCGCCCCTGCAGCGCCGGCAGCCCGGGAACCGAACGGGCGCTCCGCCGACCAATCCCTGAAGTTGCGACGCCAGGCGCGCACGTTTCAAGAAAGGAACCTCATGTACGACCCCCGACTAGGCTGGAACGGCAACCAAGCCGGCGCGCCCAAGAAGTGGTTCACCAGAATTCTGACCGTGCTGGCCGGCGCCACGGTGCTGGCCGTCTCCCTCATGGTGTCCATCCTGCTCTTCGCCGTGGTGATGACGGTGGCGGTCATTGCCGGCGCGCGGCTGTGGTGGAAGACCCGGGCGCTGCGCAGGCGCATGCGCGAAGCGCCGCCGCACGATCCTTTCGCCGCGTTCCGGCAGGAGTTCGGCGGCCGGATCATCGAAGGCGAGGTCGTCCGCCGGCCGGAGCGCTGAGCAATAAGTCACACTCATATAGCTGACTTATGCTGCGATGCAATAATTCATTTTGCATCGCAGCAATCGCGGCCGCACAATGCTCTCCGAGACGGCAATGGTGCCGTCCTGAAGGAGAGTAAACATGGAAATCTTGACCGCGGTGTTGCAATTAATCGGGGTTGCTGTTGTCGCTTATGGTTTCGTGCTGGCGGCCCGCAGCGGTCTGAGCGAAGCGCTGACCCGCCGCAACCGCACCGCCTAAGAAGCGGCCGGCCGAGCCGGCGCCGGGCAGCACGATCCGCTGCCAACCCCTTTGGTGATGGAAGTAAAGGCCGGAGACTGTCCGGCCTTTTGTTTTGGACACCCCGCCCGGCTTGAATATGGGCCGGTGCGCGGGCATGTTGTACGCATCGTGACTTTCACCGACTCGCCGCTGCCATGAAATACAAGGACTACTACGCCATCCTGGGTGTCGACCGCAGCGCGAGTTTGGACGACATCAAGAAGGCCTACCGCAAGCTCGCGCGCAAATACCATCCGGACGTTTCCAAGGAACCGGACGCCGAAGAGCGCTTCAAGGAAGTGGCCGAGGCCTACCAGACGCTCTCGGACCCGGAAAAGCGCGTGGCCTACGACCAGCTCGGCCGCTTCCGGCCGGGCGAGGACTTCGAACCCTCCCAGGACTGGCAGACGCGTTTCGGCGCCGGCCTCTTCGAAGGTCTGGACCTGGGCGATCTCTTCGCGCAGTTCGGCGGCTTCAGCCGCCGGGCCGGGGGCGGCCGCCGCGGCTTCAGCATGCCCGGCGAGGACTACGAGGCGACCGCGAATCTGAGCCTGGAGGAAGCGGCGCACGGCACGGAAATCGAGCTGGATCTGCGCGGGCAGCGCACCCGTGTGCGGGTGCCCAAAGGGGCGGTGGACGGCCAGCGGCTGCGCGTGCGCGGCAAGGGCGGCCCGGGCATCGCCGGCGGCCCGCCCGGCGATCTCTACCTCACCATCAGGCTGCGGCCGCACCCGCTGTTCAAGCCGGCCGGCCACGACCTTTACGTCGAGCTGCCGCTCGCGCCCTGGGAAGCGGTGCTGGGCGCGGAGGTGGAAGTGCCCACCCTCGACGGCCGCGTGAAGCTCGCCGTGCGTCCGGGCAGCCGCGCCGGGCAGAAGCTGCGTCTTGCCGGCAAGGGCCTGCCCAAACCCGGCGGCGGCGCGGGCGACCTCTACTGCGTGCTGCAGATCGTGACGCCGACCTCGCTGTCCGAGGAAGAAAAGGCGCTGTACGAAAAACTGCGCAGCATCTCGAATTTCAATCCGCGCGCACACCGCGGAGGCATGTCATGACCCATTTCCTCGACGACGCGACCGAGGTGGATCTCGACGAGCTGGCGCAGGCCTCCGGCCTCGCCCGCGAGCTGATCGCCGAACTGGTGGAGTTCGGCGTCTTCGAACCGCAGCAGGTCGCCGACGGCTGGCGGTTCAGCGCGCGCTGCATTCTCAAGGCGCGCCAGGCCGCCCGGCTGCGGCGCGACTTCGAGCTCGACACCACCGGGATCGCGCTCGCCCTCGCCTATCTCGACCGCATCGAGACGCTGGAGGCCCGGCTGCGCCGGCTGGAGTGCGAGCTGCTGCGCTGAGGCCCGCCCGCGAAGCCGGTGGCATACTCTCCGCCACCTTCAAAGTCTCGCCAGCCATGCTGCGCCGCGTCGTCGTTCTATTGCTTTGCGCGCTTGCCGCCGCGCCCGCCTTCGCCAGGCTTCCGGCGCCCGTAGCCGCCGAGATCGAGCGCGCCGGTATTCCCTCTTCCAGCGTCGCGCTGGTCGTCCAGGACGTGAACGACGCCGCACCGCTCCTCTCGCACAACGCCGACCGGGCGATGAACCCCGCTTCGGTGATGAAGCTCATCACCGGCTTCGCCGCGCTGGAGCTGCTCGGGCCGGCCTACACCTGGCGCACCGAAGTCTATCTGGACGGGCCGCTCGAGGACGGCGTGCTGCACGGCGATCTGATCCTCAAGGGCTACGGCGATCCGAAGCTCACCGTCGAGCGTTTCTGGCTGCTGTTGAAGGAGCTGCGCGCACGCGGGCTGCGCGACATCAAGGGCGACCTGGTGCTCGACCGCAGCTATTTCGATCCCGGCATGCACGATGCCGCGCGCTTCGATCGGGAACCGCTGCGGCCCTACAACGTCGGTGCCGACGCGCTGCTGCTGAACTTCAAGGCGGTGCGCTTCGCCTTCATCCCCGATCCGCACACGCGCACGGTGAACATCCTGTCGCAGCCGCCGCTCGCGCAGTTGCGTCTGGAGAACGAAGTCGCCACGGTCGAGGGCCCCTGCGAAGACTGGCGGCGCGACATCAAGCCGCTGGTCGCGGAAGAAGGGGACCGGGTCACGGTGCGTTTCGCCGGCGCCATGCCCGACCAGTGCGACACGCGCCATTGGGCGCTCGCGCTGCTGCCCGCCGACAAGTTCGCCTGGGGCATGTTCCACGCCATGTGGCACGAGCTGGGCGGCACGCTTTCGGGCTCGGTGCGCGACGGACTGGTGCCGCTCGGCGCGGTCCCGTTCGCCGTCCTGGAATCGCAAAGCGCGGCGGAAGCGGTGCGCGACATGAACAAGTACAGCAGCAACGTCATCGCGCGCCAGCTTTTCCTCACGATTTCGGCAGAGCGGCAGCCGCCCGGGCGCTACGACACTTCCGCGGAAATCGTGCGCGACTGGCTCGCCGAGCGCGGCCTGGCGATGCCGGAGCTGTCGATCGAGAACGGTTCGGGCCTGTCGCGCATCGCGCGCGTGAGCGCCGGCAACCTTGTGCGACTGCTCATCGCCGCTTACCGCAGCCCCGTGATGCCGGAGTTCATCGCCTCGCTGCCGCTGGTGGCCGCCGACGGCACCATGCAGAAGCGCCTGCAGTACAGCGCGGTGGCCGGCCAGGCGCACGTGAAGACGGGATCGCTCAACGACGTGCGCAGCCTCGCCGGTTATGTCGATACTGAAGACGGACGGCGACTGGCCTTCGCATTCATCGTCAATCATCCGCAGGCGGCGGCGAGCCAGGCCGCGCAGGACGAGCTGCTGCGCTGGCTCTACCGCGACGCGCCGCGTCATCACCGGCACCGCCGCCGCTAGGCGGCTCAACGTTCGGCCGAGGCGTACTGCCGGCCGCGCAAGCGGTCGTAGAAGTTCAGTACCCGGGGCACGTAGGCTCGCGTTTCGGCATAGGGCGGAATGCGGTTGCCGTGACGGACCACGGCGAGCTCGCCCGCGTTGTAGCCCGCGAGCGCGAGCTGCAAATCGCCGTTGAAGCGGTCGATCAGCCAGGCGAGATAACGGGTGCCCACCTCGATGTTGACCTGCGGGTCGCGCAGCGCCTTGGCCGAGACGCCGAAGCGCGCGCCCGTGTCCGGCATCACCTGCATGAGGCCGATCGCGCCTTTAGGCGAGACCGCGCCGGCGCGGTAGTTGGATTCGGCGGCGATGACGGCGTGGATCAGCGCGGGATCGAGGTCGTGGGCCTTCGCCGCGGCCAGCACGTGCTCGTGATAGGGCCGCGCGGCGAGCGCCGCGTTTACGTTGAAGCCCGCGCCCTGTCGCCGGTCGAGCGTCACGCGCGCGCGGCCGGACTTGCCTTCGTCGTTGCCGCGCTCGCGCATGTAGAGGCGGTAGCGCGGATTGTCCGGCACGTTGGTGAAGCGCACGGTGCCGTCCGGCTCGACGAGCTTGTAGATGTCCGCATGGGCCGCGCCGCCTGCCGCCGCAGCGAGAAGGGATGCCAGCGCGGCTGCGGCACGCGGGTTCATCACACGTACATCGGTTTGCGGTCGCCCAGGCGCAGCCAGCCGCGCGCGATGCGGTAGATCAGCCAGACCGTCAGGGCGATCAGGATCGGCGCGCCGATGAACACGCCGACGAAGGTGATGATGAACAGCCAGCCGATCGCCGCCCAAAGCAGCGCGAACCAGAAGGTGCGGATCTGCCAGCGGTAGTGCGACTCCACCCAGGTGCCGCGCGCGTCGCCGCGTTTGATGTAATTGAGGATGACGGCGGCGATGGAAGGGATGCTGCCGAGGAAGCTGCCGACCACCGTCGCGGCCCCGATCAGGCCGACGACGATCGCGAAGCTGTGCAGGGCATAGACGATTGCGGCGACGGTGACGACCGAAGGCATCGGCTCGATGCGGCCTTCGCTGTCCAGGGTCACCACTTCGCGCTCCGCCACGCCCCGCCTCGCCGTTCAGCAGTTCAGAAGTAGGTGTCGGGCAGCGGCTTGCGGTCGTTCAACGCCAGCCAGCCCTTGACGATACGGTAGATCGCCCAGATGCCAACCGCAATAAGAATGAGCCCGCCGACGAGCAGCCACATCGTCAGCACGCCTATGATCGAACCGGCCAACCCCACCCAGAAGGTCTTGATCTGCCAGTTAAAATGCGATTCGAGCCAGGTGTCCCGGACGTCGTCGCGTTTAACATAGTTGACGATCACGGCCGCGATCCAGGTCAGACCGATGAACAATCCGACGGCCTGGAGGACATAGACCAGCAGGGTCAGGTTCTTGAGTTTGTTTTCCGTGTCCGACACGTTCAGCCCTCCTCTGTGCGGTTGAGTGGTCCCATTATGCCAAGGACAAGGCTCACAGGCCCAACTGGCTCCACAATTCGTCCACGCGCCGTTTGACCGCCTCGTCCATGGCAATGGGGCGGCCCCACTCCCGCGTCGTCTCGCCGGGCCACTTGTTGGTGGCGTCGATGCCCATCTTGGAACCGAGGCCGGAAACGGGGCTGGCGAAATCGAGGTAGTCGATCGGCGTGTTGTCCACCAGCACGGTGTCGCGCGTCGCGTCCACGCGCGTGGTGAGCGCCCAGATCACTTCCTTCCAGTCGCGCACGTTCACGTCGTCGTCGGTGACGATGATGAACTTGGTGTACATGAACTGGCGCAGGAAGCTCCAGATGCCGAACATCACGCGCTTGGCGTGGCCGGGGTACTGCTTCTTCATGCTCACCACCGCGAGGCGGTAGGAGCAGCCCTCGGGCGGCAGATAGAAGTCGACGATCTCCGGAAACTGCTTCTGCAAGATCGGCACGAACACTTCGTTCAGCGCCACGCCCAGCACGGCCGGCTCGTCCGGCGGCTTGCCGGTGTAGGTGGAGTGGTAGATCGGATCGCGGCGCATGGTGATGCGCTCGATGGTGAACACCGGAAAGCGGTCCTGCTCGTTGTAGTAGCCCGTGTGGTCGCCGAACGGCCCTTCGATCGCCGTCTCGCCGGGATGGATCACGCCTTCCAGCACGATCTCGGCCGAGGCCGGCACCTGCAGATCGGAGCCGATGCACTTCACCACTTCCGTGCGCGCGCCGCGCAGCAGGCCGGCGAACTGGTATTCCGACAGCGTATCGGGCACCGGCGTCACGGCGCCGAGAATGGTCGCGGGATCGGCGCCGAGCGCGACCGCGACGGGGAAAGGTTCGCCGGGATGCGCTTCGCAATGCTCGCGGAAATCGAGCGCACCGCCGCGATGCGCGAGCCAGCGCATGATGACCTTGTCGCGGCCGATCACCTGCTGGCGATAGATGCCGAGGTTCTGGCGCTTCTTGTACGGCCCGCGCGTCACGACCAGGCCCCAGGTGATGAGCGGTCCCGCATCGCCGGGCCAGCAGGTCTGGATGGGCAGCTTCGACAGATCGACTTCGTCGCCTTCCCAGACGATTTCCTGGCACGGCGCCTTGGAGACTTCCTTCGGCGCCATGTGCATCACCTGCTTGCCGATGGGCAGCCAGCGCTCGAACACGTCCTTGAAACCCTTGGGCGGTTCCGGCTCCTTGAGGAAGGCGAGCAGACGGCCGATCTCGCGCAGCGCCTCCACCGACTCCGCGCCCATGCCGAGCGCGACGCGCTGCGGCGTGCCGAAGAGATTGCCGAGCACGGGAATGTCGTAGCCTGCCGGCTGTTCGAACAGAATCGCCGGGCCGCCTGCGCGCAGCACGCGGTCGCAGATCTCCGTCATCTCCAGGCGAGGCGACACCGGCACCTTCACCCGCTTCAGTTCGCCGCGCTCTTCCAACTGCGTGAGGAAGTCGCGCAGATCGCGATAGTTCATCGTTCGCTCCCTAGGCGCGCAGCAGATACTGCGCGAGGATGCCGGCGAAAATCACCGCGCCGACCCAGTTGTTGTGCAGGAAGGCCTTGAAGCAAGGCTCGCGCTCGCGCGTGCGCACGAGCGTGTAGTGATAGCCCATCAGGCCGGCTGCGGCGACGAGGCCGAGGTGGTACGGCCAGCCGAAATCCAGATGCACGCCGATGCCCGCGAGGATCGCCAGCATCGCCGCATAGCAAAACATGATCGCCGCGACATCGAAACGGCCGAAGGTGATGGCCGAGGTCTTCATGCCGATCTTGAGATCGTCGTCGCGATCGACCATGGCATAGGCGGTGTCGTAGGCGATCGCCCAGAAGATGTTGGCCGCCAGCATCCACCAGGCGAGCGCCGGCAGGCTGCCGGTCTGCGCCGCGAAGGCCATGGGAATGCCGAACCCGAAGGCGATGCCCAGATAGGCCTGCGGGATCGCGAAGAAGCGCTTGAAGAAGGGATAGGTCGCGGCCAGGAAGAGCGCGACGAAGGACAGCAGGATCGTCAGCCGGTTGAGGAACAGCACCAGCACGAAGGCGACGAGCGACAGCGCCCCGGCCAGGATGAAGGCCTCGCGCCGCGACACCGCGCCCGTGACGAGCGGCCGTTCGCGCGTGCGCTTCACGTGCGCGTCGAACTTCACGTCCGCCATGTCGTTCATGACGCAGCCGGCCGAGCGCATGAGCACTGTACCGGTGACGAAGATCAGCACGATCCACGGGTCGGGCGAACCGTCGGCGGAAATCCACAGGGCCCACAGCGTGGGCCAGAGCAGGAGCAGGATGCCGATGGGCTTGTCGAGCCGCATCAGGCGTTCGTAGGCGTTGATCCGGTCTTTGAGCGCAGCGACGTTCATGGCGCTATTGTCGTCGATAACTCAGGCCTGCAGCAGCTCGGCCCGGCCGGCCGCCCAGCGGGCCACGTGACGCGCGGCCGCTTCCGGCGCATGCTGCAGCAGCTCGTCGGCAGCCTCCCGCGCGGCCTCGAGCAGATCGACATCGGTGCCGAGGTCCGCGAAGCGCAGCAGCGGCACGCCGCTCTGGCGCGCGCCCAGATATTCCCCCGGCCCGCGCAGCAGCAGATCCTCGTGCGCGATGCGGAAGCCATCGGTGTGTTCGTAGATGATTTTAAGGCGCTTGCGCGCGGTGTCCGAAAGCGGCGACTGGTACATCAGCAGGCAGACGCTCTCGGCCGCGCCGCGGCCCACGCGGCCGCGCAACTGGTGCAGTTGCGCCAGCCCGAAACGCTCGGCGTGTTCGATGATCATGAGCGAAGCGTTAGGCACGTCGACCCCGACTTCGATCACCGTGGTGGCGACGAGGAGCTGGATCTCGCCTTTCTTGAACGCTTCCATCACCGCCGCCTTCTCCTGCGGCGGCATGCGGCCGTGCACGAGGCCGACCGTGCAATCGGGCAGTTCGGCACGCAGTGCTTCGTAGGTGTCGATGGCGGTCTGCAGCTCCAGCGCTTCCGACTCCTCGATCAGGGGACAGACCCAGTAGGCCTGCCGGCCGGCGCGACAGGCCTCTCTCACGCGCGCGACGACTTCCGCGCGCCGCGCCTCGTCCACCAGTTTGGTGACGACGGGCGTGCGGCCGGGCGGCAGCTCGTCGATGACCGACACGTCGAGGTCGGCGTAGTAGCTCATCGACAGCGTGCGCGGAATGGGTGTCGCGCTCATCATGAGCTGGTGCGGCCAGACGCCGCCGTCGTCGCTCGCCTTGCGCTGCAGCGCCAGGCGCTGCTTGACGCCGAAACGGTGCTGCTCGTCGACGATCACCAGGGCGAGATCGGCGAAGCTCACCTTTTCCTGGAAGAGCGCATGGGTGCCGACCGCGATCTGCACCTCGCCCGATTCGACGGCGGCGGCGATCCGCTTGCGCTCGCTCGCCTTCTGGCTGCCGGTGAGCCAGGCGACCTTGACGCCGAGCGGCGCGAGCCATTCGTGGAACTTGCGGAAATGCTGCTCGGCGAGGATTTCCGTGGGCGCCATCACCGCCGCCTGCTTGCCGTGTTCGACGGCGCGCAGCGCGGCGAGCGCCGCCACGATGGTCTTGCCGCTGCCGACGTCGCCCTGCAGCAGCCGGTTCATGGGATGCGGCTGCGCGAGATCGCGCGCGATCTCGGCCCACGCGCGCTGCTGCGCGGCGGTCAGATCGAACGGCAAGGCCTGCAGCAGCCGCTGTTCCAGCCCCGACGCCTGCGGCGGCAAGGCGATGCCGCGCTGCGCGCGGCGGACGCGGTAGTGCATGCGCATGGACAGCTGCTGGCCGAGCAGCTCGTCGAACTTGATCCGCCGCCAGGCGGGATGGATGCGCTCGTCCAGCGCGCGGGCCGGCACTTCGGGCGGCGGATGATGCAGCAGCCGCACCGCGTCCTCGAACGCGGGCAGGCCGAGCCGCTCGAGCATCGCTTCGGGCAGGGTGTCTGCAAGCGACAGGCGCTCCAGCGCCGTGTCGATGCATTGGCGCAATTGCCATTGCGCCAGGCCCGCAGTCGTGGGATAGACCGGCGTCAGGGCATCCGGCAGCGGCTCGTTGCGGTTCAGCACCTTCACGCGCGGATGCACCATTTCGCCGCCGAAGAAGCCCAGCCGCACTTCGCCGTACAGCCGCACGCGCCGGCCCGGCGCGAGGGTCTTCTGCTGGCTGGGATAGAAGTTCAGGAAACGTACGTGCAGCAGGCCGCTCGCATCGCGCACCTTGCTGACCAGTTGCCGCCGCGGGCGGTACAGCACTTCGGTGGAAAGCACTTCCGCCTCCACCACCACGTGCTCGCCGGGGCGCGCATCGGCGATGGGCGTGATCCGGGTTTCGTCCTCGTAGCGCAGCGGCAGGTGCAGCACCAGATCGAAATCGCTGGCGATGCCGAGTTTGGCGAGCTTGCCGGCCACGGCCGGCGGAAAGCTTGCCAGCAGCGCCTGATCGGCGCGGTCCGCCCGGTAGGGCGAACGCGATCGTTCCTTGCGTGTCGCCGGCGCGCTCAATGCGGGAGGACGAGGACGGCGTCGGCTTCGACCAGCGCGCCGCGCGGCAAGGCGGCGACGCCCACTGCGGCGCGGGCCGGATAGGGCTGCGGGAAATACTGCGCCATGATCTCGTTCACCTTGGCGAAGTTGCCGAGGTCCGTCAGGTAGATGTTGACCTTCACGGCGTCGGCGAGCGAGCCCCCCGCGGCGCGCGCGACGGCATCGAGATTGCGGAACACGCGGTGGATCTGCGCCTCGATGCCTTCGACGAGCTCCATGCTCTGCGGATCGAGGCCGATCTGCCCCGAGAGATAGACGGTGTCGCCCGCGCGCACGGCCTGGCTGTAGGTGCCGATCGCGCCGGGGGCCTCCGGGGTGCTGACGATGGTTCTAGCCATGATTGCGAAGCCTATAATGGGTGAGCCCGGAATCTTAGGGCACCGCACAACGCCGCTGCAAACCGAGGCGCACTTCCCATGTCCAGCCCCGTGCTCGCCAATCTGCTGAAGCTCGTCGACACGCCGCGCGACGGCGCGCTGCTGCGCTATTCCATCGGCAACGAGTATCTGAAGGCGGGCGATGCAGCCAACGCCGCCGTCCAGCTGCGCGAGGCCGTCGCGCGCAATCCGAACTATTCCGCGGCCTGGAAGCTGCTCGGCAAGGCGTTGTCCGAGGCGGGCGATGCGGAAGGCGCGCTCGCGGCCTATCGCAGCGGCATCGCGGTGGCCGAGAAGCGCGGCGACCGCCAGGCGGCGAAGGAAATGCAGGTATTCGCCCGCCGGCTCGAGAAAAGCTTGCAGAACAAAGAGGGCGGCACCTGATTTACGGCGCGGCGTATAGCCGTCCCGGCGCGGCGCCCGCATCGCAAGCTCGTCCGTCCCCCGGACGCACCGGATCGCGTTTGCTCCGCAAATCCCCTCCGGTACGCCCTAATGCGCGACCTTGAGGCCCAGGCGCCCCTATCCCGCTATTGCTCGTACACAGGATCCCATGGGAGACCGCAACCAACTGCTGTTTGTCCAATCTCACGCCCAACTGGTAAAGGGGCCGATCCTCGAAGTGGGCAGCAAGGACTATGGAACGACCCAGGACTTCCGGTCCCTGTTTCCCGGCGAGGAGTACATCGGCACCGACATGTTCCCCGGCAAGGGCGTGGACATCGTGCTCGATCTCACCGAGGATTTCGAGCGGATCGACCGTGCGCTTCAGGGCAAGCGGTTCAACACCATCATCTGCATGAGCGTGCTCGAGCATTGCAGCGATCCCTTCCGCATGGCGCGCAACATCGAGTCGCTCCTCACCGAAGAAGGCGTGCTGTTGCTCGGCGTGCCCTTCGTCTGGGAGATCCACGGTTATCCCGACGACTACTGGCGCTTCACGCCGAACGGCGTAAAAAGACTTTTCCCGGGATTGGACTTCGAGACGCACGCCGGTAGCGCCTGGACGAGCCGGGACGGCGAATCCGGCAAGCTGGACGCGATCAGTTGTTCCGTATCCGCTTCAGTTCACGCGCGAAAGGGAACCGGCTGGGCCTTGTCGCCGGTTCCTTCACCGCCTTGTGCAGAAAAGTCGGACTGCTCCGGGCAGTGTTCGGTTATCGCTACGTCTTCCCGCCCGTCATGTTGAGCATGGTGGGGAAAAAACGCCGTTTAGACCTCAACCAAGCCGGTTAGCTCATGTCTACCCCCGCTTCGACGCCCCAATGCCCGGTCTGCGAGGCCGCTGCCGTTTATGACTTCAGCGGCCGGGACATCATGTTCGGTCATTACGACCGTTACGATTATTTCCGTTGCACCGGATGCTCGGCGGTCTTCATGCATCCCATGCCGGGCCTCGAGCAGATCGCGAGCTTCTACCCGCCGGATTACTCGGTGTTCGACGACTCGGCGCAGACACGCCGCATCAGTCCGCTGAAACAGGCGGTGTTGAAGCGTACGCGCGGCTACACGCATCTCGAGCCTCCCGCGGCCGCGCGACTGCTCAGCCCGTTGTTCACGCGGCGCTACAGCCAGGGCGTACCGCATTACGTACCGGGCGGGAAGATGCTGGACGTCGGTTGCGGCAACGGCCGTTATCTGGGGACCATGCGTGCGCTCGGCTGGGACGTCCAGGGTGTGGAACTGAGCGAAACCGGCGTAAAGGTCTGCCGGGCCGCGCAGTTGCCGGTGCATCACGGCGATCTCGCGTCCGCGCAATTCCCGTCCGACAGTTTCGATCTCGTCACCGTGCGACACGTGATCGAGCACATCGCGGAACCGCAGCCGTTCATGGCGGAACTGGCTCGCATCCTCAAACCGGGCGGACGCCTGGTCATCGAAACGCCCAACGCCAACGCGCTGGGACGCGCGCTCATGGGCGCGAGCTGGTTCGCAAACGATGTGCCGCGTCACCTGGTGCTTTTCACCCCCGAAAGCCTCACCCGTCTCGCTGCAAAACACGGCCTCAGGCAAGTCGATACCTGGCTCGAAACCACACCCAAAGTCATCCTCAACAGTATCGACTACGCATTGCAAACGTCGGGAAGGAGCTCGAGCCGGCGGCGGGGAAGGCGGCTTCTTGCACGCATCTACGTCTGGCTCGCCCAGCGCAGCAAGCGCGGGGATACGATTCACTGCACCTTCACCAAGTAATGGCGGCGCGCATCCTGTACGTCTCGAAGGGCGAGGACTCGGCCTCGACCCGTTACCGCGCGCTGCAGTTCTTTCCGCTGTTGCAGGGGGCGGGATTCGAACCCCGGCACGCCACCGGTTCGGGCGGGGTGCGCGCCTTCCTGCGCATGTTGCGCGAGGCACGCCGAGCGGATGTCGTGGTTCTGCTGCGCAAGACCTACGCCGCGCCGCTCCTTTGGCTGTTGCGCAAAGCCGCACGCAGGCTGGTCTTCGATTTCGATGACGCCATCTTCTGCAACAGCGACGGTTCGCCGTCGCCGACGCGCATGCGGCGCTTCGCCCGGACGCTGATGCGGTGCGACCATGTGTTCGCGGGCAACAGTTTTCTGGCGGAAAAGCGCGTGCCTTCAATACGGCGGTCAGCGTCGTTCCGACCTGCCTGAAACCGGAGAAGTACGACGTGGCTGCAGTGAAGCCGCGCGACACGGTCGACCTGGTCTGGATCGGCAGCAAGTCCACGCGCAAGTATCTGGTCGATGCAATGCCCGCGCTGGGCCTGGCCGCACAGCGCGTTCCCAACCTGCGCCTGAAGATCATCGCCGACTTCGATTTGCCGGAGGCACCGCTGCCGACCCTACCGGTCCGCTGGCACAGCGATACCGAAGCGGCGGAGCTGGTTTCGTCGCACATCGGTATCGCACCCATGCGCGACGACGACTGGAGCCGAGGCAAATGCGCGCTCAAGGTGCTGCAGTACATGGCCGCGAGCCTGCCCGTCGTGTCGTCCAATGTCGGGGTGAACGCCGACGCCGTCGCCCACGGCGAGACCGGCTATCTGGCCGAGACGGACGAGGAGTGGGCGCAAGCCATCGAACGTCTGGCGAAGGACGAGGCCCTGCGTATGCGCATGGGCGCGGCCGGCCGCGTACGCGTCAACGGCTATGCCCTGGAATCCGTGTTCGCACGCATGCAGCCCGTTCTTGCGGAACTCGCGGACCGGGTCTCGGAAAACAACCGCGCATCGTGAAGCACCGACGCGAAGGACCGGCCTTCCGCGTCGTTTGTGTTCAAACCGTCGAGTCACAAAAAATGCCCGCCTGGCGGCGGGCTTTGCGTTTCGGCGCTCAGTTGGCGAGCACCGGCACGTGGTCGATCTCCTCCATGATGTCCTCCTTCGGCGCCGGTTCACGGGGCGGATCGATCTGCGTCATGCCGCCGCCAATCGGCAGCGGACCGGGGAAGACGAAGGGCTGTTCCGGTTCCTTGTCGCTCAGCTTCACCGTCCCGTCGGCGAAGTATGTGGGATAGAAGACGAACGGTGTGGTCGTCACCGGATCGCTTTCCGGCCGGCTGACGTGCACCACATAGCGCTCGGGCACCGACACGCCGTAGGCCGACGGTTTGCCCGGATCGAAATAGGCGCCTGCGGCGCGCGGACCGCCCATGGCACGGTCGGCGCCCATCGAACCCCATCCCGTATCGGCGATCTCGTTCGCCGGGATCTTGCCGGTCTCCAGCACATTGGTCCCGCTGCCGATGTCCATCCAGCCGGTGTCGCCCGTCTTCTTCCAGCCGGTGCCGTCGCTGACGAAGGTCTGGATGCGCAGCTTGGCCCACCACTTCTCGTAGATCGCGTAGTGCAGCCAGCGCCCCGGGCGCTGCACCTGCGTGTCGCAGCCGCTGCCGTCGGCCCTGGGCACCAGCCGCTGCACCTCGATCATGTGCACCACGCCGTCGTCGGGCGAGTCGTCCACTTCGGCGCTGATCAGCAGCTTGCCGTCGTCCATGTACTTCGCGGCGGCCTTGAGCGCGGTCTCGGCATCGCGGCGCTCGAAGCGCTGCATGATGCCGCGCAGCGGATTGCTGTCCAGTCGCGGCTCGTTGCTTCCGCCGCTGTCGGGGAACATGCCGAAGCCGCCTCCGCCGTCGTCGCCGCCGCGTCCGCCGCCGAGCAGCCCGCCCAGGATGCCGAACACGGCCTGGCCGGCATCGAGGATCTTCTTCTCGGTGCTGTTGCCGAACTCGTCCTTCGGCCCGATCGTCACGGGCTGCACGGGCGGGAAGCTGCACTGCACTTGCGCAGGCTGTGCGGTCGCCGCCGCAACGGCTTCCGCGCCGCCCGGCACGGGCGAACGGATGGAGGTGCGCCTGTCAGGCAAGGGTTCGGGGCAATGCTGCCTGAAGCATTCCAGCCATTCCTCCCTCCGTTTGAACATCTCGATGGGGGTCGGCGCGCGAGCGATCCGCTCCCATTCCCTGTCGCATTGCGGGCAGGGATTCTGGCGACGCAGTCCTTCGGGCGTCCCGCACATGGCTTCGTCCAAACACTCCTCGTAATCCTCCGCGGCCTCGTACAGTCGGTCCGAGACCTCCAAGAAGCGCATCATCCAGTTGCTGTCGCGCAACGCCTTGGGAATGTTCTTCACCTCTAGATAAGCCTCCTTGGCCTCGACGTAGGCCTTGGCCGCCTCTTCGCACTCGGGACAATAGGGCCGCAGCCACAAGGACTCGGCTGCGCCCCGGTCCAGCAAATCATCATCGTTCGCCGGCGTGTCTCCCACTACGCCTTTGCCGGCACCGATCGCCAACGACATACCCGGTGCGGTGTCGGTGCGCACCACGCCGCCGCCCGGCACGCCCGCCGGTTTGGTCATGTCGGGCTGCACCGCTTTATCTGCGGGCTTCGTTTGGGAAGTGACTTCGAGCCGCTGGTGTCCATCGGTGCCGTGCGAAGGCGGTTCGGTCCCGGAGACCTGGCCCGGTTCGCTTCCGCTCGCAACACCTTCCTTGGGCGGCACGGTGCCGCTTGAAGCGTCGCGTCCACCGTCTTTCATACGCGCGTCGCCTTGACCGGTTGCGGAAGCGCGCTCTTCCCCCGCTTTGCCCGTAGCGTCGGCGCCCGATGCGCCAAGCGCACCAGGTGCCGCACCGGCGGCCGGCGTTTCGGTCGGCGTTCCGGACGGCACCTGAATGCTTGGCGTACCCGTTTCGGGCGGCACGCAGTGCGTGCGGAAGCACTCGCGATAGTCGTCCGCAAAACGGTTCGCGCGATCCTTGTGTCTGGACGCCTCGCTCCGGAATTTCAAGGCCGCGGACATGTCGCCACGCGCTTCGGCCGCTTCGTATTGCTCATCAGCGAGGCGTGCGGCTTCTTCCGCACGCTGCCATTTCTGATAGGCATCGTCGCAAGGCAGGCACTGCTGACGCTTCCTCAAATCAACCGGGCTCCAGCAGCGATCCTCGATGCACTCGTAATAGTCCTTCGACGCTTCCTCCAGTGCCTGAAAAGCCTTGTCGAATTCTCCCTTCCACGCTTCTCCGCGCAGCGACATCGGAATGCCGCGCAGCTCGTCGTATTTTTCCCGTGCGGCCTTGTATCTTTCCGCAGCCGCGCTGCATTCGGGGCAGACACCCGCGAGCCACAAATGCTGCGTTGTCCCGAACATTCCGTAGGCGGGCGGCGGACACTCGCGCAAGATGCAGTCGATGAATGCCTTTCGTATCGAATACTGGCGTCCCTGCAATCGATTCAGCTTCTCCCTCAACTCCGGGCTTAGCTGCCTCGAGTGACGGCCACGCAGCGGTTCGAGCTCAAATATCTGCAGAGCCAGCTCGTTCAGCTGACGCGCGTACTCCTCGCATTGCGGGCAGGGGCTTTTTACCGTGCCGCGTGAAAAGTCCCCGAAAGTGAGGCCGGACCAGGCGTCGGGATCCCGTTCGAAGTCCACTCTCCATTGCGCATCCGCTGCGCTTTGCCCGGCGGTCGCTCCGGTCGCCGGTGACGCGGTCGCCCGGTCCGCTGTCCCGGCCTTCCCGGTTTTGTCCGCGGCTGTCACAGGCTCGATTTCGGCGAGGATGTCTTCCTTCGGTTTCACTTCCGCGCCGGACGCGCGATCCGGCATGGCCTTGTCCGCCTCGGCCAGGATGTCTTCTTTGGGCTGCGCGGCACCGCTCCGGGCATCGGGCACGCGGTCCCTGAGGTGCGCATCGCGTTCGATTTCGGAGAGGATGTCTTCCTTCGGTTTCGCTTCCACGCCGGAAGAGCCCTCGGTCTGCACGCCGGCGGCCGGCGGAACGCTGAACGCCGTCGGCCCGAAGGTGCGCGCCGGATCCTGATTGCACTGCTCGACGAGGCAGTGCTTGAGCGCCCGCAACGCGTCGTCGGCCAGCTTGCGCTGCTTGGCGGCGAAGGCGCGCTGATAAGCCAGATCCTTCTCCAGTTGTGCGGCCGCGCGCTGCAGCGCGGTGAGCGCGCTGTCCTCTTGAGCGATCCGTCCGCGGATCTGCGCGCTGTCGCGGCGATCACGCGTGCGGCGTTCGATCTCGCGACCCTGTTTGTCCGTCACGGTGACGAGCACGCTGCTGTCCGCTTGCGTCACGGCCGTAGTCGTCATGCCCGTCGCGGGGTCGTAGGCGCTGCCGCCCTGCCCTTCGAGCATGCGCAACTGTTCCTGCAACTGCGCGATGCGTGCGCGGACTGCCTCCTGCTCCGCGGCGTTCCTGGCCAGCTCGCTTTCGAGCGACGCCGCCTTGGACTCCGCATCCTGCGCGGCGGCAAGATGCACTTCCATCAATTCCTTGAAGGGCTCGCAGGCCGGGCAGGGGTTCTCGACGCTCCAGACCGGTTCGAGCTTCGGAGGCGGCAAGCGGACCGGCTGGGACGGGCGCGGGGGCCACGGGTCGGCAGCGCTGCCGGTATCGCGGACCGCGGGGCTGCCCGTTCTCGGCGGTTGCGGCTTGGCCGGCGCATCGTCGCCGGACGTGTCCACCAGGTGGCCTGCCTCGTTGTATTGGTACACCCGCTCGTCCCACCGCCGTTGGCCGCAGCATTGCGCCTCGACGAGATACTGCCTCGGTGTGCCGGTGCTCCAGCCCGGCTGCGAATTGCCGGCGGCCGTGTAGAGCACGGGAACGATGAACCGCAAGGAGCCGGCCGTCGCTTCGCGTCGCGTACGGCACTCGCATTGATCGAACTCGGCGTGAACGACGATGACGCCGCCGCGCGCGTCCGGGCGCGGCTGTCTGTTCCAGTACGCGGTCAGCTTCGTCTGGCAGCTGCCGCGGGCCGTCCATTCGACGCTTTCCGATTCCCGGGCGTAGGCCTCGATCGCGCCGCGCACCGCGCCGTAAGCCTTGTCCCACGCGTAGCCCGCGATCGCGCCTCCGAGATTGCCCACGCCTACCTTTTCGAGCGCCTTGCCGCCGGCGTAGCCCGCCACTTCGCCGCCGACGCAGGCGGCGAAGCCCGAGGGCGTGCTTTCGTTCATGCCGCAACGCACCAGGCTGTAAGTCGAGATCGCCGCAGCGGGGATACCGAGCGCGCCGGCCGCGACCTTCGCACCCGCTTCGAGCGGCTCCACCACCACTTTCGTCAGTGCCGTGGTGGCGAGATGGCCCTGCAGCGCTTCCTTGGCCCGCTCGACCACGTTGGGCACACACGCCGGCCCGCGCGTGATGCCGGGTGCAAGATTCTTCAGACGACCGTTGATCTCCAACAGCAGTTGGTGGAACTCGGGCGTGACGTTGGCTTGCGCACTAAAAGGTAAAAGACCGCCGAGCGCAGCCGCGAGGAGCAGAGTGCGTAGCAGCATCGATCCTCCCCTGATGAGGCGGTTATTCGAGTTCTGACACCGGGAGGCCTTGGTGAGCCTTCTTCTCGTTCGACGGCGCGTACATTAGCAGCGCAGCCGGCGGGCCGCCAATATGCGGGGCATCGTCCGTTCGGGACGGCTATGCTTGCGCCTGCACCAAAACGGGGAACGAGGGGGAGAACCGTGCAATCCGTCCGTCGCATCAAGATCCTGCTCGTACACGGCATCGGCAAGCGCACGCATTACGAGTTCCTGGGCGGATTCCTGCTCAATTTCAAGCGCGCGCTGCTGCACGCAGGGCGTGCACATGAGATTGAAATTCGTTACGGCGATCAGATCCCGTTGCAGTCGGCCTCGCCGAGCCTGCGCCGCGACGGTGTGCTCGTGCGATGGGTCCACCGTCACGAAGACGGCCGGAGCGAAACCATCGAAGCCCGTCTGGAAGAAGTGAACTGGTCCGATCTGGACGAACGCAGTTCGCTGATCGGCTGGGTGCGTTTCGTGTGCTGGGGGCTGGGCATGCCGGGCGTGCGCCGCTATCGCGAACGGCGCAGGGGTTCGACGGCCGAACACGGATTGAAGTTGCCGCCAACCGTGCCGCGACGACGCCACCTCGCATTGCGCTTTCAGCTCTTCTGGCTGGCCACGCTGTTCCTGCTCGGGCTGCTGTCGATCAATCTGATCCTCTGGACGCTCAGGCGTTTCAACATCCGCTTCACGCTGCTGGAGGAAGCGCACGCGGCCGTATACGACTATCTCGGCGACATCAAGCTGTACCAGGACCACTACCTGCGCTGGGACCAGTCGGTGGAAATCCTCGGCGAGCATGCGCGCGATGCGATCCGCCGCCGCGTAATCCGCGCGCTGGTGCGGACCGCGAGCGAGATCGAACGGGCCGTCGAACGCGGCGAGCAATGGGACGGCTATTACGTGTTCAGTCACAGCCTGGGCTGCATCGCCGCCTTCAACGCCTTCATGGAACCGGAAACGGCATTGCCCAACTACCTTCATCGCGAGGAATGGAACGCGCTGCCGGACGAAGCCAAGGACATGGAAGCCGTGGCGCCCGCCGATCAGACGCCGCCGCGCCCGACCTGGCTCGTGGGCAAAGGCGCACTGCGGCGCGACTGGCTGTTCAAGCGCTGCAAGGGTTTCGTCACCGTCGGCTGCCCGCTCAACAAGTACGTGACGCTGTGGCCCTATATCGTGCCCGTCAATCCGCGCCCGCTCGCGCGCGCGGTGCCGTGGATCAACATCTCCGAAGTGCAGGATCTGGTCGCTGGCCCGATCGATCTCCTCGCCGGTCCGCCGCCCGTCAACGTCGGCGGACTCGCGCTCGAACACCACGAGATCTCCACGCAGGGCGTGTTCGGTTTCTTCACGGCTCACGCGAGCTATTGGCACACCGATCAGAAGCGCCGGCCGCGCGTCATCGATTCGCTGCTGCACTGGATCGAAGGTTCTTCCTTCGTTGCGCCGAAGAACACGCTGCCGCCGTCGCTCGCGCGTCTTTTCACCTTCGTTTCCGTGATCGTCTGCACGCTGTTCGCGCTGGCGATTCCGACCGTGCCCGCCGTCTGGATACTCGAGCTCTTAGACATCTACGTCGACGGCTTCCGCTTCGCCGGGACGATGCTTCTGGGCGCCATAGCGGTCGTCGCAGGCGTCTCGCTGCTGAGGCGGCTCACGCTGCGCGATCCCGAACGCCCATGAAAAAGGGCGCCGTGCGGCGCCCTTTTTTGCCTCCCGGATCGGGCTCATCGATACTCGATGATGCGCTCCTCGCGGCGTTCGATCGTTTCTTCGCGATAGCGGTCCCCGCGAGCGCGGCGCGCCGCGCCGGGATTGAACTGCTCTTCGAGCTGCGTCGCCACGTCAACGCCCAGGCTCTGCGCCACTTCGCGCATGACCTTGCCGCGGGACAGATGCGCGACCTGGCCCGGATCTTTGAGCAGACGCATGTCCTGCCCCTCGCCCATGGCGGAGAAGGCGGCCTTCACTTCATAGGTCTTGGTGTCGATCAGGCTGAATTCCGCCACCAGTTCCATCGACAGGCTCGCCGAGATCGCATCCGATCCCTGGATCGGATTGAGCTCGCGCCGAGGCTCGACGCTGGTGATGGAACCGAACAGCACGTAATCGGCGTTGGGGAAGTAGCCCTTCTTGATGCGGTCGATGACGTCGTACAGCTTTTCGTTGTCCTTCGCGGTATAGGGTTTCGCCTGCACGACGCGGTACACGCCGCTCTTCAGCATTTCGCCTTTGATATCGGCGGTGAACTTGCGCAATTCACCGCGATCGATATAGACGATGTCGCCGGAAATGCTCTCGTAGTCGATTTCGGTGCGGCCCGAGGACCGCGCCGATCCGCGAGACGAATAGTCGCTGTCGGCGTAGCGCTCGCTTTCACGGTGCGAGCTCTTGCCCTGGAAGCGGGTGTACTGGAAGTAGCGCGCGACCTGTTCCTCGTAGGCGAGGTCGGTCACGGCGATGCGCGGCGCCTGCTGCGCCGCGGCGACCGTGGACAGGGCGAGGAACAGCGCGGCGAGCAGATGCCTCATTTGCGTTCTCCTCAGCGGCGGGAAGTCTTGCGGATGTCCTTCTCTTCCGCCCATTCGATGGTGCCCGACTCGATGTCGGTCAGGATCATCGACAGCTTGTAGTACACGTCCTTGATGTCGGACGTGCGCTTGACGATGGACGTGATCTCGCCTTCGAGGCGGTATTGCGCGCCGACCATGCGCCCCATCTTCGCCGTCGTGCTCTTCTTGTAGAGCCCGGACTGGTTCTGGCGCGCGAGTTCGTCCGTCTGCGCCTTCATGTCGGCGATGTCCGTCACGAAACGCACGTCGCCGCTCTTGAGGAGCTGGGTGCGGATGCTGTTGGTGATGGCGCGCGTGTCGATGTATTCGCCGGTCTTGTTCTTCACGTCGGCGACGGTGATGAGCGGACGCTCCTTGGCGCGCGTGATGACGCGGGACTGAAGCATGGAACGGGTCATCGCCTCGGCCATCATCTGCAGATCGGTCGAGCCGAACTCGTTGGTGACCGTTTCAACGGCTTTGGCGTCGCCGTATTGGACGTTGCCTCCGACGATGGGCGAGTTGGTGGCACAACCGGTCGCCAGTGCACACAAGCCGGCCAGCGCGATCAAACGCAGTTTCATGGTTCACTCCGTGCTAAGGGGTTACTGATAGGCGTCCGCCGAACCGGAGTACGCGTTGTTCTCCGGGCTCTGCAGCTCGATCTTGAAGTCCGCCGCGCGGCGGCTCGGCGCGACCGTCTGGAAGACGCGGGTCTGTCGCCCGTGCAGCAGCTCCTGCTTCCAGGGCTCGTCGCCCCCGACCTGGAAGCCGTCTTCGTCGAGCCAGCGCACGCGCCAGTGCACCACCTGCTGGCCGTGGTCCTCGTTGTAGAGCTCCATCTGCACTTTCAGCAGGCCGTCACGCACCGCGCTCTTCAGGGCCGCGACGCGCACATAGCGCATCTCGCCCATCTGTTCGATTTTCGATGCGATGCTCTGCGCCCCCGCCAAGAGCGGAACGCACAGCAGCAGCGCAAACAGGCTTCTTTTCATGGACGGTTCTCCGGTCAGGATTTGGAAGGCGCGGCGGTCACGGGTTTGGCGGCCGGCTTCACGCGCTTGCCGCGCGCCGGCTCCGGCTTGGGTTCGACGAACTTCGCTTGCGCGATTTCAGGCGTCACCGCCTGCGCGACGAAGACGTTGCCCAGCTCGGAGGTGCGCAGCACGACGATCGAGTACGGCCCTTTCACTTCGAACTCGACCCGTCGCGGTCCGTGACTGGTCATCAGCTCGGCGGTGTGCTTGCCCGGCGGCAGTAACGCGCGACCGAGCGCGACCTGCCCCGGCAGGCTGCGCCACATGCGCTCGTCGGCCGATTCGGTGACGAAGTTCGCGGCCATCATCAGCAGCCCGGCAAACCCGGTGTTGTCGTTCCTGGCGACGGCCTGCTGCATCGCGCCCTTGGCGATGGCGCGCAGCGTGCCGCGCACGATAATGCCGGGCAGGTTGTCCCACAGCTCCCGGCGAGCCATGCTGTCGAAGCTGGTCACGCCGTGCAGATCGACGCTCTTTCCGTTCTCGAGGCGCAGCGCGGTGGGCACGGCGCCGGACTGGATGGAATCGATCGTGGGGAAGGAGGTCGGTACGAACTGGAAGCCATGCGGGCCGGGCACCGGAATCGGAATCGTGACCGACTTGAGCGCCGGCACCTTGCCGCTTTCGGCGACGATCAGCGTGTCCGTGAACTTGGGATTGGGACGGCGCACGCGGCGGTCCAGACCGGCCAGCGCCTGCTTCAGCATCGGCACATCGGGGCGCAGCTCGATCGCCTGCCGGTAGCCCGCGGCGGCCAGGCCCGGCTCGCCGGACACTTCGTACACGAAGCCGGCAAGGTAATGGCCGAAAGCGCTTTGATAGCTGTTCCGCAGGCCGGTGACTTCGCGACTGTTGAGCAGTTCGACCGGATAGCCCTTCAGATCCTCGACCTGCGTCCTGATGTTCTTGGCTTCGGCCTGTTCCTTGAGCTTTTCGACTTCGCGGGCACGGAACTCGGCGATGACCGCCTCGCGTTCGTGCATCTTGCGCACTTCGATGCGGGCGTTGTCCCAGTCGCCCAGGACAGCGTGATCCAACGCCAGTCTCGCGGCGAGCGCGACCTTCTCGTAGTCGGCGCCGTCGTAACGCCGCGTCTTGTCGTTGATGAGCACCGCGCCGATGTTGCCGAGCAGCTTTTCGGGAGAATGCTTCGCCTCTTCCTCCCACTGGCGCACGAATTCGTCCGCGCTCAGCCAGGCGTCGCGCGATTCGGCGTAGGCGCCCTTGAGCCGCAGCAGTTCGCCCTTCTCGAGGAAGTAGAGAAAGTTCTTGTCGAACTTGTTGTTGGATTCGAGGATTTCGAGCGCCTTGTCCACCTGGCCGCTCATCGCGGACTGCAGCGTGACGCTCATTTCGGAATCGTGGCTGCGCAAGACACCCGCGCAGCCGGACAGGACGAGAGCGGCCGCTCCCGTCAGCATGACGGCCCTCACAGCTCTACCTCCCCGAGCTTATTGTTTGTTGATCTGCTTTTTTGCTTTCTTGGTTTTATTGCGGCCGATTATATCGGCAGCCTTTAGGGTCCGCCGGTTTTTTTACTTGCGGCGAAAGGGCGGATGACGCCGCCCGTTCGGTTCAAAGAGGAACGGCGCCGAGCCAGAGCGCGCGCTCGACGTCGTCTTCTTCGAACCAGACCCACACACTGCTTCCCGCCTCGGGCGCGCTCAGGCACGGACCGCTCACCCACGGCCATGCCCAGATGGTGCGGTCGCCCAGCACGTCGGGCACCAGCAGGCGCAGACGCAACTCACCTTGCGGGTCGTACGAATCGACAACCTTCGCGCGATGCAAACCGAACACGTTCGGACCTTTCTTCGAGCTTATTGGAACGGCCGACAGGCAGTTTGGCGCGCCCGGTGCAAGCCGGCGGTGAGAAAGTTCACCCGCGCCCTCGTGACGGCCAGGAATGATGAGCAGGAATGCGGAATTTGGAACGTTGCGCGAAGCGTTTGAATCCCAGGCTTTTGGCCAAACCTTGCGGTGTTAGCGCTTGCTCAGGTCGCAGCGGCAGGCTCCGTTGAGAGCGTCCATTCGCACTCGATGTGGCCGTACCAATCTTCGACCTGAATGCGGCAGGGGCGCAGCGCTTCGGCGACGCCGTGCGCATAGGCAAGCGCGGCGGCGCGGTCGTCGAAGCACTCCGGCTCTTCGCAACCGGGAACGAGCACTTCCCAGCCCGGAAGCGCCGCGGGATAGACGACGATGTGCGCGAGATCTTCCATATCCCTCAGTTCCGCTGCTGCCAGCAAGGAAACCGAGCGAAAAACGCGCCAGGCCACACGGATTGTCGCCGCGACACCCGCCGTCCTCAGCAAAGGCTTGTCGTTCAGTCACTTGCCTGAAACGACGCGCTTCCCGCCGACGCGGTCCCGTCGCCGCAGTCGGGTGAAGACTGGGATTGCGCGCATAAAAAAAGCGGCGCCCGGAGGCGCCGCTTTCGCGCAGACCGATGCCCAGCGGATCAGTTGCCTTCTTTGGCCACTTCGTGGTTCGCGGCGATCTCGAGCGCGCGCACGATCGCGGAGTGGTCCCAGCCCGCCCCGCCGTGCGCGGCGCAGGACTGGAAGAGCTGCTGCGCCAGGGCCGTGGCCGGCAGGCTCAGGCCCAGCTGGCGCGCGCCGGTGAGCGCGAGGTTGAGGTCCTTCTGGTGCAGCTCGATGCGGAAGCCCGGGTTGAAGGTGCGCTTGATCATGCGCTCGCCGTGCACTTCCAGCACGCGCGAGTTGGCGAAGCCGCCCATCAGCGCCTGACGCACCTTGGCCGGATCCGCACCAGCCTTGGAGGCGAACAGCAGCGCTTCGGCCACCGCTTCGATGTTCAGGGCGACGATGATCTGGTTCGCCACCTTGGTGATCTGGCCAGCGCCGTTGTCGCCCACCAGGGTGATGTTCTTGCCCATCAGCTCGAACAGCGGCTTCACCTTGTCGAACACTTCCTGCTTGCCGCCGCACATGATGGTCAGCGTCGCGGCCTTGGCGCCGACTTCGCCGCCGGACACCGGGGCGTCGATGTATTCGCAGCCCAGGTCGTTGATCTTCTTGGCGAACACCTTGGTCTCGATGGGCGAGATCGAGCTCATGTCGATCACGATCTTGCCCGGCGACAGGCCTTCGGCAACGCCGTTCTTGCCGAACAGCGCCTCTTCGACGTGAGGCGTGTCGGGCACCATGGTGATGATGACCTCGGCGTTCTGCGCCACTTCCTTGCCGCTGCCGCAGCGCTTGCCGCCGGCCTGGATCAGGTCTTCCGGAACGGCTTTGACGTCGTACAGATAAAGCTCGTGACCGCCCTTGATCAGATGGCCCGCCATCGGGGCGCCCATGATGCCAGTGCCGATGAATCCGACTTTCATGGTTGTCCTTCCTTTAGTGTCTGTGGAGGTTAAGCAAGGTACTGCTTGGCCCAGCCGAGACCGGCGCTGGTTTCACCCTTGGGTTTGTATTCGCAGCCGATCCAGCCCTGATAACCGATGCGGTCGATGAAATCGAACAGGAAGCCGTAGTTGATCTCGCCCGTGCCCGGTTCGTTGCGGCCCGGGTTGTCCGCGAGCTGCAGGTGGGCGATGCGCGAGAGGTTGTTCTCGATCGTCTTGGCCAGCTCGCCTTCCATGCGCTGCATGTGGTAGATGTCGTACTGCAGGTACAGGTTCTTCGAACCGACCTCGTCCATGATCGACAGCGCCTGCTTGGTGGTGCTGAGGTAGAAGCCGGGGATGTCGAAGGTGTTGATCGGCTCGATCAGCAGCTTGATGCCGGCCTTCTCCAGCTCGGCGGCCGCGAACTTGAGGTTGTTGACGAAGGTCTCGCGCACTTTGGCCGCGTCAACGCCCTGGGGCGCGATGCCGGCCAGGCAGTTCACCTGTTTGCAGCCCAGCGCCGTGGCGTACTCGATCGCCTTGCCGACGCCTTCCTGGAATTCGTTCACGCGGTCCGGATGGCAAGCGATGCCGCGCTCGCCCTTGGCCCAATCCCCCGCCGGCAGGTTGTGCAGCACCTGGGTCAGGCCGTGCTGCTTGAGCTTCTCGGCGAGTTGCTCTTTGGGGTAGGCATAAGGGAAAAGATATTCCACGCCCTTGAAGCCGTCCTTCGCGGCCGCGGCAAAGCGGTCGAGGAAATCCACTTCGTTGTAGAGCATGGTCAGATTGGCAGCAAATTTAGGCATTGCATGGCTCCTGACGCGATGTGACTAAGTTATGGGGCTGCACGGAAAACGCGGAAGCGGGAAGGGAGCGCTCCCTTCCCGCCTCGCTCGCGTTTCCGGCCGGACGGCGCGCACCGTCCGGCACCGACAGCCCTCGATCTTAAGGGCGGGACGCGATCCCGCCCATGATCCGGCTTAAGCGGTGACCTTGTCCTCGGGGTCCAGGCTGATTTCCGGTTCGAGGTCGATGACGGGCTCGAACTCGGTGATGTTGTCGATTTCCGGACCCATGGCGATGTTGGTCACGCGCTCGAGGATGATCTCGACCACGACCGGGACCTTGTACTCCTTCACCCACTCCTGCGCCTTCATGAAGGCCGGATAGATGTCCTCGGGCTTGAACACGCGGATGCCCTTGCAGCCCAGGCCCTCGGCAACGGCGATGTGGTCCACACCGTAGCCGTTCATTTCCGGCGCGTTGATGTTCTCGAAGGACAGCTGCACCTGGTAATCCATGTCGAAGGCACGCTGCGCCTGGCGGATGAGGCCGAGGTAGGCGTTGTTGACCAGCACATGGATGTACGGCAGGTTGAACTGCGCGCCCACCGCCAGCTCCTCGATCAGGAACTGGAAGTCGTAGTCGCCGGAGAGCGCCACGACCTTGCGGGTGGGATCGGCAGCCACGACGCCGAGCGCCGCCGGGATGGTCCAGCCGAGCGGGCCGGCCTGGCCGCAGTTGATCCAGTGACGCGGCTTCTGCACCTTGAGGAACTGCGCCGCGGCGATCTGCGACAGGCCGATGGTCGAGACGTAGCAGACGTCGTCGCCGAAGGCGCGGTTCATCTCCTGATAGACGCGCTGCGGCTTGATCGGCACGTTGTCGAAGTCGGTCTTGCGCAGCATGGTGCGCTTGCGCTCCTGGCACTGGCGCGCCCAGCGCGACCAGTCGGGCAGCTTGCCGGCCTTCTTGCGCTCCTGGGCCACTTCAATGAACAGCTCCAGCGCGGCCTTGGCGTCGGAGACGATGCCGTAGTCGGGGCAGAACACGCGGCCGATCTGGGTCGGCTCGATGTCCACGTGGATGAATTTGCGGCCCTTGGTGTAAACCTCGATCGAGCCGGTGTGACGGTTCGCCCAGCGGTTGCCGATACCGAACACGAAGTCGGAGGCGAGCATCGAGGCGTTGCCGTAGCGGTGCGAGGTCTGCAAGCCCACCATGCCGGCCATGAGCGGATGGTTGTCGGGGATGCAGCCCCAGCCCATCAGCGTCGGGACGACGGGCACGCCGGTGAGCTCGGCGAACTTCACCAGCAGGTCCGCCGCGTCGGCGTTGATGATGCCGCCGCCCGCGACGATGAGCGGACGCTTGGCCTGGCACAGCATGTCGATGGCTTTCTCGGCCTGCGCGCGGGTGGCCGTCGGCTTGTACACCGGCAGCGGCGAGTAGGTGTCCGGATCGAACTCGATCTCGGCGGTCTGCACGTCGAGCGGCAGGTCGATCAGCACCGGGCCGGGACGGCCGGAACGCATGATGTGGAAGGCCTGCTGGAAGACGCGCGGCACCAGCGCCGGCTCGCGCACGGTGACGGCCCACTTGGTGACGGGCTTGGCGATCGATTCGATGTCGACGGCCTGGAAGTCTTCCTTGTAGAGACGGGCGCGCGGCGCCTGACCGGTGATGCACAGGATCGGGATCGAATCGGCCTGCGCGGAATAGAGGCCGGTGATCATGTCGGTGCCGGCAGGACCGGAAGTGCCGATGCAGACGCCGATGTTGCCGGCCTTGGCGCGCGTATAGCCCTCGGCCATGTGGGACGCGCCCTCGACGTGGCGGGCGAGAATATGGGCGATGCTGCCGCGCAGCTTCATCGCGTTGTAGAAGGGGTTGATCGCCGCGCCCGGGACGCCGAAGGCCTGCTCGATGCCTTCCAGCTCCAATACGCGCACCGCGGCGTCAACGGCTCTCATTTTGGCCATGCTGAACTCCTTGGGATTCCGGCGTCCGCCCGAATGCGGGCGTAAATTCCGGATAGTGAAACAGTATTCTTACTGTGTGCAATGTTCAGCGACTGCGCCATCCCTGTCAAATTTCGCGAGGCACGTTGCATGATCCGGAAAGGCGCGCCCGCCACCATCCCTGCGCAACGCCTTGCACACGCATACGAACACCGCTTTCCGCCGGCGTTCCCGCGCCAGCCGGACTACGCGTTCCATCTGTGGGACCCTACCACCATTTGAGCGTGACGGGCAGTCCGCACCGGCGAAACGATCTCAAAAACGCGTCGTGCGAAAGCGGACCACGAGCCGTGGCCCGCGGCCCGTTCCACGACGGGCACGGCGTGCAATTTCGACGCCCGTCCTCAGCCGAGGAAATCGCCTACCGCGCGGTAGGCGCCGGCGTGGAAAACCAGCGGCGGCCGCGCCGCATCGTGCGCGAAACGCTCCACCGCGCCGATGAACAATATGTGATCGCCGCCGGGATGGCAGGCGACCACCCGGCATTCGAAACTCGCCGTCACGCCTTCCAGCACCGGCACGCCCTCCAGGCCGGCGCGCATCGCCACCCCTTTGAACTTGTCGGGCACGGAGGTTCCGAAACGCCGCGAGAGCTCCACCTGCTCGTGCGCCAGCACGTTCACCGCGAACACGCGCGCCCGCTCGAACGCCGGCCGGCTGGGCGAACGGGCGTTGAGCGACCAGTTCACCAGCGGCGGCTGCAGGGACAAGGAGGCGAAGGAATTGACGGTGACGCCGACCGGCGCGCCGTTGCCGTCCAGGGTGGTGACGATCGCGACCCCGGTGGGGAAAGCGCCGAAGGCGTCGCGCAGCGCCCGCGACGCATCGAGGTTCACGGCCATCGGTTCCGCCCTAGTCGTCCTCGTCTTCCCACTTGCGCGGCTTGAAGCCGGGCGGCGCCTTCGACTTGTCCCGCAGCAGATCGGGAATCAGCAGAAAAGGCGCCGACACCAGCAGGCACAGTCCGATCCGCCAGGGCGCGGCGAGCGTACCGGTGATGACCCACACGCCGCCGAAGGCGGCCGCGCCGAGCAGCGCGAACACCACGCGCATGATCATCAGCGAGCGCTCGGAGGGCGGCGGCGGGATGTAGCGTTCCTCGGTGGACGATTCTTCGGTGTGCGGCTCTTCGCTCATGGCGCTGCAAACTGAAACGGGGCGGGGAAGTATGAGCGTTCCGCGCACGCCTGCCAAATCGGCCCCGCCCCGGTAAGGGCGTAGGCTTTGCATGCGCTTTTGCACAGGCGGCAAAAACGCCGCGTACGGAATGACTTACGAAAACCATCGATCGATCGCAGGCGAGCACGGCGGCAGCCATGCGGATGCGCACGCGCTGCCGAGCGGCGCGCCGGTCAGCATCGTTTCGTACAACATCCATCTCGCCATCGGCCGCGACCGGCGTTATCTGCCGGAACGCATCCTCGCCGTGCTGCGCGAGATCGACGCCGACGTCGTCGCCTTGCAGGAGGTGCAACTGGGCGCGCGCGGCTTCGACATGCTGGGCTACCTCGCCGAAGCGGCCGGCTACGAGCCGGTCGCGGGGCCCACGCTCGAACACCCCAAACACGGCGCCTACGGCAATGCGGTACTGTCGCGCCCGGCCGTGCGCACCGTGCGCCGTATCGACCTCAGCGTGCCGAAGCGCGAGCCGCGCGGGGCGCTCGATCTGGAACTGGATTGCGACGGCCGGCCGTTGCGCGTGATCGCCACGCATCTGGGCCTGCTGCCGGCCGAACGCCGCACCCAGATCAAGCGCCTGTTACGCGCCTTCGAGGACGACGAGGTGATGACCACCGTACTGGCCGGGGATCTGAACGAATGGTTTCTGTGGGGCCGGCCGTTGCGGTGGCTGCACGCCTACTTCAAGGAAACGCCCTCGCCTTCCACGTTTCCCTCGGGCCGGCCGCTGTTCGCGCTGGACCGCATCTGGGTCAGGCCGCGCAGCGTGCTGCAAAGCGTACGGGTGCACGATTCGAAGCTGGCGCGCGTCGCCTCCGACCATCTGCCGCTGGTCGGCGTGATCCGGTTCTAGCGCGCCGATTCGATCACGCGTTCGAGGGCGGTGCCGAACTGCATGGCCACATCGACCGTGTCGTCGTCCGACCAATGTTCCGCGGTATGGCGCGCCCGCTGCACGCATTCGCGGATGCCCGGGATGGACTCGACGCGTTCGCCGTCGCCCAGGGTCCACCATTTGTCGGTGATGCCGTAGAGCTCGGCATCGGTGGTCTTGCTGAAAATGCCCTGGGCTTCGACGGCGGCAAGGTAGTAGGTGGCGATCTCCACGCCCCACTGGTCGCATTGCTCCTGCTGCAGGCGCGTGAGATCGCCGCTGTAGCCGTGCCAGCGCAGGTGCTTGCGCCGGTGCGCCGTGACCAGCCCTTGCGCGAAGCCGAGCGCGAAGGCGCCGAACACGGCGTGAAAGAGCGGATGCGCGGTGCGCTGGGTCTGCTCGCCCGCGACGGCCACGGCATGCCGCATCGCGGCATGCAGATCGATGAGCTGCTTGAAGGCGAAAGGCACCTCGGCCACCCAGGCGAAGCTCTCCTCGGTCCGGTAGAGGTAGAACAGCTTCTCGTCGATCGCCTCGCGCAGATCGACGTCGTTGCGGCGCTGGCCGGCGAGCACGTAGTCGGGCTCCTGCAGCGCCGAATCGGTCGAAGACCGCAGACGAAGACCGAGAGTAGAGACCAGGGAACCGCTCACAGGAGCCGCGACACCGGTAAGGTTGGTCGGAACACGATACCCGAGCCGCTGCGCGACCGCAGCGAAGCGCGTCACATGCGCGCGCATTTGGGGGCTGCGGTCCGGTCGTGCCGCGGAGACAGGCCGGACAGCCCGGCACGATTCTGGCTCCCCGTCGCTGATCAACAGTCGAAAGGTCGACAGGCGCGTGAACAAGGACTTGCCCGCCGCCCGGACCCTGCGGCGCGGGCGGAAGCAGCCGGGAGGAGGCGGGCCGCCCGGCGATGCGCGTGCCGCCTCCGCCCCCGCGGCGACTCTCTTCAACGATGCCAACTGCTGCGCGATCGCCCGCGCGCAGCGCGTGGCCCTGCTGGTGGACGGCGCGGCCTACTTCGACGCCTTCATGCGGGCCGCCGAACGCGCCCAGCGCTCGATCCTCATTCTGTCCTGGGATTTCGACAGCCGCACCCGCCTGCATTACGACCCGCACAGCCGGCGGCCCAGCCGCCTGGGGGACTTTCTCAACGAGCTGGCGCGCCGGCGCCGCAAGCTGCACATCCGCATCCTGGATTGGGACTACCCCATGGTGTTCGGCACCGAGCGCGAGTTCTCGCCCATCTACGGCCTCGCCTGGGCCCCGCACCGGCGCGTGCACGTGCATTTCGACGACACCCATCCGCTGGCCGGCTCGCACCACCAGAAGGTCGTGGTCATCGACGACAAAGTGGCCTTCGTCGGCGGCCTGGATCTGACCTGCCGCCGCTGGGACACGCCGGAGCACCTGCCGGACGATCCGCGGCGCGTCGCCGACCACAAACCCTACCCGCCGTTCCACGACCTGATGATGATGGTCGACGGCGAAGCGGCGCAGGCGCTGGGAGAGATCGCGCGCGAGCGCTGGTTGCGCGCCACGAAAGAGAGACTGCGACCGGTCACGGTTGCCGGCGATCCCTGGCCGCCGGAAATCGCGCCGCAGCTCAGCGACGTGCGTGTCGGCCTGGCATGCACCTCGCCGCCGAGCGACGGTCGCGACGCCGTCCGCCAGGTGGAGCGGCTCTACCTGGACATGATCGCCCGCGCGCAGCGCTACATCTACATCGAAAACCAGTATTTCACGTCGCACGCCATCGGCGAGGCGCTCGCCGCGCGGCTGCGCGAAGGCCGCGGACCGGAGATCATGCTCGTCACCCGCCTGCTCAGTCACGGCTGGCTGGAGGAGATGACGATGCACGTGCTGCGCACGCGGCTGATCCGCGAGCTCCGCGCCGCGGACAGGCACGGGCGCTTCCGCGCCTATTACCCGCACGTGGAAGGACTGGAGGCCGGCACCTGCATCGACATGCACTCGAAGCTGATGATCGTGGACGACGAATGGCTGCGCATCGGCTCCTCCAATCTGAGCAACCGCTCCATGGGCGTGGACAGCGAGTGCGACGCGGTGATCGAAGCCGAAGGCCGGGCCGAAGTGCGCACGGTCATCCGCGGTTTTCGCGACGCGCTGCTCGCCGAACACCTCGGCACGAGCCCCGACGATGTCGCGCGTACGATCGAAGCACGCGGCTCGATGGCCGCCGCCATCGACGCCCTGGGCTCGGAACGGCGCCGCCTGAAACCGCTGGAAGAGAAACTGCCGGAGTGGTCGGATACCGTGATGGACATGGCGGCCATCGCCGACATGGAGAAACCGGTCTCGCTCGAGAGCCTGATCGACCAGTTCTCGCCGGACGTGGAGGCCATTCCGCGCCTCAGTTGGATCAGGCTCGGCGCCGCGGCCGTCGCGATCGCGGCGCTGGCATTGGTCTGGCGCCATACGCCGCTTGCCGAGGTCTTCACAGCCGAGAACATCACCGCCTGGGCACAGGACTTCGCCGGGCGCTGGTGGGCGCCGCTGGTGATCCTGTTCGCCTATACGCCCGGCAGCGTCGTGATGTTCCCCCGTCCGCTCATCACGCTCGCCGCCGTCGTCGCCTTCGGTCCCTGGCTGGGTTTCATCTACTCGATGGGCGGCATCCTCATCGCGGCCGTCGCCGCGTACTTCGCCGGCAGGAAGATGAACCGCGACACGGTGCGACGCGTGGCCGGCGAACGCCTGAACCGCCTGATGAACATCCTGCGCATGCGCGGTCTGCTCGCCATGACGGCGCTGCGGCTCGTGCCGCTCGCGCCCTTCGCGGTGGAAAGCCTGCTGGCGGGCGCCATCCGCATCCGGCTGTTCGACTTCACAGTGGGCACTTTCCTCGGCATGCTGCCCGGCGTGCTGGCCGCCACCGTGTTCGGCGACCAGCTCGAAGCGGCGCTCACCGATCCTGCGCAAGTGAACTACCCGCTGCTCGCCGCCGTCGTGGTGCTGCTCGCCGGCGCTTCCTTCTTCGTCCGGCGCTGGTTCCTGAAAATCGAGCGCCAGCAGATCAGCGCCGCGCACAACAGGCGGATCAAAGCCCAGGGCGCGTGACTTTTCGGGCATGCGGGCCAATAACGTTTGCGCCTGGACGTCGCCGTGTCTGCTGCTATCATGTGCCTGAGGATGAGTAAAAGCAGCATAAATGCAGCGACTGCCGTTGCCGCAGTACCTGGACCTTATTCGGGGGGCCAAGTACTCGCGCGAGATACCCATGGCGAAAAGGTCATTCGAACGAGTGACGGCCTCTTCGTGAAGCTCTTCCGCCACAAGCGGCTCTTTTCGTCTTCCCGCCTGTTTCCTTACGCCAAGCGTTTTGCCAGCAATGCCAGGATGCTGGCTCGACTCGGGATTCCCACCGTCGAAGTCGAGAACGTCTTTTCCGTGCCCGGTATCCGACGCGATATCGCGCTGTACCGGCCTTTAAAGGGCAAAACGCTGCGGGATTTGGCAAGGGAGACGCCCGAGGCCATGCCCTATGTGCTTCCCAGGCTGGCCCGGTGTTTGGCTCTGCTGCACGAGCGAGGGATTCTCTTTCGTTCGATTCACTTCGGTAACGTCATCGTCACGCCGGAAGGCGTCGGCCTCATCGATCTGGCAGATATCCGCCGGCGTCCGTTCGGATCGCTGAGCATCGGACAGCGGCTTCGCAATTCCGGCCATATGCTTCGTTATGCCAAGGATCGGCAAATCCTGCTCGACTACGGCATCGACCGCTTCCTCCAGCACTACGCCGCCGCGGCAAGCGTCTCACCCGCCCAATTGGCGCGATTGGCAAAGCCGCTTCAGAATCTGGCGGAACACAGCGGCGCTTGAAGAGCCTTCCGGCTTTATTCGTCGACAGCGTATTCGTACAGGTAATCCGGGAACGGATATTCGGGCGGCGCGAATCCCCGCGTCAGCTTCCTGAACACCCGCAGCAAAGGATTCGAGGGCATCCGCTTCGCGAGATGGTAAGCACGCAGTTCGAGGCCGGCCCGCCGGCCGAGCTCAAGCGCCATCGACGGCGTAATCCAGGCCACGTGGTCCAGGTTGTTGACCATGGTACCGTCGCGCTTGAACTGCCGGAAGAACTTGCGCGAGAAAGGATTGGGCGTCGTCACCAGAATGACCCCGCCCGGGGACAAATGCCGCGCGGCGAACTTCAACAGGCGGCAAGGGTTGTCCACGTGTTCGATGACGTCGCCGATGAAGACGACGTCGAAGCGTTCGCCCAGATCCTCGTCCGAGGTCGCGTCCGCCACGCGCACGTTGTACCCGTCGGCCTTCAGCTTGGCGATCTCCTCTCTCAGGATGTCCAGACCGAGACAATACGCGGCGCGTTTCACGATTCTTCCGTGACGCCACCCTTCCTCGGCAACGTAGTCCAGGGTGTGCGAAACGATGCCGATATCGAGGACCCGTTTCCCGGCTACGCGTTCCAGGACGTAGTCGACGAGGTCGCGATCCGTATAGATGTGCCGGCGTGCGAGCAGCGCCTGCCTGACGCGTTCGCGGGCTTCGCGGTTGTTCGGGTCATTCGTCTGTTTGGTCCAGTCCAACATGTGTTCATCCCGACAAGGGGTGGGCTTCCAGCCAAGCCAGCAGAACGATGAAAGTGTAGGCGAGCCGCGCCGAACCCCGCCCATCAAGCGCCGCCCGCCAGGCGGCCCGCACCGCTTCCGCGTCCAGATAAGGAGCCAGCGCTTCGGTCCGGCTCAGCCAGTCTTCGCAGCGCTCGCGCCACGGCCCGGCGAAATAGTCGGTCAATGGTACGGAGAAGCCGTGCTTCGGACGATCCCATACCGACCGGGGCAGATGCCGCATCGCCAGCGCGCGCAACAGCCGCTTGCCCTGTCCGTCGTAATGCGCCGAGGCGGGCAGCTCCAGCACCGCGTCGAGCACTTCATTGCCCAGCATCGGCACCCGCACTTCCAGCCCCCACGCCATACTGGCCCGGTCGGTCTTGACCAGGCAGTTTTCGCTCAGGTACGTCCAGAGATCGGCCCGCATCAATGCGGACGCATCGTAGCGGTCGCCGTACTCGGCGATCAAGCTGCGCCAGCGTTCGAGCGTTGCCTCGATGCGCGCCGCTTCCCTCGCGGGCGGGAGCAGGTAGCGCGCCATACTCTTCCTGGAGACCGGATAAGGCCCCAGCTCGACGCGGCGGTAGAACAACAGGTCGCGCCCCCACAACGTCCGGCGAAGCAACGACTCAGGAAGCCATCCGGATTCGACGGCATGGCGCAGGGCCGGCTGCCACCAACGCCGGGGATACTTCGATTCCTCGTCGAAGAAGCGCTCGTATCCGCCGAACAGCTCGTCGCCGCCGTCACCGCTGATCGCCACCGTTACGTGCTGTCGGGTCAAGCGTGCGAGCGCGTATGTCGGCACATAGGCCGGATCGGCCAGCGGCTGATCGAGGCTTCGGATGCTGGACGTAAAGGTCTCGCCGTCGATGTCCGGCGCGTCGAACACGTGATGCTCCGCCCCATAGCGCGCCGCGACTTCGCTCGCGTAGGCCGACTCGTCGAAGCGGGCCTGGCTGAAGCGCACGCTGAAGGTTTTGAGCGGCTCGGCCCCGGCCTGCGCCATGTAATGCACCATCAGGCTCGAATCGATGCCCCCCGACAGAAAGGCACCGAGCGGGACGTCGGCCACCAACTGCCGCCGGACCGAGGCGCGCAGCGCCTGGTCGACGCGCTCGACCAATTCCTCATGGTCCGTGCTTGCGGCGGAAGGCCCCGGGATGCGCCAATAGCTTTCGACGACGGTGCCGCCGTTCTCCACGTCGTACTCGAGGAAGTGGGCAGGCGGAAGCTGTCTGACGTCACGCAGGAACGTGTGCGGAGCAAAAGGCGTCTGCGCGGCCAGATAATCGCGCAGCGCCTCGTAGTCGATGCGTCGCGGAAATCCGTCGAGCGACAGAAAGGGCGCAATGGTCGAAGCAAACGCGAAACCGCGATACTGCGAATAGACGAAAGGCTTGATGCCCAGCCGGTCGCGCGCGGCGAAGAGCTTGCGCCGATGCCTGTCCCACACCGCAAAGGCGAACATGCCGTCGAGCCGGGACAGCAGCGCGCGCCCCCATTCGGCATAGCCGTGCAGCAGCACCTCGGTATCGGATTGGGTGACGAAGCGGTAGCCCTGTCGTTCCAGTTCGCGCCGCAGTTCGCGATAGTTGTAGATCTCGCCGTTGAACACCACGACCAGGCGGCCGTCGGGAGAGCGCATCGGTTGTTCGCCGGTCACCAGGTCGATGACGGCCAACCGGGTGTGGCCGAGCACCACATGGTCGTCGGCCCAGATGTGCCGCGCATCTGGTCCGCGCGATCCCAGTGCACCCAGCGCACCTTCCGCCTGTTCCCGCCAGGGGCTTTGCACCAGACCGAAAATGCCGCACATGGCTACACCATCCCGCCGTCGCCGGCCGTCGCGAGGCGCTCGTAGGCTTGGGCGACGCTCGCCGCGTGAAAGGCGCTCAGATCCACGTTTTCGATGGCCGGGCGTCTCTGCAATGCGCTCTCGATCGCTTCAGCGAGAGCGGTCGCATCATTCATGGGCACCAGACACTCGGGACATGCACCACCCAGAATCTCGCGCGGGCCCGACGGGCAGTCCGTGCTCACCACGGGCGTGTGCAGTGCCGCGGCCTCCAGGATGACGTTCGGCATGCCTTCGTGATCCGAGCTCAGGACCAGCAATTGCGCCCGCGCGATCCACGGGTAGGGGTTCGGCTGGAATCCCGCAATCAGGACGCGGTCGTTCAGGCCGCGCTCCGCGATCATCGCCTGCAGCGCCGGCTCGGGTTGCGTCAACAGCACCAATATCATGTCCGCGCGCACGCGTTGCCATGCATCGAGCAGGAGATCGTGCCGCTTCTGCCCCGCAAAGCGGCCCACATGGATGACATAAGGGCGGTCCGGAATCTCCGGCTGCGGCGCTTGCGCCAGTTCCCGCAACGCGTCTACATCCAGCGGGTTGTAAATGCGCACAATTTGCGTGCGGTCGAGTCCGAGCCCCTCCCGTAGATCCCGGGCGACTCCGTCCGATACCGCCACGAGCTTCGCGCCGTCGTACAAGCGACGGTAGCGTTCTCGGCGGCGGCGGGCCTTCTCCGCCGGCAGGCGCCGCAATTCCGCCGACAAGGTGTTCGCGATGCGATGCCACAGGCGCGGCAAGCCCGCCAGCGCAGCCACCTCGTCCGCGAAGGGCAGCGTCGAAATGATGAGGTCGAACGCACCGTCGCGCTCCAGGCGCCGGACGAGGCGACGCAAGCGCCATGCGGCGACCCGTTTTCCGATGAAGCCTTTGCGACAAGGCTGCCCGGGTGCGGTCAGGCCGTGAACCGTCAACGCCGGATCGACCGCGTGATCGACGAGGTGCTCCAGCAGGATGACGTGCACCTCATGTTCCCGCGCGGACAGCAGGCTGGCGATGCGGAGGAACACTTTTTCCGCTCCCCCGCCGCGCAGATTCGATGTGACGAGGGCGATCTTCACCGCTCGGCAGACCTCAACCGGCGGCGCAAGCGGGCACCGAGGCGGTCCAGCATGCCGCGCAACGTCGCGCGCCTGAGCAACGACGTATAGCGTTGCGCCGGGTTGTACGGCACGCACGCGACCGTCGGACCGTAGCTGCGTCCCGGCTCCCTGTCTTCGCGCGCGACATCCGGATCGAGCGCGCGGCAAGCTGCGTCGAGAAAGGCATAGCGCTCGACGAATGCCGGCGCGTCGCTGTAGACCGTCTCGGGGACGTAGCGATCGAGGAACTTGCGCTCTTCGGTTCCCAGGCCGCAATCGTGAATGAAAACCGCCCTCGGCCGGCAGGATGCGAGCACCTTGAAAGCGAGCCGCAAGGCACGATAGCCCTTCGGTCCGTCGATCAACACGGCATCGCCTTCGCGCACGAGCTCGGGCAACATCCGCATTGCATCGCCGAACAGCAACTGCACGTTGCCGAACGGAGCGAGCCTTGCGGCGGCGACCGGCACATCCGGCGAATCCGGGTTGCGCTCGACACTGACGATCTCGCACTCCGGCAGGCACGTGGCGAGCAGATGGGTGCTCTGACCGCGGGCACGGCCCGATTCCACCACCCGTTCGGGCCGCTCGGGGCCCAGCGCGGCACACAGGAAGAGTATTTCGCTGAACAGAACGCCCTTGTGCTCGTAAGGAATGTCTGCCACGGCTCGTGCGTAGTCGTCGGCAATGGCAGCCGCCTGGGCGAGGATGTGTTCGATGGTGATCATGGCGTGGGCCGCACGGCGCACCTGGGAAATGCGGCGGATTATACAAGCGGACACCCGGCCGCCCGATCGATGCGCCGTGAAATGGCTGAGCCTATAATCGACGGCCACGCTTCATCCGCTTCCATGATTCGTATCGGTCTATTTGTCGTCTGGCTGCTTCGTCTGCTGCCGTTCCCGGTCCTCAAACAAGTTGGCAAGGGACTGGGCCTGGTCCTGTATGCGGCAGCGAAGGAACGCCGACGGATCGCCCGCATCAATCTCCGCCTCTGTTTTCCCGAACTCGACGAGCGTCAACGCGAACGTCTGGTGCGCGCCCATTTCAAGGCGGCAGGCCGGGGACTGCTCGAACGCGGCATCCTGTGGTGGTCGTCGGCCGACCGCATCCGCCGCCTGGTCCGGCTCGAAGGCAAAGAGCATTTCGAGGCCGTCCGTGACCGTCCGGTCATCCTGCTCGCGCCGCATTTCGTCGGCATGGACATGGGCGGCGTGCGGTTTTCGATCGACCACGATTGCGCATCCGTCTACGGTCCGCAACGCAACAAGGTGGCGAACCGCATGCTGCTGCGCGGCCGAACCCGGTTCGGCAACGCCCGGCTCATTTCCCGCAAGGAAGGCGTGCGCCCGATCATCGCGACGCTGCGGGAAGGATGGCCGCTCTATTACCTGCCGGACCAGGACTTCGGACCGCGCAACGCCATCTTCGCGCCGTTTTTCGGGATACCCGCCGCGACGCTCACCGCCTTGCCTCGGATCGCAAGAATCGCCGGAGCGGCGGTCGTCCCCTTCGTCACCCGCCAGACGGAAGACGGTTACGTCGCCCGCTTCTACCCCGCCTGGGAAGGCTATCCGAGCGGCGATATCGAGGCCGACACGGCCCGAATGAACGCGTTCATCGAAAGCCTCGTGCGCGAAATGCCCGAACAGTATTACTGGCTGCATCGGCGCTTCAAAACCCGTCCGCCCGGCGAACCCTCGCTCTATCGCTCATGACCAGCCAGGACAACTACAGCGGTGTGAAGCTGCCGTACCGGCTGACGGTCGACGGTCTCGACCTGGAATGTCATACGCTTCTACGGCATCTTCCCGAGCGGCGGATCGTTTGCGCCGGCACCTGGAACGGCCAGGAGGTCGTCGCAAAGATCTACCTGCCGCACCGCCGCGCCCGCTTCCACGCCTGGCGTGAGGAACGCGGCGTGCGCGCCATGCTCGAACGGGGAATCGTGACGCCCCGACTCCTGTATGCGGGACGAACCGCGACGGGCTTTGTCCTCCTGTTCGAACGCATCCCGAACGCGCAGTCCGCACGCGAGGTCTGGGCAACCGCCGATATGGCGTTGCGGGGACGGCTGCTCGAACAGATGGTGCAAGCCGTCGCCGCGCAACACGAGGCCGGACTGGTCCAGCACGATCTGCATCTCGGCAATTTCCTATGCGCCGAAGGCCGCGTGTATTGCATCGACGGCGACGGTATCCGAACCGCGCGCTGGCTCGGAAGGCGGCGCGCACTCGGCAATCTAGCGCTCCTGTTGGCACAGCTGCAACCGGAGAACGACGCGCTGTTCGACGGCGCCTACCGCTGCTACATCGAAGCGCGGGGATGGGAATCGAGCGATGCGCGGCAAAAGGCCTTCCTCGAGCGCGTGCGCACGCGGCGCACCGCCTGCATCGACGCCCATGTCGCAAGCAAGGTGTTTCGGGAATGCACCGCCTTCGCAGCGCAAAAGAGCGCCCGGCGCTTCACTGTCATCGACCGCCGGTATGACAGCCCCGCGCTGCGCGAGCTGCTTGACGATCTAGACCGGCACGTGGATGCGGGCAAACCGTTGAAGCGCGGCCGCACCAGCACCGTCTCCCTGATCGCGGCAAACGGCCTGCCGCTGGTGGCGAAGCGCTATAACATCAAATCGTTCTGGCACGGCATGTTGCGGGCCTTCCAGCCGACACGGGCCGCGATCTCCTGGCGCAACGGTCATCGCCTGGTGCTGTACGGCATCCCGACGCCGCAACCGGTCGCACTCGTGGAAAAGCGCTTCGGTCCGCTCCGGAACGTGTCCTACGTGCTGACCGAGTACGTCGAAGGCGAGAACGCCTATGCCTTCTTCGATCGTTGCACGCCCGAGGAAGCCTCGAGCGTTGTCGAGAAGATCGTGCGGATCCTGAAGCAGCTCCGGTCCCTTCGGCTGGGCCACGGCGATTTGAAAGCCACGAACCTCCTGGTCGGCACAGACGCTGTCTATCTCACCGATCTCGATGCGATGCGGCAGTACCGGACCGAACGTTCGGCCGAATCCGCGCATCAGGCGGACCTGGATCGCTTCATGCAGAACTGGAACGACAAGCCGGCGGTCGATGCGCTGTTTCGGCGGTTGCTGAACTGATCATCGCGCGAGATCCGATTGCCGCCCGGCAGCCTTCGCTGTGTGTGCGTTCAGGATATCGGCTGCTTTGAAAATCCGCACGCGATCGTTTCTCTCGTTGCGGAACTCCCGCAGCGGCACAATACCGCTCAGGTTTTCCGGTTCTTTCCCATCCCGGCCGAGCAGGATTACGACATAGTCGTAGTTCTGCAACGCCGCGTCCGAGGCGACGACCTCTTCGACGGGAGGCTGCGTGCGCTTCCATTCGTCGCCCCGTTTCGCGGCGTAGTAACCGACGATCGTGCTCTCGCTATAGATGCGCGCATCGGCAGGCGTCTGGGTGCGCAGCCATTGGCCGGCTTCCTTCAAATACGCCTTGGAAACGCCGAACGAAAAGAGGCTGTCGACAACCATGAACAGAAAGAGCGCGACCGCCGCGACGAAAGGCCAGTTGCGCGCGGGACGGTTTCCCCTCCACTGCTTCCAGCGGTCGTAGGCGCGGCTCAGACCGAACGGCACCATCAGTGCAAGGGTCAGGCCGAGCGTCATCACATACCGTCCCGTGAGGAAGAACTGCACGACCACGAACGCCAGCAAGATGCCGAAGTTCAACACCACGGCGAGCCAGAACGCCTGGGTCTGCCGATGGGGATAAGCCGAAGGCCGGGCACCGAATGCCAACCCTGCAATGCCAAGCGCGCCGACGCTCTTGACGGTATGCGTGAGCAGGATGAGCAACAGGATCGTAAAGACCGCGGGCAAGGCAAAGCCCGTCGAATACTTGGGCAGTACGATTTGCCCGAGGCTTGCCGCTTTCTCTCCCAGACCGGCGCTGATCTGCGAGCGCAGGAGCTCGATCCACATGAGCGGCTCGTTCAAGCGCCCCGGAAAAGCCTGCATCCCTTCGATACGAAGCCAGACAAGAGTGATCGCCGCCGCTACGGCCAGGCCGAGATTCAACTGCAGGAAGCGCACGATCCGCTGACACCAGGGACTCGGGCGGTCGAAAAAGGCGACCAGCGGCATCCCGACCAGGAAAACGAGGCCTTCGAGCCTGAACAGCGTCGCGACAATCATCGACGCCCCCCAACCCGCCGCAGCGCCCCAACCGGGATTGCGCTGGAATTTGAAGATCGCCAGCAGGGCGAGCATGTAGAACGGCCAGAAGCCGATGTCCCGTATCACGAACCCGCGATAGTTGTTGACGGACGGCAACGCGAGAAAGAACGCCAGCGCGATGAGAAGGTCGCGACGCGAACCCCCGAGCGCCTCGATGCACGCCACATAAGCCCATGCCAGGAGCGCATAGAAGGCTGTGTTGAGGATGTACGCCGCGATATCGAATCCCGCGCCGGTCGCCTTCTGGACGACGGCGATGAGGATGGAGTAGAGCGGCCAGGGGTAGATTTCCGCCGCTTCCTGCCAACGGCCTTCGGCGAACGCTTCGGCGCTCTTGATGTAGAGCACGCCGTCGTCGTTGAGCACGTTGTCCATGCACAACAGCCATACGGATAGCGCGACGCTCGCCAGGGCGGCCGTGATTTCCAATCCTCTTGTTCGCGTTGTTGTCATCGCCTTGAGCATCTGCGGTCCCGCAGCCGTAATTTGGCGCCGACCTAGAGTCGGTGCGCTTTGCCGTAAAGGCGCTCTCCCCGCCTGACGACTCGTGTCCAGAACGACGATTCTTCGGCGAGCACGGCGCGCAACGGGCGTTGGCGGTATGCCTTCAGGAACCTCAGCCGGTCACGGTGCGTGAGGCCGATGTCGAGGCTGGAAAAATAGAGCCCGCCGAGATCCTTGATCAACCATCGCCGCGGGACGGTCTTGCGCAATTGCGCACGATGCAGATCCATCAGATACAAGCGATCCTCGCGTCCGTCCCGGTAGCGGCGGAAATGGCAGATGTAGAAGTCGCGGTGGTTGACGCCGCCTTGGTGCAGCCGCCTAGCAATTTCGGCAACCTGCGCGATCAATTGCCACTTGAAGCGCGGCGCAGGAGGCGCGTGCTTCCAGTTCTCGGTAAGTTGTTCCAGGGTGAGGGTGTCGCCCAGATCCTCGGTGACAACGAAGGATTCGATGCGCGCCGGATTGCCGCCGCGCGCGCCGTAGCCGACCACACGCGGCACGGCGATGCCCAGTTCGCCGGCGCGCTCGATGGCGCGCACTTCGTTCAGCGCGCTGAGCACCGGCAGCTTGAGGGTAACGAGGTTCTTGAGGATCTCCGTCCACCCGACGCCGAAATGCGCCTTGATGAAGTAGCGTCTGCCGCCGCATTCGATACGCGAGGTGCGCCGCGTCGCGACCTGTCGGATCACCTCGCCCTGCAGGTTGAGGACGTCGTCGAAGCCGTCCCGCCCGCCGAGGCGCGCGCGAAAATCGGGCGCGAGGTAGAAGACGTTCATGCGCGGACCGCCTGTTTCGCACGGGCGCGCGCTTCGATGACGTCGACGGCGGCTTGCGCGCGGTCCGGCGCCGAGAAATTCCTCATGTATGCGATGCCGCTGCGGCTCCATTCCGGCCGCCGCGTCTCGTCCAGCATCTCGGCCAACAGCGCATCCAGCCGCGCCTGGCTGAAGGGAGACTCCACCACCATGCCGCCGCCGGAAGCGACGACGTGATTGGCCCAGCCGCAGGCGTCGGTGGTGAGCACGGGCAGACCGGCCGACAGCGCTTCGAGCAGCACGTTGCCGGTGTTTTCATGATAGGCCGGATGCAGCAGCACGTCACCGGCGAGCAGGTGCTTCGGCACGTCGTCGCGGCCGCCAGCGAACACCACGCGGTCGCCGATACCCAGCCGACGCGCAAGCGACCGGTAGCGCTGCGGCTGGTCCTGCCCGATGACGAGCAGCCGTGCGCGTTCGCGAAGCGACGACGGCAGCGCGGCCACCGCACGGACGGCACGGTCCAGACCTTTGGCGCGGAAGCCGGAACCGACGAAGAGAATCAGCTTCTCCCGCGGATCGATCCCCAGCTCGCGCCGCGCCGCCGCGCGCGCGCCTTCGTAATCGTCCGGCGCCATCGCCGCGCGATTGATCACCGGCGGCAGCAGATGGAAGCGCTCGGCCTGCGTGCCGTAATGCTGCATGTATTTGCGCTGTTCGTTCTCGGCGAGTACCAGGATATGGGTCGGCGCCGACGTGTCGAACACCGCGCGTTCGAAGGCGACGGAATGGCGGTACCGCGGCGTCAGCCGGTAGAGCCAGCTTCGTTCCTCCAGGCTGCGCGCCTTGTAGCAGGCGTCAGCGGCATAGTAGACGTCAAGCCCGGGCATTTTGTTGAAGCCGACGACCACGTCATAGCGCGCTTGCGCCAGCCGCGGCGCAAGCGCGCGATAGAACGCCCGGTTGTGTGCGTGATTGCTCCAGCCGCGCGCGGGCAGGACGGTCAGACGCGCGCCTTCAGGCACCGGCCCTTCCCAGAGCTGCGCATAAAGATCCAGTGAATGCCCGCGCGCGAGCCACGCTTCGGCGATACGCAGCAGGTTGCGCGGCATGCCGCCGTAACGAATGTGGTTGAAGACGCAGAAGGCCGCTCTCATGACCGTCGGACCGGGACCGGCCTGTAGCTCGGTCGAAGGTGCATACGATAACAGCGCGCGCAAGCCGGCGGCGCCGGAGCAAATTGTCGCCGCGCAAAAAACAAAGGGGCCAGCCCATGCCAACCCCTTCGCGAATCTTCTGGTAGGGCGTGTAGGATTCGAACCTACGACCAACGGATTAAAAGTCCGCTGCTCTACCAACTGAGCTAACGCCCCGAAAGACGAGGGATTTTAATTGGCCGGCACCGTCCGGTCAACGTTTGCGCGTTCGATCGCATCACGCTTCGCGCATCAGGCGCCAGTACTGGTACTTCATCGTGGCGGCGGCGCCCGCGACGATGGCGACAAACGTCAGGATCGAACCGAGCGCCAACGTCGAGAAGCCGCTGATGCCCTGACCGATCGTGCAGCCCAGCGCCGTGATGCCGCCGAAGCCCATGAGCACGCCGCCCAGCATGTGGTTGAGCATGTCGCCGGCGTCGCGGAAAGACTCCAGGCGGAAGCTGCGGCTTGCGAGCGCGTAGGCGAGCGAGCCGGCCACCACGCCGACGGCGCTCAGAATCCCGAAGGTGAGCACCTTCGACGTATCGGTCCAGAGCATCAGCCATTCCAGCAGATAGGCCTGCGGCCCGACGAAGGACAGCGATTCCATGCGCCCGGAGTTGGTCGCCACCCAGGCTTCCTGCAGCGACTCCGGATCCTCGGGCACATAACCGAGGACGCCCGTCACATACCACCCGCCGACGATTACCAGGCCGGTGACGATGCCGCCGAGCAGTACGTCCGCGGTCCGGCCGTCGCGATGCGCGAACACGAAGGCGAGCAGCGCCGCCGCGGCGGCGACTGCGGCGATCGGCGCGACGAAATCGCGTTCCAGTCCGAACCAGCCCGCGAGCAGCGAAGGCAGATCCTGATTCGTCGGCAACTGCACCGCCACGGCATCGAGGAAGTTGACGCGGAAGGCGCCGAACAGGCCGCGCAGGGTCATGTAGGCCGCGATCGCCATGAACACGACGACGATCAGCGATTTGAGGTTGCCGGTGCCGACGCGGATGAGCGTCTTGGACCCGCAGCCCGAGCCGAGCGTCATGCCGACGCCGAACAGGAAGCCGCCGACCAGATGCGACAGCCAGATGAAGTTCGGGGAGGTGTAGATCGAATTGCGCGTATCGATGAGGTCCAGGGCGTCGAGCGCGGCGGTGCCGAGGATCGCCACGGCGATGGCCAGCAGCCACATGCGCATGCGTGCCCAGCTGCCCATGTTGACGATGTCGGACACCGCGCCCATGGTGCAGAAGTGGGTCTTGTTGGCGACGAAGCCGAATACGAAGGCGAGCAGGAAGCCGCCCCATTGCACGTAGGGGACGAGCGTTGCGGGATCGATGTCGTTCATGACAGGCGCGTCAACGGCCGGAATGGGACAGGGGCGGAATTAAAACACGTAAGGCGTCGGATCCGGCACGCCGGCCGCCTCGAAACCGGCGCGGCGCAGCCGGCAGGCATCGCAGCGCCCGCAGGCCCGGCCGTCCTCGTCAGCCTGATAGCAGGAGACGGTGAGCGAGTAGTCCACCCCCAGTTCCGTTCCCCGGCGGATGATGTCGGCCTTGCTCAGGGCGATGATGGGTGCGTGGATGTGCAAACGCTGTCCCGTCACCCCCGCCTTCGTGGCCAGATTCGCCATCGCCTCGAAGGCGCGCACGTATTCGGGCCGGCAATCCGGATAGCCGGAATAATCGACGGCGTTGGCGCCGTAGAAGATGTGCTGCGCGCCCAGCACTTCGGCCCAGGCGAGTGCGAGCGAGAGCATGATCGTATTGCGCGCCGGAACGTAGGTGACCGGAATCTCGCCGGCCGCCGCGCCACCCACCGGCACCTCGATGCTGCGGTCGGTCAATGCCGAGCCGCCGAATGCGGACAGGTCCACCGCCACGCATTTGTGCTCGCGCGCACCGAGCGCCTTAGCCACCCGCTCGGCCGCCTTCAGCTCGGTGTTGTGCCGCTGGCCGTAATCGACGGACAGCGCATAGCAGGCGTAGCCCTCGGCGCGCGCGATCGCGAGCACGGTCGCCGAATCGAGACCGCCTGACAAAAGAACAACGGCTTTGGGCGCTTCGTTCACTGCGGGGTTGAAAGCACGAGCGTCGGCCGCGACGGGCTCAACGCTTGGCCAGCCGCTGCTTCGCCTGTTCGGCAGCGGGGCTGTTCGGATATTTGGAAATCAGGGTCTGCAAAGTCTTGCGCGATCCCGGCAGATCGCCCGATTCGGCCTGGCTGCTCGCCTTGTTGAGCAGCGCATCCGGCGCCTTGGGATGATCCGGCCAGGTCTGCACGACCTTGTCCTGCGCGGCGATCGCCGCCTTGTAGTCGCGCAAGGCGTAGTAGGCGTTGCCGATCCAATATTGCGCCGCCGGCGCGAGCTGGCTTTGCGGATAGGTGCTGAGGAAGGACTGCAAGGCCTGGATGGCAGCCCCGTAGTTGTTGGCCTTGAAATGGGCAAGGCCCGCTTCGTAGGCCTGCTGCTCCGCCGCGGCAGCCTGCGCGGCCTGATCGCGTTCGGCCTGCGCCTGCTCGAACTTCCGCAGGCGGTTGTCGAGATCGACGTAGAGATCCTTCTGGCGTTTGTCGAGCAGATCGATCCGGCTGTGCAGGACCTCGACCTGTCCGCGCAGCTCGGTGATTTCGCGCCGCAGTTCGTCGATGGCGTCGGCCAGCCGCAGCAGCGACTCGCTGCTGGCGGCCTGGTCGAGCCGGCGCTGCTGTTCGTCGACGCGGGCCCGCAGCTTGTTGACCGCCTTGCGGGCCTCGTCGTCCGAGAAAAGGGCGTGTGCCGCGGCGCTGTAGGCGACCAGCAGCGCGGCGCTCAGGATACGGTGATATTTCGCCATGTCCCGTTCCCTTTTCCCGGATTCAAATCAGCGATCAGTAGACCAGATCGCCGCGACGGTTCTCCGCGTAGCAGCTCTCAGTCTTCTCGGTGCAGCGCGGTTTCTCTTCGCCGTAGCTGATGGTCTCGATCTGGCTGGCGCTCGCGCCCAGCAGCGTCATGCGGCTCTTGATCGCGTCGGCACGGCGCTGACCGAGGCCGATGTTGTACTCGCGGCTGCCGCGCTCGTCCGCGTGCCCCTCGATGCGCACCTTGCGGTTAGGGTTGTCGCGCAGGTAGCGCGCATGCGCTTCGACCACGGGCGCGAATTCCGGCTTGATCGCGTCGCTGTCGAAATCGAAATACACGCTGCGCGCCTGCAGCTGCTTGTAGAGCGGATGGCTGGGATCGGTCAGCGGATCCCCGGCGACGCTGCGCTCTTGCACCGCACCCGTCGAGGGCCCAGTCGAAGGCGTCGCCCCTTCCTGCACCGGGGCGCCGCTGTCCGTGCTCGGCTGACTCGCGCACCCAGCAATCAACGCCGCCAACGCGGCAATGGCGAAGCTCTTTTTCATTCGTTTTTTCATTCGTTTCTCCTTAGTGTGACTTCCATCAATTCGTCGGGAAAGGACCCCAAGCAGGTTCGCGCACGTCGGCTGCCATCACCGACAAGCGCTGAGGACTCATGCGACCGTCGCTCGAGGTGATGGACAGCACGCCACGCCCCCCTACTTCGGTCGCATACAAAATCAGCTTGCCGTTGGGCGCGAAACTGGGCGACTCGTCCCGTTGCGTATCGGTCAGCACCTGCGATTGTCCACTTGCCAGGTCCATCACCGCAACCCGGAATTGACCCTCTTCACGCGTGACATAGGCCATCGTGCGCCCGTCCGGGCTGATCCGCGGGCTCACGTTGTAACTCCCCGAAAGTGTCACGCGCTCGACACGCCCTCCGGTCAGCGACATACGGTAGATCTGCGGCGACCCGCCGCGATCGGACGTGAAGTAAATCGTCTGGCCGTCCGGTGCGAAGAACGGCTCGGTATCGATGGCACGGGTATGGGTCAGACGCCGCAGTCCCGTACCGTCGGCATTGACCAGGAATATTTGGGTGCCACCTTCCTTGGACAAGGCCACTGCGAGCTGGCGACCGTCCGGCGACCAGGCCGGCGCACTGTTCGAACCGGGGAAACTCGCCACCGCCCTGCGCTGGCCGGTATGCAGGTTGTGGACGTAGACGACCGGCCGCTTGTTCTCGAAGGAGACGTAGGCAATCTGGGTACCGTCCGGCGACCAGGCCGGCGACAGGATCGGCTCCCGCGAGCTGAGCGCCGTCTGCGGATTCATGCCGTCGGCGTCGGCGATCTGAAGCTGGTAATTGGTCCCGGCCTTGACCACGTAGGCCAGACGGGTGCTGAACACGCCGCGGTCGCCCGTCAGCTTCTCGTAGATGTAATCGGCGATCCGGTGCGCCACCCGCCGGGCCTGGTCCGGCGTCACGTTGAAGCTCAGGCCGCCGAGCGAAGTCTGGCGGGGCGCGTCGTAGAGCCGGAAGCGCACTTCCACCCGGCCGCCCGCCTGCGGGTAGACGCCGCCCACGGCGATGGCATCGGCCGAGCGGGCGCGCCAGGCGCCCAGATCGACGGGACTGTCGTCGGACAGGGGCGGGTTCTGCGGCGGCACGTACAGGGTCCGGAACCGTCCGCTGCGCGTGAGGTCGGCTTCCACGACCTGGGTGATGGAGGTGGGCAGGGCGCTCTCGCCCACGAACGGCGCGATCGCGATGGGGATCTGGTTCGCCCCGCCGCCGGTGATCTCGATGTTGAGCTGGGCGTGGGCGGTACCGGCCCACAACAGCAGGCCGAACAGGAAGAGTCGTAGCGGTAAAGTCACGTCGTCGTAGACCGCGAAGTTGCGGCGCATTATATCGAGTCGTTTATCTAGCCAGAACAATGCCGTGTCGCCGCCAGGCGACGCTATTCCACCGGCCGGAACCTGAGATTCAGGCGCGGCTCGAAGAGTTCCCGCCGCTCGGGCAGGGGCAGCGGCGAGGACTTCCAGATCGCCCGCTCCACGGCGGCGTCATAACTGGGGACGCCGCTCGATTTCCTCAAGGTGACCGACACGACCTCGCCGGTCGGCAACTGCTGCACCTCGAACTGCGCCTCGGGGTTGCCCGGGATATCGGGCGGCAGCACGACGTTGCCGCGGATCTTGGCGCGGATCTTGTCCACATAGGCGGCGCGCGCCGTCGGGTCGCCCGGCGCCGGCGCACCGGTGACCGGGCCGCTGCTCGGCTTGGGCGGCGCCTCGACATTGCCCAATTCCGCCAGCATGCGCTTGCGTTCCGCTTCGGCGATCTCGCGCCGGTAGCGCTCTTCCGCCTCGCGTTTGCGGCGCGCCTCTTCTTCCGCCTTTCTCTTGCGCTCGGCCTCTTCCTTCTTCTTCCGTTCGGCCTCTTCCTTCGCCTTGCGCAGCCGCTCTTCCTCTTCCTTCTTCTTCCGTTCGGCCTCTTCCTTCGCCTTGCGCAGCCGCTCTTCCTCTTCCTTCTTCTTCAGCTCTTCCTGGCGCTTCTTCTCCTGCTCGAGCGCGATGTCCGGCTTCTTCGGCTCGGGCTTGGGTTCGGGTTTCGGCGGCTCCGGCTTCGGCTCGGGTTTGGGTTCCGGCTTGGGCTCGGGCTGCGGCGGTTCCGGCCGGGACGGCGGCTGCGGCTGCACCTTCGGCAGCTCGCTCCACAACTCCGCCACCATGGGTGTCGGATGCTCTGTCGTCCAGCGCACGCCGAAGAACAGGAACAGCGCGAGCAGCAGATGCACGCCCACGGCGAGCACGAGCGCGAGCTTGCGCCCCGGTTCCGGGCGACGATCCTGCAGGTCCATCAGCGGTCCGCCGGTTTCACCATGAGGCCGACACGCGCCACCTGCTGCCGTTGCAGCTCTTCCATCACCTTGAGCACGGCTTCGTAGCGCACATCCTTGTCGGCCGAAATCACCACTGCCCGTTCGGGCGATTGCGCCTGTTTGGTCTTCACGGCTTCGACGAGCCCGCGCATGTCGACATCGCGATCGGCCGGCTTGCCCTGCGTACGTTCGCGCAGCACCATCGAGCCGTCTCGCCTGACGATCACCTCCAGCGGCGCCTCGGGCACCTGCGCCGCCGACTTGCCCACGCTGGGCAGCTCCACCAGCGCCGGATTGAGCATCGGCGCCGTCACCATGAAGATGACGAGCAGCACCAGCATCACGTCGATGTACGGCACGACGTTGATCTGGTTCATCAGCTTGCGTTGTCTCATGGCGCTTCCTGTCGCGAGGCGTTCACCTCACTTCACCGTGCGTTGCGGCGCGCGGTAGCCGGGCGCCTGCGAGTGCTCCGGTCGCTGCAGCGGCCGGAGCGCCTGGCGCTGCAGGATGTTGGAGAACTCCTCCATGAAGCTTTCGAAATGGATCGAAAGCCGGTCGATGTCGTGCGAGAAGCGGTTGTAGGCCACCACCGCCGGAATCGCCGCGAACAGACCGATGGCCGTGGCGACCAGCGCTTCGGCGATGCCGGGCGCGACGGTCGCGAGCGTCGCGGAGGTCACGTTCGCCAGGCCGCGGAAGGCATGCATGATGCCCCATACCGTCCCGAGCAGACCCACGTAGGGGCTCACCGAGCCGACCGAGGCGAGGAACGCGAGATGCGATTCCAGATAATCGATCTCGCGCTGATAGGTCGCACGCATCGCACGGCGGGCGCTGTCGACCAGATCGCTCGAATCGACGTCCTGCGACTTGAGTTTCACGAAGTCGCGGAACCCCGCCTCGAAGATCCGCTCGAGCGAACCGGTGCGGTGTCGCGCGTTCACGGCGGCCTGATAGAGCGCGTTCAGATCGGGCCGGCTCCAGAACGTGCGCTCGAACTCCTCCGTCTGCTTGCGCGCGGTGCGGATCACGAACATCTTGCGGAAGATGTAGTACCAGGAAACCACCGACACGCCGAGCAGCAGGGCCATGATCGCCTGCACGACCCAGCTCGCGTTGAGGATGAGTTCCAGGATCGAAAGATCTTGTGTCACGTTCATATCCGGTTCGGCGCGAAGCCGCCTCGCATTATTGGGGTTGCACTTGCGCGCGCAGCCGCTCGGGGACGGGAATGGGTTTCAGCGTCCGCGGATGCACCGTGGCGATGCTGACCTGCGCGCTCACGAGCGTTTCCTCACCGCGCTTGATGAGCTGCTCGAAAATCAGCCGTGCGCGCCCCGCGTGACGCACCGCGACCGTGATCTGCAGGGAATCGTGCAGCCGCGCGGGCTTGTGATAGCGCATCTCCAGCGCATAGACCACGAACAGCACGCCGTCCTCGGCGCGTTGCAGCTCGGCGACGTTGTAGCCGAGCGACTGCAAAAATTCGGTGCGCGCCGCTTCCATGAAATGCAGGTAATTGCCATGGAAGACGATGCCGCCCGCATCGGTGTCGTGAAAGTACACCCGGACCGGCCAGACGAAGGGCCGGGGCCCCGCCTCATTCATCGTCGAACAACTCCCCGACTGCGCCGCCAGCGCGCGGCGCGTTGAAACCGAAATGGCGATAGGCGCTCGGCGTCGCCGTGCGTCCGCGCGGCGTGCGCTGCAGATAGCCTTGCTGGATCAGATAAGGTTCGAGGACATCCTCGATGGTGTCGCGTTCTTCGCCGATCGCCGCGGCGAGGTTGTCGATGCCGACCGGCCCGCCGCCGAATTTTTCGATCACGGCGAGCAGCAATTTGCGGTCCATGATGTCCAGGCCGCGCTTGTCCACATCCAGCATCGACAGCGCCGCATCGGCGATCTCCTGGGTGATGCGGCCCTGGCCCTTCACCTGGGCGTAGTCGCGCACGCGGCGCAACAATCTGTTGGCGATGCGCGGTGTCCCCCGGGAACGACGCGCGACTTCCATTGCGCCGCCCTCGTCCATCTCCACGTTGAGCAGCGCGGCAGAGCGCGTGACGATCTGCTTGATTTCCTCCGGCGTGTAGAACTCCAGCCGCGCGACGATGCCGAAGCGGTCGCGCAAGGGGTTGGTCAGCATGCCCGCGCGCGTGGTCGCGCCCACCAGCGTGAAAGGCGGCAGATCGAGCTTCACCGAGCGCGCCGCCGGCCCTTCGCCGATCATGATGTCGATCTGGTAGTCCTCGAGCGCGGGGTAGAGGATTTCCTCCACCACCGGCGACAGGCGATGGATCTCGTCGATGAACAGCACGTCGTTCGGCTCGAGATTGGTGAGCAGCGCGGCGAGATCGCCCGGGCGCTCCAGCACCGGCCCGGAGGTCTGGCGCAGGTTGACGCCCATCTCGCGCGCGATGATGTGCGCGAGCGTGGTCTTGCCCAGGCCGGGCGGGCCGAACAGCAGCACGTGGTCGAGCGCTTCCCCGCGGCTGCGCGCGGCCTGGATGAAAATCTGCAACTGGTTGCGGATCTTCTCCTGGCCGACGTAGTCGCTCAACTGCTTCGGCCGCAGCGCGCGTTCGAGCGCTTCCTCCTGCGAGCCGGCGGGCTCCGGCGAGATGAGCCGGTCTGTTTCGATCGCCATGGTCGCGGATTATGGCAGCATCGCGGGCGGGCCGCGACCTGCGTTCAGCTTTTCGAGAGCGCCTTGAGCGCCTGTTTGATGCCTTCGGAGACCGACAGTCCCTCGGGCAACTGCTTGACCGCGGCGAGCGCTTCGCGTTCGTTGTAGCCGAGCGCAAGCAGCGCGTGCAGGATGTCGCTCGACTCCGGTTGCGTGCGATTGACCGCAGCCGCGCCGCCGAGTTCGACGCCGAGCTTGTCCTTCAATTCAAGCAGCAGGCGTTCGGCGGTCTTCTTGCCGATGCCGGGGATCTTGGTGAGCCGCCCGGTCTCCTGCAGCGTCACGGCTTCGGCCAGGTCCGCCACCGACATGCCGGAGAGCACCGCCAGCGCGGTACGCGCGCCGATGCCGCTGATCTTCACGAGCTGGCGGAAGACCTTGCGTTCCGACTCGGTCAGGAAACCGAACAGCAGATGCGCATCCTCGCGCACCACCATGTGCGTGAGCAGCGTCACCCGTTCCCCGTTCTGGGGCAGGTTGTAGAAGGTGCTCATCGGCACCTCCAGCTCGTAGCCCACGCCGTGGCAGTCCACAAGGATCTGCGGCGGGTTCTTTTCCAGCAGGATGCCTTGTATGCGTCCGATCACGCCGTACCGCTCACACGAAGTTGCTGAAAATGGCCAGGCACAGCGCGAGGAAAGCGGCGCCGAAAGCGATGAGGCTCGTCCAGCGCGCCGCCTCGATGCGGCGGTGCAGCGTCTCGCGCAGCCCCGCCACTTCGGCGCGCTCCTTTTCCAGCGCCGCGATCTGTTCCTTGAGCTCGGCGATGAGCCGTTCATGCTCCGTCGCGCCCGCCTCCAGCGCCTTCACCGTCTGCTGCAACTGCTCGGCGAGCGCCTTGATCGCCTCGGCGTTGCGCTGCACCGCCTGCTGCAGTTCCGCGATCTGCTGGGCGGTAAGATCGGCCGCGTCCTTCGCGCCCTCCTTGTTCTTGGTGAAGGCCGGCAGCCGGTCGGCGACGATTTCCGCCACATAAGGCAGTCCCGCTTTCAGCAGACTGAGCCAAGCGCTCATGATCGTGCCCTCCGCTAAAGGGTCGTGCGCCGGCGCGCGCGGCCCTGGATGAGACGGCCGCCGCGTATGCGGCAGCCGCTGGTCGCCAGGGCGCCCAGCCCCTGTCCGCCGTGCGCGTGGCAGATGGCGCAGGCGAGCGCGTCGGCGGCGTCCGTACTGGGATGACCGGGGAGTTTCAGCAGACGCTTCACCATCTCCTGCACCTGCTCCTTGCGCGCATGGCCGGTGCCCACCACCGCCTGCTTCACCTGCAGGGCCGTGTACTCGCACACCGGCAACTGCGCCGCCACCGCCGCGCAGATCGCCGTCCCGCGCGCCTGGCCCAGCAGCAGCGTGGACTGGGGGTTGACGTTGACGAACACCTTTTCGATCGCCACTTGCGCCGGCCGGTAGGTGGCGATCACCTCGCCGAGCGAATCCAGGATGATCTTGAGGCGCTCGGGCAGGCTGTCGATCTCCGGCGTGCGGATGCAGCCGCTCGTCACGTAGGCGAGCCGGGTGCCGGTCTTGTCGATAATGCCGAAGCCGGTCACCCGCAGGCCGGGGTCGATGCCGAGGATGCGGAGCGCGCCCAAACTAATCCTGCAAGACCGCGGTGGTATAGACTTCCTGCACGTCGTCGAGCGCTTCCAGCGCGTCGAGCAGTTTCTGCATTTTCACCGCGTCCTCGCCCTTCAGCTCCACTTCGTTGAGCGGCTTGTGGGTGATCTCGGCGAACTCCGGTTTGAGGCCGGCCTGCTCCAGCGCCGCCTTGACCGCATGGAATTCGTTGGTCGGCGGCGTGATGACCTCGATGCTGCCGTCGTCGTTGGTGATGATGTCCTCGGCGCCGGCTTCCAGCGCGATCTCCATCACCTTGTCCTCGTCCGCACCGGGCGCCAGGACGAGCTGGCCGCAGTGCTTGAACAGGAAGGCGACCGAACCGTCGGTCCCCAGGTTGCCGCCGTGCTTGGAGAAAACGTGCCGCACGTCGGCCACCGTCCGGGTGCGGTTGTCGGTCAGGCAGTCCACCATCACCGCGGCGCCGCCGATGCCGTAGCCCTCGTAGCGCACTTCCTCGTACTGCGCCCCTTCCAGCTCGCCGGTGCCGCGCTTGATGGCGCGCTCGACGTTCTCCTTCGGCATATTGGCTTCCTGCGCCTTGTCCATCGCCAGGCGCAGGCGCGGGTTCATGGCCGGGTCTCCGCCGCCCAGGCGCGCAGCGACCGTGATCTCCTTGATGAGCCGGGTGAAGATCTTGCCCTTCTTGGCGTCAGCGGCCGCCTTCTTGTGCTTGATGTTGGCCCATTTGCTGTGTCCAGCCATAGTGCTCTCGCTGCTCAATGGTCACGAACCGGAGTTCGTGAATAATATGCGCGTACTTCGTAAGGGCCGATTTTACACCCCCCTTCATCACTCACCCGCCGGAGTCCGGATATGCCCGAACCGCTGATCGTCGCCAAAGCCGGCCCCACCGAACTCGCCCTGCTGCCCGGACTCGCCAACCGGCACGGCCTCATCGCCGGCGCCACCGGCACGGGCAAGACGGTCACGCTGCAGGTCTTCGCCGAAGCCTTCTCCCGCATCGGCGTGCCGGTGTTCCTGGCGGACGTCAAAGGCGATCTGTCCGGCCTGGCGGCACCGGGGCAGCCGACGCCCAAGCTCAGGCAGCGGCTGGAGGCCCTGCAACTGCCGGAACCGGTCTGGGAGGCCTGCCCGGTGACGTTCTGGGACGTGTACGGCGAGAAAGGCCACCCGGTCCGCACGACGGTGTCCGAACTCGGCCCGCTGCTCCTGGGCCGCATGCTGGACCTCAACGACACCCAGCAGGGCGTGCTGACGCTGGTCTTCAAGGTCGCGGACGATCACGGCCTGCTGCTGCTCGACCTCAAGGATCTTCGCGCCATGCTGCAGTACGTCGGCGACAACGCGAAGGCCATCAAGACCACCTACGGCAACGTCTCGGCGGCCTCCATCGGCGCCATCCAGCGCGGCCTGCTGGAGCTCGAGCACCAGGACGCGGAGCGCTTCTTCGGCGAGCCGGCGCTCGACATCAACGATTTCATCCAGACCGACAGGGGCCGCGGAGTGGTGAACATCCTCGCCGCCGACCGGCTGCTCAACGCGCCGAAGCTCTATTCCACCTTCCTGCTGTGGATGCTGTCCGAGCTGTTCGAGCAGCTTCCCGAAGTCGGCGACCTGGAAAAGCCGAAGCTGGTGTTCTTCTTCGACGAGGCGCACCTGCTCTTCAACGACGCGCCCAAGGCGCTGCTCGACAAGATCGAACAGGTGGTACGGCTGATCCGCTCCAAGGGCGTGGGCGTTTATTTCGTGACACAGAATCCGCTCGACATCCCGGACGCCATCCTCGGCCAGCTCGGCAACCGCGTGCAGCACGCCCTGCGCGCCTTCACGCCGCGCGACCAGAAGGCGGTACGGGCCGCGGCCCAGACCATGCGCCCCAACCCGGCTTTCGACGCCGAACAGGTCATCACCGAGCTGGGCGTGGGCGAGGCGCTGGTCTCGCTGCTCGACGAAAAAGGCCGGCCCAACGTGGTGGAGCGCGCCTACATCCTGCCGCCCGGCTCGCAGATCGGACCCATTTCCGACGAGGAACGCCGGCGCATCGTCCAGCGCTCGGTGCTGCACGGCCATTACGAGAAGAGCGTGGACCGCGAATCGGCCTACGAGATCCTCAAGGGCCGCGCCGAAGCGTCCACCGCTTCTGCCGAGACCGCGCCCGCGAAAACGCCCGAAGGCCGGCAACGCGGCTGGCTCGATGCGCTAGGCGATCTGCTGGGCGGCAGCACCGGCCCGCGCGGCGGCCGGCGCGAAGGCGCCATCGAAGCCGCCGCCAAGAGCGCGGCGCGCTCGATCGGCTCGCAAATCGGCCGCGAAATCACCCGCGGCGTGCTGGGTTCCATTTTCGGTAAACGGCGTTGAACGGCACTTCCGGCGTCGGCTACCGCACCGTCGGCCTGCTGCTCGCCCTCCTGGGCGTGCTGTCCTTCTCCATCCGTCCGGTGCTGGTGAAAGTGGCCTATGCCTATGCGCGCGACCCGGTGACGCTGCTCGCGCTGCGCATGGTGTTCTCGCTGCCCTTTTTCGCCGTCGCCGCCTGGTGGCTGGAACGCAACGGGCCGGCGACTCCGATTTCCACCCGCGACAAGTGGGCCATCGTGGGCCTGGGCATCATCGGCTACTACCTCGCGAGCTTCTTCGACTACCTCAGTCTGCAGTACATCACGGCGGGGCTTTCGCGGCTGATCCACTTCACCTACCCGACCGTGGTCGTGGTGCTCGGCATGTTCTTCCTGCACAAGACGCCGCGGGTGATGGAAGTGCTGGCGCTCATCCTCACCTACGCCGGCCTCGCGGTGATGCTGCTCAGCACCGTCGAAGGCCAGCACGAATTCCTCGCCCTCGGCGCGGCGATGTCCTTCGGCAGCGCGGTGAGCTATGCGGTGTACCTGTTCGTGGGCACGCAGGTCATCCAGCGCGTGGGCTCAATGCGCTTCGCCGCCTACGCGCTGCTGGTGTCGAGCTTCTGCTGCATCCTGCAGTTCTTCGTGCTGCGGCCGCTGGATGCGTTGCGCATTCCCGCCGAGGTGTACTGGATTTCCTTCGTGATCGCGACGGTGTCGACCGTGCTGCCCATTTTCGCCATCGCCGAAGCGTTGAAGCGGCTCGGCGCGAACACCGTGGCGATCATGGGCGCGCTCGGCCCGGTGAGCGCCATGGTGCTCGGCTATCTGGGACTGGAGGAGATCATGACCGGCAGGCAGATTTTCGGCGCGGCGCTGGTGGTATTGGGCGTGGTGCTGGTCACTCTGCGTCCGGCGCGCTAGCGAGCGCCGCCTTCAGCGCGGCGATCTCCGCCCGGACACTGTCGGGCCCCGGATACGTCCTGGCGGCGCGGCCGTACCAGTAGTGCGCGTTGGCGTAATCGCCCTCGAGGATGTGCACGATGCCGTGCGCCCAGGCGGCGAGCGGACCGTCGATCCGCTGCACGATGGCATGGGCAGCCTGCCAGTCGCCCGCTTCGAGGAACGCCAGCGCCCGATGCAGACTCATATTCATTTGCATCACATCGCGATCGAGTAAGGTTGGCAGTATAGATTCCGCTCTTCGAATCGCCCACCCGCGGAGAAGTTATGAACGCACCCGATTTCGCTTTTCCCTACCCGCTCAAGGACACCCGGCTCTACCGTACCCGCTGCTACATCGACGGCGAATGGCGCGACGCCGCCGACGGCCGCCGGCTGGAGGTGCGCAACCCCGCCACCGGCGAAATCATCGGCAGCGTGCCCAATATGGGCGCGGCCGAGACGCGCGCAGCGATCGAAGCCGCCAACGCCGCCTGGCCGGCCTGGCGCGCCAAGACAGCGAAGGAGCGCGCTGCCATTCTGCGCAAGTGGTACGAGCTGATGCTGGCGCATCTGGAAGACCTCGCCGTGCTGATGACGGCCGAGCAGGGCAAGCCGCTCGTCGAGGCGCGCGGCGAGATCCAGTACGCCGCCGCGTTCATCGAATGGTTCGCAGAGGAAGCCAAGCGCGTCTACGGCGAAACCATTCCCGCCACGCAGGGCAACCGCCGCATCGTGGTGCTGCGCCAGCCGGTGGGCGTGTGCGCCGCCATCACGCCCTGGAACTTCCCTTCCGCCATGATCACGCGCAAGGCCGCGCCGGCGCTCGCCGCCGGCTGCACCATGGTGGTGAAACCCGCGCCGCAGACGCCGTTCTCGGCGCTCGCGCTCGCGGAGCTGGCCGAACGGGCGGGTGTGCCCAAAGGCGTGTTCAGCGTCGTGACGGGCGACGCCCAGCCGATCGGCGAAGAGATGACCACCAACCCGCTGGTGCGCAAGTTCAGCTTCACCGGCTCCACCGCGACCGGGAAGATCCTGCTCAAGCAGTGCGCGAGCACGGTGAAGAAAACCTCCATGGAACTGGGCGGCAACGCCCCCTTCATCGTCTTCGACGATGCCGACCTGGACGCGGCGGCCGACGGCGCGCTTGCGTCCAAATACCGCAACGCCGGCCAGACCTGCGTGTGCGCCAACCGCATCTACGTGCAGTCGGGCGTGTACGAGGCCTTCGCCGAGAAACTGGCCGAACGCGTGCGCAGGCTGAAAGTCGGCAACGGCATGGAGGAAGGCACCAACATCGGCCCGCTCATCAACGAAGCCGCGCTCGCCAAGACCGAAGACCACATCGCCGATGCGCTCGCCAAAGGCGCGCGCGTGGTGTGCGGCGGCAAACGGCACGCGCTCGGCGGCCTGTTCTACGAGCCGACCGTGCTGGCGGACGTGAACAGCAGCATGAAGGTGACACGCGAGGAGACCTTCGGTCCGGTCGCGCCGCTCTACCGCTTCGACACCGAGGAAGACGTCATCCGTATGGCGAACGACACGGAATACGGCCTCGCGGCCTACTTCTACACCCGCGACCTCTCCCGCGCCTGGCGCGTGAGCGAAGCGCTGGAGTACGGCATGGTGGGCGTCAACGCCGGCCTGATCTCCAGCGAGGTCGCGCCCTTCGGCGGCGTGAAGGAATCCGGCCTCGGCCGCGAAGGCTCGCATCTCGGCATCGAGGAATATCTGGAAGTGAAGTACATCGGCATCAACATCTGACGAGGGAAGGCATGCAGATCGATCTGTCCGGCAAAACCGCAGTCGTCACCGGCTCCACCCTGGGTATCGGCTACGCGATCGCCAAAGGCCTGGCGCGCGCCGGCGCCACCGTCGTCGTCAACGGCCGCAAGCAGAGCGCCGTCGATGAAGCGATCGCCCGGCTGAAAAGCGAAGTCTCCGATGCACAGTTGCGCGGTGTCGCGGCCGATCTCGGCACCGCGCAAGGCTGCGCGCAACTGGTGCAGGCGGTACCCGCCTGCGACATCCTCGTCAACAACGTCGGCATCTTCGAGTTGAAGGATTTCTTCGAGACGCCGGACGAGGACTGGACGCGCTTCTTCGAGGTGAACGTCATGTCGGGCGTGCGCCTGTCGCGCGCCTATGCGCCCGGGATGGCGCAAAAGGGCTGGGGCCGGATCGTGTTCATCTCCTCGGAATCGGCGCTCAACATTCCCGCCGACATGATCCACTACGGCTTCACCAAGACGGCGAATCTTTCCGTGTCGCGCGGCCTCGCCAAGCGGCTTGCGGGCACGGGCGTCACGGTCAATGCCGTGCTCCCCGGTCCGACCCTGACCGAAGGCGTCGCGGCCATGCTGAAGAACGATGCCGAAAAGGCGGGAATTTCGATCGAGGAAGCGGGCAACGCCTTCGTGAAGGCGCATCGTGCCAGCTCCATCATCCAGCGCCTGGCCACGCCGGACGAGGTGGCGAACATGGTGGTCTATGTATGCTCGCCGCAGGCTTCGGCCACCACCGGCGCGGCGCTGCGCGTGGACGGCGGCGTGGTGGATACGCTCGCCTAGCGGCGCCTCGAGATTCGCGGCACGGCACGTTCAAAATTTCGCACCGTGTCGGTCAAAACATTGCGCTGGCTTGTGCGACTGCGATGCCCTTAATCTCGCGCCATCACCACCCGCGCGAAAGGAGCGTGAGATGAAGAAGGCACTGGGCGTCTACAGCGCCCCGCAGGCGCACTGGGTCGGCGACGGCTTTCCCGTGCGTTCGTTGTTCAGTTACCGGACGCACGGCGAACGTCTCAGCCCCTTTCTGCTGCTCGACTATGCCGGTCCGGCGGAATTTCCGCCCGCCGAGCGCCCGCGCGGCGTAGGCGCGCATCCGCATCGTGGCTTCGAAACCGTGACCATCGTCTATCAGGGCGAGGTCTCGCACCGCGACTCCACCGGCCAGGGCGGCACCATCGGCCCCGGCGACGTGCAATGGATGACGGCGGGCGCGGGCATCCTGCACGAAGAATTCCATTCGGCGCGCTTCACCTCCACCGGCGGTCCGCTGGAGATGGTGCAGTTGTGGGTCAACCTGCCGGCGCGGCACAAGATGACGCGCCCCGGCTATCAGGCCATCGTCGCGCAGGACATCCCGCAGCTTGCGCTGCCGGACGACGCGGGCAGCGTCCGCGTCATCGCCGGCGAATACGACGGCCGCAAAGGACCGGCGCGCACCTTCACGCCCATGAACGTGTGGGATGTACGGCTGAAACCGGGCGGCGTCGCGCGACTCGATCAGCCGGACGGCTGGAACACGGCGGTGGTCGTGCTGCACGGCACCGTGATGGTGAACGACGACAAGATCGTTCGCGAAGCGCAGATGGTCGTGCTCGACCGCGAAGGGACGGGCCTCACCATCGAAGCCAACAACGAAGCGGTGTTGTTGCTGCTTGCCGGCGAGCCGATCGACGAGCCGATCGTGGGCTACGGCCCCTTCGTGATGAACTCGCGGGAAGAAATCGAACAGGCGCTGCGGGATTTCCAGTCCGGGCGTTTCGGCGAGATCGCCGCGGCTTGATCGTTTCAGACGTTGCCCGGCCACAACTGCGGCGCCGGCAAGCGCAGCGTAGCGAGATAAGCGGTCAATGCTTCCGCGCCTTCCACGGGCGCGGTGAAATACACCGCGTCCTCCAACGGCCCATCGTTGCGCGGCGGCACTTCGCTCAACACCTGCGCGAGCCGCCGCGCGATGGCGGGCGAAGAATCCAGCCAATGCACCCCGGGCGGCGAGATCGCCTTGAAATCTTCCAGCAGCAATGGATAGTGCGTGCACCCGAGCACCACCGTATCCACCTGCGGCGCGCCGGGACCGAAGAGCGGCCGCAACAGCTCGCGCAGGTCGTCGCGGTTCACCGGAATTCCGCGCAGTTTTTCCTCCGCGATTTCCGCGAGCCGCGGCAGGCCGAGCGGAATAATCTTGCAGTCCGCCGCGAACTGCTCCTTCAGCCGCTGCACATAAGGCCGCGTCACCGTCGCCTCGGTAGCGAGCAGACCCACCACCCGCGAACGCGACACCTCCCCCGCCGTCTTGATCGGCGGCACCACGCCGACGATCGGCATATCGAATCTCGCGCGCAGCGCGTCGAGCACGACCGTGCTCGCGGTGTTGCAGGCGACTACGACTGCATCACAAGGAACAAAACTCAGACTACGTTCGACGAGAAAAACCAGCCGATCGGTCAGTTCGGCTTCGCTGCGTTTGCCGTAGGGGAACCAGGCGTTGTCGGCTACATACGCGATCGCCAACTCGGGTAATGTCGTTCGAACGGCCGACGCGACAGAAAGCCCCCCTACACCGGAATCGATGATCAGTGCGCGCTTCATGAACACCCGTTCGTTCGTAAGCGGCGACTATACCGTAGTGCGCGCTCCTGCGGCCTACTCTCCGCCCGGGGGCTGCAAATACCACGCAGGATCGAGCTAACGCTTCTCCTGTATGAAACGCCTGTGGCTCCTCCATCCGGTTGGCGTTCGAGGACCGCAGCCCCCCGGTCAGGCGAAGCCGCCGTTCGCACGCAGCACTTGCCCGTTGACCCAGGCGCCGTCCGGTCCGGCCAGGAAGGACACGACGTTCGCGATGTCCTCTGGCGTGCCGAGCCGTTCGAGCGGCGTCATTTTGGCGATCTGTTCGATCTGCGCTTCGCTCTTGCCGTGGAAGAACAGCTCGGTCGCCACCGGCCCGGGCGCGACGGCGTTCACCGTGATGTTGCGGCCGCGCAGCTCGTTGGCGAGCACGTGCACCAGCCCCTCCACGCCCGCCTTGGATGCGATGTAGGCGCCGTAAGCGGGGAAGGCTTTGGCGATCACGCTGGTGGAAAGCGCGATAATACGGCCGCCTTCGCGTACCCGTTTCGCCGCTTCGGCGAAGACGACATAGGTACCGCGCAGGTTGGTGCGGATCTGTCGGTCGAACCGGTCGAGGTCGCCTTCGGCGATGGGCGCGTTGTGCATGATGCCCGCGCTGTTCACCACCACATCGACGCCGCCGAAAGCGCGTTGCGCGGCACCGAACAGTGCGGCGACGTCTGCCGGTTCCGCCACGTCGCCGCGAACGGCGATCGCCCGGCCGCCCCGCTCTTCGATGCGCCGCACGACCGCCTCGGCCTTTTCGCTATCGCTCGCGCAGCTCACCGCCACGGCGAAACCGTCGCGCGCCAGACGCAGGGCGACGGCCTCGCCGATGCCGCGCGAGCCGCCGGTCACGATGGCCGCAGGTGAGTTTGCATTCATGATTGCCTCCGTCGTTCGGTTTGGAGGCATTGTTGTTT
>Ga0207747_1000066_pt1 | contig 111524 bp, 93 predicted proteins | sample HigsolmetaGSP11D_FD_184839 | JGI IMG/M metagenome (GOLD analysis project Ga0207747, IMG submission 184839) | High solid enriched microbial communities from the Joint BioEnergy Institute, USA - SP1-1-D (SPAdes) | ecosystem: Engineered > Bioreactor > SSF (Solid state fermentation) > Aerobic >... | reverse complement strand
TCACTAGAACATTTAGGAGTCTGTATATGATGGGAACCCGCGTGAAGAGAAGGTTTGTCGGCTTATTGCTGGCCGTTGCAGATCTTGTCGTGCTTTATGGCGGATATCTGATTGCGTTCCTGATCCTCTTCGGGCGTGACATTCCAGAGAGAAACTGGGAGGCATTCGTGCTTACTGCGCCTTGGATGGGACTAGCTGCGCTTATTATCTTCAATTTCTTCGACTTGTATGCCAACACCAACCGGCGAAGTTACGATAATTTCTTATATTCCATCCTGCTCAGTTCGGGGCTTCTGATGATCGTCTTGGTGGCGGTCAGCTTCTGGGTGCGCGGTTTTGCCATGCCGAGAAGCGTCATCTTGCTAGGAACGGTCATCGTTACGGTGCTGATCCTGCTGGTCCGTTCGATTGTATGGTACATGCAGCTCAAGATGAACGGGAAGAAGCAGGTGTTGATCGTTACCAGCAGTATGGAGAATGGAAAGAAGATAACGGAGAAAGTTTTCGAGCATGTCAAAGGATGGTTCGAGATCAGAGCCGTCGTAACGGCTGACAAGAAGGAAATGATTGCTGAGCATATCGCACATATCGATGTCGTCCTGATCACACCGGAATTGACCGGCGAGCAGAAAGCCGAGATCATGAGTTACTCTTCCCGTTATACGAAAGAAGTGTTGCTCGTTCCGGAGTTATATGAACTATTCCTGATGGGCGCGGAAGCACAGCAGATCGATGATATGCTCGTCTTCTCGGTGCTGCCGCCAAGTCTGAGCTCGGGGGAGAGGCTCGTCAAGCGGATCATGGATATCGTCATTTCTGCCATTCTGTTGTTGGTGCTCAGCCCGCTGATGGTAGCATTGTTGATCTTGATCCCCCTCACTTCCAAAGGGAGCCCAATTTATTCGCAAGTCCGCATTGGCAAAGACGGAAGACCCTATATGATCTACAAATTCCGTACGATGGTGAAAGATGCCGAGGAGATGACCGGACCGGTTCTGGCAGCAGAAGAGGACCCGCGCATCACCCGCCTGGGCAGATGGCTCAGGCCGCTCCGCATTGACGAGCTGCCGCAGTTGTACAATGTGCTGAAGGGCGACATGAGCCTGGTAGGTCCCCGCCCTGAACGGCCACATTTCATGAAGCGTTATAAGAATGAGTATCCTGACTATCTGTACCGGGTGGCGGTCAAGCCGGGCATTACCGGGCTGGCGCAAGTGAAGGCAAAGTACAGCACAACGGCGGAGGAGAAGCTTCGGTACGATCTGATGTATATCCGGAATTATACGTTATTGCTTGACGTGAAGCTGTTGTTCCAGACGCTGATAGTCGTTCTTCGCGGTGCGCAAGCTAAAGGTGTCAGACATTCGGACCATCCAGATCCGAACCTTGCCCAGCTCCATCGTGAGACAGAGAAGTTGGCTTCGAATCAGAATCATCTCACACAATAACGAAACGGAAGGCGGATCACAAGGGCATGAGTTACGTTCTGTTAGTCGTTCTCGGAGCATTGATGTTCTTCACCCCTTACTTCAGGGGATTGTTTTTTGATACTGATTTTTATTGGGTCTCGCTTGTGGTCATGGTATGTTTCCTGGCATGGGCGTTGTACGCTTATATCAAGAAAGAGACAATCACCGGCATCTATTGTTCCATCTTCTTCATCCCGATCATGTACGTGCTGGCATTCTTTACTGCGGAATCACCGGCATCCAACTTTGACAACCTATTCCGATGGCTGGCCTATGCCTGCTTCTTCGTTATGCTGGTCGAAATGCGCAAAGACGTGAAGGCGGGCAAATGGACTCCGTATATCTTCCAGGCGACGGGGCTTGCGCTCGCGCTTTTCTCTTTCCTGGGTTATCTCGGTTGGATCCCTTACAAGGACATCGTTTTATCCGACCGCTTAAGCGGGCCGTTCCAATATCCGAATACATTTGCAGCCGTGATGGGAGCCTATTGGTTGTATTCCTTGATGATGGCGATCCGGCATTCCGCCCCGCTCAGAGAGAGGGTCTTCTATAGCGCATCGCTTGTGCTGTTCGGGACGAACTTCCTTCTGGCCTTCTCCCGCGGTGCCCTGATCGTGCTTCCTGTTGCTTGGTTGATTGGTCTCATCCTGCTCAGATCGAAGAGTCAGTGGATGCTGATCCTGTATACCTTGATGTCTGGATTGTTGTCACTGCTGACAATGGTTCTGGCTGACGGCAGCGCATGGATCGCCTTGCTTATCCTGATCCTCTGTTCCGCTGTTCCGGCTGCGGTGACATACTGGCTCTCGAAGCGCGGTACGGAAGAGTCATTTAAGGTGAAGCTTCTTGAACAGCATGGCAGGTGGGCAACTCCAGTTGCCATCCTCGTGATTGGGGCGCTGCTGGTATTGGACCTGATGAATCAAGGACTGGTATACGGCGTCCTGCCGGATGCCCTGCAGAAACAGATCAGCTCGATCAATCTGGAAACCGGAAGTGTGCTGGGGCGCTTGGGCTTCTACGATGACGCCTTGCGCATCAGCCAGCATTATCCGCTTCTCGGAGCCGGTGGCGAAGGCTGGCGAATCCTCTACGTTCAATATCAGACCGAGCCTTACATGAGCAATGAGATTCACAATGGTTACCTGGAGGTGCTGCTGAATATCGGGATCATCGGCTCTGCGGTGTTCCTGATCGTATTTGCCCTCTTGATCGCAGCCATGTTCAAGGGACGCGCCAGACAGGATACGGCAGCGGGTCAAACGGCGATTACGGGGATGATTTCAGCGGCCGTCATGTTGTTCGTCCACGCGTTTTTTGATTTCAACTTCTCCTTCGGATCGTACTGGTTCATTATCCTCTGGATATTGGCGATGGCTGTGCCGGTTGAAGGCAAACTGTTTAATCTGAAGTTAAAGTTGGGCAATGATGCGCTGGCGAAGTACGCCGCGTTGGCAAGTAAGGTCGCGATCGTCCTGCTTGTTCTCGCCGGAATTTTCTTCAACACCCGGGCGTATGCGGCTGCTTCCAAAGCGAAGATCAACAACAGGATGACGGTCAATGAAGTGGTTGACCGCTTGGAATCGGCATTTGGAATGAATCCCTATAACGTCAATTATGGGTTGAATCTGGCGAGCCTATATGCCCAATGGTACGCCAATACCCAGGATGAGTCGATGAAGCAGAAGGCGATCGACATTGTGGACAAGGTTATCAAACTGGAGCCGAACAATTCCCGGGTACTGTATTCAGCAGGTGAAATCTATCTCCGGTTTATGGAATGGGATCAAGCGTTCGCTTACATGGATTTGGCCATTAGCAAAGAACCGTTTGAGGTTTCATTCTATGCCGCCACGATACCCCTGAAGCAACAGCTCGGCGCGCGTTATGCAGATGATGCGGACAAGAGCCGGGGGTATCTGGAATCGGCCATTGCGGACTATGAAAAGTACGAATCGTGGTACTCCACGTTCAAGGATCAGTATCTGCCGGATAAGCGCATCATCGAGTTGGATCGGCAAGCCCACCTGGCAGCAGCCAGGGCTTATGCACAGCTCGGTCAGACGGATCGGGCGCTTGCGGTTCTGGAGCCATATAGTCCGGTGCTGGATGAGGGGATCTTGGATGCGGAGAGCAATCAGGTGCTGGTTGATTCGTTTGAAATCATGTCTCTTGGTGAGGTGATCAGCCAATACAGTGACCGCACGATCATCGTGTCCGTTAGAGGCACTGCGGTACGAAGGCTGTCCGCGGAGACGATCAACACACTGAAGACAATGGGCTCATCCATCGATCAACTGGCAGAGAACGGTTCATACATTGCCGTTATTTCCAGAGGCAAGCTGCTTCAAGAGGAGATCAATAACAACGGAGACGTCACTCTGACGACTCAGAATGCCAATTCCAGAACGAATGAATTGTTCGGCACGCATGAGGTCAGCATCTACTCGGCAGGCAAGGATTATGGAGACAAGTCCTCCATCCTGATCGACGGTGTCGAATACTCGGATAACCATCGGGGCATGAATATCGCCGTATTCGATCAAGAGATGGCCCTGATCGGAACTATCTACTTCGATACGCATCAGTCTGAAGTTCGCGTTATGAAACAGTGAAATATCGCAAGCACGGATTGGCAGCCGACGCATATGATGGTGAAAAAAGATGAAGAAGTGATGTCATCATATGAAGGTTATCCATACCGGGCTGCATGGCGTCTTGATCCTGGAACCCGTCGTACATGAGGATGTACGCGGGTTTTTCATGGAGAGCTACAATGAACGCCTGTTTGCGGAGAACGGGATCAGGGTTCATTTCGTCCAGGATAATCACTCGATGTCCGTGGAAGCGGGCACCTTGCGCGGACTTCATTACCAACTGCATCCGAAAGCGCAAACCAAGCTGGTCCGGGTGCTTCAAGGGGCCATCTATGATGTGGTGCTCGATCTTCGCAGGGACTCGCCAACCTACGGACGGTGGGAGGGCTATACGCTAAGCGCGGAGAACAAACGGCAGTTGCTCGTGCCGAAGGGCTTCGCGCATGGATTCTGCACGCTAACGCCTCATACCCATGTGTTGTACAAGGTGGATGAATACTATTCGCCTGAGCATGATCGGGGAATTCTGTGGAGTGATCCCGAACTTGCCATTCACTGGCCGTGCAAGCAGCCGATCCTGTCGGCGAAGGATCAGAAGCACCCGCTGTTCAGGGAAGCCGAGTTTGATTTCTGAATGAAAGTGTGGATGGATTGATGAAAATACTTGTGACCGGCGGGGCCGGATTTATCGGAAGCAATTTCGTTCACTACATGCTTGAACAGCATCCCGATTATGTCATCATCAACATGGATAAGCTCACCTATGCGGGCAATCTGGAGAATCTGCAAGGCGTAGAGAACAGGGCGAATTATCATTTCATCAAAGGGGATATCCTCGATCGGGAGTTGCTGACTCCGTTATTTCAGGACGGCCTCGATGCAGTGATCAACTTTGCGGCCGAGTCGCACGTTGATCGCAGCATCATGGAGCCGGATGTGTTCGTGAAGACCAATGTGCTCGGCACTCAGGTCCTGCTGGATCTGGCGAAGACGTATGGTGTGGGGAAGTTTGTGCAGATCTCAACGGATGAAGTTTATGGGACGCTGGGGGCGGAGGGGTATTTTACCGAGAAGACGCCGCTTGCTCCTAACAGTCCGTACAGTTCCAGTAAGGCTGGGGCGGATCTGCTCGTTCGCGCTTATCATGAGACGTTCGGTCTGCCCGTCAATATAACGAGATGCTCGAACAACTACGGTCCCTACCAGTTCCCGGAGAAGCTCATCCCCCTGATGATCAAGAATGCGCTCGAGGGACTGCCGTTGCCCGTGTACGGCGACGGTTCCAATGTGCGCGACTGGCTGCATGTGGAGGATCATTGCCGGGCGATTGATCTGGTGCTGCATCACGGGAAGAGCGGCGAGGTCTACAATATTGGCGGGAATAATGAGCGGACGAATCTGGAGATCGTGAAGACGATCCTGCGCCATCTGGATAAGCCGGAATCGCTCATCCAATTTGTGCAGGATCGGCCCGGGCATGACAAGCGCTATGCGATCGATGCGGCGAAGATCCGCGAGGAGCTGGGTTGGGTGCCGAAATATACGTTCGATATTGGCATCAAGCAGACAATCGACTGGTACTTGGAGCATCGTGATTGGTGGCAGCGAATCGTCAGCGGGCAGTATCAGGAATATTACCAGAAGCAATATGCTGGCCGGCTAGAGGTGTAGTCCTGTGAAGGTGATCGTGACTGGTGCGGGGGGGCAGCTCGGATATGACCTGGTGCGCCTCGCGACGAACCGGGGTTGGGACGTGCATGGGTTCAGCCGGTTAGAGATGGATGTAACGGACTTGGATGCGGTGAAAGAACGTACGACCGCCATACGACCGGATGCCATCATTCATGCCGCCGCGTATACGAAGGTTGATCTCGCGGAGCAGGAGCCGGAGCTGGCCTACCAGGTGAATGCCTTGGGGACTCGCAATGTCGCCATCGCGGCGGAAGAAGTTGGAGCCAGGTTATGTTACATTAGCACGGACTACGTGTTCGACGGGAACGCGAACCTTCCCTACCGGGAGTATGATCAGACACACCCGCTCAGCGTCTACGGCAAGACGAAGCTAGCTGGTGAGAAGCTGGTCGAGTCGCTGTCGTCCCGGTACTACATCGTGCGTACTGCGTGGGTGTACGGCCGGCATGGGGCGAACTTCGTGAAGACGATGCTGCGTCTGGCTGCGGAGCAGAGAGAGCTCCGCGTCGTGCATGATCAGATCGGCTCGCCCACCTATACGGTCGATCTGGCGGAATTTCTTCTGGACTTGGTGCAGACCGAGAAATATGGCATTTATCATGCGACTAATTCGGGCATGTGCTCGTGGTACGAGTTCGCGCGGGCGATCTTCGAGGCGGCCGGTGTGAATGTGAAGGTTCATCCGGTCAGTACGGCGGAGTTTCCGCGGCCTGCCCCGCGTCCGAAATATTCCGTTCTGGATCATATGGCGATTCGAGCAAATGGCCTGCGCGATCTTCGTGATTGGCGTGAGGGATTGCTGGCATACTTTGCGGACAGTTCAGGCTAACTGTAATTGGAAGGCTGCATTCATGCCCGATTGGGGATGGGGGCAGCCTTTTTTGCCGACCAGGGGTTATGGGGTGGTGTGGCTCTTCAAAAAAAATGAACCATGATACATGCTCGGAAATCAATTGATAATCGAGAAAGTTTAATAGATAATAGACCCATGGGATAGTAACCATTTGTAGGATGAAATGACAATGTGAGGTGGATTCGGATGACCAATCTGGCGAAGCATATCGTCTGGCAACAAACAAAAGTGACTCGGGAGGACCGCTATAGGTTAAATAATCATAGAAGTTGCCTGTTATGGTTTACAGGGTTATCCGGAGCCGGCAAGTCCACTTTGGCCGCAGCGTTGGAGAAGGAACTTTATGAATACGGGATTCGTTCCTATGTGTTGGATGGCGATAATCTTCGGCATGGTCTGAACAACAACCTGGGGTTCACTCCGGAGGATCGCAAGGAGAACATCAGGCGCATAGGAGAAGTATCCAAGCTGTTCGTGGATGCCGGATTATTCGCGCTGACAGCCATTATCTCGCCATATCGGGAAGACCGGCAGTTGGTTCGGGAGCGGTTCGCGCAGGGCGAATTTATCGAAGTGTATGTGAAATGTCCATTGGAAGTATGCGAGATGAGAGATCCCAAAGGGCTGTACAAGAAAGCAAGGAGCGGAGAAATCCAAAATTTCACCGGAATCTCCGCCCCTTATGAAGAACCCTCGAATCCAGAGATCATCGTCGAATCGGACAAACAGTCGATTGAACAGTCTGTTCAGCAGGTCATGCAGTACCTGAAGGAAAACCGTTACCTCGATTATCTGCGAGAAGAATGATAGAGATCAGGCTGTGAGAATCGGTCTATAGCAAATCTTAGATATATCCCCTGTCATTGTCGAACCGTGCTATAATAGAGTCGATTATTGAGCGGTCATTGCTGATAAGGCATGACACAAAGGCGCATTCTCGTCCATCATACCCGCAACGAAACGGACGATAGCCGAGTATAACTGTACAGAATATAGTTTAGTCTATGGTGGAGGAGATCATAAGTTGAACTGGATGAAGAAAACGGTGCTGCTGGTTGCGGTATTTGTGCTGGGCGTAGTATCAGGGTCGATGATCTGGACATCAAGCGCGGATAATTCAGGCCTGGTTGACCCGAACCAACCTGGTTCAGTGAACGATCCGCTTGTCACGAAGAGTTACGTGGATGAAGCAGTGGCCAACAAGGTGCAGGCGGAGATCTCGAAGCAGATCGATAGCCAATTGGCTGCCAAGCAGAAAGAGCTGGATGCCCAGATCGAGCAATTCAAGAAGCAACTGGATGCTCTCTTGGGACAAGCTGGCGGCATGGTTGTCGTGGAACTGCAGCCGAACCAGACCTTGTTCGCAGATCCGGGTACATCGCTCATCGTGCGCAATGGCACTACGGTGGCAGTCAGCACTGATGCGAATGGCATACCGGACGTGACCGGCGGCAAAGACCTGATGGATGGCACTCCGGTCGAACTGAATCATATGCTTCTGTTCCCGCGTGAAGGACGCGGTATCAAGAGCACGCATAACACGACAGTCTTCGTCATGGTAACTGGCGGATACAAGATCCTGAACGCCGATGGCACGTTGGCAAGCACTTCCGGTCGCTGATTCGGGGCAAGCACGACTCAGAAGTGCAGATTCCGCCCCATAAATCTTCCCCGAATTGACAACATCTTATACGTCTAACCTGATCTTCAGCGGTCAAACTAATCCTGCGGCAAGTGATTGGTTTGACGCGAACGCTACCCGAACGCGTCGCACCTGATCATTTGCGGCAGAACAGAGGGCAGCGGGGGGTGACGCAGGATGGCAAGTGGTCAATCGGGCAAGAATCGCAAGATCGTACCAGGCTGTGAGAAGGTGATCGATCAGTGGAAGTACGAGATCGCAGCCGAACTCGGGTTGCCTGTGGGCCAGAGAATCGCAGATGCGAATGTGGAATTCGCGACTGAACTGGGCAGCATCCCAGCGACCGCAATTCGCGAGGATTACTGGGGCCATATCGCATCCAGGGATGCCGGAGCGGTAGGCGGGCATATCACACGCAAGCTGGTGCAGGCAGCAGAACAAGCCCTGCAATGATATGCGCTGGAATCATAATGCATAGGGTATGATGGGACAGGCTGGGTTATTCCAGACCGGTGTTTGGATGACTCAGCCTTTCTATGATGTCCAAGCGGGATAGCTCAATTCATACAAAGTCAATGGGGAAAATCCTATATTGTTGACATGTCTGTGCATATCCAGTATGATATGAAATTGAAGGTTTTCGACAAATGGCCTTTCCGAGCGGGAAAGGTTATTTTTTTGACGAAAGTTCAATTTTGGCTGCGAGAAAGCCGAAAATTTTCGATACAGGAGTTGATTCACTTTGGCAGAACGGCGGTTATTTACTTCCGAGTCCGTAACGGAAGGTCATCCGGATAAGATATGCGATCAGATCTCGGATGCTGTGCTTGATGCGTTTCTGGAGGTGGATCCTTACGCGCGTGTTGCGTGTGAGGTATCTGTGGCAACAGGTTTGGTGCTCGTCATCGGCGAGATCAGCACCAAGGCTGACTATGTGGACATTCCAGCTATCGTTCGCAATACGATCCGTGAGATCGGTTATGTGCGCGCGAAATATGGCTTCGATGCCACGACCTGTGCTGTGTTGACTTCGCTCAACGAACAGTCTCCAGATATCGCCCAGGGAGTAAATGTCGCTCTGGAAGCGCGTGAAGGTGGTCTGGCCGATCCGGAAGAGGCGATTGGCGCAGGCGACCAAGGTTTGATGTTCGGTTTCGCGACCAATGAGACCGAAGAACTCATGCCGATGCCGATCGCGCTGGCGCATCGATTGGCACGCCGTCTTGCCGAAGTTCGCAAGAATGGGACCTTGCCATACTTACGTCCGGATGGCAAGACTCAAGTGACCGTGGAGTATGAAGGAGACAAACCGGTTCGCATCGATACGATCGTTATCTCCACCCAGCATCATGAAGATGTGACGCAAGAACAGATCCATGCTGATATCAAGGAACATGTCATCCGTCCGGTTGTTCCGGCTGAATTCCTGGATGAAGCGACACGGTATTTCATCAACCCGACTGGCCGTTTCGTTATCGGCGGACCGCAAGGGGACGCTGGCCTGACAGGGCGTAAGATCATCGTCGATACGTATGGCGGATACGCTCGTCACGGCGGCGGCGCTTTCTCGGGCAAGGACCCGACGAAGGTGGACCGCTCGGCAGCTTATGCTGCTCGCTATGTGGCGAAGAATATCGTGGCAGCCGGTCTCGCTGACAAGGTTGAGATTCAGTTGGCCTATGCGATCGGCGTTGCTCAGCCGGTGTCGATCAATGTTGATACATTCGGCACAGGCAAGGTGAGTGAAGCGAAGCTGGTGGAGATCATCCGCAGCAACTTCGACCTGCGTCCAGCAGGCATCATCAAGATGCTCGACCTGCGCCGTCCGATCTACAAGCAAACGGCTGCATACGGCCATTTCGGCCGCACGGATCTGGATCTGCCTTGGGAACGTACTGACAAGGCGGAAGACCTGCGCCGCGCAGCTTTGAGCTGAGGCACGGATGCATGCATCTAATCTCATATAACCAGACGTGAAGAACACGCCGGCCAGCCTGATTTCAGGTTGCCCGGCGTTTTTGTTGGTGCCATGGTGGAAGCATCCATCCAGAGAGTGTGAGCGACATCGATGCCCTAACGATAGGAACTCTTGGTCGATAGGATGCAAGTATTGGTGGCGGTCGGCGTCTCAATGATAGGGGGAAACCGTTTCCGCCACTTTCCGTGTATGTTTCCACATAGGAAATAAATAATTTCCAGCCGCAAATCTCGTAACTTTTTACCAAAAAAACAGTCTATAACATTAGAGCGGAATACCTGCAGCGTAGGGGCATGGGATGCGATCTGCCGTAAGTTCGCATGCGCGTTCAGAACGGAATCGCATGACATTGCTTACTGATCAGATTTGCACGGATTCAAGTGATAGGGGGAAGCACCCGGGAAGTTGATATTTATGCCAATGATGAATCAAGAGAAACCGGACATGATCGGATGGTAGACAAAGAGATTTACACATCGAGGAGAGGAGTATTGTCAACAAGATGAGCAGAACAACGAGACGTACTGGGTGGAGGAAGCATGCGAAACGTGTCGCAGTATTGGTGCTTTCGACAACTACAGCTCTGACAACACTGGTTGGTACATTGCCTGTACAGCCAGGCTCTTATGCTGCGGTATACGCTCAGACCGGGCAAGCACAAGCTGAAGCCGTATTACAGTTGGTAAAGGAGGATATTGTAACGTCTGGCGCAATCCTGCGCACCTACAAGTGGTATCCCGCATCAAGCAGCACCCAGCAAGCCACGGATCTGCGGGTCATCGTGATCGATCTGAACAACCCCTATGTGAAGCTTGACGTGATGAGCGGCAAGGGCGGAGAAGTGAACAGCAAGCAGACGGTGCTTAACATGGCGCGAGAGACCTCGGCCGTAGCTGGCATCAACGCATCTTTCTTCCACATGAATGTTACGCCTGCTAATCCGCTCGCCGCGCAGATAACGGATGGCCAGTTGACGGTTTCTCCGCTGTTCCTCAAGGGCTGGTATTCTTTCGGCATCACGGTAGACCGCAGGCCTGTTATTGGCGAGTATGAGTTTGACGGCGTGGTGTCTGCTGGCGGGAACCTGTATGAACTGCGCGGGATCAACAAGCCGATCATGTTCGATGAATCCAACCAGCAAAGTCACCTCGACAGCATCTTCATGTACACTTCCACGTGGGGAGCGCATGAGCGGGCAAGCGGCAGCCTGCATAAGCCGACCGAAGTTCTCGTGATAGGCGGTATCGCGACCGAAATGTCGATCGATCAGCCGCTGGCTACGATGAATATCCCCGAGGACGGATATATCTTGCGCGGGGAAGGCAAGGGCGCCGAATTCTTGCGGAACAATGTGATCATCGGAGAGCCGGTTTATACGTTCTATCAGATGATCGATCGCAACACCGGCGCATCTGTTGATCCGACCCAGTTCCAGATGCTGATCGGCGGCCATACGCTCCTGGTCGACAACGGGCAGAAGGCGGCGTTTACAGCGAACATCAACAACATATCCGGCACCGCGGCTGCTGCTCGTACAGCGGTTGGTTACTCAGCAGATGGACGTTATGTATATCTGATCACTGCCGACAAGACTTCGACCAGCCGTGGGATGACACTGGCTGATCTTCAGCAGGCGATGATTCAGCTTGGCGTATGGCGCGGAATCAATCTGGACGGTGGCGGATCGACGACGATGGTCGCACGTGAACTCGGTGAAACATCCGCAACCCTTGTTAATAATCCGGCCCAGTCCTCGATGCGGCAGGTGGTCAATGGCATCGGTGTGTATACCACCGCCCCCGCCGGTGAGGTCATTGGTTTGATCCTCGATCCGATACCATATGTATTCGCTGGCGAACGCGTGAAACTTCCGTTGAGAGGATACGACCAATACTATAACCCGGTCAGTGAGATTGACTTGTCTCAGCCGGGATATGAGTTATCTGTGACAGACGGCTACGGTCGATTCGAGAACGGGTACTTCATCCCTAGCCGGAAGGGCAAGGCGACCATTACGATTGCGAAAGGTTCCTCTAAGGTATCGGCTGATGTCGAGATCATCGATCGTAAGGAACTCGCAAGCCTGAGCTTGAATGTAAGCGATCAAGCGATTCGAAGCGGTTCCGTAATTGATCTGGAAGTGAAGGCAGTCTTGAAGGATGGACGCTCGCGGGAAGTTGCTTCGGATGCCATCCAATGGCGTATGGAAGGATTCAGCGGCACTGTCCAAGATGGCGTTCTTACCGTGGAAGAAGTGGATGAACATGCGGTGGCGCGGTTAATCGCGACCTATGATGGCTTCAGCACCTCGGTAGTGTTGAAAACGATGGTGACCAGCATATGGGCGGACTTCGACACGATGATGCCTCCGCTGGCACTTAACCTCCTCTCGAAGGATGCGATCATCGATTATCGGATTACGAATCGCCTCCAAGGACAGGCGACATCGTCGAACATTCTGAATTGGCATTATGATTTTAGCCGGATCGGGCAGCCTGTTGGTGCGCCATTGCCGAAAATCGCCTTTGAATTCAACGACGGATTGGGCATGATGGTGCCTGGAAATCCAAGGCTCATGTCGATCGATGTATTCGGTGATGGGAAGTCCAGCAGATTGTGGTTGGAAGCAACGGACGCAAACGGCAAACAACATACGATTCATATAGGGAAGATAGACTGGACCGGATGGCGAACGGTGGAAGTCAATCTTGATTCTCTGGGCATCCGATATCCGTTAACGGTACAGCGTCTCGTTCAGGAATCGCCGGCCAATCCGTTGCCGCTCATTGACCTCAGCCTCGTGACGATAGAGGAGCTGATGGCTTTGGTGGATCCAACTGTGACGCAGGGAGAGTTGGCGGTCGACCAGATCATCTTCCAGACGGAATCCGCGGTGAAAGAGCCGGAGAACAAGACGATCGAAATGCAGATCAACAACCATACGGTTACGGTTAACGGACAACCGATGGAGATTGATCAGCCGCCGGTGATCATCGGGCGATCCACGATGGTGCCCATCCGTTTCATCATCGAAGCCATGGACGGTGAGGTGGAATGGGATGCAGCAGCGAATAAGGTTACATTGATTCGCGGCCAACAATTCATCGAAATGTGGCTCAACGAACCGGAGATCAACATCAACGGGAAGAAAGTCACTGCTCCGGAAGCACCAACCGCGATGAATTCGCGAACGCTGGTACCGCTTCGCATCCTCTCCGAACAGCTTGGATGGGAAGTATACTGGGATAATGCTACCCAATCGGTCAGAATGGTCGGAAAAGGAAAATGATCATTTGGCTGCATGACTAGCGCAAATGGCCCAGATACGATAAAGTTATTGATAACAAGCCCAAGTGTGGAGAAACGCTTGTGTGGGATGACCGAACCACCGATCCGCCATGTTCCGGCGTGGCGGACGGACTCGGCCGCCGCGGCGGTTTCTCCCGTAAGTGCCGAGGGGGATAGCATGTGAGCTTCAATGTCCAGGATATCGATAAAATCATCAAGAATGCTACCCGAGTGATGGAGAAAAGCCGGTACCAGATATTCGAAATCTACCAAGGCGCCAAGGCTGAATTGGAGCTCATGCGCAAAGAACTGGATCATGTCATGCAGGAGATCGAAGCGACGATCAGCCTGGTTGACCGGATGGAGATCGAGTTCAAACGCTCGCGCAACCGACTCTCCGAAGTCAGCAAAGACTTCAAACGATATCGCGAAGAAGACATTCGCAAGGCATATGAAATGGCGACCAAAACGCAGCTAGAGTTGACGATCCAGAGAGAGAAGGAGACGACGCTTCGCCAGAGGAGGGACGAGCTGCAGATACGCATCCGCAACATCGAACAGACGATTGAGCGCGCGGAGACCGTCGCCTCGCAGATGAACGTCGTGGCACAATACCTGTCGGGGGATCTGTCCGCCGTGACACAGATGCTGGAAACGGCGAAGAACCGGCAACTGCTTGGCCTGAGGATCATCATGGCCCAAGAGGAAGAGCGGAAACGGATTTCCCGGGAAATTCATGATGGCGTAGCGCAATCGATGGCTAATCTGGTGATGCGAACGGAGTTTGCAGAGCGGATGCTGGCCAAGCGGGAATATGCGTATGTGCAGGATGAGATTCGTAATCTCAAGAATATGGTGCGAAGCGGGCTTGAAGAGGTTAGAAGGATCATCTTCAATCTGCGGCCAATGGCACTTGACGACTTGGGGCTGGTGCCAACCTTGCGCAAGTTTGTGCAGGATTTCGAGGACAGGACGAAGATCAGCACCCGTTTTGAAGCCGTAGGCAAGGAGCAACGGGTGCAGCCGGCGCTTGAGATCGCCGTTTACCGGTTTGTTCAGGAAGCATTTACGAATGTGCTCAAGCATGCCCAAGCCACCCGTATCGACATGAATCTGGTGGTGCATAACGGGATGATGACGATTCTGATCAGTGACAATGGGATAGGCTTCGATACCTCGAAGCTCCAGGAGAAGATGGCTACAGGCGAACATTTCGGGATTATCGGAATGCGGGAACGGGTGGAAATGCTCGATGGGGAGTTTCACATAGACAGCTCACCCGGAGAGGGCACCAAGATTACGCTCAACATACCAATCGTAGGAAGAAAGGAGAATCTTGATGAAAGCGGAATCGAGTCTGCACACGGCGTTGAAGGATAGGACTAAGAAAGTGCGTGTCATATTGGCGGATGATCATCAGTTGTTTCGTGAAGGTCTGAAGCGAATACTGAACATGGAGGACGACATCGAAGTTGTTGCGGAAGCGGCGGATGGCGTACAGATCATCGAACTGTGTAACGAATACCGGCCTGATATTGTCTTGATGGACATCAACATGCCCGTGCAGAACGGAGTGATCGCCACTGAGAAGCTGACGCAATATATGCCTGAGATCAAGGTAGTCATTCTCTCGATCCATGATGACGAATCGTATGTATTTGAGACGTTGCGCAAGGGCGCATCCGGATACCTGCTCAAGGACATGGAGGCGGACACCTTGCTGCACGCGATACGTGCGGTATTCGAAGGCCATGCTTATATCCATCCGCGGGTGACAGGCAAATTGATCAATCAATTGCGCCGGATGACTTATCTCGATGAGAGAGGCATCGTGGGGGACCATACTGAGAACAAAGGTGCTCAATTGGTGCCTTCCGAGGACAATCCTCTTACTCGCCGTGAGGCTGAAGTGCTGCGTTTGCTGGCAGAAGGCCTGAACAACCGGGCGATCGGCGAACAGTTGATCATCAGCGAGAAGACGGTGAAGAACCACGTCAGCAGCATCCTGAAGAAGATGAAGGTCAAGGACCGTACGCATGCGGTTGTCAATTCAATCAAGAATGGCTGGATTTCCTTATAAGATAAAATAATGAGAATAAGCTGAAGAGCGGGCGGATATCCGCCTGATGACAGAGTGGGCGACTGAAAAAATGAATATGGATTGTATGGGCCGTGAAGAACACGCCGCCGGTTAACGGGAGATTCCTGTGAGCTGGCGGCTTTTTGTTTCGGGCGATGTGGAGAGGCGGTGTTCTTGCGATCGGGTTCAAGGAGGAATGGTAGACGGGTGTGAATGATGAGTGAGTCATAGGCATGGGATTAGGGATTGTGGCTAAAGAGGCCACGATGTTGCTCGCTTGGCAGAGGTTGTGAGATTGCGTGAAGAGTCGTCTCCGTGCGGGAACTGCAGACAGAGCTGCGGCATATAATGGTGCTATATTCCGAGGGAGGTAGAGGCGATGCTGGAATTTACACTCGTGGTGATCGGCAGCTACCTGTTCAGCGCGGTTATGGTGCACGCGGTCTATCATTGGTTCCCGCGCTTGCGTGAGCCGGCCCGCCATTACGTGCTCGTGACTAGAAACAATGAACGCCAAGCGGAATTCGTCATCAGGGCGATTACATGGTGGTCGAAGCTGCGCGGCACATATGCGAGGATTACGGTGGTCGATGAATGCTCGCGTGATCAGACGGTCCCGATCATACAGCGTCTGGATCGCGAAGGCAACATGCGTGTGATTCGGTCGCGCAACTGGCTGGAGACGGAGACTCGGCTAAAGGATATGAAGCGAATGGCGAGGACGGCAGGTCACCAGGATGAAGCGAACGGCGGGTTTGAGGAGGAGCGAGGCGGCAAAAAACGCGGATTGCAGAATCAACTCACTGTCATCTATATGAACAGGCTGGATGGCCGGTTTAAGCTCCAGTTGTTTGACTTATGAGCCAGGGGCGGAACTTGCGGTTTCAGGCTAGCGGAAGCTCTGATGTTCAGGCGGAGCAATGAAACTTTTGATGCTTCATGAAGGCCTTATGGTCGAAGCGAATAAGGGCTTCCGCTAGCCTGAAATGCCTGGGCAGGTTCTGTCGTGGGTGGTATGGCGAGAGATGATGAGCCGTGCGGTAATCGGTATTGCTTGATGCAAAGGTGGTGTGTGTCCGATGTTGGTGTCCGTCTACGAAGTGGTCGGCAGGAGAGGAACGGAGCGAAGGATCAGTTTCGATATGGCAATAGATTGTACATACTGGTTTGGTTGGAATGAAGCGAGTGGGCTGAGTTTGCGGCTGTATATGGAACCTGTGCGAGTGTGGGAAGCGTTGGAATGGCGCAACGGTGTGCATCGACTGAAGGGCGGGACAGGAAGCGGCGGAGCAGGATGGCGAACGATTACGAAGCAGGATTGGCTGTCGGGTGGCGCATTCTTGGGTGCCTTATGCCCGCATGAACCGATGGCGAGTTACAGGCGATCGGTCCTGGACGGGGATGATGGTCGCAGTCGACCTTGGTATGGCGATGCCGCAAGGGGCGGTCGTTTGAAGCAGCCTTATGATTCGGGGCATGATAAGCATAAAAACGTGATAATTGGATCGCAGGAGTCGGACAAGCCAGCTCCATCGCTGGAAGCATTGGCCGGCTGTGATGGAGAACTCCTGCGGGAATTGATGCGCAGACTAGATGGACGAAGATTGCTGTATGCGGAATATCGCAGGCTATGCCTGGATGTTGGGCTGCTCAGAGATGAAACGGATGACATCGACCGGGCGATTCTGCAGATCCTCATCCTGCAGGGGCGGATTGATCTGGCCAGTGGCATGGTGGCCGAGAGATCCTATCTGGACAGGTTGAAGCAGAGAATGCTGGACGGCCGATGGGGTGGAGCGGTTTGGCCAGAACGGAAAGTGACGAATGGCAACAGGCCCCGGAATGACCGCCGAAAGATACGATGCGGCAGATGTAACAGCGGGTCGGACAAGCATCATGAGACGGCGTGTGCCGTGTGCGGGCGGATGTGCGTCTATTGTGAGCAATGTTTGCAGATGGGGCGTGTGAGGGAATGTTCCTTTTTTATCGTTGGGCGATCGGCTGATGCGATTCTTGCAAGCTCCTGTAAACGGCGGGAACATGACGATGTGGAAGCTCTGCTTGGCAAGTGGGGGCTAAGCCCTGCACAGGAGGACGCGTCGAGGGAAGCCCTGGCCTATATTCGGAAGCCTGCGAAGCGCGAGGGAGAACAGTTCCTCATCTGGGCGGTTACCGGAGCGGGCAAGACGGAGATGGTGTTCCCGCTGGTGGAGTATGTGCTGCGAGCTGGGGGACGTGTGCTATTGACGGCACCGCGTCGCGATGTGGTATTGGAGCTGGCGCCGCGACTCGCCATGGCGTTTGCCGACAGGAAGGTGGTGGCGCTGTACGGAGGCAGCGAAGAGCGTTGGGTGACGGGGGAGATTACGGTTGCGACCACGCATCAGTTGCTTCGCCTGGAGAGCTGTTTCGATCTGGTTATCCTGGACGAGCTGGATGCGTTCCCCTATCATAACAATCCGATGCTCGCCTTCGCTGTCCGCCGCGCCTGCAAGCCGCGCGGCAAGACTGTGCTGCTCACGGCCACGCCTCCGCGTGAGCAGCAGCTCGCCATGAGGCGGCGCAGCCTGCCTCATGCCATGGTGCCGGTGCGGTACCACCGGCACCCCTTACCCGTGCCGCGACTGCTGCGCTATCGCGGCCTGAAGGCGACGCTCGGCAGCGGGGATCTGCCGAGCGCTTTGCGCGCCGCGCTCGACGAGTCGCTGCAGCGCGGCGCGCAGGTGTTCGTGTTCGTGCCGCGCATCGAACACGTCGAGCCGCTCACACGCCTGCTGCGCCAGGCGTGTGCCGGCACCGTCGACGCTGCCGCCGTCGACGGAACTTCCTCGCGCGACGCGGACCGCGCGAGCCGGGTGCGCCGCTTCCGCAGCGGCGAGATCCGCCTCCTCGTCACGACGACGATCCTCGAGCGCGGGGTGACGATCCCGCGCAGCGATGTGTTCGTGTTGGATGCGGACGCGGATCTCTTCGACGAAGCGGCGCTGGTGCAGATGGCCGGGCGTGCCGGGCGCTCGGCGGATGATCCGTGCGGGCGCGTGTACTTCGTCGCCCGCGAACGGACGGACGGGCAGATGCGGGCCGTCCGTCATATCCGCGCGATGAACGCGCTCGCGCGGCAACGAGGGCTGCTGATGGACAAGCGAGAGGAGGATGCTCATGCTTCACTGGAAACGTCCGCTCGCTGACCGGGTTCTGCCAGCAGCATCATCATTGCTGCTGGGTGTTAGCCAGCCATGCAGCATATGCGGACAGCGAGTGGGGCCGGCTGCATCATCCGGCACTCCGATGCGTGATCCGGATTGTCCGCTCCTCGATCCCGTGCTTCGCTCGCTTCGCCAACTGCTGTGCGCGAGATGTATGGCAGGCGTGCCGTGGATTGGTGAAGTACGCTGCACAGCCTGTGGACGAGCGGTTGATTGTCCCGACTGTGTGCGCAGAACCGAGCCGAAGCTCATCATGAATCGCTCAGCCGTGCGATACAGCGGAGACATGAAGGAGTGGCTATCCGCCTATAAATACCAGGGACATGAACGTATGCTCCAGATCCTCTCTCTGATGTTGGACTATGCCTACCAGCAGCTTGTCCGCTCCATCCCCTCGGGCCAGCAGCTTGTCCGGCCACTTGTCACCAGCGTTCCCATCAGTGATGTGCGTATGTTGGAGCGGGGGTTTAATCAGGCTGAGAGGCTGGCGGAGAGCCTGGCTGCGAGACATCGGTTGCCGTATATCCGCCTGCTGCGTCGCACACGACATACCAACCGTCAGAGCCACAAGTCGAGACATGAGCGGATCAAGGATCTGCAAGGGGCATTCGATGTGATTCGCGAGGCGCTTCCTGCTGAGGGGGCATTGCCCGATGCCATTGTCATCATCGATGACGTCTACACCACCGGCAGTACCCTGCATGAGTGCGCGCGTGCCATCCATGCTGCGACCAAACTTCCCATTTATAGTTTAACTTGGGCAAGGTAGTATACATCCTTGTCCGAATATAGTAATATGGGATTATAGACTAACGTCGGAACGGTAAGCGTTTGCTTCAGAAATTTGCGTGGGGGGCATCAGCACATGAATCTGAATATCGCGAATTGTCCGCGCTGCGGCAAGATTTACAACAGAGGCATTAGTGATGTCTGCTTCAGTTGTCAGAAGGAAATCGAACAAGAGTACGAAAGATGTGTTCAATTCCTCAGGGATAATCGCGGTGCGACGATCTATGAAGTCAGCGATGCTACGGGTGTGTCCGTCAGACAGATTACCAAGTTTATCCGTGAAGGCCGCATCTCCATGATGGGTACTCCGAATCTTTCTTATCCATGTGAATCCTGTGGGACTCTGATCAGACAGGGTCATATTTGTGACGACTGCCGGGCTCGTCTGACGAAGCAGGTGAAGAGAGTAACGGAAACAGCCGCCAGCAAGGAACCCGAAGAGAGTACGCAAAGCAAGAGTCGCAGCGGATACTGGATCAAAACGGAAGACACCAATCGCGATTGAACATAACCTTCATGCAATCAAGATGCCGCAGACATCATCAAACTTGGAAGCGCAAGCTGCCAAGTTTTTTTATTGTTTCAGGATGGGCATACTCAAATCAATCAGGCGGATCGGGAGTTCATGACTAAACCAACAACAGGACATTAGCCTTAAAACAGAGAAAAATGCCAGATCCTTCGGCGCTGCTACGCAAAAATATATAAACAATACCAACAATCGAACCGATAATATTAGTAAGTATCAAAGCGGTAACCGGTGTGCTTAGAATTAGAGGTGATGGAAGATGAAGATCAATGATTTAAACAGAACGGGCATGGTCAATCCATATCGCAACCAGATGAAATCCGCGTATGCGAACCAAGCCGATAAGAAAGACAAGACGCGCGATAATGTGCAGTTCTCGGATGAAGCGCGCAAATTGCTGGAAGCAGCCGCTGATCCGGACCGTGCTGCGAAGATAGCCAAGCTGAAAGAGTCCGTACAAACTGGCACTTACTATGTTGAAGCGGGCAAGATCGCGGAGAAGCTGCTTCCGTATCTGACCGGTAACAAATAAACACATATATCCTTCATGAGATAACATGGATCTATCAACCATACGAAAGTGGTGTGCTGGCGATGACGGTTAAGAACCTGCTGCAACAGATGGAAGAATTGATCTCCGAGCATAACCTGCTGCTGGAGGTCGCCGAACGGAGGCGGCAAGTGCTCCGTCAGCATGACGCGGATGGACTTGCAGCATGTTATCATGACGAACTTCGCTTGCTGGAGAGGATATCCCACCTCCAGTCGGCTTGGGAAGTATCAGCCGTCGAATATATGCAGACCAGGGGAGTAGAGCCTTCCGGTACCGTGACGATTGAAGCAATCGCTGAACTGCTTCCCCAAGGTGAAGTGAAGGAGCAACTGCTACGTGCCAAAGCCCAAATTGCGGAAACCGTCAGTCAGATCAAGAGGACGAATCTTGCGAACCGGCAACTGATCGAGCGCACCTTGAACAGTATTGATTATATCGTTGAGTTGTACCGTACCGACGGCGAACAGGACGTGACCTATCATCATCCTACGGCGAAGTATCCATCCGCTGTCAATACGACGAAACGATTCGAATCCCGGGCATAATTCCTTGCAGGTTAGGTAGGTATACACAGATGACAACTCCGCAAGACATCATTCGGCTCGCATACGGCCAATTGATCCAAACAATGGAACTTTGCCAGAGCTTCTACACCAAGCTGATCGAAGCGGCGGAAACGAAGCGCAAGCTGATCCTGGCTGGCGATAGCAATGAACTTGGCAACTGCATCAAGGTTGAGAACGAGTTGGTCAGCAGGTTTGCCGACTGCGAGAGTTCCGTGCGCAATGCGGCATTGAAGCTACAGCGGGCGCTCGGTGTGGAAACGGATGAGACGGCTTCACTGACCGAGATTCGACTCATGCTTGATCAAGAGCGACAGGACAAGCTGCTTCAGATGCAGCAACAATTGAATCAACTAGCCAAACGCCTGCATGAGATCAATGAGAGCAATCAGTTGCTGATGAAACAGGAACTTGCCTTGATCCATGACATGCTCGACTCGATCCTCGGATCAGCCGAGTCTGATTACATATATGATAATCCGAAGGCCCAGTCTCTTGTGAAGCGGCCAAGCGGAATCGATTATCGGACCTAAGCGGATGAAGATCGGAGATCACACCAGAATGTTAATCATGGGAGGGTTATCATGACTTCAACTTTTCACGGAATAGAGACAGCCAAGCGCGCTTTGCTCACACAGCGGGTTGCGCTGCAAACTGTTGGGCACAATATCTCCAATGCGGCAACGGAGGGCTACTCCCGGCAACGAGTTAATCTTGTGGCCGCATCGCCTATCGAAGCGCCGGCATTTCGCAACAGCACCATGCCAGGGCAGATCGGAACCGGGGTGGAGTACGACAGCATCACGCGGATTCGTGACACCTTCCTCGACCTGCAGTTCCGTCGTGAGAATCAGACGCTGGCGATGTGGGAGGTTATGGATAAGACCTTCACGTCGATCGAGGGGCTGCTTAATGAGCCGTCTGACAACGGTTTGAGAGCGGTAATGGACAAGTTCTGGAACTCCCTCGAGGTGCTGAACCGCGACCCGTCTCTGCTCAGCGCCCGCATCGATTTGATCGGAGCGGCCGTCAACTTGACCGACACGTTAAATTCGATCGACAAAGGGTTGACGGATCTCACATCCGACCTGGAGAGCAACATTTCATCCACGATTGTTCAGGTGAATACGCTCACCCAGAAGATCGCAGATCTGAATGCTTTGATCAAACGCATCGAGGGGCCTAACCAGAATGCCAATGATCTGAGGGATCAGCGTGATTTGCTGGTGGACCAATTGTCCCAACTGGTCGATGTCAATGTAACGCACATGCCAGATGGTTCCTACACGATCACCGCTGCTGGAGTGACGGTTGTCGAAGGCAACAATGCAGTGCAAGTTGACGAAGGAATCGCAGAGCAGGCTACGGGCGGCAAGCTTGCTGGTTATGTCCGCTCCATAACCGAAGTGGAGAACGTTCGCACTCAGCTAAATGCGATGATAAACACGCTCGTCAATGGAGACATGAAGGTGAAGCTGGCCAACGGCTATATGACGAGCCAGCCGATGGTGGCAGAGAATGACGTTACCCTGTCTGATGGTACGGTCATCCCGGCAGGGCAGACAATACCGGCCAATTCGACGATTGTGACGCCGGTGGAATTTATCGTCAAAGGGTTCAACGGGCTGCACCGGCTCGGATATACGATACCGGATGCGCAGACGGATATACCGTTCTTTGTGACGGAAGACGGCTCTACAGATTTTACGATCGGCAACATTCGCCTCAATCCGGACGTGAAGAATGATACGAACAAAATTGCTGCTTCCGGCAAATACGAGATGGTCAACGGCAATCGCGTCGTGATCAGAGGCAACGGCGATATCTCCTTCGCGCTTACAAATGTACGGGATTATGTATTTACCTTCCCGGCGAACATGACATCACTCTCATCCGGAACGATCGATGATTACTTCCGCGCATTTGTCGGACAGTTGGGTACGCTCTCCAACAACGCGTCCCAGCACCTGCTCAACTCGCAGGATCTGACTTACTCTGCAGATCTGATGCGACAACAAGTAAGCGGAGTGACACTGGATGAAGAACTCGCGGATATGATCCGTTTTCAACACGCGTACAATGCGGCTGCGAGAAATATGACAACGGTGGATGAGATGCTGGACCGCATCATCAACCAGATGGGCATAGTCGGCAGATAAGGCATTCAATAGACGGAAAGTGAGATGATCGTATTATGCGTGTAACCTCCATGATGCAACATACGCAACTGTTGCAGAATCTGCGCAACAATAATCGGGGCATCCTTGATTGGCAGAACAAGCTGGCGACAGGCGAACGTATTCATAGCCCGGGCGATGACCCGGTCGGTATCGGTTATCTGATGAGATATAACAGTGAGCTCAATCGAACCAATGAGTTCCTGGAGAATGCGAATACGGGGCTCGGATATTTGAACACGATGGATGAGCTGATGCAGCAGACGAGTGATGTGCTGAAGCGGGCACGGGTGTTAGTGCAACAGGCGTCCAACGGTACGGTGCCGGAAGAGAACCGCAAGCAGATAGCAATGGAGATTGAACAGCTTAAGGAACAGCTTGTCATGATCGGCAACAGCACATTCGCCGGGAGATATCTGTTCAACGGCCAGAAGACGGATCAGCCTCCGTACTCGACAACCGCACCGCATCTGGACACGACGGATCCCGGTGTGATCTACATGAACGTCAGCCCAAGCGTATCTGTTCCGATCAGCTTGACAGGCGAAGAAATCTTCGGAACAGCCGGATCAGCGGACAATGTATTTCAGGTCTTTGATGACATTCTCGCTCATCTGAATGGCAATCAACCTGACCAACTGGTGAATGACCTGGAGAAAATCGATCTGTGCTCGGACCGGCTCAACAATTGCTGGGCGGAGATAGGCGCAAGGACGAATCGTTTGGAACTGGTTGTAAGCCGCATCGAGGACCAGATCGTCACCCTGAAGGAGCTGCGGGCTGATGTAGGTAGTGTCGACATGGCGGAAGCGATCATCGAGATCCAGCAGAAGGAGAACGTCTTGCAGGCATCACTCGCGGTCGGTGCCCGCATCATGCAGGTGTCCCTGATTGACTTCCTCAGATAACCTGTTGATCGTCAGAAGTAAGGGGTGAGAGTATGATCGGTCCAACAGGCGGCGTCGGGCATTTGGCCTATCAGCCGAGAACTCTGCAGTCACCTAAGCAGGAGCAGGTGGTCGTGGATGCGAAGACGATCCCTGCCGAGATGTCGATCAAGACCCGCAATCCGGAAGTCTGGGCTGATTTCGACAGAATCAGCGAAGAGATTGGATTCCTGAAGCTGGATGGACAGTTGCAGGAGAGGAGAGCAATCGCAGAGCGGGAGTTCGTTGAGACGATCCAAGAGGAAGTGCAGGGAGGCCGACGTGCACGTGATTTTCACAAGGAACCGGGCAATATTTTCGGCAGGCTCGCCTACGAGAAATTTCTGGCTGACAGGAAGGCCCAGATTCAGTTGGACGCTGTTCCGAGGTTCGGAGCGAAGATTGATGTACGCGTCTATCCACCAGAGATCCGAGTCGACACCAATATAAAGGCGGGGACCAATCTGATATGAACAAGCAATCCGTTAGAGTAGTTGAGAGCGAAGCATACGGCAAATTTGAGGTCGATGAAGAGCAGATCTACCATTTTCCCAAAGGAATCATCGGCTTCGATGATCTGCATGAATATGCGATGATCCAGGTGGAAGAAGGTCCATTCCATGTCTTGCACGCACTGGACGCACAGCTCAGCTTCATCCTGCTTCCAGCCAGTTTGGCAGCAGACAACTACGGATTTCATATCGGTCAGAACGTCATCGATCTTCTGGAGATCGCCAAACCGGATCAAGTCATGACGTTCGTCATCGTCAATGTCGTCGACAATCAGTTATACGTGAATCTGAAAGCACCGATTATCATCAATACGATCAATCACAAAGCAGCACAACACATCATCGATGATGCGTCATATCCGCTGCGCCATCCGCTCTCATTCAAGGAGGGCTCATAGATGCTCATACTCAAACGCAAACTTGGCGAATCCATCATCATCGATGATCAAATTGAGGTTCAGGTAGTCAGCGTAGAGGGAGAAACGGTCAAGCTTGGCATTTCCGCACCACAACACATCCAGATCCTTCGCAAAGAATTGGTGGAAAGCATCCTTCAGGAAAACAAGAAGGCCGGCAGTCAGATGCTGGACCAAGCTGCACTTCTCCAACTCTTGCATAATGTTAATAAAACCATTAGCAAAGAAGGGAAATGAAGGAGTGTTGAATGATGAATGCGATTCTAAGTGCAAGCCTGCCGGTCAAGGAAGTGAACTCGTATTCAGACCTGGCTTTCCGTCAGGCTGGAGAAGCTGGCCGGATAGCGAACTCGAAAAGGTATGATGACCCGAGCGAGAAGAGGTTCGATCTGTCGCTATTGAGCGATCAGGACAAGGAAAGGCTGATTGAGGAGTTAGACAAGCATAACAAGGAGTTTGCTTACACGGGCAAGTACCTGAAGTTCAAGTATAACGAGGAGGCGAAAACTTCCATCGTCGAAGTGATCGATACCGCGACGAACGAAGTAATCGTCAGCTTGCCGCCGGAGTTTCTGATTGACCTATCCATCAAGATGAAGAAGATACTCGGTATCTATATTGACGAGAGATTGTAAGATTGGCACAGGGTAAGAAACGCCAAAAGGAGGTAATCTAGATGTCATTCAGCTTAACAGGGATTGCATCGGGCCTGGATACTGCCACGATCGTATCCCAACTGATGCAGTTGGAGAAGATCCCGTATACCAAATTGGAAACGAAGCAATCAACGCTGAACTCGCAGCTTAGTGCCGTACGCTCGATTAATACGAAATTAAACACATTGCGTTCGGCTGCTGAAGATTTGCTGCTGAAGAGCAACTTCAACCTGCGCAGTGCCAGCAACTCCGATGAATCGGTTGTTAAGGCAACGGTTTCGGAGTATGCAGCGGAGACAACCTATCAAATTAATGTGACTCAACTGGCCACCCAACATATCGTGAAATCGAAAGCATTTGATAATAATTCGACACTTACGGGTACCATTGAGATTAATGGACACAAATTCATCCTTGCCAATGCTGGCGATGAACCAGATGCTGGAGAAAATGAAACGGTGTTGACCATCGAACCGGACATGACTTATGATCAAGTGCTCACGAAACTCATGGATGCCGTCAACGACAAGAAACTTGGCGTCAAGGCGAGCCTAGTGTCAACGACACCGGACTCCAAAACGCTGGTGCTGACCTCGGAGAAGTTCGGGGCAGCCAATAAGATAACATTTAATGAAGGAGGAACTTTTGATCTTAAGCCAGTGGACGGCTCCGGCCAGAATGCGGTGTTAACCATAAATGGCATCGATATAGAGGCATCGAGCAACGACCTGAGCAATGTCATCACGGGGTTAAGCTTGACGTTGCATAAGATCGGCGAATCCACGATCACCGTCACCAAGGACGCTGACAAGATTGCCGAGAAAGTGGAAGCCTTCGTAAAGGCCTATAACGATGTGATCACCACCATCAAATCCAATACGGCGAAAGGCAAAACCCTGCAAGGGGATGCAACGCTGCGCTCCTTGGAATCGTATTTGAACGGAATATTCAACAGGGAAGTTGGCGATGAAAATTCCTCCGGGCTGCGTTATCTGTTCGAGATTGGATTAGAGATTGACAAAGGCGTTACAAGCTCATCCTCGATGACGGGTACCATCAAGTTCGACAAGGAAAACTTTAAAGCAGCTCTTGCGGAAAAGCCGGATGAAGTGTATCAATTGTTCGCAATGGATGATGCTGATCATCCTAACAAGAGCGGGATCGCCCGACAATTCAAAGATTCCCTGATGGAATGGACCAGATCGGGTTCCGGTATCCTGGCTGCGAAAATCGAAGGTTATGACAGCCAGATCGCCTTCGTGAAGAAACAGATGGAATCCATGGAAGCTCGATTGACCTTGAAAGAAGAGCAGCTTAAGAAACAGTTCGCGGCAATGGAGACCGCACTTGCATCTTTGCAGAGTCAACAGTCATGGTTGATGAGCCAGATCTCTTCGCTGTCTCTATACTAGGGATAAGGGGTTATTAAAATGAACGTTGCCAACCGTTCGAACTACCAGATCTATCAGAAGAACATGTATGAGACTGCTTCTCCTCACAAGCTGATTTCGCTCTTGTATAATGCGGCCGTCACCAACATCCAGAGGGCTTCCAAAGCGCTGGATGAATCTCGTTGGGAAGACGCCAGCCGGTTCAATATCAAAGCTCAGGATATCATCTATGAGCTGATGTCCTGTTTGAATGAGGAACAGGGAGGCGCGCTTGCAGCCAACCTGAAACAGATCTACTTCTACTGTGTGAATCAGCTTGTGCAAGCGAACATCCGCAAGGATCAGTCCATTCTGAGTGAGGTTGAACAGATCATCGACAGCTTGAGACAGGCATGGCAGGAGATCGGGAAGGATGTTAGCATTGGCACATGATACCCAGGTTTCATTTGAGCGGATTGAATCGCTGTATGGCCAATTGCTCCAGGTGAGCGATCAGCAGCTTGCCTGCGTTGAGCATGAGTGGCAGGACAGTGATCAATTTATTGAGAGATTTCAAGAGTTGGCTGGTAAGTGGCTTGACCTGCAAGCAGAAATAGCGGTCGAGGAGCGACGGCTGCTGGAGCAAGTGTCAGTGAATGAGCGCAATGCCATCCTGGCGCAAAAGGTCGGCCCGATCATCCGGAAAGCGCAGGAGAATATGACACGCGCTGCCGAGATGATGAACCACAACATTAAAGCAACGGGTTCCATGCTTCGTTCCGCACAGGATCATCGCCAAGCGAGCAGAGCCTACTACAACAGCGGATATGAAGATCATGAACCTGTATTCTTCGATGAGAAAAAATGAGAAAAAATTTTTAGCAGAAACTATTAAATCAACCAGAGAATATGTCGATATATATAGTAGGCCGCAAGGATGTGGCTGAATAATTACATATCATGGAGGATGGTAAACATGTCGATGTACATCAACACGAACGTTGCGGCAATCAACGCTCACCGCAACCTGGGCTTCAACAACACTCAAATGGGCAAGACGATGGAGAAACTGTCTTCCGGCTACCGCATCAACCGCGCTGCTGACGATGCTGCTGGCCTGGCAATCTCCGAGAAGATGCGTTTCCAAATCAATGGTTACAACCAAGCCATGCGGAACGCTCAAGACGGCATCTCGCTGTTGCAAACTGGTGAAGGTGCGCTGACAGAAGTTCACTCGATGCTGCAACGTTTGAACGTATTGGCTAACCAATCGGCAAACGGAACGCTCGAAGATGAAACTGACCGTGCATATCTGCAGAAGGAAGTTAGCCAACTGCTTGAAGAGATCGACAACATCGCTTCTACAACGAAGTTCAATGGCATCAGCCTTCTGAGCGGATCTGCAGGCGAGGTAACTTTCCAAGTTGGATACGAAGGAAGCACTAAGATCTCGATCAACCTGAGCAGCGGTGTATCTTCCGACGATCTGTTCGGATCAGCCGGAATCAACATCTCCACTGCTGCTGGTGCGAGAGCAGCTCTTTCCACGATTCAAGAAGCAATTGGCAAAGTTTCCGAGCTGCGCGCTACATTCGGTGCTGTTCAAAACCGTCTGGAGCATACGATCAACAACCTGGGCGTAAACGCAGAGAACCTGTCGGCTTCCGAGTCCCGCATCCGCAACGCAGACATGGCGAAGGAAATGACCGAGTTCACTCGGAACCAAATCCTCGTACAAGCAGGCACAGCAATGCTTGCACAAGCAAATGCTGTACCGCAAAACGTACTGCGTCTGCTTGGTTAATCGATCTTCAACACCAAAACTCTCCAATCATACGATTGGAGAGTTTTTCTATTCAATCAGCCGCTTCACAAGCCGATAATAGTAGTAAGTGACTATTGAAACCAAAGGTGTTGATAAGCTGATGTTAATCGTGCATAACGGAACCGTGTACAAACAGTTTGAAGCGGACGATCGCGAACAGATCATGAACGAGTTGAATGCGATCGTGAATGATGTGTATCAGCAAGGTAAAGTGATTAAGCTGATTACAATCGATGGGGTTGATGTAACAGGTTCCGTAGAATCATTTCTGGTATCGAACTTGAATCCGATTCAAAATATCGAAGTTCATTCAGTTACTCCGGATGAGATCATTGACAGCTTGTATGCAGACATTGTTGATTACCTGGGTAAGGTCTCCAAAGCGACTGATGCCATTTCTGATATGTTCTATGGAGATGTGAACATGGATGCGTGGAATCAGTTGTCTCAATTGTCTGAGGCGTTAGGGTTTACGATTGAAGCTCTTCAGACAATTATCGCGCATGGCCAACATCATGCTGGGCAATCGTCTTTCGCCAATGAAGTCACCGTGTTCATCGATGAGGTCAAAACCCATGTAGCCGAGATCAATCAGGCGATCGAAGATCAAGACTTCGTCTTGGTTGGAGATGTCATTCGATACGAGCTCGGGAAATCCGTATCCCGGATGTTGAATTCGATGGTATCGAGGGTAGAACAATGAAAAAGTACGTTGCAGATAACTTGATGTTCCTAAGAGATTATTACCCCGACATTTATCAATTGATAAGAAACCAAGATTATGATCGTTCTCGGGTTCAAGTGATCGAGTCGCAGAATCATCAAGTGAATCTCTTGGTTACACTGCCCGACCAACGAGAGGTTGCCTTGTACAGCAGATATGATCCACAGGCTGAGGCTGAGAGATGGTTAAAGTCGATTGAAAGCCAATACGCCAAGGTTCAGAATATTTTGTTCTGTGGACTTGGACTGGGTTATCATCTGAAAGTGTTTATGGAACGGTTCCCTGATAAGAAAATCTTCCTATACGAACCTGATCTGGATATCTTTATGGCGGCCGTTGAACGCGTAAACCTGATCCCATTGTTAAAAAGCAAGCAATTGGCATTATTTGGCGTGGGGACAGGTGAAGCATTTCAAAGGTATATTGTAAGTAACCTGTTCGATTCTTTGATTGCGAATTGTGATCTGTTGGTCGTACCATCTTATCGGAAGGTCCACGCGAACACGATCGATGAACTAATGAACGTGATCAAGTCCGTATCCCGTGGCTATCGCTCCAATCTCAATACGATGTATAGGTTCCAGGATTCATGGGCAGAGAATATTATCCTTAATCTGAGGAAGGTGTTGGAATCCCATTCCTTCCGCTCTCTTAAGGGAATAGGTAATGGAGTACCTGCGATTATCGTTGGTTCTGGACCATCATTGGCCATGGAGAGCGAGTGGTTAAAGCGATTGAAGAATCATGCCATCATTATCGCTGCAGGCTCCAGTGTTCAGGGGTTGGTTCATCATGGGATCGAACCGGATCTGATCGTTTCGATGGACCCCTCGGAGGTGAATGCAAAGGTCTTTGAAGGATTAAACATCCATCACATTCCGTTTTTATTCATTCCGACTATCAAGCATACGATATTGGATGCGGATTGGAACCTGCTTCTGCACGCCTATTTCAACAATGATGCCATAAGCCGATATTATATGGAACTCGATGAAGGTGATCCTGTATTCAACACCACATCGACGGTAACGGGAACTGCGATACAAGCTGCGTTATATATGCAATGCACTCAAATTTTCTTCATCGGACAGGACTTTTCCTTCCCGAATGATCAGCACTATGCAACTGGTGTCCAGCACATCAGTGAGAATGATCTGAAAAATACGGTTCAGCGCGCCGATGTGATGATTGAAAACGTTAGCGGAGGGAAGAATCGAACAAGCCAAGCCATGTTGGTGCTGAAAGAGAGCATTGAAGCTTTAATTGAAATCTATCCGCATGCTGAGTTTTACAACGCATCACGAATTGGGGCTGTTATCCGCCATACCAAAGTCAAAACACTGGAAGAGTTGTATAGCGAGTGTCAACAGACGATTGATCCGCAGGGTTTCACTCAACAGATCAATCAATACCTGGAGACATATCCATCTTCGAAGATCAGCAGAGTAATGGGAAGGCTGGATAATTCGAAAAAAGCGATTGAGTCACTGTCTAAATATGTGGATGACTTGAAAACGCTTGTCGAGGAATCGACACGATATCAGAATCATCCACGAAGGATACAGAAATGGTTCGAGAAATTTAACAAAACATGGAATAATATGGACAAACATGAATACTTCAAAAGCATCTACCGCTTCCTTCTGTATGCGGAATATGATTTTGTTCGCCGTAATTGGACTCATATCGCTGCGGAAACCGATCAGAAAGAGCAAATGAGAAAGCTGGTTAACTGTATCCTCCCGATCATTGCCGGTTTCCACAAAGTAACACCTGTTCTCAAAGAAAGTATTGAGGAAGTCATTGACAGATTACAGCTATCGGGGAGTCGAGCCGCATCAGGGAGAGAAGGTTCCCCTGCATGCTCCTGAATTGTGGGTAATGAATGGGCATATGTGAAAGACTGCTTCGACACGGGCTGGGTCTCTTCTGTGGGTCAGTATGTGGACCGATTCGAACGGATGCTGGAGGAATATACAGGAATACCGCACGCCGTAGCCGTTGTAAACGGTACGGCTGCTTTGCATATGGCGCTCAAGCTCAGCGGGACTGAAGTTAATGCCTAACCTTTGTCGCCGAGGAGATGGTTGGCGCATTGATCTATCTGGCATCCGACGCTTCAAGTTGTGTAACTGGACATAACATCGAGGTAGATGGGGGATTAAACTGCTGGTAGTCATTTCTGGTCGATTTATGATTAAAGAATAACAGGAAATTGTTAATATTCGTCGAATTAAGCTGCTAATGCGTCGTTTGATGAATTGACGTTTCCGCATGGGAGAGGTTCAATTGGAATCCGGTTTTGATTCACCCGTATATGTCACACGTCCATTGTTGCCTGATAAGATTGTGATCTCTGAGAGGATCAATCAGATCGTGGATAGCAAGAAAGTAACCAACATGGGCGATCAGCACATCGAGCTGGAAAATGCCTTAAAACGTTATCTGAACTTGGATCATATTACGCTCTTTAACAACGGAACACTGGCGTTATTGCTCGGGATCAAGGCGCTTGATTTGCAGGGTGAAGTCATTACGACCCCATTTACGTTTCCTGCGACAGTACAAGCACTGGATTGGAATCAACTTACACCAGTGTTTTGTGACATTGAGCCCCATACATTGAATATCGATCCTGCAAGGATCGAATCTTTGATCACAGAGAGGACAAGCGCCATTTTGGGCGTTCACGTCTTCGGCAACCCATGCGATGTCCACAGAATCCAGGAGATAGCGGATCGGTATGGACTAAAAGTCATTTATGACGCTGCCCATGCCTTCGGTTCAACGATCGATGGAATGCCTATAGGTACCTACGGCGACTTGACGATGTTCAGCTTCCACGCCACAAAGTTGTTCAACACAATTGAGGGTGGCGCCTTGACATATAGAGACCCAGAGTTGGTTCAGAAGCTTAATCTTCTCAAAAATTTCGGGATTGCAAGCGAAGACCAGGTTTTGCTGTCTGGTCTTAATGCCAAGATGAACGAGATTCAAGCCGGCATCGGTCTCGAGGTACTGAAACTGGTCAACGATGAGAGAATCAGAAGGTTGGATCTGTTAAATGTATACATGGACGAGCTCAGGGATGTTCAGGGTCTCAAGATCGTTACCGCGACTAATAATTTGAGCTCAAGCTTGCAGTATTTTGTAGTCAGGGTAGTAGAAGAATCATTCGGAAAATCGCGTGACTGGCTGCATGAGCAATTGAAGAAATTCAACATTTACTCGCGGAAGTACTTCTATCCGCTATGCAGCGAATTTCCTTGGTATAATCATCTGGAATCGACTTCGTCCGAGAATCTCGAAGTGGCACATCGCATCTCTTCAGAAGTGCTCTGTCTGCCGTTCTATGGAGAGTTGGGAAGGGAATCCGCGCGAAAGATCTGCAGGATCATAAAGCAACTTCAAGCGATGTAGCCAATAACGATTCCGCCATAGGAGGGATTGACCATTAAAGGGATAATTTTGGCAGGCGGATCGGGCACGAGACTTTATCCGTTAACGAAGTCCGTATCGAAACAGTTATTGCCCGTTTATGATAAACCATTGATCTATTACCCCTTATCCGTTCTTATGTTAGCCGGAATCAGAGAGATCTTGATTATCACCACGCCCAGAGACCAGTTGGCGTTCGAGAATTTGTTAGGCGATGGAAAGCAACTGGGTCTCCACATTACTTATGCCACTCAAGATCAACCCAACGGCATTGCCGAGGCGTTTATCATTGGTGAAGAATTTATTGGTGATTCCAGTGTAGCCTTAATACTTGGGGATAACTTCTTCTATGGTTCGAATTTTGGCAATATGCTGAAGAAAGCGGTCCAGCTTTCTGAAGGTGCGCTTATTTTCGGCTGTTATGTCCACAATCCAAGCGCCTATGGCGTCGTGGAAGTGGATAGCAATTATAATGTATTGTCAATAGAAGAGAAGCCGGCGAAGCCGAAATCGAACCTGGCTATTCCGGGGCTGTACTTCTTCGATAACCAGGTGGTTGAATTCTCCAAGAACGTTAAACCGTCTGAACGTGGAGAGATCGAAATTATCTCTGTTTTGCAGCAATATCTCGATCGAGGGAAGCTGTTTGTCAGATTTACAGGTAGAGGGCTGGCATGGCTGGATACCGGAACGCATGAAGCTCTGCTTGATGCTTCCAACTTCGTGGAGAACGTTCAGAAACGCCAAGGGCTATATATCGCTTGTATTGAAGAAATCTCATACCGTAAAGGATACATTACGAGGGAGCAGTTGATTCAACTGGCGCAGCCACTCATTAAGACGGACTATGGCCGATATTTGCTTGATGTGGCGAACAGTTAGACAATAATCAACATGAAAGAGTGATCGAGTTGAGAATATTAATCTTTCAAGGTCAAAGCCAGTACGACGTCTTGAGAGAATCAAGTCGTCGCACAGCCGGAGCGTTTCGTGAACTGGGACATGAAACGTTTATCTTCGATATGATGCTGTGGACTCCTCAAGATTATTTGAATATCATTCAAGAATTCAAACCGGACTTTACCTTTGGCAGCAATCCGGTTTGTTATTATATCAATGAAAAGCTTCATTATGAATACACGAACATCCCGCATTTTGTCCGTTTAGGGGATAGTCCTTATTATCATCTCTTCGATAGAGCGCTGCGCGATCCGAATCATCCATTGGTATATACATTGGGTGCCGAGACTTCATTTATCAAGCAGATGAATGACATGGGTTTCGATCGTATCTCCCGCTTGAAGACATTCGCCTCAGAGAAGGTATTCCAACATGAAGATGTGCATGCTTATCGGCCTTATCCGGTTGTCTTCTTCGGCTCGATCAAACCGCCTGAGGAGTACATTAAATCAGCCAAGCAGAATCTCCGTGGCAGCGTACGAGCCAATGTGTTGGATTTCATTGCTATGTTGCCGGAGTGGATGGAGCAACGGGGGATCTTCCTTCCAGTTCCGATCGATCAATGCTTTGCAGAATTCCTGCAATTAGAAGACAAGGTTTCCATTGAGGACCGGAACATGCTGCTTCGTACAGTCTATCCTTACATCGATGGATACTATAGAAATTACACCCGAGAGCATGTATTGACCCAATTTGCCGAGCATGGCGTGCCGATGTATGTGTTCGGTAATGATTATATCAAGCAGAAATTGTCGCCATATAAGCATGTGCGCTCCTTCAATCCTGTTTCTTTTAAACAATGTCTGGAGATTTACGCCAAGAGCAAAGTGGTGTTAAATATCACGCCGATGTTCTTCTACGCTCATGAACGAATTTCACATTCCATCACGAATGGCGCTGTACTTTGCTCATCGCTGATGCCGGATCTGATCGACGAGATCCCGGAGATGCTGGAAAGTTCCTTGTTCTATACATGGGGAACGATCGGCGATACAGCTGAAGCTGTCAAGCAAGTATTGGATGATCCCTCGCTTCGTATGCAGTTGGTGGGGAAATGTAAGCAGATTACCGAGCAGTATTTTGAACCTAAAAGGAATGCGGAAGAGATCATAGCTATATATAGGCAAGTGTTTTGTGAGCAATCTTAACCAAGATAATGAGGTGGGCAATGGTGAAACTAACAATACTGGTGACGAGTATCGGCAGCCTGGTTGGGCAAAATATTATCGATGCTCTGGAATATAGCGCATTTAGTAGACGGGATAGAGTTAACCTAGTTGGGACTAACAGTATCGCTAATAGTCCTAACAACTACAGGTGCGATACATGCTATCTTGTTCCAAACACATCTTCAGAAGATTTTGCACCAATCATGTTGGATATATTATCTAAAGTTCAACCAACTCTAATCTTGAGTGGGAGAGACGAAGATACAGAAGTGATGTGGCGATTGATCAAATCCAACCCACATATTAAAGGAGTGTTTCCATACGGAAATTTAGATACCATTATGTATGCCCTTGATAAATGGAAGACATGGGAATTTGCGCAGAAGTATAACTTGCCGTTTGCTAGAACTTTCAATATCGAAGATTATACTAAAGAGAGCTTGGGTCGTTTTGTTCAAACTGTTGGATTTCCCATGATCGCCAAACCTGTAAGAGGTTTTGCATCTAAAGGGGTCTATTTCATTAGAAATTGGGAACAGCTAGAAAGGGTTCTTGAATTCGATAATTATATTCTACAAGAATATCTTGGAAAATCGGAATCATTGGAGGTCTATTTCAAACAAGTAGATTGGCTCACTCCATTATTCGCACATGCGCCGAATATTGTCCACTATTCTTGCCATACGATCATAGGTCCTAATGGGCAGATTGCGCCAATTTTTATTTCAAGAAATGAACATGATTCAGGTAAAACGATTGGTTTTAGAAAGGTCGAGAACAGTACTCTAGAGAAATTGACTCATGATTATGCAAGAGCAATATATGCCGAAGGAGGGGCAGGGCCGCTTACTGTCCAATTTCGACAAGATCGGCATGGTAATTGGAAAGCTCAAGAGATTAACATGAGGACAAATGGAAACACATTTCCACGTTTAATGATGGGACAAGATGATCTTGGATTGATTTTCAAATACTTCTTACCTGATGTGCAATTTCCTGTGGTTGAAGGTGACAAGTCCGGTCGTCCAGGGATAATAAGCAAATCTTTATTGTGTAATTTTATTGAAGATGAGGTTGTCAACAACTTTGAAAAGAGTAAAGTTTGGGGTCATTCATAAGTCTTATGTAAGAAGGGATAAGAGAATGAACATCTCCGAAAAAATCGCAGAATTAACGCTTCAAACAACATATGAATCGCTTCCTGAAGGTATTATTACTCAAGTTAAAAGGGCGATTCTAGACACAATGGGTGTGACGTTGGCTGGTTCTATTGATCCTATCGGAAAACAAATCATTCGTTTCGTTTCGGATATTGGAGGTAAAACAACATGCAGCGTGATAGGTGGCGGTATTACTACATCAGTTGTCAATGCTGCTTTTGCTAATGGAACCATACTTCATGCACTGGATTATGACGACTCGGGTGCACATACACAAGGTCATCCCAGCGCCCCCATTTTCCCGGTCGTTATGGCTTTGGCTGAGGATCTGGGCAGTGACGGAAAATCAATTATTGAATCATATGTTGTTGGAGTTGAATTATTTTCGCGATTATCGCGAGCTATGCCCATGTTGCATTTAAAAGGTTGGCATCCTACTTGCGTCTTTGGAACACTTGCTGCAACTATTTCAGCCGCCAAGCTATTAAAATTAAATGCCAACCAGATAGTCATGGCGCTCGGAATAGCCTGTTCTTTTGCATCAGGCATTGTAAATAATTTTGGTACGATGACAAAATCCCTTCATATAGGCAATGCAGCCAGGAATGCAATAACTGCTGCTCTGCTGGCTAAAGGTGGGTTCACTGCTTCGTCTGAAGTATTTGCTGATGGAGGGTTTGTTTCGATCTTCACGAATCAATCCAATACGGAGCAGGATTTATTAAAAAGTTTGGAATCATGGGGCAATCCTTATGCGCTTCTTTCTCCGGGTATCAGTGTGAAAAAGTACCCATCTTGTTCACTTACTCATCGAGCTATAGATGCACTGATAGACATACAAGAGGAAAAACGAATTCAGGCACAAGATGTTAGAAGTATTGAATGTAAGACAACGCCACGTGCAGTTAAGGTTTTATCTTTTGATAACCCCCAAAATAGTCTTGAAGCAAAATTTAGTATGCAATTTGTATTAGCAACCGCTTTTATCGATTACAATGTTGAGTTAAAACACTTTTCAGAGGGTTATCTTCAGGATTCAACTCTTAGGGAGTTAATGAAAAAAGTGAAAATAAGTGTTCATGACGATTGGACAGAGCAAGACAGTAATCTGAGGCCAGATGTCGTTACAATCACATTAAACGATGGAACTGTGTATAGCCGTGAAGTGCAATTCTCTAGAGGTTCTGCTTTGTCTCCTATGTCAATGGATGAGCTTATTGCAAAGTTCAAAATGTGTGCCGGAACCGTCATAAATGATGATGATATGTTGAGAGTGTTGGATATTATTTCAACCCTAGAGTCAAAAGAGAACATATATGATTTGATGAGGATCGTTTCACTAAGATCTAACCATGGAGGGAAGTAAAGGGTGAAGAAACTAAATCCTGATGGACCGACTATTCATCCATCTGCCAAGATTCGGTTTAGTCATCTGGGCAAATGGACTGAGATTGATGAGCGTGTGAGAATTACCGAAAGCGAAGTTGGTGATTACTCCTATGTGTTACATGACTCTGAGATGATATATACTACAGTCGGCAAATTCTGTGCTATTGCGCCGTTTACAAGGATAAATGCGACAAACCATCCTATCTGGAGGCCAGCTGTTTCCAATTTTACTTATCGCTCTGCACAATATGATCTAGGTGAAAATGATCAAGACTTTTTTGATTCGCGACGAGCCGAAAAAGTCACGATTGGTCATGACGTATGGATCGGACAGGCTGTTTTAATCATGCCAGGTGTCACCATTGGAACTGGTGCAGTTGTAGGTGGTGGGTCTGTAGTGACAAAGGATGTTCCTCCGTATACAATTGTCGCAGGAGTCCCTGCCAAGCCGATCCGACGCCGGTTTAGTCAAGAGATAGAGGAGTCTTTGCTGCGTATAGCTTGGTGGGACTGGAATCATGAAACATTAAAAGAGAGATTAAATGATTTTAGGGTCTTAAGTATAGAGGAATTTTGCAAGAAATATGATCAGTGAAGAAAACTTTTAACGCTAAGAAAATAATTTACCCAGTACCATTCATAGAAATGATCCGCCTTGAAGTAATCATTGTCAATAGAAGAAATTCTAGAGGCCTGTTTTTGATGTATTGAATCCGAACTGATCAGAAAGGAATATTTAAACAACGATGACATATACTTTCGAACAGCATGCCGGAAATATATCTGCATTGGACGAATTAATCAGATTAAGTACGAAAATAGAGGAAGGAGTGAATAAGCTTCATTTTTTTAAGAAGTTGGCTGGTTTTGTTTCAATCAATCGGTATTATGCACATGAAATAAAGTCTTTTTCATCATTGGTAGAAAAGACAGTGGATATTATTCGCATATTAGATTTGAATCAGTCAATACCAAGTGAAAAATTCTCCGGTTTGGTTCACAATCTTAAGGAAATGTTAGAGGAATTGAATGAGTTTTATAAAGTAAATATATTTTTCATGGGAAGAGATAAGTATAATTTAATCGACAGTATAGTAAATAGGAGATACACCAAACCAAGCGATCATACAGGGAATAAGGAACATTCATTTAATGTATTAATTCTGAGCGAAGAAACATGTCACGACGTGGTGAATCCGAGTGATTTTGATAAAGTGATTCATTATGATCAATTTATGAATCACTGTTTTGATGTAGCAGAAGCGTTGTATCTAAGAGATTATGATTACAATTATCTGTTGCACAGATTAGAGCTAGCAAAACAGCCAAGTATTAACGGAATCATAGTAGGGTCTTCATATCCTCTGTTTGGAATAGAAGATACTATGTTGCATGGAAATATTGTCAACTTGTCACTATCATCCCAAGACTTATACTACTCGTTCAAAATTGCAAAGGATATTATCGACCAAAATAATCGAATTGAAATATGTATTCTTGGAACAGCATATTGGACGTTTCATCATGATCTATCAAAGTCAAAAAATGATGGAGGGCGAAGGATTATACAGGTGTACTATCCCATTTATAGGGATAGCCATCATTTTGAATATACAGAAATACTCGAAAAGGAATCATTGAGGGACATTTTTGGCCAGGATATCTGCTATATATTTAATTTGGATCTAATCTATAGACACTTTGCAAGGTTATTGTTTAACAGTTATTATTCTTCGTATTTTAAATTCAAACCCAGAGAACTCTGTAGTTTACTTGGTGATAAAAGATTAAGCTCATTAACAATGTATGAAAAATTAACTTTGGCTAAGAATAGGGCGGAACACCATAACAGAGCTATAAAATATAAAGAAACCAAAGAAGAGAACACTAGAATTTTGAGTGATTTTCTAGAGTATTTAAAAAAGAAAAATGTCAAGGTGGTTATTGTAAATTTCACGGCAACATCTTACTATAGACAATTCTTAAAAGATCATTTTGTCGAAGAGTATAAGGAAATTATTACTCGGTTAAGAGAGATTCACAACTTTGATTTTATTGATCTAAATGAATATAGCTGTATTAACGACAATGATTTTACGGATTTTGATCATTTTGGTGATAGCGGTGCAATCAAAGTGAGTGAAATACTGAATCAATATTTAAAAACTTGAGAGAAGAGATATTAAACGAGATACCAAACGGTAATGATCAGATATCCGGGTGAATTAGACAGCATAAAGATGCTAGAGACGGCCTTGGACCAGAATCCCATGGGTCTGAGGTCGTTTTTTCTTTGGTAGCGGCTTGTTAGGACAGATTCGGAATTTTTGAAAATGTTATAGCCTCAAAATGGCTATGAGACAATAGCTACGCTATTGATAACGTAGAATCAACCGAACCATTTTATCATGATATGTCTATTAAAAAATGCTCCCCACTATATAGGGAGCAGGATATGAATAAAACTGATGATTGGTGTCTTTTGGCGATTATGATCTTTATTCCGATTTGATATGTTTCCATTGAAGCGGTGTTCCTCGTGGGATGTCTTCCGTGGCCACAGCGCCGTAAACTTGATCGCTGAATTTGGGAGCAAGTCCGTAACCCGGGCGAATCGAGCGGACATTCTCTTCTGTAAACCTTTCGCCTTTTGCGATATCTCGGACTACGAACAGTGAACGGGAGAATTCTCGGCTCTTCTGCTTCTTCTCCGTCATATCATAGTCCACTCTGCCAAGTGACTTTTCTGCTTCCCTTACAGATCGGACAAGTAATTTAAACTCCTCCTTGTCCAAGGAGAAGCTCGCATCCGGTCCGCCGATGCTCTTATCAAGGATAAAGTGCTTCTCGATTACCTTTGCGCCAAGAGCGACGGAGACAACGGGTACCGTCACGCCTAACGTATGGTCGGACAAACCAACTTCCACACCGAAAGTCTCTTTCAGATTCGGAATTGTCAGCAGGTTTGCGTCTTCGATTTTTGCAGGATAGGACGATGTGCACTTTAAGAGAATAATCTGGTCATTGCCCATTTTTCTGCACGCTTGCACTGCTTCATGGATCTCTCCGATGGTTGCGATGCCGGTCGAGATCAGAATCGGCTTGCCTTTAGATGCGATGTATTCGATCAGAGGGATATCGGTGATTTCGAAGGAAGCTACCTTATAGGCAGGCACATTCAAGCTCTCCAATAGATCTACGGCGCTTTTGTCAAATGGGCTTGAGAAGCAGATGATTCCCAGCTCAGCGGCGTAGTTCATCAGCTCCTCGTGCCATTCCCATGGCGTATACGCTTCTTTGTACAAGTCATATAACGTCCTGCCGTCCCAGATGGTACCTTGAGTCAACCGAAACAGTTCATTGTCGGAATCGATCGTGATCGTGTCTGCGGTATACGTTTGAAGTTTGATGGCATCGGCACCGGCTTCTTTCGCAGCTTTGATGGTATCCTTGGCAATATTGATATCATGTCCATGATTCGCTGACATTTCTGCTATGATGAAAGTTTTGTCGCCGCCAATCTGAAAATCTGCTATCTTCATATTTTGCTCCCCTCGATATATATTTTCCGATAATCCAGGTAATGAAGATCTGGCACGTTGCCGCTTCTGATGATCTTCAATGAGTGCTGGAAGCCTTCATTGAATAGGAGATCATAGATGCCGATGTATGGAATGAAGGTATAGCCTAATTGGGTGTATGTCGGGTGATGGTACATGTGATAATACAACTCGATGCCTCGCCTTGCAAACTCTCCTCCGGGACTATACTCTTCGATATATTGAGCTGAACCCTGTGCGGACAGGTAACGATCGGCTTGGAGCGTCTCGCAGATATTGGCTAACAAGACGTCTTTCTTCCCATCTTTCTTGTCCAGGTTTGAAGAGATCATGATGTTAGTTGTAATCCCCAATCTCTCGCATATGTTTGTGATAATGTTCATATTAAATTGAGCTATACTCGGATGATCATTTAAGTACAGGTCTTGTATAAACGGGTAAACTTCATCAAAGTGTTTCGCTTTGGCGTAGCTGTGCTTAATCGCTTTGAGATGTCTTTCCTTCCAATTTTCCAGGCGATGATAGGAAGTGTTGTTGATCAACATATCCTCTCTGTTCTTATCCTTCGTCAGAGGAATCGTCAACATAAGCTCCTGATCATTTGACTTAATCTTGTTTCTCACTTGCCAGCTCCTCTGAACCAACTGTACATCGTCAAGAAAAACAAACGTATCTACCTTGTCAATCATCGAGAAGTATCCGATCCAGGGCATATAGGTGGGTTGCATGATCGCAATTTGCACGCTTAAGTCACTTCTTTCTCATAACGATCGCTCTTCAGGCAGATTTCATCATTAATGCGTATGAGCAAGCTTCCGTCACTTTGGATCAAGTATGGACGATCCAAGGAACACCGTGTGAATCTCACGCTTTGGATCCAAAATACTTGATCTTCGATGATAAGTTTAGCTCCTCTGTATCTAGCCTGGGCTCTGACTTTATTATAGATGGCGGCGAAGGAGTCGATATGCAGATCGAGTCTGATCCGATCTTCCGTCACGGCAGGGTAATAGTAACCTGGTTGGTTAGGAATGGGTTCACCTTGACCCTCAATGTAAGAGATGCATTTCTTGAGGAGCTCAGGAACCTTTTGTGTCAGGGCGTCGAACAGATCCTGTTCATTCATCCAGAGATAGTAGGGAACCTTTTCCTGTGCGATAATATCGCCTTCATCGATCTTCTCGTTTACAGTATGTATACTGATTCCGATCTCTTTCTCTCTGGAGACTGTGGCCCAGTAGGTTGGATGACGCCCTTTATAATACGGCAGAGCACTGTAATGGATATTAAATATACGGATGTCGGGCAGTTCTTCCATGGGAATTCGCCGTCCGAATGAGCACATGATGAAGAAGTGAACGACCTCGTCCATCTTCCTGATCTGTTCGATCAGCTCTTTCTTGTTGCCTACCACGATCAGCTCGATGTTTCGAACAAGGCTGAACGTAATCAGATCATCAGTGACTTTCTCTCGCTCACAGATGACACTGATCAACTCGATCTTCTCCTCGAACAACAGCATTTCCGCAATTTTGTAATAGTTCCCGATATACGAGACTTGATACTTCATACGTTTCCTCCTGCCCATCTGACAAGCTCGGATATATGGCCGCCGATTTTGGTCATGACCATCCGGGACGAGATGTCCCTGCGATACTCCAGATCCTTGTATCGCATTAAGGCTTCTACCAGAGCCAGGTTCAGATTATCAACTTCTACTACGAATCCGCGGCTGGACAGGTAATCAATATTTCTTCTCTGGTTGTCTGCGACACAGTATGCGATCGTTGGAACTCCAAGCTTCATGAGCTCATACAGCGTCTGACCTCCACCAGAAATCGCGAGATCACAACTGCTCATCAGTTGAACGACTTGATCCGCCTGGATGTTCCGATAGACAGACAGATTGTGGGTGTCCATATCCAATGTCAACTGATCGTTCGTGATGATACTTAGTCTATAATCCGGATCGAGTCGACGGAGTGTATCGACGATGCTGGAGATCTCACGCTTTACGTTGGACCCTCCCAGACAGACCAGAATACGCTGAATCTCATCTCTAATCTCTATGGGCTGTGCCATACGGAATTCTTTCCTCAGAAGAATGTATTGTTCGCCGGTCAGATACTTTACGTCTTCTCTGTCTGGATATGAGAATGAATGTCCGTATATAGTAGGGTTGAGAACAATCCCCTTGGGATATTCGATCCGCATATTGTCATCGATATAGATCGCTGTTCCTGATTTCCTGGTGATAAAGTCGTAAACTGGTTTGTCAGCAAGATAAGAGTCGATGATCGATACAGTACTCTTGGATATCTCCAGCCTGTCCAACTGGTCGATGAGCGTCCAATCCATGAAGCGGTGCTTCATTTGACCGATCACGCTGTAGTGTTTGTGAACGCCGTTTAGCACAAACTCCGGTTCATATCCGTGTTCGATGAACACTTCATATAGTACGGAACACCGCACGACATGTCCGAACCCTATATGATCTCCGATCTCTGTGAATATCAGTACCTTCAACTAATTTCATCCTTTATCCGAGATCTTCTTCTGCTCTATGTGTGAATTAATCTGTAACAGTTCCGGTATTTGTCCAAACAACCCCAAGATCTCTTGCAGATAGAAATCATGAGTACCTTTATACAAATGCTTATATATTTCGCTGATCAATTGGAAGTCTTCAGGTGTATCCAGCGTCCATCGGTGAGCAGAATAGTTATCTTTCAACTTGTCATAGAAGATATTGCTATAATGTTCATAGATATATGGCGTAACATGTTCCCTTTGATAGTTTTCGGTCCCGTGATAGTATGCGTCTTCCAATACAGCAATAGGAAAAACTTCTGTATCCAATCCGCGCGGATAAGTACGATTAGACAAGTCAGAACCTGCGTTCGTGACGAGGTCCCAGTTGCCTTCTTTATATATAACGATAAGGTCATCAATCACGTGTGGATCGATCAACGGGCAATCAGAAGTGATCCTGACGATTGTATCTACATGATGTTCTTTGGCTGCAAAGTAATAGCGGCTGAGCACATCGCCTTCGCTGCCTCTATAGAACTTGCACCCGCATCTCCACGCTTCTTCGACGATCTGATCATCGATCGAATGTGTGGTGGTAGCAATGATGATGTCATCGACATTTTTAGATTGACGGACCCTTTCAATAACATGGGACAGCACCGTTTTACCCAGAATCTCTTTCATCACCTTGCCTGGGAGTCTGGATGAGCCCATTCTTGCCTGTATAATAGCTACTGTTCTCATGATCTACACTACTTTCGTTTTCGATAATGATCTAAGACACCTCTGACTGCTGTAATCACATCATCCACGTCGGCATCTGTCATCGCCGGAAACAAAGGCAGCGTGATTATGTCTTCGTACAGACTCTCAGCATTGGGGCAGATCCCGCGTTGGTAGCCCAGACGAGCGTAGTAAGGATGCAGGTGAACAGGGATGTAATGCACATTGACTCCGATATTCTCCTTTAACAGGGCTTCAAAGATGATTCTCCGGCTCGCGGATAATTTCTCCTGATTCAGTCGGATGACGTAAAGATGCCAACTGGATGATCCCGATGGATCCTGATATGGAATCTGCAACTCTGGAAGGCCTCGGAATGCATCATTGTAGATTGCTGCGATCTGTCTTCTGCGTGCAACGAATCGGTCGAGTTTCTTAAGCTGGCTTGTGCCTAGTGCCGCCTGGATATCTGTCATTCGATAGTTATACCCGAGCCATTGCATCTCATAATACCAAGGACCATGGTAATCGGCCATGATATCCGGTTGTCTCGTAATGCCATGTGCCCTAAACTGCAACAGCTTATGATAGTAGAGCTCATTGTCAGTAGTGATTACACCACCTTCGCCGGTCGTAATATGCTTAACAGGGTGTAAGCTGAACATCGTCATGTCACTAATGGAGCCAATCTTTCTTCCTTTGTATTCTGCTCCTAGTGCGTGAGCGGCATCTTCTATTACGACGAGCTGATGCTTGGCTGCAATGCTGCCGATCTGATCCATAGCGGCAGGCTGACCAGTGTAGTGTACAGGAATGATGGCTTTCGTACGTTCGGTGATTTGCTTTTCGATACTCTTGGGGTCGATGTTATACGTTCTTGGATCGATATCGGCGAACACCGGTATGCCGCCTTGATACAAGACGCAGTTGGCGCTGGCTGCGAACGTCATCGGTGTTGTGATCACCTCATCACCTTCTCCGATACCAGCAGCGAAGCATGCTCCATGAAGAGCAGCTGTCCCGTTGGCAAATGCAACAGCATACTTAGCCCCGACATACTTTGCAATTGCTCTCTCAAACTCGCTGACGTTAGGACCAGTCGTCAGATAATCACTCTTCAGAACCTCAACAACCGCTTGAATATCGTCTTCATCAATCCATTGTCGGCCATAGGGAAGGAAACTGTCTCTGGATTTTCTGTATTTCAATGGAAACTCCCTCTCCGTAAGCATTGTTGGGCTCAACTCGATTAAAGTTCTTCAACCAGATGTCTTAGTTCCTCGACGGTTAACCACCATTTATTCATATTGCTGACATAAGTGAAGCCTTCCGGCAACGGCTTGCCACCATTGGAGTACTCTGATCTCCACCAAGGGAATTCCGGCAAGATTACATAATATGAGTCATACTCTACTGAATGACGGGCATCATCTTCGGTTATCATTGCCTCGTGGAGCTTTTCTCCAGGTCGGATTCCTACAACTTTGATATCACATCCGGGAATGATCGCTTCTGCCAGATCGATTACCTTCATGCTTGGGATTTTGGGGATGAAGATCTCGCCGCCTTTCATTCGATGCAGATTGTCAATGACGAACTGGACGCCTTGATCCAGGGTGATCCAGAACCGGGTCATGCGTTCATCTGTAATCGGAAGTACTTTTTCCCCCATATCCCTCAGTTTTTTGAAATACGGCACAACGCTGCCGCGGCTTCCAACTACATTGCCATAGCGTACAACAGAGAATCTCGTTTCTTTATCTCCAACGTAGGAATTGCCTGCTATGAACAGCTTGTCTGATGCCAACTTGGTTGCTCCATATAGATTGACGGGACTCGCCGCCTTATCTGTACTGAGCGCTATCACGCGCTTCACTCCACGCTCGATTGCAGCTTCGATGATATTCTGTGCTCCGTAAATATTTGTTTTCACAGCTTCGAAGGGGTTGTACTCGCATGCACCGACATGTTTGAGTGCAGCGGCATGGATGACAATATCAATTCCGTCAAACGCACGATACAAACGGTCTTTATCTCTTACATCACCTATGAAGAATCGAATTCGGGGGTCTGTATAGGTTTGTGCCATTTCATATTGCTTTAATTCATCTCTGCTAAATACGACCACCTTTTTTATATTGTACTCCAATATTTTCGATATGAACTTCTTACCGAACGAGCCTGTACCACCGGTTATAAGTATGGATTGGTTATCCAGTGAAAACATTGGTTGCCTTCTCCTCTCAATATACTTTATCGGTAAACCGTTTATTTAAGATTATCTCTTAAAAATATTCGACAAAAAATGAGATTCCCCTTGTTTTATTACATAGAAAACAGTGCCATTAAATTAATAATGAAACGACACGGTGATAACTGGAAGGTATCTTACATCTTAATCAGATGTCGGCGTTCTATCTCAAAATTGAATCATGAGGTGGATGGGGATATGTATAATTGGAACATAACTTATCCACAACCCCCAATGATCACCGATGTATTTTCCTCACCTTATCCCCATTATTCTATCCACAACTCTGTGGATAATGTGTATAAATCTGTGAATAACAATGAAAACAAGCTTTCATGCGGTGCGTAGCGTGTGTGAAACCTGTGAATAAAATGTCCGGCTGTGGAGAATGATATAGATGCCGCCGCGCGGAGGGCAAGTAAACGCATACAAATTTTGCTTCAGCTCGTGCTTCCTGCAATTGACTTTATGTATGCCGAATGTTATAGTCAACTTGTGAGCTAACGCTTCACGCACTTGATTACGAAGGGAATGTGTTACATGCAAGGTAAAGTTAAATGGTTTAACGCAGAGAAGGGCTATGGTTTCATCGAGTCTGACGAAGGCGGCGACGTATTCGTTCACTACTCAGCTATCCAAGCTGAAGGCTTCAAGACTCTTGAAGAAGGTCAAGCAGTTGAGTTCGACATCGTCGAAGGCGCTCGCGGACCACAAGCGGCTAACGTAGTAAAACTCTAATTCACCCCAGCCTGCATAGGCTGCTGGTATAGATGAATAACTACCAAATCGCGATCCAGCACCCCGGGTTGACCGGGGTGTTTTCATTATTTTTGCGGATGGTTGGCGGTGCGGGGAAGCATGTTAGAACCATCATTGATCGTTCGTCAAGGGTATGGACTTCCATTTCACAATATTATCAGAATTGTGCGAAAATTTTATTGGATTTTCCTTCGCTTATTTTGAAGTGGGCTGAATAGTGTGGTATCATGATTGTACAGAATTAAGGAGGGATTGATATGAAGATTCAAGTTCGCGGCGATCAACTCACAGTGACTGAAGCTCTCAAGGAATATGCTGAGAAGAAGATCGGCAAATTGCAACGTTATTTTGAATCTCCCCTTAACAATGATGTGAATGTAACGATGAGCGTGAATCGCGGCCTGCATATCGTCGAGGTGACCATCCCGATGCAAGGGGTCATGCTCCGCGCCGAAGAGAAAAGCGCAGATATGTATGCATCGATCGACCTCGTTGTAGAAAAGCTTGAAAGGCAAATTCGTAAACATAAAACTAAGGTCAATCGTCGCATGCGCCGTGCTGGCGTTCGCGAACTTTTCAAGGAAAATCCCGAAACCGAAGCTGTTGTTCAGACTGCGGAGGATACCGAGGAAGAGCTTGAACTGGTAAAGAGGAAGAGATTCAATCTTAAGCCGATGGATGTTGAAGAAGCGATCTTGCAGATGAACCTCCTTGGTCATAATTTCTTCGTATTCGCCAATGCGGATACCGATGATGTGAACGTCGTTTATGTGCGTGACGACGGGAAGTATGGCTTGATCGAGCCGGCCAGATAATTGGACTGGTGGATAAGCTTGTGAACGGAGTATATATGCCTGAAAGGAGCCTCTGACAGGGGCTCCTTTTCCATATGTCAGATGGACGAACTGGTGCTTGATGTAATATGCTTGCTCAAGTTTCTTACTATTGTTACAATTTAAAGATGCGGAACTGATATGGGAAAGGGGTCTTGAAGACCATGGGTTTGTTGAGCAAGATATTCGGCGATGCCAACGAACGCGAAGTGAAGCGGCTGTGGAAGCGCATCGAGCCGATCAATGCGCTGGAGCCTGAGATGGCCAAGCTGTCCGATTCGGAACTTCGCGGCAAGACAGAAGAGTTTCGCGCCCGTCTGAAACAGGGCGAGACGTTGGATGATTTGTTGCCAGAGGCGTTTGCCGTTGTTCGTGAAGCGGGCAAACGCGTTTTGAATATGAGACATTTCGATGTGCAGTTGATGGGTGGCATCGTGCTGCATGAAGGCAATATCGCAGAGATGAAGACCGGTGAGGGTAAGACGCTTGTTGCTACTCTGCCGATCTATCTGAATGCCCTCGAAGGCAAGGGCGTGCACCTGGTGACGGTGAACGATTATCTGGCGGAAGTTGGCCGTAAGCTGATGGGTCCGCTGTATGAATTTCTCGGCATGACCGTCGGTGTCAATCTGCATAATATGTCGCAAGAAGAGAAAAGAGCCGCATACAACTGCGACATCACTTACGGGACGAACAATGAATTCGGTTTCGACTATCTGCGTGACAACATGGTACAGTACAAGGAGCAGATGGTTCAACGTCCGCTGCATTATGCGATCATCGACGAAGTGGACTCGATCCTGATCGATGAAGCCCGTACCCCATTGATCATTTCCGGACAAGCTGCCAAGTCGACCGAGTTGTACTATGCGGCAGATAGGTTCGTGCGCAGATTGCGTGCCGAAGAGGATTATACGGTCGATCTAAAGGGCCGCAACGTCATGCTGACGGATGCTGGTGTCGCCAAGGCGGAGCAAGCATTCGGCATCGACAATCTGTTCGATTACGAACACACGATGATCAACCATCATATCCAGCAGGCGCTGAAGGCGCATGTGATCATGAAACGCGATGTGGACTATGTCGTGCAGGATAACGAAGTGATGATCGTCGACGAGTTCACAGGCCGGATCATGACCGGGCGACGTTACAGTGACGGGTTGCATCAGGCGATTGAAGCGAAGGAAGGCCTGCAGGTACAGAACGAGAGCATGACGCTTGCTTCAATTACGTATCAGAATTACTTCCGCATGTACCGGAAACTGGCCGGCATGACCGGTACGGCGAAGACCGAGGAAGAGGAATTCCAGAAGATCTATGGTCTGAATGTAGTTGTGATCCCGACGAACAAGCCGATGATCCGTGTTGACCTGCCTGACGTCATCTATAAGACGCAGAAGAGCAAGTTCAAGATGGTCGTCGAGGAGATCGTCGAGCGACACAAGAAGGGACAACCGGTGCTGGTCGGTACGACGTCAATCGAAACCTCGGAGATGCTGTCCGAGATGCTGAAGCGCAAGGGCGTGAAGCACCAGGTTCTGAACGCGAAGCACCATGCCCAAGAAGCGGAGATCGTCGCCAGGGCGGGTCAGGCTGGAGCCGTCACCATCGCCACCAACATGGCCGGCCGCGGTACCGACATCATCCTCGGCGAAGGTGTGGCGGAGCTTGGCGGCCTGCATATCATAGGTACGGAGCGTCATGAGAGCCGCCGTATCGACAACCAGTTGCGCGGTCGTGCAGGGCGTCAGGGTGACCCTGGTTCAAGCCAGTTCTTCCTCTCGCTCGAGGATGATCTGATGCGCCGTTTCGGCATGGAGAATATGCAGAGTCTCATGGAGCGCCTCGGTTTTGAAGAGGATGTGCCTATCGAGAGCAAGCTCGTGACCAAAGCGATCGAAAGCGCGCAGAAACGCGTCGAAGGACATAACTTCGATGTGCGCAAGATCGTCCTTCAGTACGACGATGTGATCAATCAACAGCGTGCGATTATCTACAAGCAGCGTCGGGATATCCTGGAGCTCGAAGAGATCCACGACATCGTGCTGAACATGATCGACGAGTTGATCGAGCGTACGATCGACATTCATTGTTCGGACAAGGACGTTCCGGAGGATTGGGACCTGCAGGGCATCGTCGATTACTGCAACAACACATTCCTGCATGAAGGACAACTGACTAAGGATGACCTGTGGGGCAAGGAAAAGGAAGAGATGGTCAGCCTGTTGAAGGACCTGGCGCATCGCCTGTACGAAGAGCGCAGACAGCAGCTTGGCGAAGAACTGATGCGCGAATTCGAGAAGGTCGTCGTCCTGCGCGCGGTAGACAGCAAATGGATGGACCACATCGACCAGATGGATCAATTGCGACAAGGTATCCATCTGCGCGCTTACGGCGGCACCGATCCGCTTCGCGAGTATCAGTTCGAAGGTTATGAGATGTTCCAGGAGATGATCGCGAAGATCCAGGAGCAAGTGGCGACTTACATCATGAAGGCGCACGTTGAGGCGAATGTGAAGCGTGAGGCGGTAGCAGAAGCCCAGGCGGCCTCGACCAATGCGGACCGCAGCAAGGCGAAGCCGAAGGCGCCAGTTCGCCGTGCCGAGGAGAAGGTCGGCCGCAATGAGCCTTGCCCTTGCGGAAGCGGCAAGAAATACAAGCATTGTCACGGCGCCACTACAACCGCTTGAGTTGGCCAAACTCAACATCGGAAGAAGCTCGACAAGCCGGATGATGTAAAGTACAGCGCCATGCCGCAGTCAGCGGTAACGTGCAACCGCATGAAAGTTCATGCAAGTAAACCAGTTTATAAATCATATTTACGAGGTGGTTTTCATGGTATTGGAAGCAGATTTGCGCCGCAGCCTGCAGGACGCAGGTGTTCGACTACAGCAACTTAGGGGGTCTCTTTGACTTAGATCTGAAGAAAGAACAGATCGCTGACTATGAAGTGAAGATGTCGGCCCCGGATTTCTGGGATGATAATGAGCGTGCGCAGAAGCTGATTAGCGAGATGAATGCGATCAAGTCGGTCGTTACGGACTTCGAGGAACTGTCAGGGCAGTATGAAGATCTGCAGCTCATGGCTGAGCTCATCGAGGAAGAAAACGACGACAGCATGATCGAGGATCTGAAGAGCGGCATTCAGACGCTCACGAGCAAGCTGGAGAATTTCGAACTGACGCTCCTGCTCAGCAATCCGTATGATAAATACAACGCCATCCTGGAGCTGCACCCCGGTGCCGGCGGCACGGAGTCGCAAGACTGGGCCGACATGCTGCTGCGCATGTACAGGCGCTGGGCTGAGGACAAGGGCTTCAAGGTTGAGGTGTTGGACTATCTGCCTGGCGATGAAGCGGGCATCAAGAGCGTTACCTTGCTCATCAAGGGTCATAATGCCTACGGTTATCTGAAAGCCGAGAAAGGCGTGCACAGGCTCGTCCGCATCTCTCCGTTTGATGCTTCCGGACGCAGGCATACATCATTTGTCTCCTGCGATGTCGTGCCCGAGATCGATGATACGATCGAGATCGAGATTCGGCCGGAGGATCTGAAGATCGACACGTACCGTTCCAGCGGCGCTGGCGGCCAGCATATCAACAAGACCGATTCGGCGGTTCGCATCACCCATATCCCGACGGGGATCGTGGTTGCTTGCCAGACGGAACGCTCGCAGATCCAGAACCGCGAACGCGCGATGAATATGCTGCGGTCCAAGCTCTATGAGCGCAAGATCAAGGAGCAGGAGGCGGAACTGGCGGAGATCCGGGGCGAACAGACCGATATCGCCTGGGGCAACCAGATTCGCTCCTATGTGTTCCATCCGTACAGCATGGTGAAGGATCATCGCACGGGCGTTGAGACCGGCAACACGCAAGCGGTGATGGACGGGGAGATCGATATGTTCATAGACGCGTACTTGCGCGGACAGATTAATAAAGACCAAGGCCAAGACCTGGATTAAGACGAAGGGGAGTCACATGTGTGGCTCCTTCATTTATATGGCCTGGTTGGCCGAATGGCCGCCCGAATCTTGAGGAAGATACATATGCAGACCACAATCCTATAGAGGCCAATCGACCGGGCGATATCTCCTAAAAAATGGCGCATATATACGGTAAATATCGATTGAATTAATATTCTTGAAAATGTATAATAATGCATATTGTTAGCATGGAGGTCGTTCATATATGTCAGAGATCCATCAGAAGCTCAGGGTGGGCATCGTGGGATCAACCGGTTATGGCGGCGTGGAGCTCGTCAGGTTGCTGCTTACCCATCCACTTGTTGAGATAACCTCTGTCATCTCTTCATCCAGTGCTGGAGAGCTGTTCTCCGAAGGATACCCGCACCTGACCGAGATTATCACGGCTCCGCTGGATGCGCTCGATGTCGGGTTGATCAAGGAGAAATGCGATGTCGTATTCGCGGCAACTCCGTCTGGAGTTAGCACGGAGCTTGCTCCGAAGCTGCTCGATGCGGGGCTTAAAGTGATCGACCTGTCGGGAGACTTCCGCCTGAAGTCAGGAGCCGTATACGAGCAATGGTATAAGAAGAAGGCGGCGGATGATGCGTATCTGCAGCGGGCTGTATACGGTCTGGCGGAGGTTTATGCAGATGAAGTGGCGGGTGCCGATTTCATATCCAATCCGGGCTGTTATACAACCACTTCGCTGCTCGGCTTGATTCCGGCGGTCAAGGCAGGCTGGATCGATCCGGACACGATCATCATCGACGCTAAGTCGGGCGTATCCGGAGCAGGACGCGGCGTTAATCTCGGCGTTCATTATTCCGAGATCAACGAGAACTTCAAGGCGTACAAGGTGAACAAGCACCAGCATATACCGGAGATCGAACAGGTGCTCAGCCGCGAAGCCGGGCGGGATGTCGTAGTCACCTTTACGACCCATCTGGTGCCGATGACTCGAGGCATCATGAGCACGATGTATGGGGAGATCAACGGGACGCGTACCGAGCAGGATTTTATCGAGCTGTACAGGGAATTTTACAGAGGCAGGCCATTCGTGCGCATTCGTGATGCAGGCAAGCTGCCAGCGACGAAGGAAGTATATGGCTCGAACTACTGCGACATCGGCTTCTCTGTCGATGCTCGCACCGGTCGCGTGACGATCATCTCCGTCACGGACAATGTGGTCAAGGGAGCTGCCGGCCAGGCGATTCAGAATCTGAATCTGATGATGGGCTGGGACGAGACGCTTGGATTGAAGCACGCTCCGATCTATCCGTAAGCCTCTTGCTTGAGGATGCGAGCACTGCGGAATGCATCGCGCTGGCGGCTTATCCCCCGATCTGTTGCAGAGATACGTGCAGGCACCCACCCAGCGGCCCTGTCCGCAGAGCCTTTCACCTAAAGCGTACATAAGCAGCAGGAGATGGCCGGTTGTTGGAGAATATGTTGCAGTTGGTTGTTGTCCGTGTAAGGACTTATGAATGACGTTATGGGTTGATTTGTGAGCTTCTTGCGATTGTAACGGACTCATTTTCATATGAAAGGCAGAGGAGACGCAGAAATGGCGAATGGGATCTTTACGGTTGTGCCGAACGGCTCTGTGACCACACCTCGCGGTTTTCGCGCAGGCGGGTTGCATTGCGGGTTGAAGAAGACCGGGCGCAACGATCTCGGGGTAATCATCAGTGAGGTGCCGGCGGCAGCGGCCGGCGTATATACGACGAATGCGTTTCAAGCAGCGCCGCTGCATGTGACGCGCGAGAGCATCGGCCGCGAAGGCAAGCTGCAGGCGATGGTCGTCAACAGCGGCAATGCCAACGCCTGCACAGGCAAGCAGGGTCTCGAGGACGCACGCAGCATGCGCGATGCCGCAGCTCGGGCATTTGGGCTGGAGCCGCATCTTGTTGGGGTAACCTCGACCGGCGTTATCGGCGAGCTGTTGCCGATGGATAAGGTGCTAAGCGGCATCAACCGTCTGCCGGATGCGGTTAACGGCGAAGCGGCAGGAAGCGAGCAGTTCTGTCAGGCAATCCTGACTACTGACCTTGTGAAGAAGGAAGCCTGCGTGCGGGTTATCATCGATGGTAATGAGGTGCATATCGCAGGCGCAGCCAAGGGCTCCGGGATGATCCATCCGAATATGGCGACGATGCTCGGTTTCATCACGACAGACGCGAATATCGAATCGGATCAGTTGCAGAGCTTGCTCCGTCAGGCTACTGACGAGAGCTTCAATATGATCACGGTGGACGGGGACACGAGTACGAATGACATGGTCGTCGTCATGGCCAATGGATTGGCCGGCAACAAGCCGCTGACGCCTAGCCATGCCGATTGGGCGAACTTCGCAGAGGGATTCCTGTATGTGTGCCGTGAGCTGGCGAAGATGATCGCGCGTGACGGCGAAGGCGCCACGAAGCTGATCGAGGTGAATGTCATCGGTGCTGTTTCTGATGAAGCGGCGCGTGTGATCGCGAAGACCGTTGTCGGCTCCAGCTTAGTGAAGTCTGCGGCATTTGGCGCCGATGCCAACTGGGGGCGGATCATTGCGGCGATCGGCCGCTCCGGACAACCGGTGAATGTGGATACGGTCGATATCCGCATCGGCGATATCGTCACGCTCAAGCAATCAAGGCCGGTGCCGTTCGACGATGATCAGGCGACCGAATATCTGAAGGGCGAGCTTGTGCAGATTCATGTGAACCTGAATCAGGGCGAAGGACGGGCAACCGCTTGGGGCTGTGACTTGACGTATGAATATGTGCGGATCAATGCGGCTTATCGGACATAGATCGGAACGGAGTGGAAGCAGATGACTCAGAACTGTTTTGTCATGAAATGCGGCGGCAGCACGCTTGCGGCATTGCCGGAACTGTTCTTCGAAGACCTGCGTGCGATGCAGGAAAGCGGCACGGTGCCAGTCATCGTGCATGGCGGCGGACCGGCGATCAATCAGGTGCTGACGGCACTCAGTATCGAATCCGATTTCGTGAACGGCCTGCGCAAGACAGATGAACGCGTGCTTGATGTGGTGGAGATGGTGCTGTGCGGACAGATCAACAAGCAGATTGTTCGCCGCATCGCCCAGGCAGGTGGCAAGGCAATCGGCATATCCGGCATCGACGGCGGGTTGATGACAGCCGCTCCTGTGTCCAACAGCCATGAGGTTGGTCTGGTGGGAGAGGTCACACATGTGAATGCCTCGATCCTGGAGGGGATCATCTCGATGGGCTTCATGCCGGTAGTTGCGCCGCTTGGCATCGATGAAGCGGGACAACACTACAATATCAACGCGGATACGGCGGCCGGCGCTGTTGCTTCGCACCTTGGCGTCGAGCGAATGATCGTCGTCACCGATGTGCCGGGCATCATGCGCACGATCGACGGAGAGAAGCGGGTGTTGCCAACGGTTACGGTACGGGAGATCGACGAGATGATCGCCAGCGGGGAGATCTATGGCGGCATGATCCCGAAAGTGCGCGCTGCTGTTCAATGCATCCAGGGACGCGTGCAGGAAGTTGTGATCGTGGACGGCTCCGAACCTCGCGTGTTGAGCCGTGTCATCGGCGGAGAACAACTTGGCACGAGAATTGTGAGAAACTAGACGGTCCATAGGACACCAGATAGACGGAATGGATAACTCATCGTTAGTTAGGAGTGAGTGCGTTGGAGAACGGCAATAGGAAGAATGATATGTTCCCGACCTATGCCCGCTACCCGATCACGATTGTGAGAGGAGAAGGCAGCAAACTGTGGGATGACAAGGGCGAGGAATATCTGGATTATGCCAGCGGCCTGGCGGTAACGAACCTTGGCCATTGTTTCGCGCCGGTCAAGGAAGCGCTGAAGAAACAGCTCGATGAACTGTGGCATGTCTCGAATCTGTTCCAGACGGTGCCGCAGCGGGAGCTGGCAGAACTGCTCACCAAGCACACGTGCGCGGATCTGGTCTTCTTCTGCAACAGCGGCGCAGAAGCGAATGAAGCGGCGATCAAGGTGGCCCGCCGCTACTACCAGAAGGTGCTTGGCCAGAACAAATACGAAGTAATCACGTTCAAGCAATCCTTCCATGGAAGGACGATCGCCACTTTGACGGCGACAGGGCAGGACAAGGTGAAGGATGGCTTCCTGCCGCTTCCTGAAGGCTTCTATAACGAGGCAATCTATAACGACATCGAATCCGTCCGCGCTGCGGTGAACGATCGCACCTGTGCGGTGATGTTGGAACTGGTGCAAGCGGAAGGCGGCGTCATTCCGGCGGACCCGGCGTTCGTAAAGCAACTGCGTGAGCTGTGCGATGAGCACGGCCTGCTGCTCATCTTCGATGAGGTGCAAACTGGCATGGGACGCACTGGCACGCTGTTCGCTTACGAACAGTATGGCGTTGAGCCGGACATCTTCACGGTGGCCAAGGGCCTCGGCAATGGCTTCCCGATCGGCGCGATGTTAGGTAAAGCGAAACTGCGGGATGCATTCGGACCGGGCAGCCATGCGTCGACATTCGGCGGCACGCCGATCGCTGCCACTGTGGCCAAAACCGTGCTGACCTATATGGTTGAGCATCGGGTGCCGGAGCGTGCGGCGAAGATGGGTGAGTTCCTGGTGAACAGCCTTCGTGAACGACTGAAGGATCATCCTTATGTGGAGCAGGTACGCGGCAAAGGTCTCTTGATCGGTATCGTCTGCAAGGGGCCGGCTGCAGAATTGATCTCCGAGGCGCATAAGCGCCGTCTGCTCGTTGTTCCTGCGGGCCCCAATGTCGTCCGGCTGCTTCCGAACCTGCTGCTGACGCAGGAGGATGCGGAGCGCGGGCTGGATATTCTGACCGAAGTATTTGCAAGCCAGCTAACCAAGGAGGGTACAGCATGAATCAGATCATGACGGAACGCCAGAAGGAAGAATTGGCTTTGGGACTGAAGGGACGCGATTTTATCGCGCTCATCGATTATACGTCGGAGGAACTTCGCTATCTGATCCAGCAGGCCATCGACCTGAAGCGCAAGCTGAAAATGGGAGAAGTATACCAACCGCTCAAGGGCAAGACACTGGGCATGATCTTCGAGAAAAATTCCACACGCACCCGCGTTTCCTTCGAGGTGGGGATGTATCAGTTGGGCGGACATGCGCTTTTCTTAAGCGGCAATGATCTGCAGATCGGCCGCGGCGAGACGATCTCGGATACCGCACAGACGCTGTCGCGCTATCTGAACGGCATCATGATCCGCACTTATGCACATAAGACGGTCATCGAACTGGCTCGTGCGGCGACGATCCCGGTCATCAACGGGCTGACGGACAAGATGCATCCTTGCCAAGCGCTGGCTGACTATCAGACGATCTATGAGAAGAAGGGCAAGCTGGGAGGCATTAAGCTGGCATACATCGGTGACGGCAACAATATGGCCCATTCGCTGATGATGGGCGGCAGCAAGCTCGGCGTACATGTCGCGATCGCATCTCCGGAAGGCTATGATCCAGATCCGGAGATCGTCGAGATGGCCCGTGAACAAGCGGAACTTACCGGCGGCAAGATAACGCTGCACAGAGATCCGAAGGAAGCTGCTGCCGATGCGGACGTCATCTACACCGACGTATGGGCGAGCATGGGCTTCGAGCAGGAGCAGCAGGAGCGGGAGCAAGCGTTCCGGAACTTCCAGGTGAATGACGAGGTCGTTCACTACGCGAAGCGCGATTACCTGTTCATGCATTGCCTGCCGGCGCATCGCGGCGAGGAAGTGTCGGAGTCGGTGATCGACGGTCCGAACTCGGTCATCTTCGATCAAGCGGAGAACCGGCTGCATGCGCAGAAGGCGATCATGGCAGCGATTATGGCGTAATGAGCGGGACGGAATGGACCGCGGCATGATATACTTAGGTACAAGTGCATAAGTAAGGGAGATATGGGTATGTCGAAGAAGATTGTATTGGCTTATTCCGGCGGCTTGGACACATCGGTGATCCTGGCTTGGCTGAAAGAGAAATATGATGCGGAGATCATCACCTTCACGGCCGACATCGGCCAGAAGGAAGAGCTCGAGGGACTCGAAGAGAAGGCCCTGCGCACCGGCGCATCCAAGGTCTATATCGATGATCTGCGCGAGGAATTTGCGAAGGATTTCATCTATCCGATGTTTCAGGCTGGTGCGATCTACGAAGGGCAGTATCTGCTCGGCACGAGCATCGCTCGCCCGCTGATCGCCAAGCGCATGGTGGAGATCGCGCGTGCGGAAGGCGCCTTCGCCATCGCGCATGGCGCAACCGGCAAAGGCAACGACCAGGTGCGCTTCGAACTGACGGCGGCAGCTCTCGCACCGGAACTGGAAGTGATCGCTCCGTGGCGTCTGGATGAGTTCCGCGAACAGTTCCCGGGACGGGCCGAGATGATCGCGTATGCGGAGAAGCACGGGATCAATGTCGTAGCTACGGCTTCCAAACCGTATTCGATGGACCGCAACCTGCTGCATATCAGCTACGAATCCGGCGTTCTGGAAGATCCGTGGTTCGATGCAAGTGCGGAAGAGAACAAGGATATGTATCTGCTGACCGTATCGCCGGAAGATGCGCCGGATAAACCGGAATATGTGGAGTTGGAATTTGAACAAGGCAATTGCGTGGCAGTGAACGGCGAACGCCTCAGCCCGCTTGGCGTCATGGAGAAGCTGAACGAGCTGGGCGGCAAGCACGGCATCGGCCGCATCGACATGGTGGAGAATCGCTTCGTCGGCATGAAGAGCCGCGGCGTCTATGAGACTCCGGGTGGCACGATCCTGTTCGTCGCACACCGCAAGATGGAGTCCCTGACGATGGATCGCGAGGTCATGCATCTGCGCGACTCGCTCATCCCGCGTTATGCGGAGTTGGTGTATAACGGATTCTGGTTCTCGCCGGAACGTTCCGCGCTGCAGGCGCTTATCACGGAGAGCCAGAAGAACGTCACCGGTACGGTGCGCCTCAAGCTGTACAAAGGCAATGTGATCGGTGCGGGCGTGAAGAGTCCGGTCAGCTTGTACAATCCGAACATCGCCACGATGGAGGCGGACCCGACGCAAGCATACAATCAGAACGATGCGACCGGATTCATCCGGCTGAATGCGCTTCGTCTGAAGGTGTCCAGCGGCGTCCAACAGAGCAAGCAGTAATCTCGCTTCTCGGCATATGGCATAGGAGGCCGGGTGTGGCAGGGCAACCTCCCACCCGGTTTCGCATGGTTTGAGATGGAAGCGCGCCATATGCATAAGACAGTGTCTGTGATGATGGTTGCGCTTGCGGGCATATTTCTGGTTATAATGGTATGTACGATTGCGGTTATTCAGAAAGGAGTCATGTACCGTGTCGAAATTATGGGGCGGACGTTTTACGAAGAAAACCGATCAATTGGTGGAGGAATATACGGCTTCCATCATGTTCGATAAAGAATTGGCCGAGGAAGACGTGCAGGGCAGCCTGGCGCATGTCGCGATGCTCGGCAAGTGCGGCATCCTGCCGACCGAAGATGTGGAGAAGATCCAAGACGGCCTGCATAAGATCATGCACCGCATCCGCAGAGGCGAGGTTGAATATTCGATCGCGGATGAGGACATCCACATGAACATCGAGAAGATGCTGATCGAGGAGGTCGGACCTGTCGGAGGCAAGCTGCACACGGGACGCAGCCGCAATGACCAGGTAGCGACGGACATGCATCTGTATCTTCGCAAGCGCGTCGTTGAGATCGTCGGTCTGCTGCAGAAGCTGCAGGAAGCGCTCGTCGGACAAGCCAAGGCGAATGTGGAGACGATCGTGCCTGGTTACACCCATCTGCAGCGCGCTCAGCCGATATCGTTCGCTCACCATCTGATGGCATATGTTTCGATGTTCCAACGTGACATCGAGCGGCTGCAGGACAGCTACAAGCGCATCAATGTGTTGCCGCTTGGCGCAGGCGCGCTGGCTGGAACAACGTTCCCGATCGACCGCCATTTTGTGGCGGAGCAGCTTGGATTCGACGGCGTCTACGAGAACAGTCTCGACGCGGTAAGCGACCGTGACTTCATCATCGAGTTTCTGAGCGCATCGGCGCTCATCATGGCTCACCTGTCGAGACTGTGCGAAGAGCTGGTGCTGTGGATGAGCACGGAGTTCCAATTCATCGAGCTTGATGATGCATTCTGTACAGGCAGCAGCATCATGCCGCAGAAGAAAAATCCAGACGTTGCTGAGCTGGTTCGCGGCAAGACGGGCCGCGTATACGGCCATCTGATCGGCCTGCTTACAACGATCAAGGCGCTTCCGCTTGCGTATAACAAGGATATGCAGGAGGACAAGGAGGGCATGTTCGACACGGTGCGCACGATCCAGGGAGCCCTTCAGCTCATGGCGCCGATGATCGCCACGATGAAGGTGAACGCCGACAGGATGAAGAGCGCTGTCAGCCAGGACTTCTCCAATGCGACCGATATCGCCGATTATCTGGTGAACAAGGGCATTCCGTTCCGCCAGGCGCATGAGATCATCGGCAAGATCGTCCTGTACTGCATCCAGAACAACAAGTACCTGCTGGATCTGGATCTGTCTGAGTTTACGCAGTTCTCGAAGCTGTTCGACGAAAACATCTACACCGTGCTGCAGCCGATGAACGTGGTGAATGCGCGCAACGTCTACGGCGGTACGGCAACCAATCAAGTGCGCGATGCCATCAGCCGATTCGAACCCGTGCTTGCTGCTACAGCAGCATGGGTGGAGCAATACATGGAGAAGATCAAATAATTGGCGATTTTAAGATCCCCCTCAGCGTCAGGAGCAGGAGCTGAGGGGTGTTGTTTTTTGTTGCCTGCAAAATGGTGTACAAAGTGCGTCCGTTCTATCATGTTCGCTATTTTGTAAGTCTTACGGATCAAATTTGGTGGAATATGTTGTTTTTTTGTCTTCTTTAAAGGAATTGGCCAAAAGGTGTCGAAATATTATAGGCTAACAACATTCAGGATGTGATACTGTGATAGAAATGCAAGACGTCTGGAAGACATACCCTGACGGGACGCATGCGCTTCGCGGCATAACGGTCAAGGTCGATTCCAACGAGTTTGTCTATGTAGTCGGGCCATCCGGTGCGGGAAAATCCACTTTCATGAAGTTAATTTATAGAGAAGAGCGTCCTACCAAGGGGCAAATATTCGTAGACAGCTTTAACCTCGCCAAGCTGAAGAAGCGGAAGATTCCGTACCTTCGCCGCAATATCGGCGTCATCTTCCAGGATTTCCGGTTGCTTCCGAAGCTGACCGTCTCGGAAAATGTCGCTTTTGCGATGGAGGTTATCGAAGCGCCGAGCAAATTGATCCGCAAGCGCACGGCAGAAGTGCTCGAGCTTGTCGGACTTGCGGACAAGCGGAACTCCTATCCATCGCAACTGTCGGGCGGGGAACAGCAGCGTGTCGCCATCGCCCGGGCGATTGTCAACAATCCGGCGGTCATCGTGGCGGACGAGCCTACCGGCAATCTCGACCCTGAGACCTCCTGGGGCATCATGAAGCTTCTGGAGGAAATTAACTACCGGGGTACCACCATCATCATGGCCACCCACAACAGGGAAATCGTGAATACGATGCGCAAACGCGTTATCGCCATTGAGAATGGCGTCATCGTTCGCGACCAGCAAAGAGGTGATTACGGTTATGAAGATTAGCACAGCCGGCAGGCACCTGAGAGAAGGCTTTCGCAGCATGGTTCGCAACGGTTGGATGACATTCGCCTCACTCAGTTCGATAGGCATCTCTCTTTTTATCCTCGGCGTATTTGTTCTCCTGACCACCAACGTTAACTATATTGCAGAACATGTCGAAAGCCAGGTTGAGATCAGAGTCTACCTAAGCCTGGAGATTGACGAAGAAAGAGAGATTAGCCGTGTGCAGAACCAGATCGGCATGATGCCGGAGGTGCACAAGATCACGTTTGTCCATAAGGATGAAGGGTTGAAGATCCTGGAGAAAACGTTAGGTGAAGATTGGGTGGAAGGTTTCCAGGGAGATTCCAACCCATTGCCGCACTCTTTCACCGTAGAGGTGAAGAATCCTGAAGAAGTCGCAGTTGTGGCCAAGAATATCGAGGCTTTGAACGATATCATGCAGCCAGCTCCGATCGATGAGGTCGATTATGGCGAAGGCACGGTAGAGGATCTGTTCGCTTTCAGCAATCTGGTCAATCGGGTTGGGTTCGTACTCGTCATCGGTCTGGCGATTACGGCGCTGTTCCTCATCGCCAACACGATCCGCCTGACGATCATGGCACGCCGCAGAGAGATCGGCATCATGAAGCTGGTTGGTGCAACCAATAGCTTCATCCGCTGGCCGTTCTTCATCGAAGGGGCGTGCGTCGGACTGATCGGGGCGGCCATTCCGCTGGCAGTGTTGCTGTATGGCTATTATCGCCTGATTGAATCCTCGAAATCGAGGATGAGCTTCATGTCGATGATCGAATTGAAGCCGCTGGATGAGGTGGCATTGCCGCTGATCGGGTTGCTGATGGGCCTGGGAGTGGCAATCGGCGTGCTGGGTACATTGCTCTCCGTACGCAAACATTTGAAGGTTTGATTCATGAATGACACGCTAAGGGAGATGGCCTTAAGCAGCAGCTCCCCGGCGATGGATGATAACTGGGACGAGGAGGAGGTATCGTTGTTGAAGAAGTCGCTCATTCCTATCTTACTGATCGTCGTTCTTATCGGACTTGTCATCACTCCGCACGAAGGACAAGCCGCCAGTTATGATGAGGTCAAGAAGGAGCTGGAGAGGGTTCAGAGAGAAGCTGCCGAAAGCGCCAAAGCGAAATCCAAAGCTGAAGCAGATCTGAAAAGAGTCCAGCAAGAGAAGCAAGCAACGCTCAATGAACTAAGCGAGATCAAAAATAAACTGGAAGAAGTACAGCTTGCTATACTCGATCTTGAGATCCAGATCAAGGACGAGGAATCCAAGCTGTTTGATATCAACGATCAAATTGCCGAAGTTGAGCAACGCATCGAAGAACGTGACGACCTGATCCGCGATCGTCTGCGGCTGATGTATAAGAAGGGGGAAGTCAAGTATCTGGAAGTGCTGATGAACTCAACAAGCTTCTCCGATTTCCTGGATCGTATGCGTTATCTCAATCTGATCATTAATCAGGATCAGACGATTCTCGAGGAACAGAAGGCTGACAAGCTCGTCATGGAAGAGAAGAAACAGGAATACGAAGAACAGTTGGCCTTGCTCCATGACATGTATGAGACACAGGAACGGAACAAAAGCGAACTGGAAGATCTGCGTCGTCAGCGAGAGGTGAAAATCGCCAGCCTCGAGAAGCAAGCCGAGGATCTTGAACACATCTCCGAGGAAGCAGAGAAAAAGGTCATGGAACTGGCAGCTAAAGCGTCTGCTCTGAATAAAGAGCTGGAGAAGCTGGCGTTTAAGGCAGGCAAGCTGGCCTTCCCGCTGCCGAAGAAGTATTCGGTGACCTCTTCGTTCGGTTCACGTGTCGATCCGATCACGGGGCAGAAAGGCGCGTTCCACAGAGGGATCGACTTCGGCGCTCCAGCCGGCACCAGCATCCTTGCCGCTGCGGATGGTATCGTCATCGCAGCGCAGTGGGTGGACGGTTATGGCAATTACGTGATCATCGACCACGGCAAAAATGACAAAGGGCAGAGCGTTTGGACGTTGTATGCCCATATGTCCAAGATCACGACGAAGGATGGCGCGTCGGTTAAGGCCGGCGACAAGATCGGCGAAGTCGGTACGACCGGAAGATCGACTGGCAACCACCTGCACTTCGAGGTGCGGATCAATCAGGAAGCGGTTGACCCTGCTCCTTACTTGAATTAAATGGTATAATAAACCCAAGCAGCCAGTCATATACTACGTAAGTATGGACTGGACAGGAACGGGTGGTGTATGAAGCAGTGAGAAAGTTTCATGGCAGAACGGTCATACTGCTGGTCGTTGCAGCGATGGCGGTCAGCTGTATGTTAACAGCAACATTTCTCGATCAAGCCAGATACGCGTTCTCAGATGTGCAGAACCAGGATAGCCGTGCTGACCGTGAAACTGGCGTGAAAGGTGTTACCGATGTAGGCGGCTCGGAACCATCCGGGTTCACCCCATCAGAGTGGAGCAAGCTGGAGCTCGTCTATCAGATGCTCGAATCCTCCTACTATGAGGAGATCGACCGCGAGAAGCTGCTGGATGGCGCGATTCGCGGCATGGTGTCCGCCCTCGGTGATCCATATACGACGTACATGAATGCCGAAGAAGCCGAGCAGTTCACCGCATCGGTGGACAGCACATTCTCAGGCATCGGCGCTGAAGTGACGATGCTGGACGGGCAGGTGACGGTGGTCTCGGCACTCAAGGACTCACCAGCGGAACGCGCCGGTATCATGGCGAAGGATATCATCGTCTCGGTGAATTCGGAAAGCCTGAGCGGACTTACGCTGAATGAAGCGGTCGCCAAGATCCGAGGCCCCAAAGGCACCCAAGCGAAACTTGGCATCCTGCGCGAAGGGCATGAAGGCGTGCTGGAGATCATCGTTGTACGTGATGACATCGATGTGGAGACGGTCTTCTCCCGCATAGTCGCGCCGGGTATCGGGCTGATCGAGCTCCGCCAGTTTGTGCAGAACTCTGATCAGCGCTTTATGGAGGAACTGGAACAGCTAAGCAAACAGGGCATGAAGGCGCTCATCATCGATGTGCGCAATAACCCCGGCGGCTACCTGTACAGCGTCATTGATCTGCTCGATAATCTGTTGTCGGAAGGCCAGACGATCGTCCAGGTCGAGAATCGCGGCGGCGAAACGCAAGTGACGGCCGCAACCGGCTCGGGGATCGACCTGCCGATTGCTGTATTGATCAACGAAGGCAGCGCCAGCGCTTCGGAGATTCTCGCTTCAGCACTGCAGGAGAACGGTAGAGCGAAGCTGTTCGGCATGCAAACATTCGGCAAGGGTACCGTGCAGTCGACCTATACCAAGGGCTTCAAGGACGGCAGCAACATGAAGATCACGATTGCCAAGTGGCTCACACCGAAGGGGAACTTCATCAACGGTGTCGGCGTGAAGCCGGATGTTGAAGTGCCTCTGCCAGACTATTTCAACGTCACAACTCTGCCCAAGGATCAGGTGTTCGAACAAGATCAGAATCTTGCCGCCGTTGCCAGCCTGCAACTGATGTTGAACGCGCTGGGCTATAAGACGGACCGTACCGACGGGTATTACAGCGCCGAGACAACGGAGGCTGTGAAGAAGTTCCAGGCGGACAACGGTCTGCCTGTTACCGGCAAGACGGACGGCTATACGGCGCAGAAATTGGAGGATGCCGTCATCACGTTGATTCGGGACCCGGAGAACGATACGCAACTCCAGGCGGCCGTGCAATATTTGAGACAGACGTTAGGGATAGATTCATAAAGGAGAACTGACCAATGGCATTTGCAATCAGTCTTCTGGAAAGGTTGGGGCAAGCCGCGCTCGGCTTGCTTCTCAACCCTTTTTACTATATCAGCGTTCTGATCGTCATCTTGCAAATGCGCAGGCAAATCTTCTTCGAGCGCAAGCTGTATCATAGCAGGCTGCATTCACTCCCCGGAGAAAGCGTGCGCATCGTACTCTGGGGACTGGCTGTTGGCTTGATCGGCAGCTTGCTAATGGCGTTTATCGGTGCCTATCTTCAGCCGCAGGCGATCATTTATATGTGGGTGGTTGCCTTGCTGCTTGCGCTTATCCGCATTCGGTTTCTCTGTTTCTCGTATGTAATCGGTCTGCTTGGCATCGTACATGCGATCCTGGGGTGGATTCCGCTTGACGCAGAAGCAAGCTATTATCGGTTGATCGAACCGCTGCTAGAGCTTCATATGCCGTCGCTTCTCGTGCTTGCGGGCATCGCCCATATCCTGGAAGCTTTGCTGATCCGCGTCCAGGGCGAACGACTGGCGACGCCGGTGTTCATCGAAGGCAAGCGCGGCAAGTTGATCGGTTCATACCAGTTCCAGGGTCTGTGGCCGGTGCCGCTTCTGCTGCTCGTCCCAGGAACTGCTGGCGGTGAGCCGCTTCCATTCACGCCGCTGCTTGGCGGGAGCGACATGTGGTCGGCGGGTTGGATGTTTCTGTCGATGCCGCTCATGATCGGGTTTACCGATATGACCGCAACCTTGCTTCCGAAGCAGAAGATCAGGAGAACAGCGGGCCAACTGCTGATCTATGGTGTGATCGTGGCGGGGCTGGGGGTACTTGCCGAATGGCTGCCTGCCATCCTGCTGCCGGTTGCCTTGCTGACGATCCTGCTTCATGAGCTGATTCTGTGGTACGCGGTACGCCAGGAGAATCTACGCAGCCCGATCTATGTGCATTCTGCACGCGGGCTTACGGTATTGGCCGTATTGCCGAAAAGTGCAGCACAGGAGATGGGGATTCGGGCAGGCGAAGTGATCCACAAGGTGAACGGGCAGCCTGTACGGACGAAGGAACAGTTGCACCAGGCGCTGCGCTTGAATCCGGCTTTTTCGCGGCTGGAGATCATCGACCATCGAGGCGAGCATCGCTTTACGCAACGTGCCCTGTTTGAAGGGGAGCATCATCAGCTTGGCATCATCCTGTCTCCGGATGACAGCGCAGAGTTTTATATCAAGCCGAAGCGCTTCAATATGTTCCGCGAGCTTCGCTCCACGCTTGGAAGGTATCGGAACCATCAGGAGGCGCAGGACAGCGTCTCGGGTTAGGGTGCTGTTCGGAGGACAGCAGCTGTGGACGGATGTTGAAGCCGCAAGGAGGATGCGTTCAGAGGGCTGTCTTGCAGAGCCATAACGTTGCTCGGATGAATCCGTGTGCGGATCGCAACGGTTTCGGTTACAGGATATGCATATAGGATGTTATACGGCGGACATGGACATGCCCGCTGTTTTTTTATTTGCTCTGGAAAGTTCTAGAACCAAACCCTTCCAATATTGCATTGGTGTGAACAATAAGAGTATAATACAGCATGGGAACAAATATTCTCGTCCTACTGGAGTGAATATCATGAGTTCATTCATGATCAGCGATAAAAAATTCGAGCTCGTATCTGATTACGAGCCGCAAGGCGATCAGCCGAAAGCGATCGCGCAGTTGGTGGAAGGGCTGAAGCAGGGGAAGAAGCATCAGACGCTGCTCGGCGCAACTGGCACCGGCAAGACGTTTACCATCGCCCAGACGATCGCCAGGGTGAACCGGCCAACGCTGGTCATCGCCCACAACAAGACGCTGGCAGCGCAGTTGTGCAGCGAATTCAAGGAAATCTTCCCGAACAATGCGGTTGAATACTTCGTCAGTTACTATGATTATTACCAGCCTGAGGCATATATCCCGCATACGGATACGTATATCGAGAAGGATTCGAGCATCAACGACGAAATCGATAAACTCCGCCACTCGGCGACGAGCGCCTTGTTCGAACGGCGTGACGTGATCATCGTGGCCAGCGTTTCCTGCATCTACGGCCTCGGTTCGCCGATGGAGTATCGGGATCAGGTACTGTCGCTGCGCGTCGGCATGGAACGGCCCCGTCAGGATATCCTGCGGCGACTCGTGGAGATCCAGTATCAACGCAACGACATCAACTTCGTGCGCGGCACATTCCGCGTGCGCGGTGACGTGATCGAGATCTTCCCGGTCTCCACCAACGAACATGCGATTCGTGTGGAGTTGTTCGGCGATGAGATCGATCGGATCACCGAGATTGACGTCCTCACCGGCGAGATTATCGGTTCCCGTGAACACGTGGCGATCTTCCCGGCCTCGCACTTCGTCACGAAGGAAGAGACGATGCGCGTGGCGCTCAAGAACATCGAACGGGAACTGGAAGAGAGGCTTGCCGAACTGCGCGCCCAGGGCAAGCTGCTCGAAGCGCAGAGATTGGAGCAGCGCACGAGGTATGACATCGAGATGATGCAGGAAGTGGGCTTCTGCTCCGGCATCGAGAACTATTCCGGACCGCTTACCTTCCGCGAACGTGGAGCTACCCCTTATACGCTGTTTGACTATTTCCCGGACGATTTCCTGGTTGTGATCGACGAATCTCACGTGACGATCCCGCAGATTCGCGCCATGTACAACGGAGACAGGGCCCGCAAGGAAGTGCTCGTCGAGCATGGGTTCCGGCTGCCATCGGCGCTTGATAACCGGCCTCTGCGCTTCGAGGAGTTCGAGCAGAAGATCAATCAGGTCATCTATGTGTCTGCGACACCTGGACCTTACGAGCTGGAGCATTGCCCCGAAGTCGTCGAGCAGATCATCCGTCCGACAGGGCTGCTTGATCCGATCGTCGAGGTGCGTCCGACGAAGGGACAGATTGACGATCTGATCGGTGAGATTCAGGATCGGATCGCCAAGGATGAGCGGGTACTCGTGACAACCCTAACGAAGAAGATGGCAGAAGACCTGACCGACTATATGAAGGAAATCGGCATCAAAGTTCGTTATCTTCACTCCGACATCAAGACATTGGAGCGGATGGCGATCCTAAGGGATCTGCGCCTGGGGGTATTCCATGTGCTCATCGGCATCAACCTGCTGCGTGAAGGTCTCGACCTGCCGGAGGTATCGCTGGTTGCGATACTGGATGCGGACAAAGAAGGATTCCTGCGAGCGGAACGCTCTCTCATCCAGACGATCGGGCGGGCGGCGCGCAATGCAGATGGCCGAGTCATCATGTATGCCGATACGATCACCGAATCGATGCAGAAGGCGATCTCCGAGACGGAGCGGCGCCGTAAGATTCAGATGGAGCACAATGAGAAACACGGCATCACGCCGCAGACGATCCGTAAGAAAGTGCAGGACGTCATCGAAGCGACGAAGGTGGCCGAGGAGAAAGCCGATTACCTGACGGAAGCGGCAAATGCGAAGATGTCGAAGAAGGATCGCCAGCGTCTGATCGAACGACTGGAGCAAGAGATGAAAGAAGCTGCGAAGAACCTGCAATTCGAACGGGCGGCTGAGCTGCGCGACGCATTGCTGGAACTGAAGGCGCAGGATTAAGAGGAAGCGAGCCGTGCTGGCATCGCGCTTAAGCCGGCAATGGCGAGCGCGAGAACAAGCGGCCAGGAATGTCTGAGGAAGAAAGGATGTTCAGATTGGCTAAAGATCATATCGTGATACGTGGGGCACGTGCCCATAATCTGAAGAACATAACAGTGAAAATCCCGCGCGACAAACTGGTCGTCTTGACTGGCATCAGCGGCTCGGGCAAGTCATCGCTTGCCTTCGACACGATCTATGCGGAAGGACAACGGCGTTATGTGGAGTCGCTGTCCGCTTATGCTCGCCAGTTCCTGGGCCAGATGGAGAAGCCGGATGTCGATTCGATCGAAGGGTTGTCACCGGCCATCTCGATCGACCAGAAGACGACGAGCCGTAACCCGCGCTCTACGGTGGGCACCGTGACGGAGATCTATGACTATCTGCGACTACTGTATGCACGGATCGGTAAGCCGCATTGTCCGAAGCATGGCATCGAGATCAGCTCTCAAACTGTTGACCAGATGGTTGACCGACTGATGGAATATCCGGAGCGTACGCGCATGCAGATCCTCGCGCCTATCGTCTCCGGTCGCAAAGGCGAACATGCGAAATTGCTCGCCGATATTCAGAAGCAAGGATACGTGCGCGTCAGAGTGAATGGGGAGATCCGCGATCTGAGCGAGCCGATCACCCTGGAGAAGAACAAGAAGCATTCCATCGAGGTGGTCATCGACCGGATCGTCATCAAGGACGATATTCAGGCGCGCCTCACCGACTCCATCGAACAAGCGCTCAAACTGTCGGGCGGCACTGTGCTGATCGACGTTATCGATAAGGAAGAGCTGATGTTCAATTCTAATCTCTCCTGTCCGGAATGCGGCTTCAGCATGGACGAGTTGTCCCCGCGCATGTTCTCGTTCAACAACCCGTACGGGGCATGTCCTGATTGTGATGGCCTCGGCAGCAAGATGGTCGTCGATCCGGACTTGCTCGTGCCGGATCGTTCGCGAACGATCGAGGAAGGCGCGTTTGAGGCCTGGGCGGGAAGCACGTCGACCTATTATCCGCAGTTTCTGGCCTCCGTGTGCCGCCACTACAATATCCCGATGGATGTGCCGGTCAGCGAATTGACAGAGGAGCAGATGAACATCATCCTGTACGGCACGAACGGGGAGAAGATCACCTTCCGATATGAAAATGAATTCGGCAGAACACGCGAGGCGGTTGTGCCGTTTGAAGGCATCATCGGCAATCTGGAGCGCAGGTACCGGGAATCTCCGTCCGATGGTATCCGGGATTTTATCGAGCAGTTCATGAGTGCGAGCCCTTGTGAAACCTGCCGTGGCAAGAGGCTTAAGCCGGAGGTGCTCGCGGTTACGGTCAACGGGCGCAACATCGCATATGTGACCGATCTGTCGATCGAGGAAGCGAGAGACTTCTTCGCCAATCTGGAGCTGAACGACAGGGAGAAGCTCATCGCCCACCAGATTCTGAAGGAGATTAATGAGAGGCTTGGATTCCTGTGCAACGTGGGGTTGAACTACCTGACCTTGAGCCGCTCGGCCGGCACGCTGTCAGGCGGCGAGGCGCAGCGTATACGACTCGCGACCCAGATCGGTTCGAGCCTTATGGGTGTCCTGTATATCCTCGATGAGCCGAGCATCGGTTTGCACCAACGCGATAATGACCGATTAATCCGTGCACTCGAACAGATGCGGGACCTGGGCAATACGTTGATCGTTGTCGAGCATGACGAGGACACGATGCTGGCTGCGGATTATCTGATCGATATTGGTCCTGGTGCCGGCATCCACGGCGGCGAGATCATCGCCGAAGGCACGCCTGAAGAAGTGATGAACAATCCGGAGTCGCTCACTGGCGCTTACCTCAGCGGCCGCAAGTTTATCCCGGTGCCGGAAGAGCGGCGCAAGCCGAACGGCAACTGGCTGGAGATCCGTGGCGCCAGCGAGAACAATCTGAAGAATATCAATGTTAAGATTCCTCTAGGGGTATTCATCTGCGTCACCGGAGTATCCGGATCAGGCAAGAGTACGCTCGTCAATGAGATTCTCTACAAGACGCTGTCTAAGGAACTTAACGGCTCCAAGCAGAAGCCAGGGGCACATAAGGAGATCCGGGGTCTGGAGCATCTGGACAAGGTCGTCGATATTGACCAATCTCCGATCGGTCGCTCGCCGCGTTCCAACCCGGCAACCTATACCGGCGTGTTCGACGATATCCGCGATGTCTTCGCATCAACCAACGAGGCGAAGATCCGCGGCTACAAGAAAGGCCGGTTCAGCTTCAATGTCCGCGGCGGACGTTGTGAAGCGTGCAAGGGTGACGGCATCATCAAGATAGAGATGCACTTCTTGCCGGATGTCTATGTGCCATGTGAGGTATGCAAAGGCAGCCGTTACAACCGGGAAACGCTGGAGGTTCGATACAAAGGCAAGAACATCTCCGAGGTTCTCGACATGACCGTGGAGGATGCGTTGGAATTCTTCAAGAATGTGCCGCGCATCGCGCGCAAGCTGCAGACGTTGTATGATGTCGGGCTGGGCTACATGAAGCTCGGACAACCGGCTACCACGATGTCCGGGGGCGAAGCGCAGCGGGTCAAGCTGGCTTCGGAATTGTACCGCCGCAGCACGGGCAAGACGTTCTACATCCTGGACGAACCGACAACGGGTTTGCATTTCGAGGATGTGGACCGATTGCTTAAGGTGTTGCACCGTCTGGTGGAATCCGGTGAAACGGTACTTGTCATTGAGCATAATCTGGACGTGATCAAGACGGCCGATTACCTGATTGATCTTGGTCCGGAAGGCGGTCACCGGGGTGGCACGGTGATCGGCGTAGGTACACCGGAGCAGTTGGTGAAGAATGAGCAATCGTATACGGGCAAGTATCTGAAGCCTATCTTGGAGCGCGACCGCGCCAGGATGAAGGAGCGGATGGCAGCCGGCGTTCAGTGACCCTGACCTGGGTTGCTGCGATCCGCGAATGTTGATGGCGGTTGGAGCGTATGCTTCAACCGCCTTCTGCATCGTACAGGGCATATCAGACATGTAGACATGATAAGTTTTTACAAACTTGTTACATCTGCAACTTTTCGCTTGCAATCATGCAAAGTGACGGATAACATAGATGAAGATGCACATAATCAAGTTTAGGACTTGATATTTGTCGCAAGTTTTGCGATTATATAAAGACCGCGATCCGTAAATTAGACATTACATACACATGATGAACGTATATCTTTCGAGATCTTGAAGGAGGGTCAACACAGATGTTTTTATCCGCTTCCAATGCAGAAGAAGCAGCTACAAGCACTTTCGCACAAGCATTCCAATTATGGGACCTGTTTATGTTTGCATTCACCATACTGATCGCTTGGGGATTCTTCCGTTTGCTCAAGAATGATCGAACCAATAAATTGGGCATCGGGTTTTCCGCGATCGCGCTTCTCCTGTTCCTGTTCTTGGACGTAATGGTTGTTGCGAACTGGTTGGGTTATCTCGACGAGATCCAAGAAGGTCTGAAGTTCTTGAGATCCTGGTAATCGAAAACATACAGAAAGCCGTCTCCAACACATAGGAGACGGCTTTATTATTGTTCTGAGAAATCGGGTATCAGACTTCTTCTGAAGCTTATTCGGCAGAAGAAGTGTCCGCTGTGGCTTCGGCCAACATATGCACGGCCAGGACGAACATAGCGTGTGACCAGGTTAGCGGGACAACCCACGCCGGTTTGCCGGTCTCGCGATCAACTTGCTCCGAGAGAAGGCCGGTCTCCGTCTGATGATCGATAGCCCATTGAAGGAGCGGCCAAGCTGCGTCGTGACGCCCTTGTTGAATACGGTATTGACATAACCATAGTGTCGTCAGAATCCACGGATTACCGCCGATATACGGATCATTCTCATATCGCTTCAACCCTCCCACACCGGGAACGGTCAAGGCTGCTTCGACCGCATCAGCAGTTTGTGCCATACGCGGGTCATCCGCAGGCAGCACACCAAATGGGGTACATAGACCGAGCAAGCTCACATCGAGGACCGGATCTTCCGCCAGGATAAACGTCTGATATCCTTTGCTGTCAACGCTGACCGTACCGATCTTGCCTGCTTGCAGCGCTTCCTCGTAAGTGCGTGCATCGACCTGAAGCTTGACTCCGCGCAGGTAGGACTCGCGTTCCTGATTCCAGCATTGATCGATGATCTGACGGCGGATGCGTTCAGCCGCGTCGCGGCATTGCTTGGCCAGCTCTGCATCCTGATGAAGTTCGGCGAATGCAGCTGCTCCATGCAATCCCCCATACACCGCCGCGGCGGAATACAGGTGCTCACCGGTTCTTTCTTCCCATAGATCAACACTTGGCAGCGGCAGCCCGGTTTCTGGATCGATATAGCTGAGCAGGAAATGTGCGCCTCGGCGTACCGAAGGCCATACTTGGCTAGCGAAGGATGGATTGGGTTCATGCAGATAATGCTGCCACATTCCCCACAGGATGGACGCTCCCTCATCGATTTGCAATCCCCACGAAGGGGCCAACCTGCCATCGTGATAGTGCCTCTGCTGCCAAGAACCGTCTGCGGATTGGGCGGTCAATGCCCAGTCATAGAAGCGGCTGGCGAGATCGGACAGTCCGCTCTTATCCATCGCCGTAGCGATAAAGGCCGCATCGCGTCCCCAACAGAATCCATACCCGCCGCATCGGCTGAAATGTTCATCAAATTCCGGCGCCGCAACGACCGCGCCACTCTGTTCATCGGAGAGGAGCTTCATCGTCAGCAAAGAGCGTTCATACAGCTTTCGGATGTCCTCCCGTTTCACCGGGCATGGGGTAGTCTTCGCCAGATAACTCCTCCAATAATCTGCCGTCTGCTCATAGGCACGGACATAACCCAGATGGCGCGTCTGTGCCAGTGCATTAGCCGCCTCATCTTGCGAATATCCGGCAGTGATATATACAGTCAACTTGCTGATGCCACCCGGCGGGATGACGAGCTCCCAGGAAAGAGCGCCATCCGGTGCCATATCGATGCCCTTGCCATTCAAATGGCCGCCAGAAGCAGCCTGCCACGCGTTCTGGCCTGACTGATACTTCGTGCAAACGTTTGAACCGCCGACCATAAAAAAATACCCGCGACGGAAATGCACCAAAGCATCCTGCTCCTTATCGAACAGGACGGTGTTGTATAGCGGACTGTCGTCGATATGGAAGGATGAGTAGTGGATAAATGTTCCCTGTACCGCTTTCTCGCTCTTGTTACGGAACGTGAAATGGCGCACGAGGACATCGCTGTCAGGAAGCACGAGCTGACAGATCTCCGCTTCAATTGGAGACGAAGCGGAGATTGCCCTGCTCACCAAGATATTCGTTTGGTCAACATAGGCGGCTTCGTGCTGCCATCCTTCCGATGCGTCGTCCAGCCAGGTGACACGGCCGTCCAACATCAGCCCGCCGCGCAGGATATCCACGTGCTGCGGATAATCGATGTGCGGCCACCACAGCCGGTGGACGCGTCCATCCTTGGAAAGTGACGCAAGCATTCGTGAGTTGCCGATGATCGCATCGACCAGATAAGGCTTATGTGTTAAGTTCAACCAGTTCAACTCCTTGGTTTAGGATTTTAATGTCGAATCACGAAGGATCAATCGATGAGGTACGATCGTTCGCGGCTCTCCCATATAGCTGCCTTGTACGTGATGAATCAGGTTCTGGGCAGCTAGATAGCCGAGCTGATAGATGCTGATGTCGACGCTGCTGATCGGCGGTGACGAGAGTTCCGTTAGCGCCGTGTTATTGAAGCTGATCAAGCTCATATCCTTAGGCACAGAGTAGCCCAGTTCATTCAGGCCGCGAACGATGCCGAAGGCAACGACGTCATCGACGACTACCAGCGCGGACGGCCGCTGGGAGAGGCTCATGAGGATCGACATGGCGCGGTAGCCGCTCTCCTGGATAAATTCTCCCTCGATGATCCAATCCTGGCGAATCTCAAGGCCGGCTTCTTTCATCGCGCGTGTATAACCTTTCATGCGATCATGGGACAAGATCAGATGGGAAGGCCCGCTGATGAAGCCAATGCGCGTATGTCCTTGTTTAATTAGATGCATCGTCGCATCATAGGAGGCCTGTTCGTTGTCATTGTCTACAGACAGGATATTCGGATATTCCGCGCTTCGTCCGATCAGGATAAACGGAAATTGCCGTTTATTCAGATAATGGACAACCGGGTCGTTGCGCCGTGATGTGAGCAGGATGATGCCGTCTACCCTTTTGCTGCCTAGCAGCCTGGACAATGCGGTGATTTCCTCCTGTTCGGAATTAGCCGATGTCATCAAAATATCATAATTGGACTTGGACGCCCGCGTAACGATGCCTCTGATGAACTCTGCGAAGAACAGGTTCAAGAACAACTCCTCTGCTGGCCTCGGCAGGAAAACCGCGAGCGTAAATGTGGTCTTCGAGACGAGAGACTTTGCGGCCAGATTCGGATGGTAACCGAGTTCATTCATGATGGCGCGCACCTTGTCAGCAGTTGCTTTGCTGATGCGCGGATGATTCGAGATGACGCGCGAAACCGTGGATGGTGATACTCCGGCAGCACGCGCAACATCCTTGATGGTTACAGACATAAGATACACTCCTATACAGAGGATTCGAGCGGTTCGTATAGGTGCAACAAGATCACCCACATTATATGCTAAAATTTGCACTATCAAAAATTTGAAATATTGAGATAAACGGAGGAATCGAGAGATATTCAAAGAAACGACTTGTGCAAAATGGAAAAAATGAACTGTGCAAACGTTTTAACAAATTGCGACTCATGTTATAAGATTGAATCACGAAATGAAGCGCTTACGGTAGCGTTTTGTTGACGTAAATCATTGATTTCCCTTCTTTTTTTTCACATTAGGACAAACGTTTGCACTTTTTTGTGAGTGTGTCTACATTTTGGGTAGAACGGGTCCAGGTGTAAACCCGCCGATCCAGTCAACACAGATGTGAAAAAAGAGGGAAGAGCACGAGGTCGCGGTTCGTAGGTGTAACGAGGGAGTCATGAAAAGAAATAAGAAAGGGAAGGTAGAGTGAAAATGAAGAAAGCGTTGGCAATTCTGATCGTGTTTCTGATGGTTCTGTTGGCAGCTTGCGGAAGCTCGGGGTCAAACAGCAACAATTCTCAAGGAAACACTTCGAGCAACACAGGCTCACAGTCGTCCAGTAATTCAGGTTCAGGCAGTTCCGAGGAAGCAGCAGACGATGAATTGCTGCCGGAGCCTGGCGCGAAGCTGGTGGTATGGGAGTCCAAAGAAGAAAAGCCGTTCATCGAGGAAGTCGGCAAGAAGTTCGAAGAACTGTATGGCGTGCCGGTCGTTGTTGAAGAAGTCCCTGGTGGCGACCAAGGCGGACGTCTGGCGACCGACGGACCAGCAGGACTGGCGGCGGACGTACTCGTTATGCCGCATGACCATATCGGTCCGGCTGCAACCGCGGGGCTGATCCTGCCGAACGACTATTTTGAAGAAGAAACCCGCGCTGCTTCTGTTGAATCGGCTATTATCGCTTCCACCTACAACGGTATCCTGTATGGCTATCCGAAGTCGGTTGAAACATACGCTTTGTTCTACAACAAAGACCTTATCTCTGAAGCGCCAAAGACCTGGAAAGAGGTTGTCGAGTTCGCAAAAGAATTCAACAACACAGCGAATAATCAATATACGATTATGTGGGAACTTGGCAATGCTTACTTTGGATATCCGTTCATCGCTAGCTATGGTGGCTATATCTTCGGCAATGATGGTTCCGACCCGAATGATATTGGTGTAAATAGCGACGGTGTGGTGAAAGGTTTCGAGTTGTTCAAGAGCCTGAAGGAGATTCTGCCGATGAACACCGGCGATGTCACTTGGGACGTCAAGACTCAATTGTTCCTCGACGGCAAGCTCGCAATCAATATCGACGGACCGTGGGCGGTTGCGAACTTCCGCGATCGTGTGAACTTCGGCATCGCACCGCTGCCAGCGATGGAGGACGGTACTCCGATGATCTCATTCTCTGGGGTTAAATCCTACTATGTAAACTCCTATTCGAAGTATCCGAATGCGGCGCGCCTGTTCGCTCACTTCGCGTCCAGCAAGGAAAATCAACTTCTGAACTATGAGATGACCGGCATCATCCCGGCCAACAAAGAAGCTGGTGAAGATCCGATCATCAAGAACGACCTGGTCATCAACGGATTCTTCGAGCAATTCGTCAACTCGCATCCGATGCCGTCCATTCCGGAAATGCAGGCTGTTTGGGATCCGATGGCTGGAGCTCTGGCGGCAATTTGGAACGAGCAAGCCGATGTGAAAGCAACCCTGGATACCGCGGCACAAACGATCCGTGAGAAAATTCAATCTGGCAATTAATCGAAGCTAACGGCAAGCGAATCTCACCCGGCTGCTATCAGCCGGGTGGGGTCGTCTATTTTTACGACAAAGGTGGGTAGTCCCGATATGAAACGGCAATCCAGAACAGCGATGTGGTTGTCCATTCTCTGTATGGGCTTGGGGCAGCTATACAACCGACAAAAGGCCAAAGGGGTTCTCTTCTTGGCTATATGGGCGGGGCTTATATACTTGACGGCAACCTATGTGTCGAAGTCGTTGCAAGGACTGATAACGCTGGGTGAAACACCAACTGGGATGGTCAAAGTGGGCAGGCTTTATCAGTTGGTGGAGGGCGACCATTCGATCTTCCTAATGATCAAGGGTCTTATTGGTTTGTTTGTGCTGTTGCTTTTCATCGGTATCTATGTCATGAATGTTCGCGATGCGTATACGAATGGTCAGAGAATTGAGCGCGGTGTGCCGACTGTTGGCATCATCAGGGGTCTAAAGAGCATCGAAAACAACTCCTTCCCTTATTTCGTATTGCTGTTGCCCGCTATTTCCATCTCTTTCCTGACGGTTATGCCCATCGTGTTCAATATCCTGCTGGCATTCACCAACTATGCGGATCCTGTGCTGCCACCGGCGAACCTGGTGGATTGGGTCGGCTTCAAAAATTTCAGCAATCTGGTGACGCTCTCAAGCTGGAGCAAGACCTTCTTCGGGGTGTTGGGCTGGACCGTTGTCTGGGCGATTCTGGCGACGATTACCACCTACTTCGGCGGCATGCTGGTGGCGGTTATGATCGAACAGCCGGGGATCCGCTTTAAGAAGTTCTGGCGCATGGTTCTCATCATCCCATTCGCCATTCCAAATCTTGTCTCCCTGCTCGTCATGCGCAATCTGTTCAATGGTCAACTAGGACCTATTAATATCTTCCTGCGCAACAAGCTCGGATTGGAAGGTTTGCCTTGGCTGACTGATCCGGTATGGGCGAAGATCACGGTAATCCTCGTCAACATGTGGATCGGCATCCCGGTCTCGATGATCCTGATCTCCGGCATCTTGACGACGATTCCCCGTGATTTGTATGAAGCGGCAGAGGTGGACGGGGCAAGCTCTGTACAGAAGTTTCGTCATATCACGCTTCCGATGGTGCTGTTCTCGACTGCCCCAATCCTGATCATGCAATTCGCTGGCAATATTAATAACTTCAACGTCATCTTCCTCCTGACGAACGGTGATCCGGTCAATCCGCAGTACCAATATGCAGGCCATACCGATCTGCTCGTCACATGGCTCTATAAGCTGACGCTGAACCATCAGCAATATAACTTGTCAGCGGTCATCGGCATTATCATCTTCATCATCATCGCGTCAATCTCCATATACAATTTCCGCAAGACAAGATCGTTTAAAGAGGAGGATATGATCGTATGAAGCCGAAAATTATCGTCAGTTACCTCATCCTGATCGTGCTTGCGGCTATCAGCATCTATCCCGCTTTGTGGATCGTCATGTCTTCGTTCAAGGTGGGCAACAGCCTCTACATGGAATCGCTCATACCGAAGCAGGTTACGTTGGAGCATTACCGCGACCTGTTCACCAAGACCGATTACCCGCTTTGGTTTATGAACACGCTGAAAATTGCGATCATGTCATCCTTGATTGGAACCCTGTTGGTGCTGCTGACATCGTATGCGATCTCCCGTTTCCGTTTCACAGGACGCAAGGTCGCGCTCAGCACATTGCTTGTCCTGCAGATGTTTCCGGGTTTCATGGCGATGATCGCGATATACATCTTACTGTTGCAGTTTAATCTGCTCAACAATCACTGGGCGTTGATCCTTGTCTATAGCTCAGGCTCTATACTGGGCAATGTGTTCATCGCCAAAGGGTATTTCGATACGATTCCGCGTAGTCTGGACGAGGCTGCCAGAATCGACGGCGCATCCCATTGGATGGTGTTCACGCGCATCATGGTTCCTCTGGCGCGTCCGATGCTGACATATGTCAGCCTGATGATATTCACCGGCGCATTCGTTGATTTTATCTTCGCGGAGTTGATCCTGCGTACAGAGGAACAGCGGACATTGGCGGTTGGTCTGTGGCGCATGGTCAGCCAGCGTCAATCGACGGAATTCACCCTGTTTGCCGCAGGTGCGGTGCTCATCGCTGTGCCGATCACAATCCTGTTCATGTTCCTGCAGCGTTATCTGGTGCAGGGGCTGACGGCAGGCGCTAGCAAAGGTTAGGAGACTCAGGATGAGAAGAAGTTGGACGATGTTGCTGATTGCGCTCATCATGCTCGTGGCGGCCGGTTGTTTCTCCTCCAGGGAGCAGCCAGCCCCCTACAAGGCGCTTCCGGGCGTATGGGTGATTGCGGAAGATGCGGCGGTTTCGGATGGAGCGGATGAGGGCGATCAGCGGCTGGACTCGAATGTTTATTATGAAATATTCGTACGCGCATTTGCAGATTCGGATGGTGACGGGATTGGCGATTTTCAAGGCATCGTCAATATGCTCGACTATCTGAATGATGGCGATCCGGCTACGGACAGCGACCTGGGCGTGAGCGGAATCTGGCTGATGCCGATAAATCCATCACCAAGTTATCATGGGTATGATGTGACGGATTATTATGACGTGAACCCGGATTACGGGACAATGGAAGACTTTCGGTTATTGGTAGATGAGGCTCACAAACGGGGCATCAAGGTCATCATCGATCTGGTCGTCAATCATACTTCGACCGAACATCCCTGGTTTCAGAGCGCAGTGAAGGATTCGTCGAGCGAATACCGCAATTGGTATGTATGGCGCGAGGATGAAGGCTCGGGCGGCGGCACGAGCGCCACAGGCGGCCAGGCCTGGCACCCAAGCTCCGGCGGCCAATATCTCGGCGTCTTCTGGAGCGGCATGCCAGATCTGAACTTCTCGCATGAACCGGTGCGGCAAGAGATGATCAACATCGGCCGATATTGGCTGGAGCTCGGCGTTGACGGGTTCCGGCTCGATGCCGCCAAGCATATCTTCGAGGATCTGAGCGGCGATGAGAAGAAACGTGAACGGCAAGAGGCGAATCTCGCCTGGTGGAAGGAATTCCGCGAGGGACTGGAACAGGTGAAGCCGGATGTCTACCTGGTGGGCGAAGTATGGGATTCGTCTCCGGCACGAATCGCGCCATATTATCAGGTGTTCGATTCGGCCTTCAACTTCGCGGCGGGCGAGCTGATCGTCTCCGCAGCATCGAAAGAAGAGAATTCGAATCTGGCGTTTACGCTGGAACGTATGCTCGGCGCTTATGATGCCTCTGCTGGCAAGCGGGCTATGGACGCGCCGTTCCTCACGAATCACGATCAGAATCGTGTGATGTCGACGCTGCGCGGCCACACCGATCAAGCGAAGATGGCGGCATCGGTGCTGCTGACGCTCCCGGGACGCCCATTCATCTACTACGGTGAGGAGATCGGGATGCAGGGCGTGAAGCCGGATGAACAGATCCGCGAGCCGATGAAGTGGGCGGATGATGAGGAAGTGGCTGCTCTGCAAAGTGGAGATGCCTCCGCCGGGAAGATACCGGACGGATCAGGACTCACTGCGGAGCAATATGCCTCGGCCAATACGAGCTGGCGCATGCCTCGCCATCAAGCCGATACCCGGTCCGTGCTGGCACAAGACGGTGATCCTGAATCGCTGCTCAATCATTATCGCGCGCTTATCCATCTGCGCAGCATGCTGCCTGTACTGTCGGATGGAACGATCAGTCAGGTGGATCTCGAGCCCGCTCAACTGATGGCATATGAGCGGCGAAATGATACGGACCGCGTGTTGGTTGTACACAATCTTGGAGCCGATCAGGTTACGATTGAGATCGGGCAGGCTGTTCGCGATGCAGCTTATGAACGGATCATAGCGGCCAGCAGAGAAGGGATCAACTGGGATGAGAGCGGGGGTAGCAAGCTGCTCGTCCTCCCGCCTTACAGCACAGTGATCCTAAGATAGCGGATACTTGATGGTTAAGGATATATATGTTGCCCGTGCAGCATTTTATATTGGGATGGCGTGCATTTCTTGTATTCTTTAAATACACGATTGAAGGTAGCCAGGCTTCCGAATCCGGAACGCATGGCTACTTCTGTTATGGTGACGTTGGGTTCGATCAGCAGCGCCTCGGCGATATAGATCCGCTCTCGATTCAGGTAATTCAGAAACGACACCCCTGTGAACTGTTTGAACATGCGGACGAAGTGGAACTTGCTGAGGCCTGCCTCGCGTGCCGCATCATCCGCGCTGATGTTCTCCGTGCAGTGCTCGCGGATGTAACGGCAGACGCGCATGAAGCGCTCGATGTCTTTGCGGCGCTTCGCCGGTTCGGTCTGGGCGGACGGAGTGGATGCATGCCCTTCGGTCAGAAGCTTGCGCCCGAGCCTGACAAGAAACTGGATCAGGAGCGAATAAGCCTGTGCTTCCCGCAGCGGAGAGGTGCCAAAGTATTCGTTCATGATCTCATTCAGCATCGGCCTTAGCGAATAGAGCAGGTCGTCATCTCTTCCGGCGCGCAGGATGGTGCAGGGGCGGAGCATGGTGAGCGTCGAGTCGAAGCCGTTCATATGGGTGAATTGGCTGCTGTCGAACTGCAGGATCATGCGCCTGCCCGATGGGGGAGCGTACAGCTCATGCAATTCACCGGGCGGGATGAGCAGGATCTCGCCGGGTTGCAAGATGTGAGTGACCCCGTCAACGACCGCCGTATAGATGTTATCGATCGGCATGATGATCTCGGTTGCACTATGCCAGTGTATCGGATAATCGACAGCTTTGTCGTTCATATACAATCGGATGCCGAAATGCTCGGGATACATCACCGTTTCCCTGGTCCCATCGAGAAATTCGATCATACACGCCTCCTGGACATTTGCGATGCAAAATCGCAACTTTTGAACATTCAAGCGCAACAATTGGGAAGATTCCGCTTGCCCTCCCATCTATAATTGATTATAGCAACTGAAATCGCATTCAATCTATCTTATTCTATGGAAGGATGGTGCAGGACAAGTGCCAGATCTGCAAAGAAACCATGAGAAGATCGAGGAGTACAAGAAACGTGCGCGTGAGCTTGTCTCCAAGATGACACTGGATGAGAAGATCCGCCAGATGCTTCATGCGGCTCCGGCAATCGAGCGCCTGGGCGTCAAGGCATACAACTGGTGGAACGAGGCCCTTCATGGTGTGGCCAGAGCAGGGACCGCTACGGTGTTCCCGCAGGCGATCGGACTGGCGGCGACGTTCGACGAGGAACTGATCGAGAAGATCGCCGACGCCATCGCCACGGAAGGGCGCGCGAAGTACAATATGCAGCAGGAGTTTGGCGATACGGACATCTACAAGGGATTGACCTTCTGGTCGCCGAACATCAACATCTTCCGCGATCCGCGCTGGGGACGCGGACACGAAACTTACGGCGAGGACCCTTATCTGACGTCGAGGCTGGGTGTTCGTTTCATCAAGGGGTTGCAAGGTGATGATGAACATTATCTGAAGGCCGCTGCTTGCGCCAAACACTTCGCGGTACATTCTGGACCGGAGGGGCTGCGGCACAGCTTCAATGCGGAAGTGTCGAAGCAGGACTTGTACGAGACGTATCTGCCGGCGTTCCAGGCATGCGTGCAGGAGGCGAAGGTGGAGGCGGTCATGGGCGCTTATAACCGGACGAACGGCGAACCGTGCTGCGGCAGTGACCTGCTTCTGGTACAGATACTGCGCGGCGAATGGGGATTCGACGGTCATGTCGTTTCGGACTGCTGGGCGATCAAGGATTTCCATGAGCATCACAAGGTGACGGCTAATGCCGTGGAATCGGTCGCGCTGGCGGTGAACAAGGGCTGCGACCTGAACTGCGGCAGCCTGTTCGTCTTCCTGAAGGATGCGATTGAGCAAGGCCTCGTCACCGAGGACAAGATCGATCAGGCAGTCACCCGCTTGATGACGACTCGCATGAAGCTGGGCATGTTCGATGATCCGGAGAAGGTGCCTTATTCGAACATTCCATATACGGTGGTAGACAGTCCAGAGATGCGCGAGTTCAATCTGCAGGTGGCAAGAGCGTCCCTGACGCTGTTGAAGAATGAGAACAACCTGCTGCCGCTGGACAAGAAGAAGTTGAAGACCATCGGTGTCATCGGTCCGAACGCCAACAACCGGAGGGCGCTTGTCGGCAACTACGAGGGAACAGCGTCGCGCTACATCACACCGCTCGAAGGCATCCAGGATTATCTCGGCGATGACGTGCGTGTGTTGTACTCCGAAGGCTGCGACTTGTTCAAGGAGAAGATGAGTAACCTGAGCATCGGCAATGATCGGATCGCCGAGGTGAAGGGTGTATGCAAGGAAAGTGACGTCATCATCGTCTGCCTCGGTCTGGACGCGGGTCTCGAAGGCGAAGAAGGAGATACGGGCAACCAATTCGCGAGCGGCGACAAGCCGGATCTGCGATTCCCGGGCCTGCAGGAGAAGATCTTGGAAATCGCCTATGAAAGCGGCAAGCCGGTCATCCTGCTCGTGCTCGCGGGAAGCGCGATGGACCTGAGCTGGGCGGACGAGCACATCCCGGCGATCCTGCAGTGCTGGTACCCTGGCGCACAAGGCGGCCGGGCGATAGCTGAGGTGCTGTTCGGCGAATATTCGCCACAAGGCAAGCTGCCGGTGACGTTCTACCGTTCGACGGAGGAACTGCCGGACTTTACAGATTATTCGATGAAAGGCCGCACGTACCGCTACATGACACAGGAAGCCCTGTATCCGTTCGGATACGGATTGTCCTATACGGACTTTACGTTGTCGAACGTGAAGGCGAGCACCGATCGCGTGACAGAAGCGGGTGTTCAGATCACCGCGACGATCCGCAACAATGGTCCGATGGCCGGCGGTGAGACAGTGCAGGTGTACGTGAAGGCGGAGCGGGAAGGCACGCCAAATCCGCAACTAAAGGCGCTGACGAAGGTGCAGCTCGCACAGCAGGAGGAGCGGGAAGTAACGCTGCATCTGCCACTGGATGCATTCGGCCTGTATGACGAAGAAGCGGTTAAGCGCGTCTACGCAGGCGAGTTCTCCGTCTACGTCGGCACAACGCAGCCGGACAGCCGCAGCCGCAAACTGACGGGCAAGGAGCCGGTGAAGTTGACGATTGTAGCCGACCATGAGATTGTGTTGGGATAATTGACGAGGGTGCCCAGATTTGTGCTGGGCACCTTTTACATGTTTTTATATGGTTGGGTTGAACGGACCGAGAACTTAGTCATGGGCGACTTTGCCAATGGTTGTTTGAATCGTGGTATACTTGGAATATGATCGCCTATCAAAAACATCATATGGAGCAACAGGAATGCACCCCGCGGCTTGTATGGCAAGGCTGACGGGGTGTTTTGTTCTACTCGTCTGAGAGGAGGAGCCTGGATGAAAGCGGATGTTACTATGGTTGGTTTGACGATCATATCCTGGATGTGATGAACAAACAGTTAATCGAAGATGAGCAACATGACAACCCGATGGACGTTGCAGCATTAAAGGAAAGAATGAACGGATTTATCCACAATGACTATGATGCTTATTTAATTTCGGGCAGACGGCGAGATCAAAATGAAGATATAATGGCAGAACCAGCATAGAGGTGATCTTTATTGGGTTGGGAAGCAGCATTGGAGCCATTTCTGGAGGAGTGGAAGCATCGGGGTGAAGTCGTTGGCATCTTGGTGTGTGGAAGCTATATTACAGGCAACCCTTCGAAACGTTCGGACATCGATGTCCACATCATCCTTCGGGATGACTGTAACTGGCGGGAGCGGGGCAATCGGGTGATTAACGGTTATCTGATCGAGTATTTTGTGAACCCGCCGCAGCAGATCAGAAGCTACTTCCAGGAAGATTATCAGGACCGCAGAACGATGTCCATGGTGCAATTCCTGACAGGCAGAGTGTATGTGGATAAGTCCGGAGTTGTGAAAGGCTTGATCGAAGAAGCGCGGGAGTGGAAGGATAAGCCATATGAGGCGTTGCCAGCACCGGTCATCGAACTAAAGAAATACGGTTTGTGGGATGTGTTGGACAACCTGTTGGACTGTTACGAAGGGCAGAGAAGCGATTTTCAGTTTGTGTATGATCAGTCGCTACTGAATCTATATGGCGTTTATTGCTCCGTCCTCGGTGTGGAGGAGGTTCCGTACTATCAACTATTGAACTACTTTACAGACCCTCAATATTTAAAGAAATATTTGAAGGAGCCCTTCCCGGATGCTGAATTTGGGAAACTGTTCGTTAGGGCCATGCAGTCACAGGAACGGGATGAGCAAGTTAAGCTCTATCGGGTACTAGCCGAACATGTGCTGGGCCGCAGCGGCGGTTTCAACATCGATGGCTGGAAGTTGAGAAGCCCGCTGGACTTGCTGTGAGTTCCAAATGCAGAACGACTGCGTGAGTTGAGGTTCCCGTTGTGGATGTTGCTATAATCGCGTGAATAAGGTCATCCATACGCCTAAGAATTGAGGGGGGTATCCATGAAACGGATCTATCTGGTCAGGCATTGCCAAGCCGCTGGCCAGGAGGCGGGCGCGCCGCTAACGGCAGAAGGGGAACGGCAAGCCAATCAGTTGGCTGTTTTTCTGGCTGACAAGCAGATCGAATATATCGTATCGAGTCCTTACTTGCGTGCGATCCGGACTGTCCAACCTCTCGGTGAGCTGTTGGGTTTAGATATCCATATCGATGATCGTTTGAGTGAACGGGTTCTAAGTACCGAGGTTCTGGATGATTGGATGAAGCGATATGAGGAAACCTTCACGGATTACAACCTGAAGTTCCAAGGCGGAGAGTCATCTGCCGAGGCAACCAGGAGAGGAATGGAGGTTATCGGTGAGATCACCGCAAGGCCGGAGCGAACCCTTCTGGTTGTCACGCACGGCGGGTTGCTCTCTTTAATCATCAAGCACTACGTGAGCGAATTCGGTTTTGGGGACTGGAAACGACTTACAAACCCTGACGTATACGAATTACAGATATATGCTAGTGATACGTCTATTAAGCGAATCTGGAAGTAATGTGATGGGAAGAGGATTCTAGCGGAAGGAGTTGGAACCATTCATGGTTGAAGCGGCGATCCGTGAAATAAAGGGATAGGCGTTATGCCTATCCCTTCTTCCATATGCGGTATGCGTAAGGTTCGAGCGTGAGCATGTCAGTATCGGCCATCGATGGAGCGTCGGCCATGTTGCTGGAGTATAGGAGCTCTGAGCGAGCTGCATAGTCGCTTGGCAGTTGAAGTGTCGCCGTCTGATCCGAAACGTTCAGTGCGATCAGCAGGTGTTCCTGTTCATCGGCTCGTTCATAGGCGACAAGACCGCTGTTTCCGTCCGCATGCAGGAAGCGGAAGCTGCCGGTGCGCAGCGCTACATGCTGGCGTCGCAGGGCGATCGCCGACCTGTAGAACCTAAACAACTCACGATCCTGCTTCGCTGGGTCCCACTCCATGCACTTGCGGCAGTCTGGATCAGGGCCTCCGTCCAGCCCGATCTCGTCGCCGTAATAGATGCACGGCGTGCCGAGGAAGGTGAGCTGGAACAGCGCGGCCAGCTTCATCCGCTGTTTGTCGCCGTCCATCAGCGTCAGCAGACGCGGTGTGTCGTGGCTGTCGAGCAGGTTAAATGCCGCCTCATGTACTTGCTGTGGATAAGTGGCGATGAGCGAATTGATGCGATGGCTGAACTGCTCGGCATTGATCTTCCGATGGGCGAAGAAGTCCAGCACCGCATTGGTGAACGGGTAGTTCATCACCGCGTCGAACTGGTCCCCTTGCAGCCAGCGCATCGAATCATGCCAGATCTCGCCCAGGATATAGGCATCGGGGTTGACCGCCTTCACCGTCTGACGGAACTCCCGCCAGAACTGGTGGTCGATCTCGTTGGCCACATCCAGGCGCCAACCGTCGATGCCAACCTCCTCGATCCAGTAACGCGCCACATTAAGCAGATAGGCCTTGACCTCCGGGTGCTGAGTGTTTAGCTTGGGCATATGCGGCTCAAAGGCGAAGGCACGATAGGTGGGGCGACCGTTCTCCACGCGGAGCGGGAACTCCAGAACATGGAACCAGTCCTTATATGGCGAGGCTTCGCCCTTCTCGACGACATCGAGGAACGGTGCAAACTTGCTGCCGCTGTGGTTGAACACGGCATCAAGCAGCACGCGGATGCCGCGTTCGTGAGCAAGCTCGACGAGACGGCGCAGCGTCTCGGTGTCGCCGAAGTGCGGATCGACCTTCATGTAGTCGCTCGTGTCGTATTTGTGGTTGGTTGTCGCTTCGAAAATTGGCGTAAAATAGATGGCATTCACCCCAAGCTCGGACAGATGGTCGAGGTGGTCGATCACGCCCTGCAGGTCTCCGCCGAAGAAGTTGAAAGGTTCAGGCTTGCCTCCCCAGGGCAGGACACCTGCCGGATCATTCGACGGATCGCCGTTCGCGAATCGCTCCGGGAAGATCTGATAAAACACCGCATGCTTCACCCACTCTGGCGGTTGAAGGCTGTCGGACTCGTGCAGGAACGGGTACTCGAACACGCCGGTTACGCCGTTGGGTGGCTCATCCGCGAAGCCCGCCTCCGTCATGTAGACGGTCCTTGTTCCAGATGTGAAGCGGAAGTAGTATTGCAAGCGCCGGTGCGCAGTGGTGACCTCCGCTTGCCAATAATCGAACAGCGAATCGGTGGCCAGGATGTGCATCTTCACTTGTTTCAGAGTTCGATCGAAGTCGTACTTGTCTCCGGCCAATACATCGACCGCATCCATATCGCCGCGTTTCGTACGTACCCGGATATGAACCGTATCTTTGTCGTACATATAGCACCACGTCTGGCCGGTGCGATGATAGATTGCTTCCAGATTCAATTCAGGTTCCCTCCCGTGTAAAGGTGAAATAAAAAAGGCACAGCCCCAGAACCAGTGATCGCTCCGAGGTTGTACCTGTTGGTAACATAGCCTTCATATTTTCTATTAGTATCTTAGCATGGAAGAGACGGGATGATCAAGATAGACCATTGGTCACATTCAAACGGGTGCAAGTATTGTAATGATATTATATAATGGTATAAAATATAAATACTAGACGAATTCCCTCAAATAAACTATATTGTTATATTTTTACAATATGGAAGACGTGTAAGGTCAGATGGGATGCATGTGAGCAAATGTTGCAATACTCGTGTGAGGGGTGACTTGCTACACGAAAATTGATCAACCGTCCCCTGGCAACTTATACAAGAGAGGATGAACGAGAGGATGATGAAGCGGCAGAAGAAAGATGTGCATATCATCATGAACTACGGCCCCGTTATTTTTGGTATGAAGCATATCATAGAACAGTTGGAATCCATTGGACGAGTCACGATCAGCAACAAGTTGGATACGGCCAGTGTGGAATGCTCAAGTCCGGATATACTATTGCTTCAGGATACGTTCGCTTACCCGCATACCGATAAGTTGGCAGAATGGAAAAACAACCGGGTTGTCCGGCATATCATCGTCCTATACGCCAAGGAATCAGATCTTAGAATAGATCAGTTATGGAAGTGCCAGATTGTCAGTTATCTGCCTTTTCATGCCGATCCTCGGCAACTGCAAATCGCCATCGAAGGCGAGATATGCGGTTTCTCGGTGATGCCGGTGCACATGGCAGGCCAGTTGGCATGCAACACTTGCTCGCAAGCTCAAGTTTACTCGCTTACGGAAAATGAGCAATTTGTGCTTGAACAGGTGGCTGCCGGCCGTACCAATACGGAGATCGCCCGGATGATGCATCTTAGTGTACGTACTGTGGAGACTCATCTAAATAAAATATACCGGAAACTCGGCGTTCGCAACAGGGCTGAAGCCGTCAGCAAATATATTCAAATCCCGATGCAATAACACGGCAATATCCATTTATCCAGGGTGCTACCCTGGTTTTTTTGTGCCCGGAACCAAAAGTGTGGAATTCCACGATGCGACATTGTGGAGATCACGGATCGGCAAATGAAATGGAAGGAAATACAATTAAATCAAGAATGAGGGAGAAAGGAATTGGAAATTGACGAAAGGAGGTGAGATGATGAAAGCGCTTGAGATGATTGGTGAGATCAACGAAGCGGAATTGATGGAGATATCCGAAGGGAACGAAATGGTAGCAGGTGCTTCGTCATGGATTTGTGCAAGTGCTATGGTTGCCATCTATGTGCTTCAGGACTCCGCGAATTCGTGCCCGACATCGGCTTGCACGTCAAGATGCTAATCATGATCTGGAATCTTATGAAAACTCTATCTGTGTGGGATCGTTATCTGAAAGCTTCAATCTGTTGGGAACGGACTATGGACGAGCTCATGGCTCGTTTACCTGAAAAGGAGGTGAGATGATGAAAGCACTCGAAATGATTGGCGAAATCAATGAAGCGGAATTGATGGAGATGTCCGAAGGGAACGAAATGGTAGCAGGTGCCTCTACATGGGCATGTGCAACTGTAACAATTACAGTTCAGATCACCATTTATACGATTCAGGACTCCGCGAATTCGTGCCCGACAACGGCTTGCTCGTCGAGATGCTAATCATAATCTGAAAGAGGAGAGTGGGGAATCTTATGAAGACTCTATCTATGCGGGATCCTTATTTGAAAGCAGCATATCTGTCGGAACGCACTTTGGACGAGCCCATGGTTTGTTCGCCTGAAGATGGTTGGGAGGAACTATCGTCCTGGATGGCCAAGACCAAATCGTCCAAGGAGGAGTTTGCTGCGCGGCTGAATTCAAGGGGACTCAGCCTGGATGAGTTCCGCCGGTTGCTCATCGGCAAAGATTCCCCCACTGTCCCGCCTATGCGGTGGTTGGAGGAGAAAGAGCGAATCATAAGCAGCACGCCTGATGAATGGATTCAAGCGAATTTATATATCGGGATTGGCGTTCTTACGTTGCCATTTATACATACATACTCTGAACAGATTCGCAGATGGTTTCCAGAAGGTGCGGACAAACGGATCGCTATCGAACCGTTGATGAATGCATTGCGCAGCAATCAAATCTATCATCTGCGTTTCGTTGCCGATCGAACAGCCGTTTATATGTTCCATCTGGAGAAAGAAAACGAGCCGGATCTGACTTTCGAGGCTTTTGTCAGGAAGCTTGGTTCGGCAAGAGAGATCGACCGAAGATTGCAGGAATATCCTGTGCTCGCCAGGGTCATGACGGAAATGACAATACGTGCGATTCGCAATACGATCGAAATCTTGGAGCGTTATCTGAACGATTATGAGGTGTTGAATGAACGGTTCTTCCAAGGCAGGTCGCCGCTTCTGCTGAACATTCAACAAGGAGCTGGAGACTCTCACCAGGATGGGCGTTCCGTGGCGATTCTGCATCTCGATCACGGATATAAGTTGGTATATAAACCGCGTTCGCTGGATATGGATGTAGCCTTCGCCGATTGGTTAAGCGATCTGTCCGGCCGAGGCCTTCGTTACTCGCTCAGAACGCCTCTTGTTGTCTCACGGGCATCTTATGGCTGGCAACAATTCGTTGAACACCGTCCATGCCAGGATGAAGATGAAGTGAAGCGGTATTATTACCGAATTGGTGTGTTGTGTTGCCTGTTCTATGCCATGCAATCTACAGATATGCATTATGAGAATCTTATCGCATGCGGAGATATGCCGTATGTGATCGATAATGAAACCTTGTTGCCCAACAAGATTATTAATGTGGACAAGCTGATATTCCCTGTCACCAAACTCTTTCACAGTATCTATCATTCCGGCTTGGTTCCATCGGGACAACTCCTGAGGTCACGAGTTGATTTTGACTTGAGCGCGATCTCAGGGAAACCAAACCAGGTTTCGGCTAATCTCAAAAATTGGGTACTTGTCGAAGGCGGAGCTGACGAGGTTAAATACGTCGAACAGCATTTTCGGACCAGTCACGAACAGCATCTGGTCATGCTTGACGGCAAGATTGTAGAACCGGTGCATTATCTTCAGGAGATCAGTGACGGATTTTCCGATATGTACCGGATCCTGTCGGATGATATCGAGATGACGAAGATGGAGATCCGGAAGCGATTCGGTATGTTGAGCGGACGGGCGTTGATAAGGCCAACCTATATGTACGGTCGTTTCCTGATCGCCTCTCTGCATCCGCAGTATTTACGCAATGGATTGGATCGGGAGAAATTGTTGGAAATGATGTGGAATATCACGAAGTCAGAGCCGTTACTGGAACGGATCGTTCCTGCCGAGATCGCGGATCTGCTCAATAACGATATTCCGTACTTCACCTATCGTGTTGACGACACTAGCTTGTACACCAGCGATCATACACGGATACCGGATGTGTTTAAGAAAACTTCCTTGCAATGGATGGACGAGAAGTTGGACGGTTTCTGCGAGGAGGATCTCGCCTTCCAGTTGAGATTATTGAAATATTCCATTCATTCTGCTCACGTCAGTGATATGCAGCTTCCTGAGGCGGAAGCGTTGGATCGAGTGGGTCCTCCTGTTCTCAAGAAGGCGTTCGATCCGATGGAGACCGCGGTGGATATTGCCGACTATCTGATCGAACATCGTCTGACTGACCATCAATATACGGCTTGGGCAGGTTTAACCAATCACGACAATCAGTTTCGTTTGTCCCTCCTCGATCATTCGATCTATGGGGGTTCTATGGGTATCGCCATGTTTCTTGGCTTGATCTATAAACTCACCAGGAAACAAGAGTATAAAGACGCGGCCATGGAAACTTACCGCTTTATCATGTCCATGACGGAACGAATCGGCGATGAGGAATTGATTCCATCGGCATTTAACGGTAGAGGCGCTTTCATCTATGCCGGGTATTTTCTGGACTCGGTGATGGGATTCCCGGAAGGCCGGGAAACTGCACGGCTTCTCTTGGAAGCCATTCGCAATATAGAAACTGAGGAAGAAAAATACGATCGGGGCCAAGACAACCAGGCGAAGCTTGAATTTCTGAATGGTTACGCAGGCATCGTTACGCTCTGTTTGGAAATTTGGGAATCGTTCGCGGACGAGTCGGCTCTGCATACCGGGCGAATATATGGAGACAGGCTGTGTCATCTTCTGGGGCAGGAGAATGTGGAGCTTGCTGGATTTGCCCACGGATCTTCCGGTATCTTGTATGCCCTTCAGAAGATGGTGCAAGCGAAGCTTCTCCCGCCTGAGAACGACCTCATCCGGCAGATGTTGCAATTTGAAGAGCAGCATTATGAACGCTCTTATGCCAACTGGAAAGATCTGCGGACGCATATAGAAGAACCTTATTCATCGATGTATTGGTGCCATGGAGCACCCGGTGTGTTACTCGGCAGAAGCGGGATGGGGTCCGACTGGCTGGATGCGGAGGATCGGAGGAGAATTCTAGACGCGATAGTCCAGCATGCATCCACCAATCCTCGTGTGTCCTTGTGCCATGGTGTATTCGGTATCATCGATATTCTGCTTACCTTGCGAGAGCATCCGGACTGGTCCGAGCATGAATCTGAGATCGACGCGGCCGTGTGGCGTTTGGCCAACCGTCCTGATCTCTTGTCCCGCATCGAAGGAATGAAGGATCGCGGACTAGTCAGCCTGATGCTCGGTGTTTCTGGGGTTGCATGGGCATGTTTGAGAATGGTGGACCCACGTCTGCCATCTGTGCTGACCCTGCAAATGCCGGATCAATCGATTGGGACAAGCCAGTGCCAGGAAGTCGGGCATACAGAGGAGGTAACGCTTTGAACAGGAACAGGAAAGTCCCGTTTATCGAACAACTGAGCCAGACGGAGTGCGGCATAGCTTGCATGGCCATGGTTAGCGCCTATTACGGCAAGCATGTTTCCTTGTTCGAATTGCGTGACCGCATCGGTGCCGGGCGGGATGGCACCACCTTATTAGATTTGAAACGTCTTGGGGAAAGCATAGGCCTCGAGGTCAAGTGCTACCGCGTCGCGTCTATCGATCACGATTTTCCATTACAGGGTCCGGTGATCTGTTACTGGGAACGTAAGCACTATGTTGTCCTGGAAAAAATTACACGCAAATACTTCCACATTCTTGACCCATCTCACGGACGAATGAAGCTCAACCGTGAGGAATTCAATCAATCGTTCTCAGGGTACATCTTGTACGGGCAGCCCGGCCCTGATTTCCAACCACAGAAGCCGCCAAAACTATGGAAACCATATCTGTCCATGCTATGGGAGAAACCTAGCATCACGATCTTCCTGCTTGTTTCCAGCTTGCTGTTGCAACTGTTTATGCTCGTCCCGCCGATGATCGTCCAGGAATTGATCGATAGTCTGGCCATCGCGGGAGAGAGCAGTGAGACCATTCTCTATTTAATCGGCATGACCGCAGCGCTGATACTGTTTTTTGGCTTTGAACTATTGAAGAATGAGGCATCGATATTGCTGTTCAAGCATCTGGATCATTCGATGTCCTGGCAGTTTTTCCGGCATCTCCTCGTGATCCCTTATCAATTCTTCCAGATTCGCAACTCTGGAGATATCATGTATCGCTTTGCCAATCTTCGCACGGTTCGGCTAATCCTGTCGAATCAGGGAATCAAGAGCGTCATGGATGCCATTTTATTGATCGTGATTGTCGGATATATGCTAGCCAAGTCGGTGCTGCTGTCCTTGTATGTTTTTCTGTTTGCGGGGATTCTGTACCTGGGGATTCAACTGTTGCGGCCACATCTGCATGAAGCCAGCCGTAACGAATTGACCCGGGATACCAAACTATTCTCTTACCAGAATGAAACCGTATCCGGCATCCTGAATGTTAAAATAACAGGCTCGGAAGAGGCTGTATCTCGCCGATGGCAATCGAATTATCGAGGATTTGCCAGGGCATTTGTCTCTCGGGAGCGCCTGTATGGCCTGTTAGGAGCTTTTTCTGGTGGGCTGACCATGTATATACCGTTGCTGATCATCTGGGTGGGCGTGCAGCACATCCATGCAGGAGGCTTGTCCCTTGGCGAACTGATCGCTTTCCAGACCGTTTCCGTCTACTTCGTCAATACGGCCAACTCCTTGATCATGTCGTTGGAAGCCATCTATCAGGTGAAAGTTTATTTGCGAAGAATTCGCGATGTGGTGGATACGCCTCCGGAGGAACAGGAAGGGAAGCAATTGCTTCAAGTGGAGCTTAACGGAGACATTACATTCGACCGGGTATCCTTCGCCTATACGCCATATGCCAAGCCCGTCCTGAAGGATCTCACTTTCCATATCAAAGCCGGCCAGAAAATCGCCATCATCGGGCCATCGGGTTCGGGCAAAAGTACGCTGGCCCATCTGCTGGTCGGTTTGTATCTTCCGAGTGAAGGTGAAATCTATTACGACTCGTACCGCTTAAGGGACCTGGACAAATCGTATATACGGAGGCAAATGGGAATCGTTAACCAGCAGCCTTATCTGTTCAATCAATCCATCTTGGAGAACCTCAAAGGCAACCACGAACACATCGGGATGGAGGATATCATACGTGCCACCAAGGCTGCACAGATACATGATGAAATCATGCGGATGCCGATGCAGTATGAAACCATCCTGTCCGAGAATGCCCAGAATCTGTCCGGAGGTCAGAGACAACGGCTGGCGATAGCCAGAGCGCTTGTCTGCGCGCCCAGGATCATCGTGTTTGATGAGGCGACCAACGCACTTGACAGCATCAATGAGAAGAAGATCGACCAATATCTGTCGCAAATGCGTTGTACGCGTATTGTCATCGCTCACCGATTATCAACAGTACTCGATGCGGATCAGATACTTGTCATGTCAGAAGGCAGGATCGTAGATATGGGCACCCATGAAGAGTTGATTCGGAGCAGCGATTACTACCGTTGTTTGCTGGAGGCCAATCGTTCACTCGACATGAAAGGAGGTGAAAGTGATGATGAACGCTCTGAAAAACCCGTACTACAGAACTCATCATGATGTACTGCCTATTGAGAACCCGCTTGTCGAACTGAAGGAAGACGAAATGTTGCAAGCAGGCGCAGTAGATTTATCTCCATTCATCACAGGATTATTATGCCTTGCGGCCAGCTATTACCTGGGCAATGACGGCTACGTATGCACACTGACGGTGGAATGTCAAAGATCCTGCTTAAGTCCTTGAAGTCTGAATCAATTGAATATTTTCCATTACGGAGTTTTGGGAGTTGCTGAAACCGGGTAACCAATTTTGAGTCCGTATCTGCATGAAACGAGCATGCCGCGTGACGCGGAAATCTAATGCGGAGTTTTCTGGCGGCAGGTCAAACTCTCGTGAAAGGAGATGGATATCGATGATGAACGCTCTGAAAAATCCGTACTACAGAACTCATCAAGATGTATTGCCAATTGAAAATCCGCTTGTTGAACTGAAAGAAGACGAACTCTTGCAAGCAGGTGCAGTAGATTTATCTACGATCATCACAAGCGGATTCTGCTTTGCAGTAAGCTATTATCTGCGCAATGACGGCTATGTATGCACACTGACGGTAGAATGTCAAAGATCCTGCCAAACACCTTAAAGTCTGAATTATCCTAATATTCTGTATTTCGGGAATATGGGAGCTACTAAACCGGACAACCAATTTTAGAGTTCACATCTGCATGAGTTGTACCTGCAGCGTGATGGTGAAATCTTGTTCGGAGTTTTCTGGCGGCAGGTCTAATTCTCGCGAGAGGAGATGGATATCGATGATGAACGCTCTGAAAAATCCGTACTACAGGACTCATCAAGATGTACTGCCTGTCGGTAACCCGCTTGTTGAACTGAAGGAGAACGAACTCCTGCAGGCAGGTGCATTATCTACTTTCGATTGGGCCCTTACGGGTTTTGCGTGCCTTTTTGTAAGCTACCAATTGGGTGATCGCGGCTATGTCTGTACGTTGAGTGTAGAGTGTCAGAAATCTTGCTCAAGACTACCTGTATGAAGCTGATCATTTGTCCTGGAGGTTAATCGTTCCTCCAATATGAAAGGAGGTGATATTGATGATGAACGCTGCTCTGAAAAATCCGTATCTCAGGACTCATCAAGATGTACTGCCTGTCGGTAACCCGATGGTTGAGCTGAAGGAGGATGATCTCCTGAAAGCAGGTGCAGCATCCCCGAGTATCATTGATTATCTCATCACGGGGCTCATCTGCCTTGGCGCTAGCTATTATCTGGGCAATCCTGGCTACGTATGTACATTGACGGTGGAGTGCCAAAAATCTTGCAACTAATGATTGCAAGAATGGAGAGAGATGGGTGCTTACTCATCTCTTTCTGACTATTTTCGGAGGTGATCCCTATGGTATCGGCTATGAACTATAGAGCACTTTATATAGGAGAACGCAAGTCTGTCGGACCGACTAAAGAAGAAGCCGATCTGTCCTTGGCGCTGCCATATTGGCGGAAGTTGCTGGATTACGAGGATGAGCAGAGCTTCTTGTCACTCATGGACCGACTTTATCAGATAGATCATCAGTTTCTCAGGAGCCATTTTGGAGGCGAGGCTATCGAATCAGGAGAGAGAGACAGTTCAGAGACGCAGCACACTCTGGATTGGATCAAATGGGTTCGCGATGTGTGGAAGAATGATCAACATAGCATCTCCGTAACATCGGACTATCATCAGGTAATGGAAGGAACGCAAATGCAGGAATTTCCATTTTATACCTTCTATGAGCCGTTTGTGAGAACTTTTTATGAGGATATTGCAAGCGCATTGCAGGGCTATGAGATGGAATTCCAACGGATCTCCAAACATGATTTTATTCTTTATTATCTGGAACAGTTGTATACGATCACTCACAAGACCTTGATGCTTGAGATCAATTATTTGCGTCAGGAAGGAACGTTGAAGAGAGGAAGCCCGGAAGAAGGTTATCAGATTTATGTGACACAATTTCTGCGTGACCCGACGTATTTGTCGAACCTGATGGAAGAATATCCGGTGATGTTCCGGCTCATGGCGGAGAAAACGGAGCATCTCAAGCGATTTATCCTTGAGGTGGTTGATCGCTTGAATCGGGATTGGGAACTGCTGACGGAACGGTTCGGCGTCTCCGATAAAACCGTCACACGGATTCAGTTAGGAAGCGGGGATCCCCATAAGCAAGGGAGAACTGTGGCGATTATCGAGTTTGCCTGCGGTTCCAAAGTAGTCTACAAGCCCCGGTCCATGAGCATGGATGTGATGTTTCAACAGTTCATCACATGGATGAATAACTCGATAGACGATCATGATCCCCTGTATGTGGTGAATGTGATAGACCGGCAAATCTATGGTTGGATGGAGTATATCCCTTATGTCACATGCCGTTCCGTGGACGAACTTCAGCGTTTCTATCGCCGTTTGGGCAAACTGCTTGCGGTGCTTCACCTGATGAATGCAACGGATTTCCATTATGAGAACATCATCGCCTACGGCGATCAACCGATTCTGGTCGATCTGGAATCGCTGTTCAGAAATCAATGGGTACGAGACCATGACTTGACCGCTAGTGGCGCCGTTAATCAGGCGATGATCCTAATCCGGGATTCCGTGTTGTCCACCGGTATCGTACCATTCAGTGCCGATCAGGACAGCCACTTCGATATAAGCGGCATCGGCGCGATCGGAGAGCAGCTCAGCCCGTTCCAGATTCAAGCTGTTGCTGGTCAGAACACCGATGAGATTCATCTGGTGAAACAGTTCGGCAAGCTGAGTTCGGGGCGAAACAACCCATTGGGGGACGATTCGGGCAAGGGGCTCGGTTCAGAGATCATGAAGTATCTGGACGATCTGAAGGAAGGGTTCGCAAGCGGATACCGCTTATTTCTATCCCGAAAAGACGAAACGAGAAACCTGTTGGAGAAATTCGGGAACTGTGAGAGTCGCATCATCCTGCGGGCAACCATGGTATATGGGAAATTGCTTCACCTGAGCTATCACCCTGACTTTATGCGTAATCAGTTAGATCGAGAGATACTGCTCAACCGCCTCTTTAAACTCGCCGATGAATGGAATGATCGCATCTTGTTATGGGAGATTGCGGATATGTTGGAGGGGGATATCCCGTATTTCTATTCAACACCTTCCGCAAACTGGATAGCGAATTCACGTCATGAACAGTTGGGCGATTTCTTCTACGAAGATGCATTGACGAAGTGCTACCGCAAGCTTGATCAGTTCTCTGAGGAGGATCTGGCCTATCAGCTTCACATCGTCCAGTCAACGATTGCCGCTGTGTACGCCAATGAAGATATTAAGATGGTGCACCTTGCGAATTGGAAGGTAGAGCATATTGAGTCCATCAATCTGCTTGATAAAGCGAAGATAATCGCAGACACCCTGATCGGTTCAGCCATTACCTATGAAGGCGAGCAAGGGCATGAATATTGCTGGACCAGCATGGTCACACAAGGCGAGAAACATCACATCTGGCGTTATTCCGTCACGGGGCCGGGCCTATATGACGGTAATCCCGGAATTGCACTGTTCCTAGCACAATTATGGAGAGTCACCGGAGAAGACAAGTATCGTGAAGCCAGTTTGGCTGCGATTCGTCCGATTGAGCTTATTATCGAAGAGCTGCTTAGGCCGGATCGCGTCAATCTGGGTGCTTATACGGGGCTTGCCGGAGTTTTATATGCCTTTGCCCGACTGGGCGTACTTCTGGACGATCCCGCCAAGATCTGCATAGCCGAACGGTTCGCAGCGGACATCCCGAGACATATTCCGGAAGATATCGTGTATGACCTCGTCGGAGGAGGAGCGGGGTCGCTGGCCGTCCTCGCCAGCATGTTGGAACTGTTTGGAGAAGATGCGCGACTGATCCATATCGGAGATCAGCTTGTTCAACATCTCATCGAACGAGCCGTTTCCATGCAGAAGGGGATTGCCTGGGTACCTGCCAACTCTCCGGAACGTCCTTATATCGGGTTTTCCCATGGCAATGCAGGGATCGCGTTTGCCCTCAGCCGGTTCATGCCCTGGTCTTCACATCAGGATGCCATTGAATCTGCAGTTAGGGCTGCTATCGATTATGAGAATACTCTATATAATCATGAAGTAATGAACTGGTACAGCGAGCATCTGAAGAGGCATCCGATCGCTTGGTGTCACGGCGCTCCAGGCATCTTGCTCTCCCGGTTGGAGGCCCGAAACAAGCAGATCTTCCACGAACATCTGGAGAGGGATATTCACTCTGCGGTGAAGACTACACTGGAAGCATCGTCGGGGTCAAATTTCTCCTTCTGTCACGGTCATCTGGGGAACATGGACGCGCTGTTGTTGGCGGCTCCGTATGTGGATGCCGAGTTAAGGGCACGCATCGAGGAGAAGAGGCTTCAGGTGCTGGACGGGCTGTTCCGCCTAGCGGATGTGATTCATGCAGACATCAATGCGGTCGGCATCATGAATGGTCTGGCCGGTATCGGTTACGGCCTGCTCAGGCTGCATGATCCGCAGGGAATCCCTTCCTTGCTGACGTTGGAGATGAAGAAGGCGGTTAGTAGCGAGATCGTTCGAACCGCTTGATGGAGCGGATGAGGGACTGACGTTTTGGCGTGTAGGAAAGCGCCAAAACGTCAGTCCTTTTTCTGTGGCAAACTATTTTTAACATAATGTAATTTATTTTTGACATATTGTTAAAAATAGCATACTATAATAGTCAAGGGGTGAGCAGCATGAAAGACAAGTTGACGAATCGGATCTATTTATTACGAGCAGAGAGGAGATGGTCGCAACAATATCTGGCTGATCTGGTTGGCGTCAGCAGGCAAACGATCATATCGCTGGAAGCGAACCGGTATAACCCGTCGTTACTTCTGGCGTTTCGTATAGCGGACGCTTTCGGGGTGGGAGTGGAGGATGTCTTCCAGTACCATCCGCAGCAACAGAAAGGGGATGTTTGAGATGTTTATGACGTATTTGATGCCGGTTGCCTTGTTTGTCTTTTTCTTGTCAACGCTCTATTATGCCATGGTGATCCCCAGAAAGAAGGATGAACGGTATCAAACCATCCTCCTTCATGCGTTCACGAATGCGTATTATGTGATGGTGTTTGGGTTGTTGGTGCTGGTTGTACTGTCGAAATTTGAGCATTTCGCCGTGCTCAATGACTATTTTAAAGAAGCGATTCTGGTGATTTTGCTGATTGCCCATATCGTGCATATGTTAACGATCATGATCTTGAATCGAAGAATGTGAATGTAGGTGATGGAATCTTGCATACTCAACCAGTTCTGGAGGTCAACCAACTGTCCAAGAAATTTCGTGGCCAAACGATTGTACGCTCTGTCACTTTCACAGTGGAACGCGGAACCGTATTCGGCCTGATCGGGGAGAATGGAGCAGGGAAAACGACTACACTTGGGATGATATGCGGACTGATCACACCCACATCAGGCACTGTCTTGTTCGAAGGGATGCCGATACGAACGATGCGTCGAACGGTGCTCAGGAAGATCGGCGCTCTTGTCGATGAGCCATACTTCTACAAATACCTGACGGGCATGGAACATTTGCAGTACGGAAGCCGGTTGTACGGGAATGTGCCTCCTGAGCGCATCGATGAGGTAATCTCTCTGTTGAGAATGGAGAGCTTCATTTATAAGAAGGTAGGCCAATATTCGCTGGGCATGAAGAAGCGTCTGGCTATCGCCCAATCATTGGTTCATCGCCCTTCTCTGCTGGTGCTCGATGAACCAACCAATGGTCTCGATCCAGGAGGGATGGTGGAGTTTCGTGAATTGATTCGCGCGCTTGTGTCAACCCGTGAGTTGTCTGTGATCATCTCCAGTCACCATCTGGGCGAGATTGAACAGATATGCGATCAATTCGGCTTCATGCAGCACGGTGTATTGACGCTGATCGGTAACAATCAGACGAAATCTGCGGACAGTGTCATGTTCCAGATTGAAGTTGATGATCCGTTGAATGCGATGTCGTTGCTGCAGCAACAGTCCTACATTTTTGATTTGAGACTTGATGATGGCGGCAAAATTACATTCATGATGGAGCGCAGTTCTTATCCATCTCTGCTGCAGGTGCTCGGTAAGGTCGGGATCAGGTCGTTGAAGGAGAAGTCATTTGATCTGGAGCAGGTTTACATGCATTTGACGCGAACAGGGGGGAAATCATGAGAGCTTTGCTGTATGGCGAATGGTTGAAACTTCGCCGTCAGAGAATGCTGTATGTGGTGCTTGTTGTTCTGTTCGTCCTGACCGTTGCGATCGGCGCGTATCAGGTGGTACAAGAGCCCCCTTCTGTATCGGGCGATTGGAGGCAGTCTCTGACCAAGCAAATCGAGCAACTGGAGAAGAAACAGCAGGAACTGAGTCCTGGAACGATCATGTATGACGTCAATCGGGAACGCATCATCCTCTATCGCTATCAACTGGAGCATGATATACCTCCCGATCCGGAGAGCAATGTATGGGATTTTCTCTCGAGTACCAGTTATCTGATGACCCTCGCGGGTTTCTATCTGATAGCCATGTCTGTCTATATCGTTGCTTCCGAATATCAGCAAGGGACGATCAAGTTCCTGTTCCTGAAGCCGACGCCTCCGCTGTCGGTCATGATCGCCAAGTGGTTAACCATCACAGGCCTATTGGCAGGAATCACCGTTTATATCCTGGTGTTATCATGGCTGGTCGGCGCAGTCTTGTTCGGCGTATCAGGGCCAACAGAAACGCTCGTCGTCACAGGAGATGAAGTCATCGTTCAGCATGCTGCCCTATCAGAGCTTCGCCGGTACGCGTTAAGTGCGATTGGCATATGGATCATGTGCTCGGGCGCATTCGCGCTGGCTTGTGTGATACGTAGTGTGGCGGTGGCTACGGCTGTTTCTCTTCTCTTTTATTATTCAGGCGAATTGGTAACGGGCCTGCTGGCCGCCCGTTTTGACTGGATCAAATATGTGCTGTTTGCGAATACCAACTTGAATGTCTACTTTGAGGGACGGCCGCCCGTGGAAGGAATGAGTCTGACCTTCTCTATAATCCTGCTGTTTGTTTATATGTTGTTATTTGCCGCTCTTGTCTTTCGCTCCGTCCACAAGAAAGATGTCCCATTGTCTTAATACCACCAAGATCGAACACGAGAGCCACGGATGAACCGCTAACTTGCTGTGGAAAGCTCGTCACCTCCTCGTCTCTTTACATCGCTGATTAAGAAGCCTGCCAATCCGCCTGTGCTGCTGATGAAACGGGCTTTCCACCTCTTCGTCTTTTTGCCTCTCTTGATCGCATTTACTTCCTTCACGATATCCTTTAAGTCCAGCACGATGACCGATGGCACGCACGATTGCCGAACATACGTTTTGTTTGATATGATGGGGGAGAACGATTAGACTTGATTCTGTAAGGAAAACAAGCCATTTTCAATGATTGATTCAAGCAGGCGCCGCATAGCTGGTCGTGGCAAGCGGACGCCTGGGGAAAGCAGGTGTTGAGGCAATGCGCGATGATATTCGCGATTGGCGTCATGTGTTCAAGCTGGACCCGGACAAGACGATCTCGGACGAGCATCTGGAGCTATTGTGCAATTCCGGCACGGATGCGATCATGGTCGGCGGTTCCAGCGGCGTGACGTTTGACAATACGATTGATTTGCTGTCACGGGTGAGAAGGTATGCCGTGCCTTGTGTCAGTGAGATTTCCAATCTGGAGGCGGTTGTGCCGGGCTTTGATCTTTACTTCATCCCGGTCGTCATGAACTCCCGCCAGGGGCAGTGGATTACGGGCAGGCATCGCGAGGCGCTGAAGCAATTCGGCAAGATGCTGCCATGGGAGTCGCTGGTTCCAGAAGGATACGTGGTGCTGAACCCGGATTCAACGGTAGCCAAGCTCACGCATGCGGATGCGAATCTGGGCAGGCATGACGTGGTCGCCTGCGCGAATCTGACGGAGAAGCTGTTCCGTTTGCCGGTCTGTTATCTGGAGTACAGCGGCACGTTCGGCGATATGGATCTGGTGCGACAGGTCAGAGACAACCTGGAGGAGACGCAGTTGTTCTATGGCGGTGGCATCAACTCCGCGGACAAAGCCCGTCAGGCTCTGGCAGCAGCGGATACGATCATCGTTGGCAACATCATCTATGAGGATATCGAGCAGGCGCTCAGCACGCTCGTCCATAGGTAAGTTGGCGATACGGACGGACTGATGGAATTCATATCGAATGAATGGATAAGAAATTAAAGGAGTTAACCCATGAACCAACCGGTAGATATACATGAGGCGATCCGAGGGCTGAACGACAGGCAGCGTGAAGCCGTGCAGACAACAGAAGGGCCGCTATTGATCCTCGCGGGGGCGGGGAGCGGCAAGACGCGGGTGCTCACGCACCGCATCGCTTATCTGATCGCTACGCGCAAGGCGCCGCCGTGGGGCATCCTCGCTATTACATTTACCAACAAGGCGGCCAGAGAGATGCAGGAGCGCGTCTCCAGCCTGGTCGGAGCCGAAGGGCGAGATATCTGGGTATCGACGTTCCACAGCATGTGCGTGCGTATCTTGCGCAAGGATATCGAGCGGATCGGCTACAAGTCGAACTTCACCATTCTCGATTCAGACGACCAGTTGTCGGTGATCCGCGGCTGCCTGAAGGATCTGAATCTCGATCCGAAACGCCATGAACCGCGTGCGATTCTGTCGATGATCAGCAGCGCGAAGAACGAGCTGCTCGATGCGGATCAGTACGCGGCACGGGCCGGTCAGGACCCGATGAAGAAGGTTGCGGCGCAGGTCTATGAGTTGTACGAGCGGAAGCTCCGCAACAATCATGCGCTGGACTTCGACGACCTGATCATGAAGACGATCCAACTGTTCAAGCAAGAGCCGGATGTGCTTGATTTCTATCAGAAGAAATTCAGATATATCCACGTCGATGAGTATCAGGATACGAACCATGCCCAGTATATGCTGTGTCGCCAATTGGCAGCCGCCCATCGCAACCTGTGCGTGGTAGGTGACAGCGATCAGTCGATCTATCGTTGGCGCGGCGCAGATATTTCCAATATCCTCAACTTTGAGCATGACTACCCGGATGCGACGACGATCCTGCTCGAACAGAATTACCGATCGACCGGCTATATCCTAAAGGCGGCCAACAGCGTGATCGGCAACAACAAGGGACGCAAGGCGAAGAATCTGTGGACGGACAAGGGCGACGGTGAGAAGATCAAGATCTACTACGCGGATTCGGAGGATGCAGAAGGCTATTATATCGTCACCGAGATCCAGCGGCATCTGAAGGAAGATGGCCGCTCCTACCGCGATCATGCGATCCTGTATCGAACCAACGCGCAGTCCCGCGTTATAGAAGAAATCTTCCTCAAGTCGAACATCCCGTACCAGATCGTCGGCGGCATCCGATTCTACGAGCGTAAAGAAATCAAGGATCTGCTCGCCTACCTGCGCCTCGTCTCCAATCTGGATGACGATATCAGCTTCCTGCGCATCGTCAATGAACCGAAACGCGGCATCGGAGCGGCGAGTCTGGACAAACTGGCGGATTATGCGGCACGTCGCGGTCAATCGATCTTCGCCAGCCTGGATGAGCTGGATGCGATCGAGATCGGGACGAAGCAGAAAAACGCGCTGTACGATTTCAAACAACTGATCGACAACCTGAACCAGATGTCGCAGTATGTATCTGTCACTGAACTTACGGAGAAATTGCTCGAGATGTCCGGGTACCGTGCTCAGCTCGTGCAGGAGGATACGCTGGAATCCCGTGCGCGCGTGGAGAACATCGATGAGTTCCTGTCCGTGACCCAGGATTATGAGGAGAAGAATGAGGATAAATCGCTCCTCGCATTCCTCACCGATCTAGCGTTGATCGCAGATATCGATGCGCTCGCCGAGGATGAGGCAGAGGACCCGACGGACAAGGTGACCCTGATGACGATGCACAGCGCGAAGGGGCTGGAGTTTCCGTATGTGTTCGTCATCGGGATGGAGGAAGGAGTCTTCCCTCACAGCCGGGCGCTGACCGATCCGGAAGAGTTGGAGGAGGAGCGCCGCCTGGCTTATGTGGCGATTACACGGGCCGAGGAAGAACTGGTGCTGTCCTGCGCCCAGATGCGCACTTTGTTCGGTCGCACGAGCCGCAATCTGCCTTCCCGATTCCTGAAGGAGATCCCGGAAGAAGTGACGGAAGTGATCGGCGGGTACGCTGCCCGAGGAGGATTCGGCACGAGCCGTTACGATGCGTTCGAGCGGGAAATCGACTTCGATGATGAGCCGAGATACAGCGGAGGCTACCAGCGCTATACAGGCGGCAGCGGTACGTATGGCCGCAGGCCTGGCTACGGCAACAGCGACGGAAGCCGCTATTCGGCATCGGCCGAGACGGGCCGCATGGCGATCGTCGGCGGTACGGCAGCCTCCCGCGTGAGCGGCACCGCCGGATCGGCCGGTCAGGCGGGAGCATCGGCTGCCGGTTCGGTCACCTGGCAGACGGGCGACAAGGTGTCACACAATAAATGGGGGATCGGGACGGTGGTTTCCGTTAAAGGAAGCGGAGACGATCAAGAGCTGCAGATCGCGTTTCCTGCGCCAGTTGGAATCAAGAAGCTGCTGGCCAAGTTCGCTCCGATCACCAAGGCATAATGAAGCATGATCATATGGGAGGTGCTGTCCACATGGAAGTGAAAGATCGGATTGAGCAGCTCAGGGCATTGATCCGGTACCACAATGAGAAGTACTACGATCAGGACCAACCGGAAATTACGGATTACGAGTATGACCAACTGATGAATGAACTGAAAAGTCTTGAGGCGGAACATCCCGAGCTGATCACGCCAGATTCGCCTACCCAGAAGGTAGGCGGAACGGTCAAGCGCGAGCTTAGGAAGGTCCGGCATGACGTTCCGGTCATCAGCTTGCAGGACCAGTTCACCAAGGAAGAAGTGTATGCCTTCGTAGAGAAGGTCAAGTCCCAGGTGCCGGATTCCAAATTCGTCGTCGAGATGAAGATTGACGGCTTGACGGTGTTGCTCAGGTATCGTGATGGCAGGTTGGTCGAAGGCATCACCAGGGGTAACGGCGAGGAAGGCGAGTCGGTTTATGAGAATCTGCTCGTGATGGACGCCGTTCCGAAGCATATTCCGGTTGATCTGCCTTACCTGGAAGTGCGCGGCGAAGTATACATGTCCAATGAAACCTTCGAAATGATCATGCAGAAGCAGCAAGTGAGCGGAGGCAAGGTGTACAAGACAGCAAGAAATCTGGCTGCTGGAACGCTGAGACAGCTTGACCCGCGAATCGTCAAAGAGCGTAAGCTGGATCTGTTCGTGTTTAATCTGGAAATTGCAGAAGGCAGGGAATTCACCTCCCATGCGGAAACGCTTGAGTGGCTAAGCTCGCTCGGTTTCCCGGTCATCCCGGACTACAAGGTCTGCTCGACGGCTGATGAGGTTTGGCAGAGCATCGTGGACATCGGGGAACGAAGGGGCGAGTTGCCGTTCGGCATCGACGGCGCTGTCGTCAAAGTCGACAACTTGGAGGACCGGAGAGTGCTTGGCAGCACGAGCAAGGTGCCGCGTTGGGCGATCGCCTTCAAGTATCCGCCGGAGCAGAAGGAAACGGTCATCGAGGATATCCGGGTGCAGGTCGGACGAACGGGCAGACTGACTCCGCTGGCGATCTTGAAGCCGGTGAAGCTGGCTGGCACAACGGTATCCAAGGCCACCTTGCACAACCAGGACTATATCGATGCGAAGGATATTCGGATCTGGGATACCGTGGTCATCCAGAAAGCCGGCGACATTATCCCGGAGGTGCTTCGAAGCATCCCCGAGAAGAGGCCGCCAGATGCCGTCAGATATACCTTGCCTGACCGATGCCCGATCTGCGGGTCTCCGACGGTGCGTGATGAGAATGGCGCGGACATCCGTTGTAGCGGGGATGAATGTTACGCACAGTTGATCCGGGGAATCATCTACTTCGCCTCGAAGGACGCGATGAATATCGAAGGGCTCGGCCCAAGCTCCGTTGAGGCTCTGATGACCGAAGGATACATCAAGGATATCGCCGACATCTACCATCTGAAGGAGTATCGGGATGAGCTGATAGAGAAGGGGATCGTAGGCCGTGAGAAGTCGGTCGACAACCTGCTGAACGCCATAGAGAAGTCCAAGGACAATGATCTCGACCAGCTCATCACAGGGTTTGGCATCAAGAATGTCGGCAAACAGACCGCCAGAGTGCTTGCGTCCAACTTCGCTGACATGGATGAGATCATCCATGCCACCTACGAGCAACTGCTGATGTTGCCGGATTTCGGAGAGACGGTGGCAAGCAGTGTGATCAATTTCTTCAGCCAGGACAGCACGAAGGCCTTGATCGAGAAGTTGAAGCAGGCCGGTGTCAATACGAAAGCCAAGCCATCAGAGGGGAACGGGGATGACAGGTTGGCTGGCAAGACCTTCGTGATCACCGGAACCCTTCCGACCTTGAAGCGGGACGAGGCTACCCGTTTGATCCAGATGCACGGAGGCAAGGTGTCGGGCAGCGTCTCTAAGAAAACCTCTTATGTCCTGGCAGGAGAAGAGGCGGGCAGCAAATTAACGAAGGCACAGGAGTTGGGCGTTCCGATCATCAGTGAAGAAGAGCTGATGGAGATGCTCAAGGAATGAAGGGTTATAGGTGAATACGATCAATCGCAAGTGAGAGATGCCATGATGTCTTGGTCTTCATGGCATCATTTAATTTCAGGGGTTGTCAGGCAGGAAGAACGGATAACCCATAACCTATTTACAGGAGGAGTCATGAAAGCGTTGCTGGATGACATTCGACGCCCAGAGAAGGTCCCGATGGCCAAAGGAATGTTCATGTCGGCTTTACTGTTTGCAACTGGCGTGATCCTGGGGATCGTATCGAAAGTGCTCGACAGCATCCCCAGCAATCAGTTGCCTTACTTGCTTGAAGTGTTGGATTTAAGGAACTTTTTCTCCCGACTGGGGATATGGCTTTTCTTCGGCGTGTTGATCTCGGTATACAGTAAGTCACCATTCCGATCGGCCGTGAACGTTTTTGTATTTTTTGCCGGTATGGTAGGAAGTTATTATCTCTATACGATTGAAGTATTGGGGTTCTTCCCCCGATCATACATGATGTTCTGGGTGACGATGACATTGATCTCGCCTTTGCCAGCATTCATCTGCTGGTATGCGAAAGGGAAGGGCGCCGTTTCATTATTGATCTCGTCGAGTATCGTCATGGTCTTGGCCAGACAGGCGTTTTCATTCGGATGGTGGTATTTTGACATCCGGTACGTCCTGGAGTTTATCATCTGGCTCGCTGTGATCGTCGTTTTATATCGCTCTCCCATGCAGACCTTGGGGATGATCGTGATTGGCATCATTCTATTCATGCTTACTGCACATGTTTATATTCCGTGGGAGATTGCGTAGGCGTGAATGAGAACCATGTTCGAAATAACGCCATAAGGTGTTATATTAGAGTGTGAAGGTATGATGGAATGTCTGCACAAGAAATGATTCCAGAAATCCGTAAACGGTCATCTTAAAAGCGCCAATTAAGAAAGTTTGGAAAACAGTTGCTACGTCTGAAGGGATCGCCGGATGGTGGATGGCGAATACTTTCGAACCGAAAGTTGGCCATGAGTTCGTTCTCCATATGGAGCACTTCAGAGATTCGCCGTGCAAAATCACGGAGCTGGACCCGCCCCAAACGCCTCAGCTTCGACTGGGGTAAGGATTGGCATCTGACCTTCGAATTGAAGGAGTTGGATGGAAACGGATGCAGGAGCTGAGGGTTAGATTCCTCAGCTCCTGATTGTTTGGATGCAGATATGTGACGAAGCGACACGCACCCGTAAAGCTTCTTAGATTATCGGAAGTAACCCGATATGCGGGGAGCACATCGCGCTTGGTTGAACCGGGTGCGGAGTGCTCTCTTTTTTCGAATAGGGGAGTTTTTTTGTGTCATGGGTTAGACCGATGAATGGGACGAGTGGATTTCGTCTATAGAATGAAGGCCTAAATAAACCATTGAATCGGGAGAGTGAATGGAACATGACATTAAGATCGACACACATTTTTGTAAACCTGCATGTGAAGGATGTGGCGCGGTCGATGGCTTTTTTCACGGAGCTGGGATTTGACTTTGACATGCAGTTTACGGACAAGGAGCAAGCAGCTTGCCTCATCATTGGTGACAACATGTATGCGATGTTGCTCAGGGAGGATTATTTCAAGACATTTACCAAGAGGGAGATCGTGGATACCGACAAGTACGCCCAACTGACCGTGGCGTTGGCGGCTGAGAGCAGAGCCAAGGTTGATGAGATCGTCAACAAGGCGGTTGCAGCAGGCGGGAAGGTGTATGCCGATCCGGTCGATCATGGCTTCATGTATCAATGGGGGTTTCAGGATCCAGACGGACACATCTGGGAGATCGGATATATGGACATGAGTGCCTTTGAAGGACAACAACGGGTTTAGGATACAGTTCCAGGCAACCAGCCGCCATCTTGGTGATGGCGGCTAATGGATGTCATGATTGTCCATCTGACGGAGTAATCCAGATGGAACAGGTGTGCATGATGCCGGACTACGTTTATCATGGTCTGGGAAAACTAACGCTATCACTCAATTGCGGACGCTTGTCTAAGGATGGGATGAAGACAACCTTCCAGATCGCCAAATTTCCCCCAATATAGGTCATATCTATGACTTGCATCGACACTTCGGTCTGTGATAAATTATTCATTGTCGCTGCTGCGACGTCGGCAGGAAACGCCGGCGCTTAAGGCACGAAGCCGTGAAAGACAAGACACGGCGGATCGGTTGGGCTGATCGTTTGACGGGTTCGCTTGTGAGATGGTGTCGGTAGGGCTGAAGTGCCCGGGCAACTGATTGGAAGTTATAAACAGTTGCAATCGGCGGCGAAAGCTGATATTATTAATTTTTGTCGCCGCTGATACGACGATGTGAAACATCCAAGATCGGCAGTGACACAAGTGAGTAAGAAGCTCCTTGAAAACTGAACAAAAATCATTCATGCCGGTGCGGAAACATCCTGACGGATGTTGAAGCGTCAATGACGAAACATTTAAGAGCTTCATCAGCTCGTCGTATACATTCGGCTTGAAGCCGAACTTTTACGGAGAGTTTGATCCTGGCTCAGGACGAACGCTGGCGGCGTGCCTAATACATGCAAGTCGAGCGGAGTTTTCAAGCGGAAGCCTTCGGGTGGAAGCTTGGGAACTTAGCGGCGGACGGGTGAGTAACACGTAGGCAACCTGCCCGTAAGACGGGGATAACTAGCGGAAACGTTAGCTAATACCGGATAGTCCTTTCTGGCGCATGCTGGGGAGGGGAAAGGCGGAGCAATCTGTCGCTTACGGATGGGCCTGCGGCGCATTAGCTAGTTGGTGAGGTAACGGCTCACCAAGGCGACGATGCGTAGCCGACCTGAGAGGGTGATCGGCCACACTGGGACTGAGACACGGCCCAGACTCCTACGGGAGGCAGCAGTAGGGAATCTTCGGCAATGG